>ENA-ORCW01000804-ORCW01000804.1-marine-metagenome-genome-assembly--contig:-NODE-804-length-11093-cov-3.046750_pt1 | contig 11093 bp, 8 predicted proteins | sample MGYA00237784_ERZ508517 | MGnify/ENA primary metagenome ERZ508517 (study PRJEB26187, sample SAMN06268979) | marine metagenome | isolation source: Tt ae E1 feedstock associated aerobic enrichment on... | reverse complement strand
CACCGAGACCGGGCTTCGCGCATCCGGGACCTGCCCCGAAACGCGGGAAGGATCAAGAGCCGAACCCAAAATTCCAAGTCCTCCGATGCGAAGGAAACTGCGCCTGTTCATCATTGTTACCGCCTGAATCGCACGGCTCCGATACGCCGCGGCGATCCAATCATTTCTACCGTGCTGATATAATCCCGAAGCGGCTATGGCAAGCCTGCTGTAGGATGCTGGTACGGCTCTGCGGCCGTGCCAAGCGAAACCCGATACACAAAAAATCTGGGCTGAATGCCGAATTAGCGACTTTAGCCAATTCCGAAATAGGATTCCGCGAGTGGCGGGAAACTGCAAGGGGCGAGAATATATACCTTTACAATAAACAGGCATATTTATATCACCTTACACGGAATTTTTAGGGACATCAGGGTACTGATCCGCCACGGCCTGAGCATGAAAGATTTATTATGATACAGGAGCAGGTTCCAATTTTTGTGGATAGCGTGAAGTCCGCCGATGGCCTCCACCTGACCCGCTGTTCCTATTTTTCAATTGAGTGTACATTGCCATCCAATGAATGGACGCTGGAACTTTCGGATGGGTCTATTCCGTTTTTATTGATCGGGTTATCCGGTATTATTCTGAGCCCGATTAATGGGAGCCGATTTGAATCAATCGAGCAGGTGGAGGAACTTTTTGATTCGATCGAATCGCGGGAGGGCTTGTTGGTCGATTCCCAGGAGCTCTGGGTCCCGACCATGGTTTTTGATCGCCGGCCTGAACGTGGTGTTGTTTACAGGGCGCCACTGAAAACCTTTGCTCAAGCGATCCGGTACACTTCGAGTTCAATTTCCCTTGAAGAGTATTTTGAAAACGTAAAGGAACTCGGAGAAGATGGGACTGTGAGGTTCTCGGAAGTAGAAACCACCGTTTTCAAATCCTGGGAAGAATCGATTATTGAGGACGCAATCGCCTCCTACCCCAAGGATGAAGAGCTGAAATTGCGGTATGATGGCGATGATGATCACGATCCCCCCGGAGTGGGCATCGATACCCCACCGAAGAGTCCGCTTGGGGATGGCCCTGGTCAGAATCAGGGCAATCCGGACCTTCTCAGCCATTACCAGAAAAGCCAGAACCAGCAACAGCGGGGGATGACGCGATGAGCAACCTCAGGATATACCTGATCGATGTTGGATGGGGAGATTCCATACTATTGGAGACGAAAAACGACCAGGATGAGTATATCTTTGGCCTGATTGACTCCAATGATACAACCTATAACCGATCCTCCTATATCTTCATCAAGCGGCACCTCGAAAAACGGTTGATATCCGAGGATTTGGATCATCGCTTTGAATGGATCATGCTGTCGCACGAACACGCGGATCATGCTCAAGGATTGAAGGGTATCATGAAAGAGTTCGGAACCAGACAATTCTGGTATCCCAAGGCATTGACGTTTTCCACCCATGCCCAGCTCATCCGCTATGCCAACCACCCAAGATCAAAGGTGCAGCACCACGAGGCCGTAAACTGCGACAAACACTTTCCGGAGTTTGGCGGTTGGTCAATGCGGGTGCTGTGGCCAAGGTATAACCAAATCGACCAGGACAATCCCAACAATAATTCCATAGTCCTGTTGTTGGAGCGCGGAAATACATCCATCCTGCTGACAGGTGATGCCGAGGAAGAGGTTTGGAACCAGATCGCGAACCAGATTCCCGGCAATACAAAGTTCTTCAAAATTCCTCACCATGGATCCGTCAATGGGACCTTTGACCCGAATGGAGGGACCCCCTGGCTGGATGCATGTCCTGTCACGGCCCACTTGGCAATGAGCACGCACCTGCGGCCTTTTCACCATCCACACCAGGAGGTTATCGACGAATTGGACCAGCGAAATTATGTGTATACCCGCACCGACAACCATTACCACATCTGCTTTGAAAGTGACGGGAACGGAAATGATTCGATTTCATACCACAAAAGTTAACCTTAGGGTCCCCCTTCAATATTATGGCTAAAAACATTGTCGTTTGCTGTGACGGTACCGGGAATGAGGTTGGAGAAAGAATTTCCAATGTGGTCAAGCTGCATTCCGTACTAGTCGAAGGACCGGATCAGAGAGTGTTTTACGACCCGGGCGTAGGCACTTTTCCGGTCAGGCAAACACTGACCAAACCGGCTCGCAGTTTCCAAAAGATACTGGGACTGGCCTTTGGTTATGGTTTCCGTCAAAATGTAATGGAAGCTTACTCCTTTATCATGAAGACTTATGAAGAGGGGGACCGAATATATCTCTTCGGTTTTAGCAGAGGCGCATACACTGCCCGGGTCGTTGCCGGGTTGATTCACTCAGTGGGTATTCTGCGCGATGGGCAGGAGAATCTGATCCCCTATGCCTTGCGCTACTGCCAAAGAACACGGAGAGGAATAGATTGGGCCAGGTTATCCGGATTCAAGAAACGGTTTGCCAGGGATCCCGACGCAAAGGTCCATTTCCTGGGAGTTTGGGATACGGTGTCCTCTGTTTCCTGGTTGTGGGACCGTTTGGTTTTTTCGGCAACCGCTACCAACAAATCTGTCTCAACCATGCGCCATGCAGTCGCTATAGATGAGCGCCGGGCCTTCTTCAGGACCAATTTGTGGAACCTCGAGACATCCGAAGAGCAGGATGCCAAGGAGGTCTGGTTTGCCGGCGTGCATTGCGATATTGGTGGATCCTATGATGAGGAGGAATGCGGGCTTTCAAAACTGTCCCTGGAGTGGATGTTGGTTGAGGCGATCAATCATGGCTTGGCGGTGGATATACCGAAAGCAAAGGCTGTCATTGATGCAGACCAGGCTCCTGATCCCCTGGCGAAGCAGCACAATTCCCTGACCTTGAAATGGCTGCCCTGTGAGTTTGTTCCAAAGCGACCCTACTACAGGGGGCGTCGGAGATTCAGGATTAATTTGGGCAGAAGACGGCATGTCCCGGATTCACCTGTCCTGCATCAGTCGGTAGACATCCGCTTGAATGACGCAAAGCTGGACTACAAACCGGCAAACCTGCCAAAAAAGTATACGGTAGAGATTAGAAAGCCGATTTAGTGGATGATTCCCGAGAGGATAGCATTAACAACAATCCGCTAATCAAGCCACCCGGTTTTCAAACCCGGGCGACGCGATCGTGGATTTTCCCACAAGGATAACAAGCGGTTTCTCAATAGGAGTTGGGCTTGGTCAGGAAGAGCCTCATTCGCTATGCTTTTAACAATCCGAGAAGCACGAATTCCCTCGTTTGCAATCCAGTTCACCAGGTGAGGCTCCCGCTGATACCGTTCCTTGCTCATCGTCCTGCCGTTTATGTCCAGGATTTCTCCACGGACGTTTTGCTTGGGAACAGCCTTGTGGTGCAGTGCTATGATTTCCCAGCGATTGTTGAATACTGGAGATCCCGAGCTGCCCCTTTCAGTGTCTGCCTCGTACCAACAAAAACATGTCGCATCGCCGTTATCAACAATGTCGAGCAGACGACTGTTTTGCAGGACTACCATCTTGGCCTTCCCCTGGGGATGCTGGATAATATTCACGGAATGGCCGATGAGAATCTTGCCTTGTTCCGCCAACAAAGGCAACCAGCCAAACTGGTCCGTTGATGCACCTGATTCGATGGCCACGACTGTATAATCGAGATCCTTACTCGTCAGGAAAAAACGATCCGGGTCCAGATAGTAAGACACGGGAATTCGTGGTTCCCCAATCTGGTTGGATTCATCGAACAGTTCGAAAACTGTTTCAGCCGCCCGGTAAGGATCCGGGATAACGTGGTGATTGGTGAGAATGAGTTCCGGACAAATGAAAAATCCAGTTCCGCATTCAGTACCATTGGCATAATCAAGCTTCCCCACGGCCTTGCCGGCCTCAACGCCTGCCTCGAGGAATTCAATGGATAGAATATCGTTGATGGTCCCGATCATGCGCTCCTGACCCACCTCGTCCGTGGAACCAGGATCGGTTGCCAGGGCGTCATCGTCCTCCCGGAAACGCTTTTCCCGCTGAATATAGCGTTTTACGCGGGAATCAGTATCAACTTCGGAGTATTCGAGCTGTTCCTTTGGAATATCCTTTATCTGCTCAATACGATCGATCCGTTTTGATACCCGCTTTGCCGCTTCAACCAGAATATTGTCGGCAACATCTATAAGGCTAATGGCCATGATTTCCTCCTTGCTGGAAAATTGACAAACCGTTAAGGTTCAAAGCTTAAAGAGCGTTTCCTGCCCTGTCCAATCCTAAATTAGTAAAACCCATGAACAAGATTCCTTACCACGAGTACCAGTCCATGTTGCTGAATCCGGATATCCCTGACGAAAAACTGCTGAAGATGTCCATTTTGGTTAAAGGCGAAGGAGCTTTTGACTGGTTCCTTCAACCCAATCCGGACCTGGTGGATATCTCATCAGAGGAAATTGAAGCAGAGAATGCCATGAAAATTGGCAATGGCTTGTGTCGGTTTCGACGGGCGAGCCGATACTTCAACCGACGTAAGCAGGGCGTGAATCTCCCTGTCCTTGTATCCGAAGGTGACAGTTGGTTCCAATTTCCGTTCCTTATAAAAGAGGTAATTGACCAACTTGAAGATGAATACCTGATTTGGTCAATAGGAGCGGCGGGTGATACTGCCCAGAACATGGTCTTCGAATTGGAGAAGCGGGGTAAGACTGAATACTTGATCGCCCTGAAAGCTCGCAAGAAGGATGGAATAGCGGGATTCCTATTCTCGGCCGCCGGCAATGATATCATTGGAGAGGATCCCGAAACCGGAACAGCGGCTCTTTACAACATACTGAATGAATATAATGGTGATGAATCAGACACAATAGGACATATCAATTTCGCCGAATTGGATAGTCGTATGGCCTTCCTGAGATCTGCATATGAGAAGGTAATCACAAGCGTTCGAAACGAAGCAGGATTTGAAACCCTCCCAATATTTATTCATGGGTATGATTATCCATTTCCGTTCCCATATGGTGATCATGACAACCGAAAGCCAAGTTATGCCAAAAGCAATGAATGGCTTGGAGAGCCGTTGGACAAGCGTCATTTTCCGGTCAAGAGCTATGAATTAAGGCGCAGCATCATCAAGGTTTTGATCGATGCCTTGTACGACATGCTTGCGGAATTGGCCGGCAACTCCAGAATGACGAAAGTCTGGGTTGTCGATTGCCGAAACGCCATGCCGGAAGTTACAGACTGGAACGATGAGATCCATGGCACTTCAGATGGATTCAGGAAAGTTGCCGAAAGGTTCAGGCTCAAGATTCAGGAGGGAACGGGACAGATGGGATAGTAGAGGCAAATCCCCGCCATTGTCGGGAGGAACTGGAATTCCCAAACTGAGCGGGAACGGTAAGTTCATCGCCCACACCCGACCGGACGCGTTCCAATGGAATGTATCGATTTCCTATTCGGAGGGCGTTATCCCCTCCCCTTCGGATTGGCCGCTTTCACCCAACGATATCGAAATTTTCAGTGGAATTGTGAATTCCAGCGTGCGCTGTTCCGGAACCAGAACAGCCTTTGCTTCGCCCCATGAGTCCCTGCCTGCAGCACCGGACTTCCTTGATGCCAAAGAAACTGGAGACTCGGACTGCGCAGCTTGCCAAAGCGACTCCCATTCAGCTGTGGTATCCACTGGGCCCGTAAAGGAAACCCCGGCGTCGACCACGCGCTGGTCTCTTGCCAATTCGTAGGAAGGTACGGCGTAATTCGCTTTTAGGTACTCACCGGCAAAATGAAGGGCAACGATATCTCCAGTCGCCACATCGAGGACAGCTGAACCGGAATTTCCCGGGAGTGTTGAACTGTCATGAGTAACCGTATCTACGATCCGCTTGTAACTGCTGAATTTCGCACGGTTTCCGAGCAGTCCGGGTTGGCATCGCTTGACATCGAAAATCCCACCGAACACCTCAATCTGAACAAGTAAATCGGTGTAGCCCATCCTGTCCATTGTAGGATATCCCACCACCATTACTTCGTGACCCCTGAGCTCTTCCGGTGTGCGATGCGAGAGGGTAAGTGGCGTAAGGTGTTCCAACCCGGCAACCCCCAGGATCGCCATGTCCCAGTACGGATGTATCATCACTACCTTTTCGACTTCAAAGTATGCAGAGCGATCCGTGGATTCTGAATCAATGAACCGGTAAAAATCGACTGCCCCATCTCCATGGTTGAAAAGAAGATTGCTTTGCAATCCAATTCCCTTGGTGAACAACTCGGCGACATGCCGGTTTGTCATCAATAATCCGGGCCCTACCAGGAAACCAGTTCCTCCGAATGGATAGTGCGGCAAGGCGGGCACCTCGATACGCCCGATTGAAGTCAGACAAGGCTCAATAATGGAACGGGGTCCCGACTCGTTTAGGTGGGCGTAGATGGATGGAAGGTCGTCGTACGTCTGGGTGCCGCGCGAATCGGATCTTGACCGCACAAACACCACGGGGCGAAGCTTTGGAAGGATAACCGCTTCCAGGGCAAACACCTCCTCCGCCGAATATTCCATCCTGTCTTCCAGCAACTTTTCAACAGCGACCGATCCTGCCGCAGGCGATTCCCGGGCTGCGGCTTCCAGCGCCGGCTTGGCAACTTCCAAGGCACCTGAAGCCGACTCAAGCGCCGGGTCGCTTCTGCCAAGGATTGAGCCAATATATTGCCGGATAAGGGCTATCTTTTCGATCTGATTCATCGGACACGGTGGAAAAACTGACTACAGACAACAATCCATGTCGGTTTATTTCCCATTGGAAGGATTTGATTTATGGCGCCTTGGGATGTCTTCTCTCGGCTTGGATTCTGAAGATAACAGCTTCTCTTCCAGGTCCTGGGCTTTAACAAATCCTCCATGAACAGGAATCACGCCACCAGCTAATACATTGCCTTCGGAACCACTCAAAACAACGTACGAAACCGTGGCACCTCCCATATAGTGGAGTGGCATCTTGCCCAGGCCGGTCAATAAGTTCTTAGCCACAAAATAGCTGCCACCCGTACTCTCGAGACGCAGCAGCACAACGGCTGCCCCGCCATTCAACGAATTTTCTAGAGATTTTTCAACAACCAGGCCGTTAAGCGGTGATGTTCCAGTTGCAGGATCAGATGTAACGAGAGATTCCAGGAACTTGTCGCATGCCGAAATGGCTCCGTTGATTTTCTCAATTTCAGATCTCAAATTCCCTGCAAGTTCGTTCAGAGCCTGTTTTTCATTGTCGTCAGTTGAACCTGAAATTAGGGTTTCCAATTCGGTAATGGATCTGGATGCAGATTCAATCTTAGCGACTGCTTCTGAACGATACCCGATTAGTTCTGCAATCTCAGCGGTGGTAGCCTTGACTGACGCTGCCATGGCGGAAGGCTGATAGATTGAGGAAAGGCGGGCGATCTTACCCTTTTCAGCAATTTCTCCGGCTACACTATAAAGCAAAACGGATTCGTCGATAGTAACGGCACTGCCTCCAATTGTGTAATCCGTCTTTAACCATGACAAAATCTTGGACAGCGCCTCGAATCCAGCACCAATCATAGCAGGTGTAGCGGCTTCCTCGCGGCCGGGCTGGCTACTTGGCTTCTCAATCCCAGCAAATTCGAATCCTTGCTCAATCATCTCCTTCTGAAACCGAAAGGTCTGAAGATGTTGAAATTTCGGGAAGTCCTTTGCCGCAAACAACTCGAAATGATTGACTCCAGAAATTGAAGTTACTTTCTCAGCGATGATTACTGCACCCTTTCTGACCGCCACAGCCGCGAGCAATGCCCCTTCAACTTTTCCTGCTCCCTCCTTCAAATCAACCTTGCCACTAAATTCGGCCCCAGCAACTGTCCCAATGTTCTTTGCCTTCCATGCTTCAATTTCTGCATTGGCAGCGTCTCTGCGCGCCTCTGCAAGTGCCTTCTGTGCTTTCAATTCACTGGGTACTGCAGTCACTGCATCAAGGGCTGCCTGCGCGTCCACAACAGCTTTCCGGGCATCCAGCAATTGCTTCTGACTGGCAAGTTCGTCGCTGACTTGATTCGGCTCTTTTGTCGCCGTCTCAAGGGCCTTCTGGGCATCTGCGAGAGCCTTTTTGGCATCAACCAATTCCTTCTGTTTTTGTAATTCGACTACAGTCGAGTCAGGAGTCGTATTCGCAGCCAGCATTGCCCGCTTGGAATCCGCCAGTGCTTTCTGAGCATCGACAATTTCCTTTTGCTTGCGCAAGTTCTCGGCGGTCTCGTCTGGAACCCGGGTTGCTGCGTCCAAGGCCGTATTGGCATCAGCAAGTGCCTTTTTGGCATCCGCCACGTCTTTTTCAGCCTGCAATTTGGCCTTTTCTAATTGCAACCGCTCGGTCTCGGCCTGGAGTTGTTCATTTGTCATTTGATCCTGGGAAAAAATTTGTGGTGTTAGGAAAAAAGCAGTGCTCAAGCTAAATACAATTAATACGCAGTTAATTCGCATTGTAAGGTATGGTTTGTTGCATCTTAGATAACGTGGCTTGTCAGGACCGGCCCGGGTCCGGCCAAGTTGCCATGTATGAAAACAAGATTGTGGAATGAGAGGAAGAAGGCTTTTGGAGTATAAATAGTGTCGAATCTTGAGTAAGTGGCACATAGGAAGAGACCGCATCCGGGGCGCTGCACTAAGGCACTAGAGAGAGGGTCTTATTTACAAAAATATGCGCAATACATCAAGAAAAATTTAGCTGAATACTGAACATCGTGCTCAGTGAACAACGTTGGCTGGCAATGCAACTTGTTCATAATAATCAATAAAGAGGACCCTTCGCAAACAGCGCCTGCCGCTGCTGTCCCTAGTATCCAATATCTCTGCTTCGGACGCAGTAACTGGGCGGTTCCTGAGAGCCGTCACCATCGACACATCACTGAAGGTCAGTAAGCCATTACTTGTCAGACCGTGGAACAAGGAACCTGATTGGCATCGTCATTTTACGGACCAGCGCCACTTTCGGATGATTGACAACCGTCAAGCCGATTCATTTTTACTTCGACAACGCGGGCCGGCCTCAGGGCCCCTGTACCATCACCGTCAGCGAGGTCCAGCGGAGCCATTCCGGGGACACGGCCAACTACCAGCCACAAATCGACTTCAGCTACATATTCGAGGAAAGAATGTATCAAGGGGGTGGCTACACCTTTTCAAACAAGGCGCCTTTCAGCAGAGTGACCAGGGGCTCCGCATCGGATTTCGCGAAGAAGTGGTCCCCGGGCAGAGTGTGGAGCTGAAAGTCCCGGGCCGTAAGGCTGCCCCATGCCGCAATGTCCTCCTCAGAAACTTCCCGGTCATGGGCCCCGCGGATACCGACGATGTCACATGGGAGGGGACTTGCGGGGAGGTGCACGTAGGTTTCGCAGGCCTTCAAATCGGCACGAATCAGGGGCAGATGGTAGTCCAGCAATTCCGCGTCGCTGAAGACGTCGTGCGGGGTTCCTCCCATTTTTCGCAATACTTCCACCAGTTGATCGGTTTCAAGCGCGTGCAATTTGCGCGCAGGGTACGGTTTCACAGGGCTGCGGTGAGCGGCGGCGAACAGGATCCGGGGAAACGGCAGTCCCCGGCGCCGGAGTTCAATGCAGAATTCGTATCCGACCAGGGCACCCATGCTGTGCCCGTAGACCGCAAAGGGCTCGAATTGATGTCGCTCAAAAGCGTCTGCTAGACGTCTTGCCATCGCCCGAATGGTAACCAGCGGTTTTTCACCCATCTGTTGACCGCGTGCAGGAAACTCAACGCTGATGGCTTCAATCCCTGGCCCAAGAAGACCATTCCACTCGGCAAACATCGAAGGGCTGCCACCGGCGTAGGGCAGACAGAGAAGCCACAGGGAGGGATGGGCTGGACGATGGGAAAAGCGTATGAACCTCATGGTTTAGCCGGGAGTCGGACACGGTATTTTTCACGGGAGACCCGGGTCAGGGCTGGTCTTGAGGACGTCGAAGAATCGGTTTTCCGTCTCCCTGCAATTTCCTCGGCCATGAGGCGAATTGTAGGTTTTTCGAAAATGAGACGCAAAGGGATCTCCACGTGGTAATGATCGTTAATGCGGGAAACCAGCCGGGTGGCGAGAAGGGAGTGCCCCCCGAGATTAAAGAAGCTGGTCTCCACCCCGACTGTCGGAATTCGAAGCAGTTCCTTCCAGATTTCGGCGATTTCCGATTCAAGCGGATTGGCGGGCATACCCTGGTAATCGGCCAGCCGCCGCCGATCCGTCTTGCCGCTCGGGGTCTGCGGAAATGCCTCCAGCGGGACCAGGATGGCGGGAACCATGAAATCGGGCAGGACGCCCTGGAGCCGGCTGCGGAGACTTTCAGGGCTCACGGTTCCCGCTTGCGCGGCCACGTAAAACCCGAGCAGACGGACGTTGTCCGGGCTGTCCGACTCTGCGATGACAACGGCGTCGCGGACTCCCGGCTGTTTCTGCAGCACCTGTTCGACTTCACCCGGCTCAACCCGGTAACCGCGTATCTTGACTTGTCCGTCCGCCCTGCCCTCGTGGATGATACTGCCGTCCGGCTGGTACCGGGCAAGGTCGCCGGTCGCATATACGGTGACGGATTCGCCCGCGTTCGTTTGGATGGTAAAGAACCGTTCCCGGTTCAGCGCTTCCCGGTTCAGGTACCCCTTGCTGAGGGTCTCACCTGAAACATGGAGTTCACCGATAACCCCGGTTGCGACGGGTTGCCTGTTCGGGTCGAGGATGAATGTCCGGACATTGTCGATGGGTTTCCCGATCGGTACGGTGGCCGTATGACCGGCTTCCGATTCCGAGCAATCGAACCAGGTGGCATCCCATGTCTCGGAAGTTCCGTACAGGTTGATCAAGCGGGCATCCGGAAAGGCGTCCTTGAATTGCTCCAGCAGTGAGTTGGTGAGGGGCTCGCCACTGCTGACCCAGAACTTGAGATTCGGGACGTGCTCCTGCAGGCGGGGGAAAAAATCGAGGATGTTTTTCAACAAGGAGGGCACCAACCAGAGGCGCGACACCTTCCGCCCGGCCAGGAATCGAACCAGGCTGTGGGGATCGCGAACAAGGGAATCAGGGGCGATCCAGGTCGGTACT
>ENA-ORCW01000803-ORCW01000803.1-marine-metagenome-genome-assembly--contig:-NODE-803-length-11102-cov-2.763900_pt1 | contig 11102 bp, 9 predicted proteins | sample MGYA00237784_ERZ508517 | MGnify/ENA primary metagenome ERZ508517 (study PRJEB26187, sample SAMN06268979) | marine metagenome | isolation source: Tt ae E1 feedstock associated aerobic enrichment on... | reverse complement strand
AAGAGGTTCACATAGGGATCAAAAAGGGTTTTATTCCACAGGCCGGTCCGGGCGTGCAGGTGCACCGCGCGGGAATCTTCCGCCACCCCGAAAGCCCCGGCCACCTTGCTCCAGAGCAGGCGCAGGGCCCTGAACTTGGCCACCTCGACAAAGTAATTGCCTCCGACGGAAAGGGAGAGCCGCATCCGCGGAATGACGTCCACCGCCTTCAGGCCGCGGGATTCCATGGCTTTCAGGCAGGCCACCGCACCGGCCAGCACGATGGCCATCTCCTGGGTCGAGGAAGCACCGCCGTTGTGGTAGCCGTGGCCCTGAATGTTGATGACCTGCAGTCTGGGCAGGTTCTTCATGGCATGGCGCAGGATGTCCGCCATTTCATCGTACTGCTTTTCCAGTTCGGCGCCGTTCCCGGCCTCGACCAGCCAGCTGAAGGGATCCATGCCCAGGCAGCCGCGAAGGGCCGCCGGGTCGCGGCCCGTCTCGGCGAGGGCCGGGACCAGCAGCGCGTACAGCGCCGGGGCGGCCTTGCCTCCCTGCAGGTAGAGGGAGACTTCACCGAGGTCGATGCCGTCCAGCAACTGCTTCATGTCGTCGATGGTGCTCAGGGAAACCCCGCAGAGGCCGACCCTGGAGAGGTTATCCGCGGCGGGCTCCTCGGCACGACGGCTGGGCCCGTCCAGCCAGACATTGAGTTCGGTCTGGCCGCTGGCCAGTTCCCTGCGGGCCACCTGGTTCATTTCCGCCGGTGTCGGGGCGGTCAGCTCCTGGGAGACCAGCCAGCCGGCCTGGAGGTATCCATCCGGACGGCCGCCCCGGACCAGGCTTCCCCCTCCCGGCAGGTCGCTGGTATGCAGGAGCTTGTCCAGCACCTCGCGGGTATAGATCGGCTGGATATCAAATCCCTCGTAAGTCGGCGTGACCAGGGTCTTCTCGAAGGGGCGCCCCTTCAAAAGATCTGTTGCGGCGGATTTCCATTCCTCGTACGTATGGGCAGGAAACTCGCTCAATAAACGGGATGATGTGTTCTCGTCCATGTTTCGAGTGTTGATCGTTGAGTTCTAGAGAAAAGAGGCTTTGAGCGCCGGCAGGGGCGCGGTTACGGATCCTGTTTTTGATTAATTTTTCTAATACTACAAGATTTTTCGTTAAGTAATTTTAATTTTAGTCTTGTCCTGAGGGCAGGAATGGGATTATGCAAGACCTATTATAACAGGAGTAGAAAATGATTGAACAGATCGACCATATTGGAATTGCGGTGAAGTCGCTGGAGGACGGGATCCGCTACTATGAAAAAACACTGGGGCTGCACTGCGAGGCGGTGGAGGAAGTGGCTTCGCAGAAGGTCAGGACGGCTTTCTTTCACGTTGGCGAGGTGCATCTGGAACTGCTGGAAGCGACCGACCCGGAAAGCCCGATCGCCAAGTTCGTGGAAAAGAACGGCGAGGGGATCCATCACATCGCCTTCCGGACCAACAATATCGCGGGCCAGCTGAAGCAGGCCGCGGAGGCGGGGACCCGCCTGATCCACGAAGTGCCTTTCGAGGGGGCGGCCAACAAACTGGTAGCCTTCCTGCATCCGAAGTCGACCCACGGCGTGCTGACCGAGTTCTGCGCCGAGAAAAAGGCCTGAATCACTTTCAAAACAAGGGGAAAGCAAAATGCCCATAGATCCAAAATTACTGGAAGACCTCGAGGCGCGGCGCAAGGTCGCATTGGCCGGAGGCGGCGAGGACAAGCAGCAGAAGCGCAGGGAAAAGGGAATCCTGACCGCCCGCGAACGACTGGAGAAACTGTTCGACCCGAACACCTTCCAGGAGTTCGGGATGCACGCCCAGCATTCCTGCATGAGTTTCGGGATGGATAAGAAAAAGCTCCCCGGGGACGGGGTGGTGACCGGCACCGGCTATATCGACGGTCGCCCGGTGGCCGCCTTCGCCCACGACTTCACGGTCGGCGGCGGAGCCCTGGGCCGCATCCATGCCAAGAAAGTCTGCGACCTGATGGACTACGCCATCAAGGCCGGGATCCCGATCATCGGCTGGAACGACTCGGGCGGGGCCCGCATCCAGGAAGGCGTGGACTCCCTGTCCGGCTATGGCAGAATCTTTTTCCGCAACGTGCAGTGTTCGGGACTGGTGCCCCAGATCGCCATCATTGCCGGCCCCTGCGCCGGTGGCGCGGCCTATTCCCCCGCCCTGACGGACTTCCTGATCATGACCCGGGAAAACGCCAACATGTTCATCTGCGGGCCCTCCGTCATCGAGGCCGCGACCGGTGAGAAGGCCAAGCTGGAGCAGTTCGCCACGGCGGATGCGCATGCCAGCGTGAGCGGCAATATCCACCTCATCGCGGAGGACGACGAGCACGCCCTGGACCTGGCCCAGCACCTCATGTCCTACCTGCCGTTGAACAACATCGATGACGCGCCGCACCATCCGACGGAATCCCTCAGCCTGGACCCGATCAAGCGCTTCAACGACATCATCCCGGAGAACCCGAAGGAACCCTTCGACGTCAAGGAGGTCATCGACACCCTGGTCGACAAGGAAAGCTTCTTCGAGATCATGCCCGACTTTGCGGCCAACCTGGTGACCGGATTCGCCCGCATCGACGGGGTCGTGGTCGGCGTGGTGGCCAACCAGCCCAAGGTCAAGGCCGGCTGCCTGGACATTGACGCCTCCGACAAGGGGGCCCGCTTTGTCCGGGTCTGCAACATCTACTCGATCCCGCTGGTAACCCTGGTCGACGTGCCCGGATTCTTCCCGGGACTGGCCCAGGAACGGGGCGGCATCATCCGCCACGGGGCCAAGATGCTCTTCGGTTATGCCGCCTCCACGGTGCCGAAGATTACGGTCATCATGCGCAAAGCCTACGGAGGGGCCTACCTGGCCATGTGCAGCTCGGACCTCGGCGCGGACCTGGTCTTCGCCTGGCCGACCGCCGAGATAGCGGTCATGGGAGCCGAGGGCGCGGTCAACATCGTCTTCGGCAAGGAGATCAAGGCCTCGGAAGATCCCGATGCCAAGCGCAAGGAATTGATTTCCTCCTACCACGACGAGTTCGCCAGCCCCTACCAGGCGGCGGGCCGGGCCCTGATCACCGATGTGATTGAGCCCAGCCATACCCGCGGCGCCGTTTCCCTCGGCCTGCGGAGCCTGCTCAGCAAACGGGAGACCCGTCCGCCCAAGAAGCACGGGAATATTCCTCTTTAATTTTAAGATTTATAACCTAAAACGATCCTCATGGTCATCGCAGAAGCCAGTCCCTTCATCGTCTCCCTGGAACACATCATCGGATTCGTGGTGGTCCTTTTTGTCCTGGGGCTCCTTTACGGCCTGACCGCCCTTATCGGCAGCTACTTCGCCAGGCGCCCGGCCGCCGCTCCGGCCCGGCCGGCTGCGGCCGCGGCGGGACCGGCCACGGAGGGAGACATCACGGACGAGGAAGTGGTGGCCATCAGCGCCTGTGCGGCCCTCCTGATGGGGCGGCGTTCGCGGGTGGTTTCGATTCGCAGCAGTGCCGCCAAGGACTGGAACCGCGAGGGTCGTCGCGAACATTTCGCCTCGCACCGGATCCGGTAAAGGCATCCACAAACCAGTAGATTTCAGCATAATGAAAAAACAATTCCGCATCACTCTCAATGGGAAGAGTTACGACGTTGTCGCCGAGTTGATCGGCGAGGAAGAACCCGCCGCCCCGGCCGGCCCCCGGCAGCCCCGCTCAGCCGGTGCCGCCGCGGTGGCCGCACCCGCCCCCAAGGCCGCACCCGCTCCCGGCGCCGACGGAGGCGAAGTCGCCAGTCCGCTGGCCGGCAAGGTGGTCTCGGTGGACGTGGCCGTCGGGGCCCAGGTCCAGGCCGGCCAGAAAGTCGTCACCCTGGAAGCCATGAAGATGAACACCGTCGTCAACGCCCATGCTGCCGGGACCGTCAAGGCCATCCTTGTGAGCGCCGGCGATTCGGTCGAAGAAGGCCAGCCTCTCCTGACAATCGAATAACCCCAGACCCCAGACCAGACCATGATGGAATCCATACGCGACGTTCTCCAATCGACCGGTTTTGTTGCCCTTAATTGGCAGATGGTCGTGATGTGGGTGATTATCGGGGTTCTGCTGTACCTGGCGATCGTCAAGCAGTTCGAGCCGTTGCTCCTGGTCCCGATCAGCCTGGGAGCCCTGCTGGCCAATCTCCCCATCCACGATGTAATCCTCCAGCACCCGGTCTACGATCCCCAGACCCATGAACTGCTCGCTCCCGGCGGGCTGTTCTATTATATACAGCTGGGGGTCAAGCTGGAGATCTTCCCGCCCCTGATTTTCATGGGAGTGGGCGCGCTGACGGATTTCGGTCCCCTGATCGCCAATCCGCGGACCCTGCTCCTCGGCGCCGCCGCCCAGTTTGGCATATTCGCGACCTTCTTCGCCGCCGTGGGCAGCGGGGTCTTCTCCCTCCAGGAGGCTGCCGCAATCGGCATTATCGGCGGCGCCGACGGGCCGACCTCGATTTTCGTGGCCAACAAACTGGCTCCCCACCTTCTGGGGGCCATTGCCGTGGCCGCCTATTCCTACATGGCCCTGGTGCCGGTCATCCAGCCTCCGGTGATGCGGCTGCTGACTTCCGAAAAGGAGCGCAAGATCCGCATGAAGTCGCTGCGCAAGGTCTCCAAGCTGGAAAAGCTGATCTTCGCCCTGGTGGTCATGACCTTCTGCCTGGTCGTCATTCCGGCCGCGGCCCCGCTGATCTCGATGCTCTTCATCGGGAACTTCATCCGGGAAAACGGCGTCACGGAGCGCCTGGTCCGGGCCGCCCAGAATGAGATCATCAATGTCGTGACGATTTTCCTGGGCCTGACAGTAGGCTTGAAAATGGGCTGGGACCAGTTCCTCAGAGGGGAAACCCTGGGCATCCTGGCCCTGGGGGTGACAGCCTTCCTGATCGCCACCGCCAGCGGGGTCCTGATGGCCAAGCTCATGAATCTGTTCAGCCACAACAAGATCAACCCGTTGATCGGCTCGGCCGGGGTCAGTGCCGTTCCGATGGCGGCCCGGGTCAGCCAGGTGGAAGGGCAGAAGGCCGATCCCGGCAATTTCCTGCTCATGCACGCCATGGGACCGAACGTGGCCGGCGTCATCGGGAGCGCCCTCGCCGCCGGGTATTTCATCGCCGTCCTCGGCGGCTAAGTCCACAATTGCCGATTGCCAGCAGCCCCGCGGCTGCGGTAAATTCCGGCCATGTTTCGGCGATTTTTCATCTGGCGGGCGGAAAAGCGCATGGGCCGGTCCCACTACCGGCTGGACAAGCGCCATTACCGGGGACCCTTCAAGCCGGGATTCTTCGCCCACCTGTCTCAATCCAACTTCTGGCAGACCGACAACGACCCCTACCTGAGGGTCCGGCGGCGGCGGAAAAAGGTGGGCCTGGTGATCGGAATAATCGTCCTTCTGGCCCTGGGCTGGCTGGCCGTTGAAAGCATCCGCGCATTCCGTCTTTTCTAGCTTTCCAAGAGGCTTCGGGAGAAGCGTCCTGTTAGCTTGACTTGCCTGCCGCATTGAACATGTTCGCGGCTTTCAACCGCCTCGGATTCGCGGGGCGACCCTCCATCTGGACATGGCCACCGAACTGAAAGACACGCTGAATCTTCCGGAGACCCCCTTTCCCATGCGGGGCAATCTCGCCCAGCGCGAACCGGAAAGATTCGCCGAATGGGATGCCGGCGACCTCTACCGGAAAACCCTCGAGACCCGGGCCAACGGACCGGCCTTCATCCTGCATGACGGCCCGCCCTATGCCAACGGCGATATCCACCTGGGCCATGCCCTGAACAAGATCCTCAAGGACATCGTGGTCCGCTACAAGACCATGCGGGGCTACCGTTCTCCATACGTTCCGGGCTGGGATTGCCACGGTCTGCCCATCGAGCAGCAGATCCTCAAGCGGATCGGGGACAAGATCCATGAAATGGAGCCGACGGAGCTGCGCCAGCTCTGCCACGATTACGCGCTGGAATGGATCGACAGGCAGCGCGCACAGTTCAAGCGCCTGGGCATCCTCGGGGACTGGGAAAATCCCTACGCCACGGTCACCCACCAGTATGAAACGGGAATCCTGAGCGTCCTTCTGTCCCTTGTGGAACGGAACCTGATCCGCAAGGGCTACAAGGCCGTCCATTGGGACCCGATTTTCCGAACCGCCCTGGCGGAGGCGGAAATCGAGTACCATACCCACAAGTCGCCCTCAATCTACGTGGCCATGAAGCTGCTCGATCCGGGCTCGATCCAGCCGGTGTCCCAGCTGGAGAATGTCTCCCTCGTGATCTGGACCACCACCCCATGGACCATGCCGGCCAACCTCGGGGTCTGCCTCCATCCGGAGTTCGATTACGTGGCCCTGAAAACGACCGATGGTGCCCATTACGTGGTGGCCCGGGAACTGGTCGAATCCTTCCTCGCCGATACCGGGCTGGAGGGCACCGAGACCGTGGCCACCTTCAAGGCTTCCGCCTTCGACCGGGCCAAAGCGGCTCATCCCATTTTCGACGACCGGGAGAGCCTGGTCATGCTGGGCGAACACGTAACCCTGGAACAGGGTACCGGTTGCGTCCACACCGCTCCCGGCCATGGCGCCGACGACTTCACCATTGGCAACGCCTACGGCCTGCCGGTCTTCTGTCCGGTCGATGACAAGGGCTGCTACACCGATGAATTCCCGCAGATGGCCGGCACCTTCGTCTTCGACGCCAATCCCAAGGTGGTCGAGTTGCTGAAGGAGCGCGGTCTCCTCATTGCCAGCAAGACGGTATCCCACGAGTACCCCTACAGCTGGCGCAGCAAGCACCCGATCATTTTCCGGGCCACCGAGCAGTGGTTCATGGAACTGGCCGACGGGGGCGTCCGGGAAAAGGCCCTGGAACTGATCGAGAACTCGGTCGAATGGATTCCCTCATGGGGTCAGGAACGCATCCGGGCCATGGTCGAGCGCCGCCCGGAATGGTGCATCAGCCGCCAGCGCCACTGGGGGGTGCCGATTCCCTCAATCCGGAACCTGAAGACCGGGGAATCCGTCCTCGAACCGGAGGTCATCCGGCGCTTCATCGAGGTGGTGGCCGAGCATGGCACCAATGCCTGGTACGCCGAACCCCTTTCCCGCTTCCTCCCCTCCGGCTGGAATGAGGAAGACTACGAGAAGGAATTCGATATCCTTGACGTCTGGTTCGATTCCGGGGCCTCCCATGTGGCCGTCCTGGAGCTGGACGAGCGCCTGCACTCGCCGGCCGATCTCTACCTTGAAGGCAGCGACCAGCACCGCGGCTGGTTCCAGCACGCACTCCTGACTTCCGTCGGGGCCCGGGACCGGGCGCCCTTCAAGAGCGTCCTGACCCACGGCTTCGTCCTCGACGGTGAAGGCCGGGCCATGTCCAAGTCCATGGGCAATGTCATCTCCCCGCTGGACCTGGTCAAGCAGTTCGGTAGCGATATCCTGCGGCTCTGGGTAGCCAGTACCGACTACCGCAACGATGTGGGAATGTCGGGCGAGATCATGAAGATCACCGCAGATGCCTACCGGACCATCCGCAACACATTCCGCTTCCAGCTCGGCAACCTGTTTGATTTCGATCCGCAGCAGGACCTGGTGGATCCGGCCGACCTGACTCCGCTGGACCAGTGGGCCCTGCACGAACTGGCGGTCCTGACCGACAAGGTCACCGAGGCCTTCGAGCGCTACGAGTTTCACCGCGTCTACCAACTGATCAACCGCTTCTACACGGTCACCCTTTCGGCCCGATACCATGATTTCCTCAAGGACCGCCTTTACACTTTCCGGGCCGACTCCCCGGAACGGCGTTCCGCGCAAACCGTCATCCACCACCACCTGGGAGTCCTGGAACGCATCCTGGCGCCCTTCCTGGTCTTCACCTGCGACGAGGCCTACCGGGCCGACAGGGAACACAGCATGGATTCCATCCACCTCGAGAACTGGCCGGTGGTTCCGGAATCCTGGCGCAACCCGGAAACCGCCGCCGAAATCGAGCAGCTCCTGGAGCTGCGGGACCCGGTGAACGAGAAACTGGAGGTCCTGCGCAGCCGCAAGGAAATCGGCAAGTCGGTGGAAGCGGTTCTCGACCTGAAGGTGCCGGCGGAAGCCCCCCTGGCCGGCCTTCTCGAGAAATACCGCAACCAGCTGGCCGAGATTTTTATTGTCTCGGAAGTCACAGTGGCCATGGATGCCACGCTTTCCAAAACGGAATTATCCGTCCAACCAGCCTCCGGAGACCGTTGCCCCCGTTGCTGGAGGACGGTTCCGGAACTGCAGGAGACCAGTCTGGGCCATGTCTGCCCGCGCTGTGCCGATGCAGTTGAACCTTTTGTCCTGAATTCCAACTAAACATTTCCTATGCCGACCAAGAAAAACGCCAAGAAAGCCGCCAAGAAGACCGTCGCCAAAAAGGCGGTCAGGAAGACGGCCAGCAAGGCTGCGAAAAAGAAGACCGTCAGTAAGAAGGCCGCCAAGGCACCTGCCAGGAAGGCCGCCAGGAAGACGGCCAAAAAGGGCGCCAGCAAGAAGAAGAGCGCGGCCGGGAAAGCCGCCAAGAAGGCCCGAAACGAAGGGACTGAATCCGGCAAGCCCAAGGCCAGCGATTTGATCAAGCGGGCTTCCCATACCCCGGCCATTTTCAAGCCCAACTCCAAGAAGGGCAGCCATATCCTCTTCAACATGGATGACATCCGGGATCTCCTGAAAAAGCGGAGCAAGGAGGAAGCACAATCCAGGAAGGAGCCCGCCAGGAAGGAACAGGTCAACCATGAGCCCAAGCCGGCCGCTGCCGTCGAGGACGACTCCCCCCGTACCAGCAAGCACCAGGCCGCCACCCTGGATGACATCCTGGGGATTTCCGTCCCAACGGCGTCCGGCAAGTCAGGCAGCGGAAAAGTACCCCGGAAGTTCGAGAAGTACTACCGCCTCCTGATCGAGCTGAGGGACCATGTCCGGGCCGAATTGAACCTGCACTCCAACGACACCTTGAAACGGTCCCAGAAGGAGGATGCCGGGGACCTGTCCATTTCCGTGGATGCCGGGACCGATAACTTCGACCGGGATTTCGCCCTCAGCCTGCTGTCCAGCGAGCAGGAATCCCTCAAGGAAATCGAGGCCGCCATCCAGCGAATTTTCAACGGCACCTACGGGATCTGTGAAGTCACCGGTGAGCCGATCAAGGAAGAGCGGCTGGAAGCGGTCCCCTTCACCCGCTTCTCGTTGGACGGGCAACGACAGTACGAAATGACTTCCCGCAAGCGCGTCACCCGTACCGGAGCCTTCCTCAACGAGGCTTCGGGGGAGACCATCAGCTTCGGGGACGATGACGGGGACAACTAAACCCGCAGCTCAAAGCGGTTCTCCTTTCCTGGATTACCGCCGGTTCTGGATTATCCTGCTGGCCATCCTTCTGGCTGACCAGGCCAGCAAGTGGATCATCGTGGACTGGTCGGGCTTTCCGCTCGGGATGTATCCGCCCTTCGGGGGAAAGACCATCATCCCCGGGTTCTTCAACATCGTCTATGCCGTCAATTACGGGGCGGCCTGGGGCATGATGGAGGGGTATTCCTGGCTGCTGATCCTCCTGGCCGTGGTCGTCCTGGCCCTGATCTGGGTGTTCCGCAAGGATCTGGGCCTGGTTCTTCCCGCCCACCAGCTTTGTTTCGGCATGATCAGCGGCGGCATCATTGGCAATACTTTCGACCGGCTCCTGCGCGGGCATGTCGTGGATTTTCTCGACTTCCGCCTTCCCGGCTACCAGTGGCCGACCTTCAATGTGGCCGATTCCGCCATTGTAGTCGGCACGATCTGGTATATATACTTGCAGTTCAGGCACCAAAGGGATTAAAACTTCTGCAAGTCCAGACTGTTTTGTACTCCACCAAGCCCTTAACCAGATTCCTTAGATATCCCATCGGCCAGTTCAGTTGCCTGGCCTTGATGCTGTTCGCCTTGCCACTCGAGGCGGAAGAATCAACGCGTACCCCCGAAGCCCTGCGCACGGAGTTGAAGGAAGTGGAAGCATTTCGCTCGAAGGATCAATACGAGGAAGGGATGCGCCTGGCGGAAAAGGTCCTGGCCATCGCCCGGGATGAGCAATACGACGAGGTCGTCATCGAGGCCCTCTACCAGATCGCCATCCTACAGTATTTCCAGGAGGACTACGACTCCGCCAGGGCCAACCTGGAGGTGGGGTACAATGAAGCCAAGCGCCTGAAGCTGACTTCACTTTCAGCCGACTTCCTGGGAGCCCTCGGGGTACTGGAATGGAAGCTTGGCAACCTGGCCCGGGCCCAGGCAGACCTGGTCGACACCCTGGCTCTCTTTGAGGAATTGAAGGAGCCGGTTTGCATGGCCAGTACGGCCAACAACCTGGGCAATATTTCCGCCTCCCTGAAAAATTATCCCGAAGCCATCGACTGGTATGTGCGGGGCCTTTCCTTCCTGGCCGATACTGAGAATGACCGCCTTCGGGCCTCCCTGCTGAGCAACCTGGCCGAAGTCCTGATCCCCTCCGGACGGTTGCAAGAGGCCGAACAGTATTTGGACCAGTCCATGGCCCTGGAGGAGAAACTGGGTGACCCCCGCAACATGGCCTATACCTATTACAATTTTGGGGAGCTTCGCTCGCGCCAGAACAAGCCGGAAGAGGCGCTGGAGCTGTACCGGAAAGCGCTCCGGATGCAGGAGGAACTGGACGATGACTGGGCCGCATCCGGCACCCGCCTGCGCCTGGCCGAGGAGTACCTGAATCTGGACCGGACAGAGGATGCCCTCAGTGAACTGGAAATCGCATTCGAGGCGGCCAAAAAGATGAACGCCCTCTCCCAGTTGAGGGACATTGCGGCCCTCATGGCCAGGGCCTATGGCAAAACCGGTGAATCCGGCCTGGAAACCTATTACAAGGACCTGGCGGGATGGTTCGCTTCACGAACCCGGGAAAACCAGATCAAGGAGCCCATTCTGCCGGAACCGGAACGGGAGCCGGAAGTAACCACCCCCACGGAACTGGGCGCAGGCAACCGTCACCTGCCCTTCCGGACTGCGACCATCATCATTCTCTGCATGATGA
>ENA-ORCW01000801-ORCW01000801.1-marine-metagenome-genome-assembly--contig:-NODE-801-length-11169-cov-2.902813_pt1 | contig 11169 bp, 6 predicted proteins | sample MGYA00237784_ERZ508517 | MGnify/ENA primary metagenome ERZ508517 (study PRJEB26187, sample SAMN06268979) | marine metagenome | isolation source: Tt ae E1 feedstock associated aerobic enrichment on... | reverse complement strand
GCGGCGGGTCATACCCGACCTGATCGAGGCCGGATTCGACTGCCTCCAGCCCCTCGAGTCGAAGGCCGGCATGGACGTCCGCAAACTGGCCCCGGAATACGGCCGCGAGCTGGCCTTCTTCGGCAACATCGATGTCATGAAACTGGTCACTAACGACCTTGAGCTCATCGAGCAGGAGATCTCCTCCAAGCTGGCCGCCGGCAAGGCCGCGAAAGGCTACATTTACCACTCGGACCACTCCATTCCCCCTCAGGTTTCCTGGGCTACCTACCAGCAGCTCATCCGCTTTGTGCAGACCTACGGGCAGTATTAGGAAGGTCCGCCAAGGATGTCCGGCAGCGACTCGGCACGGAAGTTGCCGGGGGTGTCCTGAGGCTGGGAACCGTTGCGCGAGGCAATTTTTATAAGTCCTTTAATGTTCCTGCGGCCGAAGTCGCTCCCGGGCCGTTTTATGGTCTGGAGCAAGGGCTGGGAACCGCCTAAATTTACCTGAAACCTTAACCCAAGGATATGTCATCATGAAAAACCGTCTGCTCGTCACATTGCTTGCTTCATTCGTCTTCGCCCTCTCCGGTTTCGCCAAACCCAATCCGGATCTTCCACCCGAGGCCGCCGACCAGGCCCGGGAAGCCATTCAGACCAACCAGGAACGGGGAATGCCCGAACAGGCCCAAAAGGGCATGATGGAGGCCGAAAAGGCCGGCAAAAAGGCCGAAAAAGCCGGCAAGAAGGCTGAAAAGGAAGCCGGGAAGGCCGAAAGGAAGGCCAAAAAGGCGGAAGAGAAAGCCCGTAAAAAGGAGAAGGAAGCTTCCGGGGAGCCTGCCGAGGACAAGTAATTCCTCCCGGGCTTCCAGTCCGGCGCCGCCGTTAGTTCCCGTCGACCACCTCAACCGGTTCCCGTTCCGGCAGCGGAGCCTCGTCGCCGAGGTAGAAGCCCGGGTGAGGCGGCTGGTTGTAGGCCACGTTCTGCCAGGCCAGGGAGACCCGGTACTGGGGATCATGGAGGAGGGTCGGCATACGGTATGGCGTGGGGATGGTGGAGGTGTAGATGCGCAGCTCGGAATTGTCGCGGGTGCGCCAGACAACCTCCTCGCGCCAGTCGCCCCAGATGTCGCCACTGAGGGTGGGAGTGGCCTTGGTGCCGTTGTTGGAGGTGCAGGCGTGGGCGATGAGGAGGGGATGGATGCTTTCCGTTTCCGGGTCAAACTTGAGGACGAGATTCTGGTCCAGCAGCTCGCGCTGGAGATCACCGTCCCAGTAAACCGCGAAGTTGACCGGCAACCCGCGGGGCCGCTCGTACAGTTTCTCGCCGGTGGCGCTGTAGACCTCGTGCATGCCGGCCCCGGCGGCCCAGCATTCAGCCCCGGGGAAGCGCGGGTCGATGTTGACGGCGTTGCCCCGGCCCGGGCCTTCACCCTTGTCGCCACCCGATTCGGCGGCCTTGATGGAGGGAACCGTGAAGATGGGTTCTCCGGTTTTCGCGTCCCGCATGTTCATTCCCTGCTCGTCGAAGCGCTCCTGGATGTTGAAGACCTCCAGCCCGGGGTTGGACGGCACCAGGTCGCCCACGTGCATCGCGTCCCCGTGACCCCATCCGGTTGAGTAGAGCCCGGTCCCGTCATCGTCGACAACCATGGCCCCGTAGATGATTTCCTGCCGGCCGTCGCCGTCGACATCGGCCACGGAAAGGTTGTGGTTGCCCTGCCCGCGGTAGGGCCGGTTTTCCGGGCTGGCGTCGCTGTCGAAGACCCAGCGCCGGGTCAGCTTGCCGTCACGCCAGTCCCATGCCGCCAGCACCGAGCGGGTGTAGTAGCCGCGGCACATGACGACGCTCGGATGCTCGCCGTCGAGATAGGCCACGGCGGCCAGGAAGCGGTCCATGCGGTTCCCGTAGCCATCGCCCCAGATCTCCTTCATCTCCCCGGAACCGGGATTCTCCAGGGCCGGGTGCCGGCCGGGCACGTAGGGAACAGTGGCCATGGCGGCGCCACTTTCCCCGTTGAAAATGGTGAAGTATTCCGGTCCGGTTATGATGTAGCCGTCCTCGTTGCGCCAGTCCGCCTCCGGGTCGCCGATGACCTTCCCGGTCCCGTCGACGCTCCCGTCCCCGGTTTTGCAGGCCAACTCGGCTTTCCCGTCGCCGTCCAGGTCGTAGACCATGAACTGCGTGTAGTGGGCTCCGGCCCGGATGTTGATCCCGAGGTTGATTTCCCAGAGCATCCGGCCCTCGATGCTGTAGGCCTGGAGGAGGACCGGATCGGTCAGCCCCTTGTGGGAGTTGTCATGGGAGCGGCCCTCCTGCTTGACGATAATCTCGTAATCGCCGTCGCCATCAAGGTCGCCGACCGACCCGTCATTGGGTTGGTAGCCATCCGGCGTTTGCAGGGGAATGCTTCGGTAGGGGAGCGGCAGGGAGCCCGGCTCAATGGTGAAGGGCTTGCCGGCCGGGCCCTCGACGCCGTCGACCACCGGCCGGACCGTGTAGGTGGTCCTCCGCTGCAGCGCGGGTCGTTCATCGAGGTACCATGTCGGTCCGTCGAGGGGCTCGTCGTTCAGCTTAATGGTTCCCGCCAGGCGGTCGCGACTAGGGGCATAGGCGCCCCAGTCCGGCTCCGGGTCCGGGGCATGGGTCTCCCGGTACAGGTTGAAGGCCGTGTCGGCGGGCTCGCTGCCGAGCAGCCGCCAGGTGAGAAAGACCGAACCGTCCGGTTTCTGCACGGCCGCCAGGCCGCGGTCGAGCTGCTCCATCTGTGGAGCCGCGAAGGCGTTGATGGTGATGAGAAGGGCAATGACAGGGAGAATAGGGCGCATGATGATTCCGGGACTTGGTTTTGGGACGGATAGTGACGGTTCCAGTTAATGGACCTTCCCGTTGGAGGCAACCGCGACCCGGTTTAATCCCGTACCATATATTTGTCGCCATTTTGGCCGGTGCGGCCAACCCTTGGGCATGCGCAGTTTACTCCCGAATCTTACCCCTTTCCTGCGAAGAGCCACCCCCTCGATGCGGATGGCCCTGTTCATCGCCGTGTTGATGACCCACGCGCTCTCCGAAGGTGGCGCCGTCCGGCAGCAGTATGATTTCAACCCCGGCTGGCTGCTGGGGGTGGGGGATTTCGCCGGGGCGGCGGATACTGATTTCGACGACTCCCAATTCGAGCCGGTCACGCTGCCCCGGGCGTGGAACGAGGACGACGCGTTCCGGCTTTCCATCCACGAGCACCGGACCGGGATCGCCTGGTACCGGAAGCACTTCACCCTGCCGGAAAGTTTCGACGGAGGGCGGGTCTATATCGAATTCGAGGGGGCCCGGCAGTTCGCCGAGGTCTGGGTCAACGGGCGGCGAGTGGGCGCCTCCGAGAACGGGGTCATGGCCTTCGGGTTCGACCTCACCGGGGTGGTCCGTCCCTGGCCGGAAAGCAATGTCATCGCGGTGCGCACCGATAACGCCTGGGACTACCGGGAGCGCCTGTCCGGACAGACCTTCCAGTGGGCCGACCGCAACTTCAACGCCAACTACGGGGGGCTGGTCAAGAACGTCCGCCTGCACCTGACCGGTGAGCTCCACCAGACCCTGCCCCTGTACTCCAGTCTCGGGCACTCGGGCGTCTATGTCTACGCCACCGGCATCGACGTGGCGCGCCGGGAGGCCACGATCAACGTGGAGGCGGAAGTCGTCCACGCCCCGAGGCGGGATCAGGAGTTTGAATTTGTAGTGGAAATACGCGACATGGAGGGGAGCCTGGTGAAGTCCTTCTCCGGCGGCCGTTTCACCGTTCCCGGAAGGGGGAGGGTGGTGGCCGCCGCCTCGGCCCGGGTCGAGGGGCTCCACTTCTGGAGCTGGGGCTACGGATATCTCTACGAGGTCACGACTTCCCTCAAGGTCGACGGCGAGGTGGTGGATTCCGTGGTCACCAGAACCGGATTCCGGAAAACCGCATTCGGCAACGGGGTGGTGAAACTGAACGACCGCACGCTGCAGGTGAAGGGGTATGCCCAGCGGACCTCCAACGAGTGGCCGGCCGTCGGGCTCTCGGTGCCGCCCTGGCTGAGTGACTATTCCAACGGCCTGATGGTGGAAAGCGGGGCCAACATGGTGCGCTGGATGCACGTCACCCCGTGGCGCCAGGACGTGGAATCCTGCGACCGGGTGGGGCTGATGCAGATGCTCCCGGCAGGGGACTCCGAGCACGATGCCACCGGACGCAAGTGGCTCCAGCGCCTCGAGCTGATGAGGGACGCCATGGTTTATTACCGCAACAATCCCAGCGTCATTGTCTACGAGTCGGGTAACAACGGGATCAGCGAGGCCCACATGGCCGAGATGAAGGCCCTCCGGGACCGTTTCGATCCCCATGGCGGGCGCGCGGTCGGGAGCCGGGACATGCTCGGCTCAGATGAGGCGGAATACGGCGGCGAGATGCTTTACATCAACAAGAGTGCAGGCATTCCGTATTGGCAGACTGAATACTCCCGCGACGAGGGGCTGAGGAAATACTGGGACGAATACTCCCCGCCGTTCCACAAGGACGGGGATGGACCGTTGTACAAGGGAAGCCCTGCCCGGGCCTACAACCGCAACCAGGATTCGCATGCCATCGAGGACGTGGTCCGCTGGTACGACTACTGGCACGAGCGGCCGGGCACGGGCACCCGCGTCAACGGGGGCGGGCTGAACATCATCTTCTCGGACACCAACACCCACTACCGGGGAGCCGAGAACTATCGCCGCAGCGGTGAAGTCGATCCGATGCGGATTCCCAAGGACGGCTACTACGCCCACCGGGTGATGTGGAACGGATGGGTCGACCCGGAGACGCCGGCGGCCCACATCCTCGGTCACTGGAACTACCTGGAGGGCGTGGTCAAGGACGTCTTTGTCGTGGCCAATACAGATTCGGTCGAGCTGCTCCTCAATGGGCGCTCCCTCGGCACCGGCACCGTCAGCCACCATTTCCTGCACGCCTTCAGGGACGTCCGCTGGGAACCGGGCCGGATCGAGGCGGTGGGCCGGGACGCCGCGGACCGTGAAGTGTGCCGCGCCTCCCACGAGACGGCCGGCCCGCCGCAGGCCCTGCGCCTGACCCGGATCGGTCCGGACCGCGAACTGCGGGCCGACGGGGCGGATCTCCTGCTGGTCCAGGTCGAGGTCGTGGACAATGAGGGGCGCCGCTGCCCGACCGCCCTGGACCTGGTGAATTTCGAGCTGGAAGGACCCGCGGAATGGCGCGGGGGCATCGCCCAGGGAGAGGATAATTACATTCTCGCTACATCCCTTCCGGTGGAGTGCGGCGTCAACCGGGTCCTGGTTCGCAGCACCACGCAGGCCGGGAGCATCCGCATCGCCGCCGCCGCGGACGGTTTGGAGGGCGATGCGCTCGCCCTGGAATCGCGTTCCGTCGAGGTCCGGGACGGGTTGTCGACCGCGTTCCCTGATGACGGGCTGGCCGGATCGCTCGACCGGGGGCCAACCCCGGCGGGGAATTCAGTTGTCCCGGTGCGCTCGGCCATCCCCGTTCGCGGGGCCGAATCCTCCGGCGGCAATCCGTATCTGGCTTTTGACGACAACGAGGCCACGGCATGGACCGGCGCCGGCCCGATCGTCTTCCACCTGGAACGGTCCGCGGAGCTGCACGAGATCACCATGAAGGTGGGCGGATTCCGGGCCCGCAGCTATCCCATCCGCGTCCGGGTCGGGGAGCGGGAAGTCTACACCGGGGCCACCCGGCGAAGCCTCGGTTACATCACCCTGCCCCTGGTTCCCGCCACGGGCGACCGGGTGGAGATCGAGCTGTTGGCCGGAAGCGAGGCCAGGGAGGCCTTCGGGGAAATCACCGAGCTGGTCGACCAGGGCAACGCCACCACCGGTGAGGAGAACGTCGGGACCCGGGAATTGTCCCTGGTCGAGATTGAATTATACGAGCCGGTTCACTCCCCTGAAGGGGACGAGACCCGGTAAAGCCCGGCGCCGTGGTAGGGCAGGGTCGGGGCAAAGCTTTCGGCAAAGCTGCCCAGGTCCTGGTGGGTCCACAGGTCGCGAATCCGGACCGGGCCTCCGAGGCCCAGCGCCTCGAGGTCCACCGGAACCGGCAACCCAAGGGCGGGGCCCCGTGTTTCCGGGGTTTCCAGACCGACGATGAAGCGCAGGTTTTCATTGGTCCAGTTTTGCACGACCCCCTTCGCGGTGAGACGAACGGCATCCCGCGGCAAAGGGAAAACCGCCCGCATCGGGGTCAGGGCGCTGATGCCGGTAATCTCTCCCGCCTCGTTTTTCTCGACCTTGGTGCTGTCCCACAGCGCATCGGCATGGGTCCAGCGATAGTCCGTCAGCGGCTTGCTGGAACCGTCGGCGAAGTGAAGGACCGGATCCTGCCAGATGATGAAATCGGAAACCATATCATCCCGGTCACCCTCCACGGCGAGGAACAGGGTTTCCGCACCGGCCAGGTCGACCTCGATTTCCACGCTGGAAACTTCGCCTCCCTTGAGAAGAGGATGGCTGGCCCAGGCCGCCTGCCCCGGGCGAAGGGGCACGCGGTCCCGGGCGTTGAAGAGGGCCAGGTACTTGTCCGGGCTGCCCGGGACATCGGCCATCCAGCCGATCAGGCCGTCATGGTTGAAGAGGGGGCGATTGCCCGAGCTGTGCTGGTTGACCGCCAGGACCTCGTCGTTGGTCATCAGGGACATCGTGAACGGGTCCAGCTGGGTCAGGTCGCCGCCCATCATGAGGGGTGAGCGGGCGATGCTCCAGAGGGTCATCAGGGTCAGCTGCTCGTCCTGGCTCAGGCGGGTGCGCCGCTTCCCCAGCTCGAGGACGCCGAGGGGCAGCATGTCCGCGTCCGGCCATGAGCCCGGCCGGCGATATTCATTCCAGTCGGCCAGGCGGGGAAACTGCTCCCGGATGGCCAGCCAGCGGTCCCAGAAGTCGTCGCTGATCCGCCAGAGGTTGGCGTGCCGCCCGGCGTGCTCCGCTGCTGTCAGGGCGGTCGCCCCGGGGGAAAGGCTGAGCACCATGGGGCGTCCGGTCTTGTCGATGGCCCTGCGGATGGCCTCGATCTCCCCTTCATGTTCGTGGTAAGGCCGCGAAATGTCGTCCACTTTGACATAGTCGACCCCCCATTCGGCGAACATGGAGAAGACGGAGTCATAATAGGCCTGGGCGCCCGGTTTGGACACATCGACGCCGTACATGTCCGGATTCCAGAGGCAGATGCTCTCCTTGTCGGCGATATCGCGGGCCCGGACTTCGGTCCCGAGGACCGGGAGGTTCTTCTCCACCGCCTGGCGCGGAATCCCCCGCATGAGGTGGATGCCGAACTTCAGTCCCCTGGCATGTACATACTCCGCCAGCCGGGTGAATCCGGTCCCGTCGGCGGCGGAGGGGAAGCGGTTCACGGCCGGTTGCAGGCGCCCGTATCCGTCCATGGTGAGCACGGCATCCTGACGGTAGGCATGGCTTTTGGCGCCGGGTTCGTACCACTGGATGTCGACCACCACATACTCCCAGCCGTGGGCCTTGAGGTCGCCGGCCATGACGTCCGCCTGGGCCATGGTCTGGGCCTCGGTCACCGTGGTGGCGAAGTTGTCCCAGCTGTTCCAGCCCATCGGAGGGGTGGGGGCCCAGTCGTGGAAGTCACCCGCCGAAGCGGCGTCAACAGCAATGGAATGGAGGAGGATGGTGGTCATCAAGGGAAGGAGTCGGAATGGTTTCATTGGGGTGGTAAATTTGGATTGGCCGCCTGTTGTTGCAGGAAGTAGAGCACACTTAAGCGCATCGCCCCCGCGAAGGCAACAGGTCTTGGGGCCCCGTTTGACTATATGTAATCCGACGTCTATTGTTTAACTACAAGTCTCCCTTCAGGTGGAGTCCCCTTCAATCAATGAAGCACACAGCGTCAGCCTCGCGGATTTTCATGACCAAATGGCCGGGCTGCTGGCGACCGACTGGTCTCCTGTTGCTGTTTCTTGCCGGTGGTGGTTGCACCACCTACCAGCCTAAACCCCTGGATGCCGAATCGGTGAGGGAAGGATTGCAGCCTCCGGACATGGCGGCGGTCAGGGCCCGGGCGCTGGAAATCCAGCATCCCATTCTGCATCCGGTCGAGTTGCAGGCGGAGGAGGGGCTCACTCCCGACGGGGCGGCGATCCTGGCCGTCCTGCTGAATCCGTCCCTGCGGGCCGCGCGGGATCAACGGGACCTGGCAGAGGCCCAGGCGCAGGCGGCCGGCATCCTCCCCAACCCGGTATTGAACTTTGACATGGAAGTGCCGACCGGTGGCGACCGGGAGGGAAAGGTCAACGCTTACGGACTTGGGCTCAGCTGGGACGTGGCATCGCTGATCTCGCACGCAGCCCGGGTCGCCGAGGGCAGGTCCCGGGTCGATGCCGTGGATATGGATATTGCCTGGCGGGAATGGCAGGTCGCCCAGGGCGCCAAGGCTGCCGTCTACGAGCTGGAAGGCCTGCAGCAGCAAGTCGCCCTCTTCCAGCAGCTGGACCAGCGCTTGTCGAGGCTTCGCTCTCATGTGGATCAGGCGGTCGCGGAAGGATCCATGACCGCCCTCGATGCGAATGCCGTCCGGGGGGCCGAAGCCAACGCGCATGAGCGGATGCTGAAGCTGGAGAAGCAGGCCGCCCGGGAACGGCTGACGCTCCTTTCGTTAATGGGACTCCCTCCGGACACCCCGATCCGGCTGAGTGAGGACATTGATTTGCCGGTGGAGATAGAACTGGGCGATTCATCGCTGCATGAAGAACTGGAGCAACGTTGGCTGGACCTGGTTGCCCTGCGCCGCGGATACGAAAGCCAGGAAGAGGCGGTTCATGCGGCCGTGCTGGAGCAATTCCCGCGGGTTTCCCTTGGGCCGACCCTAAACCGCGACACCGACAACGTCCGCACCACGGGGTTCGGGCTGAATATCGAGTTGCCAATCTTTGACCGGAACCAGGGGAAGATCGCCATCGAGCGGGCCACCCGGCAGCAACTTTACGACGAGTACCTCAGCCGGATTGCTGAAGCCCGGTCGGATGTGGAGAAAATCAAATCCGGCATTCATTTCCTGAACGAGCAGATCGCCGCCGCCCGGGAGACGGAAGCGCAACTCGGCAGCCTGGTCCGGGAGCAGACCAAGGCACTGGAGCAGGGGCGGACGACCGCACTGGCCTGTTCCGCAACCTGGAGTGAATTTTTCGATACACAGGCGGGCATTGTTGGTTTCCAGGGAGAGTTGGCCCGGGCCATTGTCGCCCTCGAACTGGCCACCGGCTATTACTCCATTCCGGGACTGGCTGGAACATCAACGGCTCCATCTACAGCAGGGGAAAATCCATGAAGAAGAAGCATTCTATTATCCTGATACTCGGGGTGGCCATTATCGTCCTGGGATCCTTGTCCCTGTGGCTGGTCCTCTCCCGGAGCTCGTCCGGGGCCAGCCCGGCTTCAGGAACGTCGGCGGATGCCCCTCCTCTCATCACTACCGCGAAACCAAGCCGGCGAACCTTCACGCTTCAGGTCCCCTGGATTGGCAAAGTGGAACCGGTTGCCAAAATTGAACTGACCGCCCTTGTCACCGGCCGGGTCGTTGAGATTGTTGCGGGGGATCAGCAGACGGTAGAGAAGGACCAGCCCATTATGCGCCTCGGCGGACCGCAGATCGATGAGAGACGGTCCATGCTCAGTGCTGAAACGGATGCCCTCGGAACGCAAGTGCAACTGGCCGGTGAGACCCTTGGCCGGCTGGAGAAAAACCTTGCCGCCCAGTTGGCCAGCAAGGATCAGGTGGCCGCGGCAAAGGAGGAGAAGACGCGGCTGGAGGCACAACTGCGGGAAGCCCGTTTGCGCCTGGATACACTGGACCATCAGCGCACTATAACGGCGCCGATTGAGGGCGTATTCACAGGCCGGGAGGTCAGTACCGGGCAGGATGTGGCGGCGGGCGACGTTGTCGGCCGGATCATCGATACCAGCCACCTGAGGATCAAGGCCTCGGTCTTCCCGCAGGAGGGAGTTGAATTGCCGGGCCGGAAATCCGTCGTGCGAACTGGCGGAAGGGATACGGTATCCGGCACGGTCACCAAGATTCTCCCGGAGGCCTCCAGCACCGGAGCCACGGAGGTGTGGATTGAAAGTCCGGAAATCGACGCCCTCCTGCGTCCGGGCCAGACTGTGGAGGGGTTGCTTGCCGCCGGTTCGGACTCCGAGGCGCTGGCCGTGCCGGAATCGGCAATCGTCTATGATAAAGACGATCGGCCCTGCCTGTTTGTTCGCTCAGGTGAGTCCTATGAGCGTCTGGATGTCCGGACCGGGATGGATCAGGACGGCTGGGTTGAGATTGTTTCGGGATTGATGCCGGACCAGCTGGTCGTGGTCAATGGAGCCTACGAGCTTCTTTACCAGGACTTCGACCAGCAGTTCAAGGTGCAGGATTGAGGCATGCGCAAGATTCTCCAACTGCTCATCACCAATACCACCCTGGTCGTTCTGCTGGTCGCGGCCATCTTGTGGGGAGGGATCTATGCCCTGCTGCATTTGCCGGTCGGTCTGTTCCCGGGACTGGATGTGCCGGTGGTCAACGTGATCACCCACTATCCGGGTGCCGCATCCGGGGACATGGAGCTGCTCATTACCCGGCCGATCGAGGACGGCATCCGGTCCATTCCCGGTGTCCAGCGGGTCTCCTCGACTTCCGTTGAAGGGACTTCCCAGATTACAGCCGAGTTTGCCTGGGGGACCCGCCTGCTCGATGCCCGTCAGCAGGTCCAGGCGGGTTTGTCCTCGGTCCAGGCCAACCTGCCGTCCGGCGTGACACCACGCCTGGAGAATATCGGGACCACCCTTCAGGAAGTGGCGGGCTATGTGGCTTATGGTCCGGGCGATCCGGCCAGTCTGCGCACGGCCGTACAGGTCGACCTGGCCGGCCGCCTGATGGCGGTGGAGGGGGTCTCGCGCGTTTCGGTCCTGGGCGGGGAGGAGCCGGCGTATGTCGTCCACATTGATCCGGCGGTCCTGGCCCGTGAACAGCATTCCCTCAAGGAAGTGGCCGACTCCCTGAGCCGCTTCAACCAGGTGGCGGCGGCCAATTTCATCGACCGCGGGTCGCGGGAGTGCCTGATCCGCGGCGACAGCAGGCTGCAGTCGGTGGAGGACGTGCTTTCGGTCCCGGGAGTGGA
>ENA-ORCW01000800-ORCW01000800.1-marine-metagenome-genome-assembly--contig:-NODE-800-length-11170-cov-3.441179_pt1 | contig 11170 bp, 10 predicted proteins | sample MGYA00237784_ERZ508517 | MGnify/ENA primary metagenome ERZ508517 (study PRJEB26187, sample SAMN06268979) | marine metagenome | isolation source: Tt ae E1 feedstock associated aerobic enrichment on... | reverse complement strand
GGAATCAGCCATTGCGCGTTCGAATGGACGCACGGCGCTCTAAGCTCAAGCTGCGGAGAAGGCCTTCAGCGTGCGTCCGTCGACGGTCTGCAGCATCAGTGCACCTTGCAGTGTCATGGCGAAGAATTTCAGGTCAGCCGGGATCGCCAGGAATTTCTGCTCCTGGTTCATCAACGCTTCCGCACAAGCCATTTCGGTCGAGACGGCCTGGCTTATCGTCAGTTTGCCGTTCTCTTCCGACCAACGTGCGCCATAGCTGTTACACGATGCGCGGCCGCCGACCCGACCGTCCTCGTCGAAGGTAAGCGTGACGCGTGAACTGTCGATGATACCGCCGCCATCGATGTCTTCCACCACCCACTCGATGCCGGTGATCTCGTCCATCGTTATCATGCCGAAGGGCGTCGCGGTTTCGTAGGGTTTCAAAATCAGCGTGCCGAGTTCGATTTTTTCTTTCTCGGGATCGATCGTCACTGGGTCGGTTAGCCAGCGGATCTGCAGCCCGTCCAGAACGCCGCCGCGCAAACGATAAGATCCACCCGCCTCGAGCTGCGCCTTCCCGGTGGCAAGCGCGAAGGGGATGGGAACCTGTTTTCCATCGAGCACGATCCGCGTTTCGGCCAGAACCTTTGCATTCTCGGGCTCTCGCGCATTGCGCAATTCGACGATCGCGAGGCTTTCCGGCGGCAGCGCGATGCGTGCGCGATAGGTAAGTTCGCCAGATATCTCAAGCATGGCTTTTTCGTTCTCCTGGCTGAAGGCGGTCGTGTGTGGGGTGCAGGAGACCAGGACAGCAAGGCCAAGGAGGAGGAAACGGTGGTGAACAAACATGACGACCTCGATCCGATTTCAGCGGTCGGAAAATACCAGCATCGACCGATGGTGTGACGACACTTTGTGGCGCGATAGCGTGGGTGTCAAAAACTTCTCCATGGCGGGCGCTTGCGTGTGACGGCAGGCTGCTTATGATGTGACCAACGGCGCGTCCGCGCCCGATTTCAGCATCCGGAGACTTTTGATGGAAAAGCGCCGTCTTGGACGCAGCGATCTCCACGTTTCGCAAATTTGCCTTGGCACGATGACGTTCGGCGAGCAAAACACCGAGGCGGAAGGCCACGCGCAGATGGATCATGCCATCGAGCAGGGCGTTAATTTCCTCGACATGGCGGAACTGTATCCGATTCCACCCAAGGCCGAGACGCAAGGGCGCACCGAGCGTTACGTCGGCACATGGATGAAAGCGCGCGGCAATCGCGATCGGGTAATCCTCGCTTCCAAGGTGATCGGCCGCAGCGCCAATGAATGGTTTCGCGGCGACCGGCCCTCGAAACTCGTTCGCGCCGACATTGTGGACGCCATCGACAAATCGCTGTCGCGGCTGCAGACGGATTATATCGACCTCTACCAGATCCACTGGCCGGATCGCGAAAATCCGTTCGGCTCCAATCCGACGCGTGTGACGGAGCTGGCGGAACCAGTTGCCGACGAGACGCCGATTGCGGAAACGCTGGCGGTGTTCGACGATTTGGTGAAGGCTGGAAAGATCCGGCATTTCGGCCTTTCCAACGAGAGCTCGTGGGGCGTGATGCGCTATATTGCCGAGGCTGACAAGGGCGTCGGTCCGCGTGTCGTCTCGTTGCAGAACGCCTACAATCTGGCGAACCGAACCTATGAGGTGAACCTGGCCGAAACCTGCCAGCGTGAGGACGTGGGGCTTTTGGCCTATTCGCCGCTGGCGCAAGGCTATCTGACGGGCAAATACGACGACGGTGCGTTGCCGGAGGGAACGCGCAAGGCCCTGTTCGACCGTCTGCAGCGCTATGAGAAGCCGGGCGCACAGGACGCTTTCAAGGCATACAACACCATGGCGCGCGAGTTTGGGCTGACGCCCGCTGTTTTTGCGCATGCTTTCGTCAATTCGCGTCCCTTCATGACGTCGAACATCATCGGTGCGACCAGAATGGAACAACTCCAGGAAGCATTCGATGCGCTGGATGTGCGCTGGACCGACGACATGCAGACGGCGGTCGACGATTTGCATCAGCGTATCGGCAATCCGAGCCCCTGAGGACTGTCTCGGGCGTTCTACGGTTCCTGGCATCGTCCCCGGCTCGTCAGAAAATCTCATCTCCCTGTCGGATCGACCCGGCATCCTGCGTCCTCGGTGCATCGCAATGACGGAGTGACGCAGCGACCGTCGACTGAATGGGAGAGTGCAATGTTCAAAAATGCCTTTGTCGCCATATGGGCGGCCGCGATGCTCACCGCTTTTGTTTCGGTTTCCGCATATGCGGAAACCGAGGCCTCCAGGCCGGTGAAAAGCGGCGAAGTCGAAGCCGGTGGTATCAGGTATCACTACCAGATCCACGGCGATGGAGAGCCCCTTCTTCTGATGCATGGCGGGCTTGGCCTGATCGAGATGTTCGGGCCGGTTCTGACCATGCTGGCATCCGAGCGCGAAGTGATTGCCATCGATATGCAGGGTCATGGCCGCAGCGAACTGGGTGATCGCCCCATCAGCCTTGAGGCCATGGGCGATGACGTGGCGACGATTCTCGACGAGTTGGGCTACGAGCAAGTGGACGCGATGGGCTACTCGATGGGGGGTGGGGTCGTCTTCCGGCTCGCGGTACAGCATCCCGAAAAAGTCCGGCGAATGACTCTGGTTTCCGCCGGCTTCGCGCAGGAGGGCTTCTACCCCGAAATGCTGCCAATGCAGGCGCAGGTCGGGGCGGGCATGGCCGAGATGATGAAGAGCACGCCCATGTATCAGTCCTATGCGGCGGTGGCACCCGATCCATCGCTGTTTCCCGAACTGCTCGACCGCATGGGCGCCTATATGCGCAAGCCCTACAATTACGCCGAGGATGTAAAGACGCTGGAAATGCCGGTGATGCTGGTGTTCGCCGATTCCGACATGTACCGGCCCGAGCACATCGTCGAGTTTTACCAGTTGCTCGGCGGCGGCCAGAAGGATGCGGGCTGGCAGCGGGAGAACATGTCTCAAAATCGCCTGGCGATCCTGCCGAATCTCACGCACTACGACATTGGCGTTTCGCCGAGACTGGCCGAGACCGTGTTGCCTTTTCTCAATGACGATCAAGTCAATGCGCCCTGGACGGCGGACGATCTGACCCGGAAGTGATCTGTAGCATGTATCTGAAAAAGCCCTTGCCGCGTTTTCTCGCGGCAAGGGCTTCTGCGCGTGGAAGCGGTTTCGGTTCAGACCATGCCGGGCTGCGCTTGTCCACCGCCGAGCACCACCATGCGCGCGCCGCGCGGGACACGTTTGTAAAGGTCGATGATGTCGTGGTTCAGCAGCCGGATACAGCCCGACGAAACCGACCGGCCGATGGACCAAGGCTCCGTGGTGCCGTGGATGCGGTAGAGCGTGTCCTTGCCGTCTTTGTAGAGGTAGAGGGCGCGAGCGCCGAGCGGATTGGTAAGGCCACCCTGCATGCCGGCGGCGAGCGGACGATAGCGCTCGGGCTCGCGGTTGATCATGGCCAGGGTGGGAGCCCAGTTCGGCCACTGGGCCTTGCGCCCGATCACGCCATCGCCCTGATATTCCAGTCCTGCCTTGGCAACGCCGATGCCGTAGCGCATGGCCTTGCCGTTCTCCATCACCAGGTAGAGAAACCGGTTTTCCGGATCGACAACGATGGTGCCGACCGGCTCGTTGGTCGGGTAGTCGACCATCTGGCGCAGATATTGGCGGTCCATCTCGGTGACGTCGACCGCCGGTATGACGATGCCATCGTCTTGGATCTCGCTGTACATGTCCTGATAATAGGAGAGCATCGGTCCGGGCACGTCTGCCGAAGGGACGGGGCCCCGGCCCGCGGTGGTGCAGGCTGCCGCGAAGGCGGGCAGGAGCAACAGCAGAATGAGCCGCGCGGCGCGTTGGGCTACGCGTACAGAAATGGTGTGAAACAAGGAAACTCTCCTTACGTGTCGAATACCGTTCGTCAGGTGGTGCGGTGCGCCTCTTCGGCGCGGATGCGCGGAAGCGTTGTGTAGCGCTTGCCACGCGGTTCCCGGCAAATTGTGGCAAAGACCGGACACCGTGCCCGAATGTCGCGCGAATCCTGCAAACCTCTCGCATTCGTCTCGCCCAGTGAGGCATTTTTCCCACAGTGACGTCGGGGAAGATCGCTGTCGCGCGTTGCTTCGTCCGCACGCCCGAAAGGCTTTCCGCGGCAACGCGGCGGGTGTATTCTAGGCACTTGAACGACCAGCAGGCAGCCGCCGTATATCGGCCAGGCGCGGCGCTGGTTTTCGCAAGTGGCGGCGCGACACCGCCCTTGTCCGCATACCCAGACCCGCGCCCCGTGCGCCTGCCGGTCGCCAGGTCGGAGGCCGGACAGGACTGGGTCGCAATACCCTTCCGCATTCGCCCTCCGTCCGGAGGCACGAAAGGAGCAGGACCATGGGTATCGCAATGACGATGCATGAATTTCTGGAAGACAGCCACGTGCACTACGACGTGGCACGGCACAACCGTACGGGCAGTTCCACCGTGACGGCGCGCGTGAGCCACATTCCCGGCCGCGAGATGGCCAAGGGCGTGGTGCTCAAATGGGACGACAGCTATCTTCTGGCGGTGGTGCCCGCCTCGCGGCAGGTGGACCTTGGCAAGGTCGGGTCGATCGTCGGTGAAAAGGTGGCCCTGGCGAACGAGGAGGAAACCGCGGCGCTGTTTCCCGATTGCGAAAAGGGGGCAGTTCCCGTGCTCGGTGCACCCTATCGCATAGCCTGCATGATCGACGGGGAACTCGATGCGGACGAGGACGTCTATTTCGAGGGCGGCGATCACCGCACACTGGTGCATGTGACCCGAGATGGCTTCGAGCAATTGATGTATGGCATGCCAAGGGCGCATATCAGCCGCTAGAGCCTCTCCGGTGCCGGCCCGGATTGCGGATGTGCGGATGCGTTCCCGCGCGTGATCCGGGTTTTGAGGGGAAGACGGGCGGCTGAGGCGACGCTCATCTAAGTTATATTCGTGCGACCCTTCAGCCGCCCGCCCGGTTCTTGACAACCTCCGACGGGGATCGCCCCGGAACCGGGTGCGCCGGCTTGCCCCGAAGGACGAACCTTTGCACCGGATCGTGCATGTGCACGATCCTTCGCCGGACCAGCCGCCCAGAAACACCGGCAGCACACGTTATGCCGCCGGCCCGGGACCGTCCCAACTCCGCGAGATCACCGTCGCGACCTGCGTTCCCACGAGTCGAGCGAGAGAATGATAAATTGGTTTCGGAAAGTGGGGAGAAAACGTCGCCTGGAAAATCGAATTGGGCACGAATTGTGCGGGGCGCCGGTGCGGGAGGCCGGATTTTATCCCCGGTTTTGAGGTTAGGCCGCGGCGGTTGCGATCTGCTCGACGCGGTTTCGGCCTTGTTTCTTGGCGGCGTAGAGACCTGAATCCGCTGCGGATAGAAGATGGTCGAGATCACGCAAGCCGCAGTCGCTGTGGCAAAGACCGGCGCTGAGGGAAGGCCGGATCGTGCTATCTCCTGCGGGGACGGCAATTGTCGAAACCCGGGCGCGCAATGTCTCGACCGCATAAGCGGCCTCCGCGCGGGAGATGTCGGGCAGCAGGGCAACGAACTCTTCGCCGCCCCATCGGGCGATGAGCGCGGCGTCACCGAACGTTTCGCCGAACACCTCGGCGCAGGCGGTCAATGTGCGGTCGCCCGCGGCGTGGCCGTGCCGGTCGTTGATGCGTTTGAAATGGTCGAGGTCGAATATGGCGAACGCGAAGGGTATCTGTGGGCCACGCTCCAAAAAGCAGCGCGCCTCGGCTTCGAAGGCGCCGCGATTCAACAGGCCCGTCAACCCGTCGCGAGAGGCGAGGCGGCGCAGTTCCCTTGCATCGCGTTCGTAAGCCAATGCGAGCGCGAATGCGCCCGATGCGGTGATGTGAAACAGGGCAACCGAGAGATGGACCGTAAGGATCGCATCGTCGGGGAGATGGCGCGCCATGCCGTCGCCGGCGAGCAGTCCCTGTGCCGTCCTGGCGGCGAACATGCCTGTCAGCACGCCATAGGCGAGGATCATGCCGATCCTGGAGAGTTTTCGGTCTTCGCGGTCGCGCCAGAATTCGAACGTACAGCCGGCCGCCAAGCTTGTGAGCAAGACGTTGACCACCGCGTAGACGCTTGCATAGGAGCTGTAGACCGAAGGCAATGCGCATAACGCGACGAATACAACTGCAGGAATCCAGGTCGCGTGGCGCGGCACGTCGCGCATTTCAAACTGGCGGGCGGCGCGCCAGCGCAGGCTGAAGCCGAGGACAAGAAGGGCGTTCGGCAAGAGGATCGTCAGAAGATCGGGCAGATGCCGTTCATACATGAAGGCCAGGAGAGCGAGCCCTATAACGAGGTTCGCCAGCCCCCAGGAATCCCAGTAGACTTCGTGCCTCGCCCGACCCGCGACGAAAAAAACCGCCGCCATGACGAGAACGACAATCGCGTTCGCTGCGAATAGCGTGAAATTGTCCAAACCCGAACACCCGTTGTTTCCCCAACGTTAGATAGGCGGGCTCGAGCTAACGTTGGGTTTCCATGTTTGGTTTCCGTTTTCCTAACCTCGCGGACAGCGAGCCGTGGCTCATTGTCCCTGCGTCGTGGTTAACGGCTTGATTCAAACTTTATTGGTAAGTTCAGGGTATTGTTTGTCATTCCACCGGCGTAAAGCGCCGGACCTCCAAAGTCCTCGAACCCTTGCAGATCGTATATGCGTATTCCCGCGTTCCTTCGACCTGTCATCCTGGCTCTTGGCCTGGCCGGTTGCACCGGCGGTCCCAGCGTCGACACCGCTCTCAAGATCGATCCTCCCTCGCAGGAGGTCACCAGCTCCATCGTGCGGCCGGATGTGGGCCTGCCCGCGTCCAATGGTGGCGAGGTGACGGCCGAGCATGCGAGCGAGGCGGGGATGACGGCGATCGCCGAGCCGGACCGTGTGACCGCACCCGCACTGGAGCAAGTGGCCATGATCACGCCGATGCCCGCGCCGGCCGTGCGCCCCAAGAGCGCCGCGCGGGGCAAGGTTTACAGCAGCCGGTTTGGCGACGCGCACCCGATCAATTTCGGCAAGGTGACGCCCAAGCACCATGCGGTGCACGGTGTCGATGTTTCGCGCTGGCAGGGGGACATCGACTGGGTGAAGCTGCGCTCCCGCGGTGCAAATTTCGCCTACATAAAGGCGACCGACGGCATTGACCATCTGGACCCGATGTTCAAGACGAACTGGAAGGGTGCTGCGAATGCCGGCATTCGCCGCGGAGCCTACCACTTCTTCTTCTGGTGCCGGAAGGCCTCGGATCAGGCCGAATGGTTCATCCGCAACGTGCCGAAGGTGAGGGGCGCCCTGCCGCCGGTTTTGGATGTCGAGTGGAACCATCTGTCGAGCTGCAAGTGGAGACCGTCGCGCGCAGAGGTGCTGGAGAAGATGCAGGTTTTCCTCGACCGACTGGAGCGCCATTACGGCCAGCGGCCGATCATCTATACGGCACCGGATTTCTACGAGGACAATCTCAAGGGAGCGTTCCCGAACCATCCCTTCTGGCTGCGGGCCGTGGCCGAGCATCCGTCCAAGGTCTATCCCGGACGAGACTGGGTGTTCTGGCAGTATTCCGGTTCGGGTCTCAGCCATGGCGTCGACGGCAAGATCGACCTGAACGTTTTCCATGGCACCGAAAGCGCCTGGTGGCGCTGGGTCGGCAAGGTGGCGGGCTGACAGCGGCGTTGTAAGGCGATCCGCCGCGCGATCTGGGCGTCGAGCAGAGATGGCGATGAGGGCGGACGAGATCGCGGAGGCGGTGGCGCGATCGGAGTTTTTGGGGCGCGCGTTGTGCGCGTGTCTCTGCTATTCAGGCATGGTTTTGTGATGAGCCGGGAGGGGCGGAATGATCGATGCTGCGGGTTTGCCGAAAGAGGGTGTGCTTGTCGGGCGGGCCTGGAACCCGGATGTGGATGGTCCTGCGCTTTGCGTGCTGCACGACGGCGCACTGATCGACATTACGACCCGGGAAGCGCCGACCATGCGCGATCTTCTCGAGATGGACGACCCGGCGAGCTACGCGCTTGAGCGGGCGGCAAACGGAACTGCGCTTGGCGCGTTCGATGCAACAACCGCGAAACGAACGGGCGGCGGCAAGGAACCCTTTCTGCTTGCCCCGAACGATTTGCAGGCGGTGAAGGCCTGCGGCGTGACCTTTGCGCGTTCGATGATCGAGCGGGTGATCGAAGAGCGCGCGGCGGGCGATCCTTCGAAGGCGGCGGCGATCCGCGAGCGCTGTCAGGTGATCATCGGCGACAGTCTGCGCGACCTCAAAGCGGGCTCGCAAAAGGCTGAAGCCGTGAAGGGGGCGCTGATCGCAGAAGGTGTGTGGTCGCAATATCTCGAGGTTGGGATCGGCCCGGATGCCGAGGTGTTTACCAAGGCGCAGCCCATGTCTTCGGTCGGTCACGGCGCGGAAATCGGGCTTCACCCGGTTTCAAACTGGAACAATCCGGAGCCGGAGATCGTGCTGGCGGTGGACAGTTCCGGCCGGGTGAAGGGCGCAACGCTCGGCAACGACGTGAACCTTCGCGATGTGGAGGGACGCTCGGCGCTGCTTCTGGGAAAAGCCAAGGACAACAATGCCTCCTGCGCTATCGGGCCCTTTATCCGGCTTTTCGACGCAGGGTACGGCATGGACGATGTGCGCGCGGCCGAGCTGGATCTCATCGTGAAGGGTGCGGACGGCTTCGTGCTCGAAGGCAAGAGCTCAATGGCGGAAATCAGCCGCGATCCGCTCGATCTGGTCGCCCAGACCTGTGGGCCGCACCATCAGTATCCCGACGGATTCATGCTGTTTCTGGGAACGCTGTTCGCGCCGACACAGGACCGCGATGTGCCAGGTGAGGGATTTACCCACAAGGTTGGCGATGCGGTGACCATTTCGAGCCCGGGCCTCGGCGCGCTGTCCAATACGGTGCGGCTTTCCACCGAATGCCGGCCATGGACGTTTGGAACGGCGGCGCTGATGCGCAATCTGGCAAGGCGGGGGCTGCTGGCATGAGATGCGCGTTCGCGACGAATGCGAAGAGGAGTCTGCGGTTCCGAGGGCTTAACCACAACTCATTACCCGGTTCACGTGCACCATGATTCCTTGAATCCGCGCCAGCGATGGGCGAGACCTTCGGCTATCAGTTGATCGCCGATGGGCTTTCCGTCCCGATAAAGGCTTCTCAGTTTGCGGCCATAGACGTCTCGGTCGCGCAAGGCGTTGCGCCGAATTTCGAAGGGACCTCCATTGACCAATTGCTGGAAGCGACGTTGGGCGCGCCGCGCCAGTGCCGCCTCTTGCTTGCATTGTGGCGAGAAGAGCTCCGGAGTGTTGAAACCGGTCACTCTTATCTTTTCTCCATCGATATAGAGTGTGTCTCCATCGACGATGCAATTGGACCGCGTGCCGCCCCCGCATATTGGAAAGTAGCGAGTAACGAGAGGTTTGGTGGCTGACGGGGCAGCCGAGAAGGTTTCTGAAATGCTGCTGATCGGGATGACCGAATAGTGCGCGGCCCCCCAGCCCGACACCAAGGCGAGCGCAATCAGTCCGATATTGTTTTTCAGTGTCTGAACCGGCCGAGGTGTCCGGTTCCTGAAACGTCCTCTTCGTCCCGGCGGCCTTCGCCATCCATGCTCTTGACGACTGTCCCGGGACGGAAATGAATCGATGCGTGCCATTGTCCGCTCCCTGGCGGCAATTCAGCATGGTCATCTGAAGAACAGGTTCTTTTCCAAGAACGAATTTTAATGAATGAGTTTCATTTCGCGTCGTCGGTTCCAGTGCATGTCAGACCGGCGGGGCAATGCGCTGGAAGAGGTGCTGGTAGCTGATGATGAGCCCTTCATCGTCCACGGTGAGATCCGCTTCGAAGCCGCTCGACAGCCCCAGATCGATATAGCGCAGGGCTTTGGAGCTCTGGCGCAGATAACGCTGACGGGAGCGCGCCACGGTGAGCGCCGGCCCGTCGATGAAAGCGGTGTCGAGCGTAAACTGCTCTCCGGATGCGGCCGGTGTCCGGCGGATGGGCGGCGTGTTGCAGAAGGGGGTGACCGAAAGGTCGGGCTCCGTGGCACCGTCGAGATCTGGCCGCGACGTTCCGTTCACCCGCCAGCCGCTCCCGACGCGTTCGAGATGCAACGCTCCGTGACCTTCGTCGTTCCAGCGCTCGACAACGAGGCTTTGGGTGCGCCACTCGGCGTCGAGCGTCCAGCGATAGTCGATGCGGCAGCCGCCGGCCTCAAGACACAGGACGGTGGATCGGGCGTCGATGCCCTGCGTCCCGATGGAAAGCGCGAGCCTCTCCAGTCCGTCCATATCCGTACGGCGCCAGAAGAGCTGCATGGATTTTCCGTCCGTCTTGCGCATACGATGTCTCCAGGGAAACAGGCAGGGCCGTGGGAGATTATCGGTTTCGTGCTGGAAGGCAAGAATGGGCCAGCGAGCGGATCGCCGCGCTTGACAGCGCTGGAACGGTGGAGGATATCGGGATCATGATCGAGCAGGATACCCACATCGTTTCCCGGCTGGCCGGCATCTTCGAAGGCGAGATGCCGGGGTTTGAGCCACGCTGAGAGAACGACGCGGATCACGCTCCCGCAACCTCGCCGCAATGCGGACGGGGTTTTTTACATAAACTGTGCCCCGTCCATTTACAGAAAATGGAGACCATCGATGGCGCAGAACATTTATGACAATTCCGACTTCTTCGAAGGTTACAGCCAGCTTCCACGCCAAGTGCGCGGTCTGGCGGGCGCGCCGGAATGGCCGGCCATCGCTGCCATGCTGCCGGATGTGACGGGCCGGCGGGCCGTGGACATGGGATGCGGTTTCGGCTGGGTGTCGCGCTATTTGCGCGAGGCTGGCGCGCAGAGCGTTCTCGGGCTGGACGTGTCGCAAAACATGATCGCGCGGGCGCGCGCCGATACCGACGATGCGGCCATCGACTACCGGATTGCCGATCTGGAGACGCTGGATCTGCCCGGAGGAGCGTTCGATTTCGCCTTCAGCGCGCTGACTTTTCACTATATCCGCGATTTCGACCGGCTGGTCGGCATGATCCATACCGCGCTGACGCCGGGCGCGCATTTCGTGTTCACCATAGAACACCCG
>ENA-ORCW01000799-ORCW01000799.1-marine-metagenome-genome-assembly--contig:-NODE-799-length-11184-cov-4.286216_pt1 | contig 11184 bp, 8 predicted proteins | sample MGYA00237784_ERZ508517 | MGnify/ENA primary metagenome ERZ508517 (study PRJEB26187, sample SAMN06268979) | marine metagenome | isolation source: Tt ae E1 feedstock associated aerobic enrichment on... | reverse complement strand
TTCAGACCGGCGCGGCGCAGCCGCAGGAGGTCCCAGTCATCGGTCGCGCTCTCCTGCCGCCTCGTGTCGCTGCGCGACCCCGGTTCGGAGAACCGGGGCCACCCGCCAACGGGCACGGGCGGAGCCCAATGGCGTCCGGGAAATTCCTCACTGTTTCTTAACTTGCGCGATCGTGCATGTTTGACTACAAGGCTCGCATGCCAGGCGAGCAGAAAACAGCACGAGCCGGTTCCATCCAGCCGACCACTGCGCAATGGCCGGAGAAGATTGTCGGCGCGAAGTACGTGCGGCTGCTCCAAAAGCATCTGCAGACGATGCGAGACGAAACCTCGCACGGCAATCGCCGGTTGTTTCTCGACGATGTCTTTGTGGTGTACCTGCTGGCGTTCTTCAATCCCACGATTCGATCGCTCCGCACCCTCGAGGATCTGAGCCAGACACGGCAGGCACAGAAACACCTCTCGGTACAGCGCATCTGCAAGAGCACACTCTCGGATTTCAACCGCACCGTCGATCCGGAGCGGCTGGTGCCCATCCTGCAGGCGTTGCGCCAGCATCTCAGCGTGGAACAGCTGGGACGTATCGGTCCCGAACGGGATCTGAACGAACTTCTGAAACACACGGTGGCCGTCGACGGCACATTTCTGCACGCGGTGGCCGACGTCATGTGGGCGGTAGCCAATTCGAACAATCATGGTGCCGTCCGCTATCGCGCCCGGCTGGATGCGCAGCTGAACGTCTCGACATGGCTCCCCGAAGCGATCGTGGTGCCCGCAAGTGAACAGAGCGAATCCAGTGCGGCGATCGAGAACCTGCAGCCCGGCCGCATCTACTTGTACGACCGGGGTTACATGAGCTTCGCTTTGCTTGCGGCCCACTACGAATCGACCGACAGCCACCAATCTCCGGTCAAGTCGCACTTCGTGATGCGTTACAAGCCGGCCGGCTGCAACTCCCCGGCACTTCAGGAGACGGTCGACCGCCCGCTGACAGCAGCGGATCGTTCGGCCGGTATCGTGAGCGACCGCAACGGCTACTTCCTGTCGGACACCGCGCAACGCGAGAAGGTGTCCGGGCGGCTGCTGCGGGAAGTCATTCTCCCCTATGAAGACCAGGGAACCACGAAGACGCTGCGGCTGATCACGAGCTTGATGGACGTGCCCGCGCTGACAGTTGCGCAGTTGTATCAGCACCGCTGGCAGGTGGAACTGTTCTTTCGCTGGTTTAAATCGTTCGGCAACTTCGGTCACCTGATCAGTCACTCGCGCGAGGGCGTGTTGACCCATCTGTACGTGACGATCATTGCCGTATTGCTGATGTATCTGCATACCGGATACCGGCCGAGCAAATACATGTTCGCCCTGCTCAGCCAGGTGGCCTCGGGCGGGGCGACTCTTGAGGAGATCCTGCCCATCCTGCGGGAACGCGAACGCCGGAAGGAACTGGATCGCCAGTCCGCCGCCCGCCGTCGTGCGCAGAAAAGCCCCAACGCTCGATAGGGCCGCGGTCCGCGCACCGTGCGTCTCGGCCCGCGCATGCGCACTCTCTTCCGACCGGATCGACTGCGATCGATCCATGTGACCGGTTCCCTGTCTCGCTGTCGCACTCCGTTGACAAGCACGCTTCACGTATTGAAATCCCGGACGCCATTGAAACGAGACAGTGGCGGCAGCATCCAGACGCTGCCACGCAGTGCGCCGCCCCTGCCAGGTGCGTCCACAATCGTTGTCGCAACGCGCCAACCTGATGCTGAAACTGCCAGAGGGACGCAATCCGGCTCACTCATCACAGCGATGCACTTCGATGAACTCACCTTTCATGCTCGTTGTGCACGAAACATAGCCTGTCGACTCGAACCCCGGATCAAAAACCATCCAGCTGCCGTCATCCACATATACGTCGACGATCCCGCTGGTAGACGCCCCCGTGGTTATGGTGAGGCAAATGGTCCCCTTGGCCACACACATGTCCTCACTCCGCGTGATGCCCCAGTCCCTCGTTCCGTATCACCGTTCGGGCGGAAAGAACGGGCCCCCCGGATGCTGCACTCTATGACGGGGTGTCGCAGAACACAGTGCAATGCGACGGCCCCAGCCAGAAGGTGCGAGCGACCGCGACCGGAACAGGTGTCACTCGAACGGTTCCCGGATATGGGCATCTCGAAGGTTGGATGAGATTGGTACGCGACGATCTTCCCGATAGTGGAGACCGGCAGGTGACACAGCGTCCCAACGAGAAGAAAGTCCCAGTGAGAAGGGACGAGCGTGACTGTCGGCCCGCAACGATTCGTGACCGATTTATTAAACTTCTCGCCAACATTCTGTCAAGCGTCCTACGAGTCCTGGACGCCGCCGACAAGAGAGGCCCGGCAGGTTCCGTTCCGGAGTCGGCTCACAACGGTCACTGGTTCGCGTCGGAACGCTGTCGACCGGAACGTCACAACGTCAACCGCGTGATGCGGAACTGCGCGCGGCGTGACGCTGTGAAAGGGGACACCGGTCTTCAGACCGGCGTCACCCGTGAAGGAATACGAGCCGCGACCGAGTGGGAACAGAGATTGAACCACGGAGGCACGGAGACACGGAGGGATTTGTGTGATCGGCCCGGTGTCACGGCTGGCTTGTCCGCCGGTGCGAATGTCCTCACGACGTACTCGCTGGCGCGTCGTGCTGGTAACGGCACGTCGAACGACGCACGTATTACCCCGGAGCTGACGCACCGGGCTCGCCAGGTTCCTCCGTGTCTCTGTGTCTCCGTGGTTCAATATCAACACAGGCCTGATCCGCCGGAGTTTCGCGCCCTCTTCCCTTGCCTCACGCTGCCCGGCCCATCAGAGTGGTCCTCTGCCGGGACGGAGATGTCCCGAGTGACTGCGACCCCAGACATGTCGGGCAACCATGGATTCCTCCTTCATCGCTGTTCTCGCCGGTGTGGCGCACTTTCTCCTCCAGCTGGCCGTCTGCGCCCGGGTGCTGCTGCGGCCGCATCGCGAACCCGCCTCCCGCGTGGCATGGATCGTCGTCGTGATGGTCGCCCCTGGCCTGGGAATCATCGCCTACCTGCTGCTGGGAGAAACGAACATCGGCCGCAAACGGGTCGCCCGCATGCGGCAGGTGCTGGCAGAACTGCCTCCGGTTGTCGTCAGCCCCGATGACGTCAACGCGCAGCCGGACATCCCCGAGAAGTACGTCCACCTGTTTCGTGCCGCGGGAACGATCAACGGCTTCGAGCCCGTCGGCGGGAACCGGGGCGTGCTGCAGAAGGACTCGAACGCAACGATTGACTCACTGGTGGCCGACATCGACGCCGCACAGGATCACGTGCATCTGCTGTTCTACATCTGGCTGGCCGACAACAACGGCTGCCGGGTTGTCGACGCACTCAAGCGGGCTGCCGCACGGGGCGTGACGGTGCGGGCGATGGCGGACGGCCTGGGCTCGCGGGCGATGATTGACTCGCATCACTGGAAAGACATGGCGGCTGCGGGCGTGAAGCTGGCGGTCGCCCTGCCGATCGGCAATCCCCTGCTGCGGCCGTTGCGCGGGCGAATCGATCTCCGCAATCATCGCAAGATCGTGGTGATCGACGACCGCATCACATACTGCGGCAGTCAGAACTGTGCCGACCCGGAATTCCGCGTGAAGCCCAAGTACGCTCCCTGGGTCGATGCGGTCGTGCGGTTCGAAGGCCCCGTCGCGCGACAGAATCAGCATCTGTTCGCCGCCGACTGGATGGCCCACGTCGACGAGGATCTGTCGGAACTGCTGCGGCGACCGTTGCCGGCGGCTGAGCCGGGCTTCACCGCGCAGGTGCTGGGAACGGGACCGACGGTGCGGTACTCGGCCATGCCGGAGATGTTCGAATCGCTGATGTACTCGGCCCGTCGCGACCTGGTCATCACCACGCCCTACTACGTGCCGGACGAACCAATGCAGGGAGCGCTCTGTGCGGCGGCCCGGCGGGGAGTGGCGACGACGATTGTCTTTCCGGCCCGGAACGATTCGTTCGTCGTGGCGGCGGCCAGTCACAGCTACTACGCGGAACTGCTGGACGCTGGCGTGCGGATCTTTGAGTACGAAGGGGGCCTGCTGCACACGAAGGCGCTGACGCTGGATGGCGACGTGACGCTGATCGGCTCGGCCAACATGGACCGCCGCAGCTTCGAGCTCAACTACGAGAACAACATCCTGCTGTACGATCCGCAACTGACTGCCGACATCCGCGCACGTCAGGAGGAGTACATTGCGCACTCGCACCCGGTGACGGCGGAGATGGTGGCCGCCTGGCCGATGCACCGCCGACTGTGGAACAACACGATTGCGATGTTGGGCCCGGTCCTGTGAACAACTGGTGGCTGAGCGAGCACTCCAGCTCCGGCTCGCCCGCGAAACCGCGTCACCAATTCCACCGCTCCGACAGTCGCTGCCGAGACGTCGTGCTGTTCCACATCAGTCGGAAGCCTTCGTGGCGCTGCGGCTGAAGCGTCCCCGTGCAGGCCGCCATTGATGTTCCTGAACTGCCGGGCCGACCTGATCTCCGTGCGTTTCCCCGTCGAACGTCGATGACAATGCGTCGCTGACGAATCTGAGCCGATTCGGGGAATTCTTTTGTCCCGCTGTCACTCCGGCGTCGGACCGCAACGGTATCAGAGTGAGGACTTGTCTCTTCCCGACACCTGCAATGCCGATGCATAACGTCCTGTGAATGCGTTCTCAGGGCTGCACCGGCGTGCGCTGGACGCTCGTACCGTGGCATCGTCTTCCATGCTGGCACTCGGCCAGTTCGGGCCATGACTCACTTCTGTTCAGTCTCGAACGTCCCGGAATCAAAGGGAGTCTTGCTGTCGATACGACGGTGATGTCGAGTCGCGGCGTGCTGCTTCCAGTTGCTGTGGAGACCGGCGCGGTGTCCGTGCGGGCGCTACTGACCGGTCAGAATCTCTGAGCTTCGAAGTCGGCTGTTTCACGTCAACAACTCTTCGGGCTCCACCTGCCCCGACGCAGGATCCGGCCCACCATTCAATGGAGGACGTACGATGAACGGTCCGTCACGATTGACCAATGCTCTCGTGATCGCGCTCGGCGCGATTCTCACTCTCGCACTCCAGCAGGGAGTCGAAGCCCAGGATTCGGTCCCCGGCGAGTACGTCGTCCTGTTGCGCAAGGATGCAGTCAATGTTGCCCGAATCAACGCGATGTCGGCTGACCAGAGACAGGAGGAACTTGAGGGACTGGCATCGAAACTCCTGCCCGAACGGAATGCGACCGTCACGCGGACGTTCGGCCTTGTCAACGGGGTGGGCATCAGGATCCCCGAGGAGCAGGTGGCGCCGCCGGACAAGATGCGCGTCGAGCTGATGGCCACCCTCAACGAAGACGTCGAACTGATCGAACCGAACTACATCTACTATCAGGACGGTGCTGAGGATGCTCCGATGGAGAGCGACCCGCGCATCGGCGACATGTGGTTCCTCGAACGGATCAGCGCTCCTCAGGCCTGGATGGTTCGCAACGACAGTCCCGACGTCATTGTCGCCGTCGTGGACACCGGAGTCTTCATGGGGCACGAAGACCTGCAGGGCAATATCTGGACGAATCAGGCGGAAGCGAACGGGCAGGACGGTGTCGACGATGACCACAATGGAATTGTCGACGATGTCCACGGCTACGATTTCTTCAATGACGACCCCGATCCGTCCGCCGATCTGGTGACGCGTCCGAGCGGCGTCAAACAGTATGAAGCCCACGGAACCCATGTGGCCGGAACCATCGGTGCCGTGGCGAACAGCAAGGGAATCGTCGGCATCACCCGCCGGGTGCAGATCATGCCGCTGAAGTTCCTGGGGGGCCCGCGCGGAAGCGGCAGCACGATCGACGCCATCGCGGCGATTGACTATGCCGTGCAGAACGGTGCTCAGGTCATCAACAACAGCTGGGGTGGCGGCGGTCGATCGGTGGCACTGCAGCGTGCGATCGAACGCGCCAACAGTGCCGGGGTTCTGTTCCCCGCGGCAGCCGGTAACGGCGGCTTCGACGGCGTCGGCGATGACAACGATGCCGATCCGCACTTCCCGTCGAGCTACGACTCGCCGAACATCATTGCCGTTGCTGCGACGAATGAGTCGAACCCGGAAGACCTGACCACGTTCTCGAACTTCGGTGCCGTCAGCGTCGACCTGGCCGCCCCGGGGCAGCAGATTCTGAGTACCGTTCCCACGGGAAACAATGCCGCCGGGCCTGAGAGCGGCTATGCGTTCTTCAGCGGAACATCGATGGCCACACCGATCGTCTCGGGCACCGTGGCATTGATGATGGCCGAGTTTCCGACCATGAATCACCTGGCGATTCGGGAGTTGATTCTGCAGAACGTCGATGCAGTCCCGGCACTTCAGGGGCGCGTCGTAACGAATGGTCGCTTGAACATGAATCATGCCCTGCGTCCGCCGACGCCGACCGGAACGCCCGGTGTCGCCGCTGCCGGTCAGCCGGCGGAAGCAGCGGCAGCCGATCCGACGGAAGCGGCAAAGGCCTCGTTGCGGCCGGCGTTCAACGCCGAGACACAGTCGCGACGCGAGTAGCATCGTTGAGTTGAGAATCCCGATGCGGGCCTTCTTGTCGCGTCGGGTGGCGACGCGGACAATACCAATGTTCTGCGCATGTCCAGGTTTCACTCCGAACGGATGAGGTGTGCCGTGCTCGCCGCCCTACTCATGTCCGCAGTCGTCGCCGTCCAGGATCCGCCTGCCCCGGAGGCGGATGCCCGGGCCCTTCATACCGTTCGGTGCGTGGCGGCATTCAGGGATCTCGAGGCACTCGCGAGGTTTCGCAAACAGCAACTCCCGCTCCTCGAGATCCACAACTACGCAAAGGGCTTTCGACGGCTCGAAACAGTCGTCGAATTCGACGTCACCTCCCGTCTGCCGGAACAACGGGTTCTGGAGAGGTTGCGTAAACAACCCGAGATTCTCGCGGTCTCCAAAGTGCTCAAACACCGTTTCAGCCTGGTTGTCGAATTCGACAGAGCGATGACAACCGAAGCGGCCACCCGGAAACTCAAGGACCAGGGCGTTCTGCTGGTCCGTATCCCCGGCAAGCGGAAGGAATCAACCTACTTCGAGGTGATCGTCGAAACCGACTCCGCGTTGAACAGACTGCTCGCGACACTCAGGAAGATCCCCGGCGTCGTTGTTGCAGAGTTCAACTTCGAGTATCGCCAGGACCAGAAGGGGGATGGCGTCTCCTGATTCGAAATCCGCCTGGCTGAATGTGAACTGTCGCCGCCACACGGAGAGGCAAAACGCCCGACAGACGCAACCGGTGCCCGGGCGAATATGTTGGCCTCGACTTCATGGTGGGGGGTACCGCCACGGCATGGCAACCGGCAGCAACACACGACGTCGGAGCTGCGTGGAGACCAGCGGCTGCCTGCCACTACTCTCAGTTTGCCCCATCGTCGCCAGCAAGGTGTGCCCGCGTCGAACTCGCGGACGCCACAATATCGTACGTTTCTTCGCTTGACACCTGCCCCTCACCACGTGATAAACGATTAGACACCGTTGTCAGGAGTCGCCCTCATCTTCGGTTCAGTCCCTGGCGGCCCTCCAACTCGCGCGCATCGCATGGGCTAATTCGATGGCGTCAGTCTTGCCCTTCCTTGTCAACACGTTGCGGATTCCGGGCTCTTGCGATCCCGGCAGGGTGTGTTTGCTTGCAAGTTCCAGTCGGCTGGCTACGGCCCGTCTGCACCGCTTCCTTGAAGGTGGCTTGGCTCAGCGAAAGGCAAGCTTACTGGCCTCTTCGCTCTGTGAGAGGCTTCGTCCCCAGGTGGCCGTGCGAGTCTTCACGCTTGCCGTCACCGCTTTAAGGGGTTTGTGCCCATGTTGCCCCCGCCCCTCCCCGCTGTTACTGCGGTCGCGTTCTTCGGTCGTCTCACGCTCGCAACGCACATGCAGTCGGCGTGCGTCTTTGGTGGTCACACTATAACGGGGGGCTGTCGCACCAAGGAATCAACCGTGAAAGGCCACGTCTGCGTAGCGGGTGGATCAATCGGTCTTTGCCCAGGCGATTCGAACGGGTCGTGCCCACCTGCTCCTCCGCCAGCCCCCTACCCCACCAGTGTTAACCTGAACGCACCCGAGTAGTCGGATCGTCCGTACACGCACACGTGTCCACATGTTTCATGTCAGGTCTATTATGCGACGCGCACTTCCCGTCCTCATCGCGGCATGGGCCTCCACGGTCGGGCTTGCCGACGATTCTCACTTGAAGACATTGTGGGAACGTTACACCACAGAATCCACCCGCGTGAAGCCGGCAGACGCCCGTCAGTTCCACGAGCGATGGAAGGCCGACTTCCTGGGCGCGCTATCACGATCGCCAGAATCTCCAATGGCAGACAGGGTTCTCCGGGAGGTTGTTGCACTGTGCAACGCGACCGATGACCTGGATCTGAGCATCACGCTCTCCCGCCAACTGCTGACCAGGAGGGAAAGCCCCTGGTGGAAGGGACGATGGCACACGGAGATCGCGTCCCTCTACAAGCTCAAGTCCTTCGCAGACCCTGACGCCGGATACGCTGAACAGGCAATTCAACACTTCCGGGACGCCAATAGCGCATATATGAATGCCATCCGCGACGGAAAGTCCGTTAACTTCTATGCAGGTCAGATTGTGATGAACCTCGCAGCTATTGCGAGGCTTCAGGAAAACTTGGGCAAAGATCCATCACTCATTGCGGAGCCTCTTTCCGAGGCGCGACGAACGATCGCCAGGTTCGGCCTCGACCGGGCAGGAGATCTCCATGGTTACGACTCCGAATACCTGGCCGGCAAGGAGATGTTGGTCTGGCTTGCCGGGGGCGATGTCGACAAAGCAGAAACCCTGCTGGAGGTCGCGACGCGCCACGCGTCACGACGCTGGAAGGCTTACTATATTGTCACATTCGCGGAAGAGGCCTACGCTGATGACGCGCAGCGTTTCGATGACTTTCTGGCCCGATGGCAGGCCAGGGTGGATCAACCGGAGTCCGAGGCGATCCTGCTGTTCCACCGCGGATGGACCCCGTACGTGAAACACAGGAACGCGCAGAAGTCCGCTGCACTCCTCGGTCAACTTGTGGCGGACTACAGTGATGTGCTGCTTCAGCTTGAAAATGAACCTGACGACCTGCGTTCGCGACGCCTTTATGCCGAAACCCTGTTTATTCTTCACGCGGCGTATCTCGATGTGGGCAACGTTCAGGGGGCGCGAGACACCATTGCGCGCTTTCTGAAACTCTATCCGCGCGACAGACGGGCAGCGGCGCTTAAACGCATCGATGCGAGGCTTGCCTCAGAGGCCTCTGAAGAGCCTCACACGTCCCTGGTGTCTCCAGATCGAGCGCCAGTCACTCGGCTGATGCTGGTAACCGCTTTGAACATCGGCTTTGTGGTGGTCACAGTGCTGGTCCTGACGATTCGCAGGTCCCGGGCAAAGACGAAGCGTGTGTCGGATACGACCGAGTAGGTAATCCATCACCTCAGACGTGTGCAGTACCGATGAGACGCCAGACATCAGGTATAATGTTCGCGGTCAGCTCGTGACTTGCAATTTCCGCAATCGGGTGGGGGCGTCGGGGTGATGAGCGAACGGGTCAGGACGTGCGCCCTGCCGCCACCATTCGTTTCAGCCAGTCGGCGACTTCCTCTTTCGTGAGGATCGTCTCGACGTGGAGGCTGGCCCGAAGCTGGTCAAACATTCTCTGGGCTTTCCAGAATCGGGGGTAGGACGCAGGACCGAGCAGAACAACCCGACGGCCTTCGAAGACGGGAATGTCGTCCGGGATTCCTTCGTTCCAGACCCAGTGCTGGCTGACGTTATCTCCTTCAGGGGCGGGCAGCCTGCATTGCTCATCGAGTGCTTCCCAGGTGTAAAGGTTCCAGACTGCCTGCACGGTCTCGTCCGACTGCTGCGGCCCGTCTCCACGAGCAATGTCGGCCACCCGTTTGGGAACGCGCCGTCGCTTGAGCAGGCCGCTGTGGGGAAAGGCATCCATGATGAGGGTGTTGAGCTGGAAGTTGTCGACCACGCCGGAGAACGTGCCGATGATCCCCTGCTGAGAATCCGGCTCAATGACGAGGATCGGTTCGTCAGTGCGGACCGCCAGGATCTGCTGCAGCCAGTGGCCGGCTTCGTGCCAGTCGGCCAGTCGCAGCGCGTCGTCGCGCAGCGGGCGGGCGGCGTCTCGGGCCGCATCACTCTTCGAGTAGATCGCCACGGCGGGCCGCCAGAACGTCTGCAGACCGTCCCACGCAGCCGCTTCCTCCCGCATTGTTTCGGAGATGTCCCTGTGAATCGCCTCGAAGACCTGGGCCGGATCGGTCTCGTTCTCAGTGTCTTCGTCCGGCTCGGGCATCTGCTCCCTGCAGGCGTCCGCCAGATCGCCGGCTGATTTGAGCAGAACCGCCAGCCGCCGGGTCATTGGTTCGGCCATCGCATCGGGATCACACCCCTGCTCGACCAGCGCCCCGCAGACCAGAGCCAGGAAGCCCGCCCGACCGGGATGATCCATCGAGAAATGTTCGCTCAGACGCCGAATCGCCGTGTTGCTCTCTTCGATCCCGGCACTCTGCGCCGCCTCAATCAGGGCGCGGGCGGCTGCCTGGCCGGCCGCTTCTTCGGAATTGGGATCATGAGCGACGGCAATGAGGGCGTCGGTAGCAGCAGTGAGCGCGGCAGAGGTCATGGGGAGAGCCCTGAGTTCGGTGAGTCGGACGACATGTCTGCAGTCTGTTCGCGAGCACTCTGTCGGTCAATGCTGGTGTCGCGGCCCGGTCGCTGTTCATCGCGAACACAGTGCTGAAGCGACTGGAGTCGCGAGCGCGAGGGGATGTGACGACTGCTGCAGGGGAGACGCTGTCCGCCAGTGCGAATATCGTGTTGATGCACTCGCTTGCGCTTCGTGCTGGTATCGCTGCATCGAACGACGCATGCTTTACCCGGTGCTCACACACCGGACTCGCCAGGTTCCGCTCGCTCACGCTCGCGGCTCTGATCTCTCCGTGCCTCCGATGAAAACAGCCACGGGCGTGGTCCGCAAGGCCTGAGACTCGAGACGTGAGGCCAGAGAGAATCGGGTACCCGCGGTTGCTCGTCAACCGCGGCCGGCGCAGCCGGCAAGAGGCCGAGACACATTCGTTGGGTGCCA
>ENA-ORCW01000798-ORCW01000798.1-marine-metagenome-genome-assembly--contig:-NODE-798-length-11229-cov-3.513809_pt1 | contig 11229 bp, 11 predicted proteins | sample MGYA00237784_ERZ508517 | MGnify/ENA primary metagenome ERZ508517 (study PRJEB26187, sample SAMN06268979) | marine metagenome | isolation source: Tt ae E1 feedstock associated aerobic enrichment on... | reverse complement strand
ATAGCCCTTGCCCTTCTGCGTCACCACATGGATGAGCACCGGTCCGTTGCCATTGTCGCGCACATTCTTCAGCACCGGAACGAGATGTTTGAGATTGTGCCCGTCGATCGGGCCTATATGAAAAAAACCCATTTCCTCGAACAGCGTGCCGCCCGTCACATAGCCGCGCGCATGCTCCACGGCCCGGGTTATGGCGCGGTCGATGCCCGCGCCCAGATAGGAGGTGAGTTTTTTCCCGAGATCGCGCACACCCTGATAGGCCCGGCCCGAGGCGAGCCGCGCCAGATAGGCGCTCATCGCCCCTTGCGGAGGCGCGATCGACATATCGTTGTCGTTGAGGATGACGATCAGCCGCGCATCGAGCGCACCGGCATTGTTCATCGCCTCATAGGCCATGCCCGCCGACATGGCGCCGTCGCCGATCACGGCAATCACATTGCGCTTCTCGCCGGCAAGCCCATGCGCGACCGCCATGCCAAGGCCCGCCGAAATCGACGTCGAGGAATGCGCCGTTCCAAACGGGTCGTACTCGCTTTCCGACCGCTTGGTGAAGCCATAGAGCCCCCCTTCCTGGCGCAGCGTGCGGATGCGATCACGGCGCCCGGTGATGATCTTGTGCGGATAGGCCTGGTGGCCCACATCCCAGATCAGCCGGTCGTCCGGTGTATCGAATACATAGTGCAGCGCGACAGTCAGCTCGACCACGCCCAGCCCCGCCCCCAGATGACCGCCGGTTCCGGAGACCGCGTCGATCAGCTCCGCGCGCAATTCGTCGGCGAGTTGAGGAAGAGAATCCTCGGAAAGACGTTTGAGATCGGCGGGAACGCCGACGGTATCGAGAAGTGGAGTGTCGGGTGGCGATTTCACGCGCGTCACCTCGGCTGTTTACATCTCTCCGACATAGGACGTCAGCTATGCAAAGTAAACGCAATGCGATGAAACAGTACAGTTTCATCGGGCCTTGATTTTTCTGGTCGTAAATACAAAACAACCTCCGCGCAAACAAATGTACGGAGATTAATGACCTCTGGCTTATTTCAGAGTCAACTCTCGTCCAGCGGCTCGCTGCCGGCGGCTTGTCCCTCACGCGAGAGGCGGATTTTTTCCACTTTGTCTTCGGCGGCCTTGAGAAGCCGGTCGCAATGCTTCTTCAGCGCCTCGCCGCGCTCGTAAATCTTGATCGACTGGTCGAGCGGCACATCGCCGCGCTCGAGATCCTCAACGATCTTCTCCAGCGCCTCGAGCGCCTGCTCGAAGCTCATGCCCTTGATCTCGTTGTTGGCTTCTTCGGCCATCTCTCATCCCTTCAACAAACGGCCGACATGCGCAGCGACCGACACGGACAGTCCCTGCAGGTCGTACCCACCTTCAAGCAGGCTGACAAGGCGCCCCTGTGACAAACGGTCGGCCCGTTCCATCAGAACGCCCGTCGCCCAGTCGAAATCGTCGGCTTCCAGATTGATTTCGGCCAGCGGATCGCGCCGATGCGCGTCGAAACCGGCGGAAACGATGATGAGATCGGGCGAAAACCGGTCGAGCGCCGGCAGCACCGCTTCGTTAAAAGCCGCGCGGAACGCGTCCGAACCGGACTCTGCTGGAAGCGGTGCGTTGACGATGTTGCCCGCGCCGGTCTCCTCGGCTGCTCCGGTGCCGGGATAGAGCGGCATCTGGTGCGTGGAGCAGTAGAGCACGCTCGGATCGTCCCAGAAAATATCTTGCGTGCCATTGCCGTGATGCACATCCCAGTCGACGATGGCGACGCGCTCCGCGCCGTGTTTTTTCTGCGCGTGACGGGCGGCAATTGCGGCGCTGTTGAACAGACAGAAACCCATGGCACGGTTCTTCTCGGCATGGTGCCCGGGCGGACGCCCCGCCACGAAGACATTGCCGGTTTCGCCGGAAAACACATCGTCTACACCAGCCAATGCGCCACCGATGGCCGTCAACGCGGCCTCCAGGCTCTTCGGGCTAACCGTCGTGTCCTCATCGATGCAGGCAAGCCCCTGCTGCGGTATGTTGGCTTTCACCTTGTCGAGATGCTCCTGCGGATGCGCGTAAAGCACTGTCTCTTCAGCGGCGAGGGGTGCCTCGAGCCGTTCCAGATAGGCGAATGGTTCGTCGTCCAGCCGGTCGACGATCACCCTCAGACGATCCGGTCGCTCCGGGTGGCCGGGCGGGGTGATGTGCTCACGGCAGATCGGATGGGTATAGAAGCGGGTTCTCATCCCGTAAGTGTAGTGGCCCAACCATGGCTTGACCATGACGGGATGCTGCGCGGGCGACGCATGTCAACAGGCTTTCACCCGGTCGGTTCCGCCGATGCTGGTCCCGTTCGGACACCCACGGTTTCGAGCGCGCGTTCCTTCAACTCGCGAAACTGCTTCGAAGCATCGCTCAGCCGCATGTCCCATTCGGGATTCGGCGTCTGACCTTCGATGACCTTGAAATAGACCGACATCAGCGCGGCGATGGCGAAAGGCTCGATCAATGCCGCCTTCACCGCCCACGCGAACACGATGGCGAGCACGAAGGCCCAGCCTGCCAATTGCCCCGGCATCGCGTAGAGAATGGCGGCGGCCGGCGCCAGCATGACAAGGAACACGACGAAGGTTAGCCCCCACATGAAGAATGCCAGCCAGACGGCATTCTTGAGCATGGTCTTGCCGTTCTGCGCATAAAGCACCACGCCCTGCCGCGCGGTGTCGAACGGGGTATTTGAGCCGATGCGGATGTTGTATCCGAGGATGATCTCGTCGACATAGGTGAGCGCGATGCGGATCACCGTGTTGACGAAACGCATGAGAGCATCGAGGCCGGGAATGGGCAGGAAACCGGCAATGCCGCCCAGAAGTCCCGTCAGCACGCGGATCGCGCCTTTCACGAGCTGGTCGAGAACGAACAGCACATTGGCTTCGGCGAAACGCGCGGTCACCTCGGAACGGGCATAGGCGATCTGATTCTTTCCGTCGGGCACGTCCTGCCCGTCGATCAGATGCACCATCACGGCGATATGACCGGCCTTGACGATGTAGAGAATGTATTCGCGAATCCAGTAGACAATCACGGATACCAGGCCGAAACCGGCGATGCCGCCCCACAAGGCGAACGAGGTCGGGCCGCCTGGATCGGTTGAAACATGGCCCACGCCGTAACCGATCCCCGCCCCCGTTCCGGTGGCGAAGATATAAGCGACCGTAATGCCAAAATAGACCAGCATTCTGAGGACGATGAAGGGCCATGTCCGCCCCATGATCGCCAGCGTTCTGCCGATATCGAAATCCCACATGGCGTAGCCCCTTCGCCGTTTCCGCAGAGGATGAACGATAGGGGCGGATTGTCAACCGGACGCGGGTCTGTGTGTGCGCAAGCCCTCGAGGAGACGCTTGAAAGCGGCAACGGCGCGTTTCGAGGTTGCCTCGGGGTCGTCCGCGTTGGCGATCCACAGGGAAGCGTGAAGGCTGGCGCCGCTGACGAGTCGTGCCGTGGCTTCAGGATCGGCCACATCCGCCTGGCCGCTTGCCACCAGCTTTTCCAGACTGTTCTTTAGCGAGCTTATGCACGATGGCTGGTTGGGCCAGTTGAAGGGATCGCCAAGGATCGATGGGCCGTCGAGCAGCATGATGCGCTGGATCTCCGGCTCCAGGGCCATCTCGATATAGGCGACACATTCTTCCACAAATCCTTGCCAAAGGTCCGGGCAACGCGCCGATATGCTGTTCAGCCTCTCTGTCATTTCGGCGTCGATCTGCATGATAACCGCCTCGAGCAGTCCCTCCTTGCTGCCGAAATGGTGGTAAAGCGCGCCGCGTGTCAGCCCCGCTCCGGCTGTGAAATCATCCATCGAAGCGTTGGCATATCCATCGGTTCCGAACGCGTCCCGCGCGGCGGCGACAAGCTTTGCCCGGGTCTCGGCAATCATTTCACTGCGCGGTTTATGCGCCATTATGATCTCCACTCACATACGTGGCGTATATTAATTGACATACGTCACGTATGTCATTATCTACTCGACATACGCTGCGTATGTAAACTGCATTCGACCCCGCATCAAGGATCGCTCCAATGCCTAACCCCTATAGCCAAATCTTTAAGGCGCCGGGCGCAAAGGGCTTTGCCGCGGCTGGCTTCTTCGCCCGTCTGCCCATTGCCATGGCGCCGATCGGAATTGTCGCCATGCTCTCCCAGTCTCACGGCGAGTACTGGCTCGCAGGTGCCGTCTCGGCCACGTTCGCGCTTACCAATGCCTTTGTGGCGCCTCAGATCTCCCGACTTGTCGACCGGCGCGGACAGGGCGCGATACTGACACCGTTCACCACGATCTCCGTTATTGCCTTTCTGATCCTCATCGTTGCCACCAATCGGGACTGGCCCTTATGGACATTGTTTGCCTCGGCGCTCGCCGCTGCCACCATGCCCAGCATTCCCGCCATGGTTCGCTCACGGTGGACGGAAATTTTCCACGACCGGCCGGAACTCAACACTGCCTTCGCCTTCGAATCGGCGGCCGACGAACTGGTTTACATCGCCGGAGCCTCGCTCTCCGTGGGCCTGAGCGTGTCGCTCTTCCCCGAAGCCGGCATGCTGACCAGCACGCTGTTCCTGTCGTTCGGCACCGCGGCCTTCGTCCTGCAACGCTCGACGGAACCGGGCATTCGGCCTGCTGAAGACGGCCCCACCCGCTCGGCGATCCGGTTGCGGCCGGTGCAGATCGTCACCCTCGCCCTGATCTTCGTCGGCGCGATTTTCGCCACCGCGGAGGTCAGTTCCGTGGCGATCACCAAGGCGCTTGGCCAGCCGAGCGCTGCCAGCCTCGTCATTGGCGTCTACGCGGTAGGCTCGTTTCTCATCGGCATCGTCATCGGCGCGCTCAATCTCAAAATGGCCTTGCAGCGGCAACTCGCCATCGCCGTCGCCATCATCGCCATCACCACACCGCCGCTTCTGTTCGCCGATACGGTGGCGCTTCTTGCCGTTGCGGTCTTTGTCAGCGGTCTGGCAGTGTCACCCACCTTCATCACCGCTTTCGGCGTGATCGAACGCCGTGTCTCGCCGGCCATGCTGACGGAAGGCATCACCTGGGTGATGACCGGCATCGGCATCGGCATGGCGCTCGGTTCGTTCGCCGCCGGCTGGGTGGTCGACACATTCGGCCCGCAGAACGGTTTCTGGGTGTCCGTGGTCGCGAGTTTCTCCGCCCTGGCGACGGTTCTGCTTGGACAGAGAAGCCTCGCCGGCGACCGGCGTACCGTTCCCGCCGCATCGATACAGCCGGCCGAATAAAGCCGACAACGAACCGGAAGCGGGTCCGTCGGCAGTGGGCCCGCTTCCGGTTTCAAACGATGTCGGTGGAGGCGATCTCGATGCCGAAACCTTCTAGACCGACATAATGGCGTTCACGCGAAGCCATCAGCTTGATCGACGAAATGCCGAGATCCTTGAGAATCTGCGCACCCAGGCCTATCTCACGCCACTCGCTCTCGCGCCGCAACGCCTCTTCATGGTCCTCGCGGCCCTCATTGTCGGCCGGCCGGCGCCGGTTCTGGTGAGCCACCCCCACAGAACCCTCGCGCAGATAGATGAGAACGCCGCGGCCGAGCCCGGCCATGCGCTCCATCGCCTCGCGCAGGCGCTCTTCCTTGCCGAACACGTCCGTCACCACATCCTCCGTGTGAAGCCGCACGGGAACGTCGACGCCGTCGCGAATGTCGCCGAAGACAACGGCCACATGCTGCATGGCTTCCCATGGAAGCGTATAGGCATGGGCCTTCGCCGGACCGCTGGGCGTATCGATGTCGAAGCTCGCCACGCGCTCCACCAGCGTTTCCTGGCGCTGGCGGTAGGCGATGAGGTCGGCAACCGACACCTGCATGAGCTCATGGGCTTCGGCGAAAGCCGAAACCTGCGGCCCGCGCATCACCGTGCCGTCGTCGTTGACCAGTTCGCAGATGACGCCGATCGGAGGCAGACCGGCGAGCTTGCAAAGATCGACGGCGGCTTCGGTATGGCCCGACCGCATCAGCACCCCACCCTCACGCGCCACCAGTGGAAAGATGTGACCCGGACGCACGAAATCCCCCGATCCGACATTGGGATTGGCGAGATTGCGCACGGTCAGCGTGCGGTCCTCGGCGGAAATACCGGTGGTCGTGCCATGCTTGAAATCGACGCTGACGGTGAACGCCGTCGCGTGCGGCGCATCGTTCTCCGCCACCATCGGCGCCAGGTTCAGCCGCTTGGCCTCGCCGTGCGGCATGGGTGCGCACACGATGCCCGATGTATGGCGCACGATGAAGGCCATCTTTTCGGGTGTGCAATGCACGGCCGCGACGATCAGGTCGCCCTCGTTCTCGCGGCCGTCATCGTCCATGACGACGACAATCTCGCCCTTTTCAAAGGCGCGCAGGGCTTCGACGACCTTTTTCTGGTCATAGGGCATGATGGACACTCCGTCAGATGCGGCCGGTCTGGCCGCGATGGCGCAGATAATGATCGGCGATCGCGCAGGCCACCATGGCTTCGGCGATCGGCACGGCACGAATGCCCACGCAGGGATCGTGCCGCCCCTTGGTCAGCACATCCACCTCGTTGCCGTCCTTGTCGACGCTCTGGCGCGGCGTCAGGATGGACGAGGTCGGCTTGACCGCGAAACGCGCGACGATAGGTTCGCCGGTCGCGATACCGCCCAGAATGCCGCCCGCATTGTTGCTCAAAAAGCGCGGCGTGCCGTCATTGCCCATCCGCATCTCGTCGGCGTTCTCTTCACCGGTGATGCGCGCTGCCTCGAATCCGTTGCCGATCTCCACGCCCTTCACCGCGTTGATCGACATCAGATTGGAGCAGATATCCTGATCGAGCTTGGCATAAACCGGCGCGCCGAGCCCGGCCGGCACACCCTCGGCCACAACCTCGATCACCGCGCCCACCGAGGACCCGGCCTTGCGGATACCGTCGAGATAGTCCGAAAAAATCGCCACCGATTTCGGGTCGGGTGTGAAGAATGGATTCTCCGCGTCACCGATGAAATCCCAATCCCAGTTGGCCCGGTCGATCTCCTTCTCGCCCATGGCGACAAGTGCCGCGCGCACTTTCACCCCCGGCACGACCTTGCGGGCAAGTGCCCCGGCGGCAACCCGCGTCGCCGTTTCGCGCGCCGAGGAGCGTCCGCCGCCCCGGTAATCGCGCAGTCCGTATTTGGTCTCGTATGTATAGTCCGCGTGCCCGGGCCGGAAACGCCGTGCGATCTCACCATAGTCCTTCGAACGCTGATCGACATTCTCGATCAGCATGGAAACCGGCGTTCCGGTGGTGATCAGCGTTTCCCCGTCCTCGTCGGGCAACACGCCCGACAGGAGCTTGACCTGGTCCGGCTCGCGGCGCTGGGTAACGAAGCGCGACTGGCCCGGACGCCGCTTGTCGAGATCGGCCTGAATCTGTGCCTGTGTGAAACGAATCCCCGGCGGACAGCCGTCAACCACACAGCCTATGGCCGGGCCGTGGCTCTCGCCCCAGGTGGTAACTCGAAACAAATGGCCGAACGTGTTGTGAGACATGAATGCGGGCTTCCACAGGTCAGACAGCCCGGCCGCCGAACGATCGCCGAGGGCCGGTCGCTTCGCTTCTATTGGCGTTTGCGGATGCGGTCAAACCGGATTGCGCTATGCACCAGTTTTGACACATTTAGGTGGTTTACAGAATCGTTCGAATCCGCACGGTGCTACCCGTTGCCCTTGTCGAAATCCGAGAGGTTTGGAATGCGCATTTTCGCTGCAGCAATCGGCTTACTCATGCTCGCTTCCTCCGCCTTTGCCCTGGACGCCGAGGGCACGGTCGCCAATGTCGACCCTGAAAACCTGACCATTACGCTGGAAAACGGGCAGACTTATAAATTGCCGAGCGAAATGGATGTATCCGCCGTCGAGCCGGGGATGGACGTCATCCTCGCTTATCGCGAAGTCGACAACGGCGAAAAACAGATCACCGACATGCTGCTGCCCGAATAGGCTTCAGAGCCACTCCACGGCATTGTTTTCAAAACGAAGAATTTTGTCTTGCGGGATGGCAATCGCCGCCGCCTCGTCGCTTGAGGCATGCCCCGTCAGATACAGAAGCGCGCGTATGACGCCACCATGGGTCACGCACACGGTCGGCCCCTCCACCTCGTCCAGCCACGGCTTCACGCGCTCGGCCAGCTTTTCGTAACTTTCGGCCGCGTCGCCCGGTGGCACGAAGCCCCATTTGTCGTTGGAACGGCCCGCCGTGCAACCGGGCTTCGCCGCTTCGAGTTCGGTATAGGTAAACCCCTGCCAGTCGCCGAAATTCAGCTCCATCAGCCGGGGATCGGTCCGGTATCCCGCGCGCGGCAGTCCAAGACCGGCGCGCACACGCTCCATCGTCTCGCGCGTGCGCCGTAAGGGGCTGGCTACGAAATCGAATCCGTCGGCATTGTGGTTCAGAAGATCGGCAAGGCGAATGCCGTTCCGGTCGGCTTGCACCTGGCCGACCGGATTGATGTCCGTATCGGCCTGCCCCTGCAAACGTTCTTCTGCATTCCACGCCGTCTGGCCGTGGCGGATGATGTAGAGAGATGGAAGCAAGATGCGCCTTCGTGCCTACTCCGTTACGACGGAGATGTCGGGCGCATCGACCGCCTTCATGCCGACCACATGATAGCCGGAATCCACATGAAGCACCTCGCCGGTCACCCCACGCGAGAGATGCGAGAGCATGTAAAGGGCCGAATCGCCCACCTCGTCCGTGGTCACCACGCGCTTGAGCGGCGAATTGTACTCGTTCCAACGCAGGATATAGCGGAAATCGCCGATGCCGGAAGCCGCAAGCGTCTTGATCGGACCCGCCGAGATCGCGTTGACACGAATGTTTTTGCCCCCCATGTCGACCGCCAGATAGCGCACACTCGCCTCGAGCGCGGCCTTGGCCACGCCCATGACGTTATAGTGCGGCATCACCTTTTCCGCGCCGTAATAGGTGAGGGTCAGGATCGATCCGCCATCGCTCATCAGCGGCTCGGCGCGCTTCGCGAGCGCCGTCAGCGAATAGACCGAAACGTCCATGCTGCGCAGGAAATTGTCGCGGCTGGTGTCGACATAACGGCCCGTCAGTTCGTCCTTATCGGAAAAGGCGACGGCATGGACGAGAAAGTCCAGCTTGCCCCATTCCTTCTCAAGCTTTTCGAAAACCGCATCGACGCTGTCCATGTCGGTCACGTCGCAGTGACCGGCAACGATGGCGCCGAGTTCCTGCGCCAACGGGTCGACCCGCTTCTTGAGCGCATCGCCCTGATAGGTGAGCGCCAGCTCGGCGCCGGCATTGGCGCATGCCTTGGCGATCCCCCAGGCGATCGAACGGTTGTTGGCGACCCCCAGAACGAGTCCGCGCTTTCCGGCCATCAGGCCATTGCCATTTGTCATGGAATGGTTCTCCGAATTCAATTGCCGAAGCGTCATGCATTCACCGGAAGGCGCGGCGCTTCATCATTCTGTCGTCCCGCATTCGCGTTCGGGCGATTCTCCACCCGTGCAATGCTATAAGCCGGCAGCCCTATCGCACAGCCCGGCGAAGGCATCAAGCGGATTGGCGGAACAATGCTTCCAGCCCCGGGTCGCCATCTTCAGGCAGCATGATCTGAATATGGGCGTAAAGGTCGCCATTTCCTTCGGTTTTGCGCGGCAGGCCGCGCCCCTTGAGGCGCATCGCCCGTCCCGAACTCGTCCAGGCGGGAATTGTAAGCGCCAGACGACCCGCCGGCGTTTCGACAGGCACCTTGGCGCCCAGCACCGCATCGCGCAGGCTCACCGGCAGATCGACATGCAAATCGCGCCCCTCGACCCGGTAGCGCGGATGCTTGCGAAAGCGCAGCTTCACCAGCGCGTCGCCGCGCTCGCCGAAGGGCGTCTCCTCGCCCTGCCCCTTGAGGCGGATGGTCTGACCATCCTCCACATAGCGCGGCAGTTTGACGGCGATGCGCCGTCCTCCGGGGAAAATCGCCGTTACTTTGGCTGCCTTGGCGACGTCCTCGATGTCGACATCCAGCGTCGCGTTCAAATCGCCCATGCCGCTGGGGCGCTTCGCACCGGCGCGGCGTCCCGGCCCCGCCTGCCCGCCCTGCGAGAAGGCATCGCCGAAAATCTGGCTGAAAATGTCCGCGCCGCTGAAGCCTGCGCCATCGGGGCCGCCACTTTTGAACTCGAAGTGCTGCGCGCCCGGACCACCTGCCCGGCCGGATCGACGGAACCCTGCAAATGGATCGCCGCCCGCGCCGGCGCCCTCGAAGCCGGCGAAGCGCGGTTTTCCCTCGGCATCGATCTCACCGCGGTCGAAGGCGCCGCGCTGTTTTTCGTCGCCCAGTATCTCATAGGCCTGTCCGATTTCGGCGAAGCGCTCCTTGGCCTTGGGATCGTCCGGTTTCTGGTCCGGATGATATTTTTTCGCCAGCTTTCGGTAAGCCGATTTTATCTCCTTGGACGAGGCGTTCTTGGCCACGCCCAAAACGTCATATGGATTGCGCATGTGCAGCTCTATTCCTGATCGTTCCGCATTATACGGCAAAACGCTCGTGAATTCGGGGTGTTGTTCACTATATGCGCTCGGCTAGGAACAAATTCCAGACCCGGCCCGGAATCATAACCTAAACTGCCTCGAAAACCTGTATACGCCATCCGATCTCCGGGTTCGGGCAAACCGTGCCGCGATATAGACTGATCCCGTCGAAACTTTCGCGTGTCGTCATGAAACGCCGACAGGTTCCGGTTTCATCCTCGTCGATCTGGGAAACGACGCCGCGCACGCCGTTTTCGGGATCGGCCCAGGAAAGTGGCAGTGTTTGCGCGCTGCCTTCGCCCATTGCGCTCACCATGGCACGGAGCATTGCCTCGGTGCCGGTTGGCAGGTCGGCAGGACGTGGAATTTGGGGGCTTTCGCCTTCCGGCACGGGCGCGATCGAACCAGTAATCGTCGAGCGGTCGACGCCTGGCCGCTGCAGATCCAGCGCCGACATGCTGCAGCCGGCAAGAAGGCTTATCGCCATGGGCAGAGAAAGACGCCGGACAAGACGCAGAACCAAGGCCGTGCCCCGAACTGGCGCTTGCGTTGCCCCCGACAATCGGCATTCTCCCCATAGATAAATCGAACAGGCAGCCAGTATGATTGACGAGACGTTAAAATCCGTGGACTTCACGGAGCGAGCGGAGCCTTTTCGGCTCTTTGCGGAAT
>ENA-ORCW01000797-ORCW01000797.1-marine-metagenome-genome-assembly--contig:-NODE-797-length-11274-cov-2.803608_pt1 | contig 11274 bp, 4 predicted proteins | sample MGYA00237784_ERZ508517 | MGnify/ENA primary metagenome ERZ508517 (study PRJEB26187, sample SAMN06268979) | marine metagenome | isolation source: Tt ae E1 feedstock associated aerobic enrichment on... | reverse complement strand
CGCCTGACTTCCCTGACCCACCTGGCCAATTTCCGGGAGCAGGCCCCGCCCGGCGAGCGCCTGGTCGTTTTCACCACCCCTGATGCCCTCTTCGCTCCGGCCCCGCCGCGGGAGGAGCTGACCCGCCGCGAGCTGACCCTGAAAAGGGGGCAAACCTTCGATTTCGACAAGCTGAAGGGCCGCCTGGCGGAGGAACTGGATTACTACGCCGAGGCCGTCTGCGAACGTCCCGGGCAGTACGCGGTCCGCGGCGGCCTGATCGACGTCTATCCGCTGAACGCCTCGGCCCCCGTGCGGATGGACTTTTTCGGGGACGAGCTGGAAAGCATCCGTGAGTTCGACCCGACCACCCAGCGTTCCACTTCGGTCCTGTCCGAGGTGACCATTGCGGCCCGCGGTGTTGGCGAATCCGGCTCCCGGGCGGACGCCATATTCGATTATCTGGGCTCCCGCATCTCCTGGATTGTGCCGGAGCCGGCCGACGTGGCGGAGGCTTTCCCGCAGCAGTTCCAGACCTTCGAGCGCATTCGCGACCAGCGGGCCACCATGGCTTCCCTGGCGGAGAACCGTTCCGGAATGAAGGATACCTGGAGCCTCCTGCAGGAGCTGGAGAACGATCCGCTCTGGTTTGAGCCGGGATTAAAGCCGGTTCCGCTTCGCCTGGCCTCGCTGGAGCACTACCGGGAACAGCCCCTTGAAGAGACCATCGGGCTGGAGCGCCTTGAGGAGGAGACCATCGCCCGGAAAGCCTTTTTCCGGCTGCTCGGCAAATGGCAGCAAAGTGACGGGACCGAGATCATCGGCATGCTGCCGGGCAGCGGGAAAATCAAGGAACTGGACAAGCTCCTCAAGCTCGAGGAGGACCTGTCCCTGAAGGTCGATTTCGTCGAGGCCGACATCCCGGAGGGATTTCTCCTCGAGGAAAGCCCGGGCGGCTGGTTTTCCTGGATGGCCCGGCCCCCCAAGGGCCGGCTGGCCGTGGTTACCGAGCGGGAATGGCTGGGGCGGCATGTGGACCGCAAACCGACCCACCGGCAGCGGCTCCTTCCCCAGCGCACACGGGTCGACAGCCTCCTCGACTTCGCCGACCTGGCGGACGGCGATTACCTGGTCCATTTATCGCACGGCATCTGCCGCTACCGGGGAATTACCCGGATGGAGGTGCGTGGGCGGGAGGAAGAAGTCATCTCGGTCGAGTTCGCGGAGCGGGTAACCCTGCATGTTCCCCTGCACGAGGCCCACCTGTTGACCCGCTACGTCGGCCTGACCCGGATCCAGCCCAGGCTGGCCAAGCTGGGGACCAATATCTGGGACAAGACCCGGGCCGCGGCGGAGAAAGCCACATTTGACTACGCCGCGGAGATGCTGCAGCTCCAGGCCAGGCGGTCCCATGCCGAGGGCCATGCCTTCCAGGCGGACACCGAGTGGCAGCGCGCCTTTGAGAACGCCTTTCCCTACAAGGAAACGCCGGACCAGGCCGCCGCCATCGAGGACACCAAGCTGGATATGGAAATCTCCAAGCCGATGGACCGCCTGGTTTGCGGGGACGTCGGCTTCGGCAAAACCGAAGTCGCCATCCGTGCCGCCTTCAAGGCTATCGAGGAGGGTTTCCAGGTGGCCATCATGGTCCCCACCACGGTCCTCGCCCAGCAGCACTACGAGACTTTCCGGGAGCGCTTTGCCCCCTACCCGATCGCGGTCGAAATGCTGAGCCGTTTCCGCAATCCCGCCCAGCAAAAGGAGATCGTCCGGCAACTGGCCGCCGGCCGCATCGACCTCATTGTCGGGACCCACCGCCTGATCAGCAAGGACGTGCGCTTTGCCAGGCTCGGGCTGCTGGTCATCGACGAGGAGCACCGCTTCGGGGTCCGGCACAAGGAGCGTTTGAAGCACCTCAAGACGGAGGTCGACATCCTCTCCATGAGCGCCACCCCGATCCCGCGCACCCTTTACCTGGCCTTGATGGGGGCCCGGGACCTCAGCGTGATCGAGACCCCGCCCGCCGACCGCCTGCCCATCGAGACCCTTGTCCGCAGCTACGATCCCGGCCTGGTCCGGAAGGCCATCGAGCGGGAACTGGAGCGCGGCGGCCAGGTTTTCTACCTGCACAACCGGGTCCAGTCGATCGATTCGGTGGCCGCCCAGTTGAACGACTTCCTGCCCAAGGCCCGCATCGAGGTGGGCCACGGACAAATGTCGGAACACCAGCTGGAACGCATCATGACCCGGTTCGTGGCCGGAGAAATCGATGTCCTGGTCTGCACCACCATCATCGAGAACGGCCTCGATATCCCCAACTGCAACACCATCATCATCGAGGGTGCGGACCGCTTCGGCCTTTCCCAGCTGTACCAGCTGCGGGGCCGGGTCGGCCGTTTCAAGCGCCAGGCCTACGCCTACCTGCTCCTTCACCGGCACGGCAAGATGCTGGACCAGGCCCGCAAGCGCCTGAGCGCCATGCGGCAGCACAACCAGCTTGGAGCCGGATTCAAGATCGCCATGCGCGACCTCGAGCTGCGGGGCGCCGGCAACCTCCTCGGTCACCAGCAAAGCGGGCACATCGCGGGCGTCGGCTTCGACCTCTACTGCCAGCTCCTCCGGCAAAGCATCCAGCGCCTCAAGGGCGACCCGGCCGCCGCCCGGATCCGGGCCAATGTCTATCTCGACTTCATCCGCGAGGGTCGTTCCGGCGAATCCTCCGCCCGGCGGGTCGAGACCGGCTTTGCCGCCCTCATGGACGAGGAAATCGCGGCTTCCCGGATCGACCCGGTCCCGGCCTTTATTCCCGCTGCCTACATTCCCGAGACCCGTCTCCGCATCGATTTCTACCGCCAGCTGGCCATGGCCTCCTCCCTCAGCGAGGTGGAGGACCTGGAAAACTCCCTCCAGGACCGCTTCGGAAAGCCCCCGGTTGAGGTCCGGCGCCTGATTTCCGTGACCCGTATCCGGGTCCGGGCCGAGATGGCCGGGATCCGCACCGTGGAGACCGAAGGCAACCGCCTGAAGTGCCAACTGGCCAGTTACCGCAAGGGTGACTTCCTTAAATTATCAGGTAGATTTCCCCGCTTGACCGGTCATAGCGCAGACCTAAGGTTACGCGATATTGAACAATTTCTGGCACGCCAGTGTCCCTAATCCATAATGCGACGAACAAAGCTCCCCACTCTGATAATCTGCCTGCTGGCCCTTTTTGCCGGCCTTCCGGCGGCGGCCCAGACCGTACACAACATCTGGGATCCGCCCTACCGCCAAGGCATCGCCGCCGAGGTGGAAAATTCCATCATCACTTTCGAGGAACTGCGCCGGGAAATGGCTCCCCTCATTCCCCGCATCCGTGAATCCTCCCGTTCCCGGGCCGAGTTCAACAAGCGCATGGAGGAGCTTTACGTCGAGGTCCTGATGAACCTCATCGACCAGGTTCTCATCGTCGAGGCCTTCAAGGAAAAGGAATACCAGCTCCCGCAGACCTACATCGAGAACGAGTATGACCGGATCCTCATCGAGGACTTCGAAGGCGATCGCAGCCGCTTCCTGGAATACCTGGAATCCCAGGGCAAGAACGTCCGTGAATTCCGCCTCGACCTGCGGGACAGGATTATTGTCAGCGTCATGCGGGCCGAGAAACGGAAATCACAGTCCCAGATTTCCCCCGAGCGGATCGAGCAGTTCTACAACGAGAACAAGATCAATTTCTACGAGGAAGAGGCCATCAAGCTGCGCATAATCATGCTTCGCCCGCTGGCCGACGAAAATCCCGACCAGATGCGGCAGACCATTGACCGGATCTACGAGGAGCTGAAGGCCGGCACCCCGTTTGATGAGGTGGCCAGCAAATACAGCCAGGATTCCCGCCGTGACCGCGGCGGCGACTGGGGCTGGATCCAGCGGCCCGACCTCAAGGACGAGCTCAGCGCGGCCGCCTTTGCCCTTGAGAAAGGTACCTACAGCGAGCCTATCAAGATGGGCGACCAGACCTTTATCCTCTACGTCGAGGACAAGCGCGAGGAAGGCATCCAGCCGATCAACGAGGTCCGGGACCGGATCGAGGAAATCCTCTCCAGCCAGCTGGCCCGGCAGGCCCAGGACCAGTGGATCGAGCGCCTCCGCCGGGAGGCCTACATCCGTTACTACTGATTAATTCCCGAAGGGCAGGAGTTTCTTCAATTCGTCCCCGCCCTTCTCCTTGATCAGGTTCTCGACCTTGCTCTTGCCGGCCTCAGTGGCGGCATTCTTGAGCGCATCCGTGGGGATTTTCAGGTTCGGATCCTCCATCGGGCCGTAGAGCTTAATTTCCAGCGGGAAGTTGTTCAGCGGCAACTCGGTGCCGAAGGCGTTTACGGTGGTGTTTTTGAGGGTGACTTTCAAGGGCACATCCAGCACTCCGTTGTCAATCGTGCCATCCCCGGAAATGTCCATCGTACCGCCCTTCATCGGCAGTTCCTTTCCGGCCTGGGCTTCCAGCTCGCTGATTTCCATGCCCGACAGGCCGACCTGCAGCCGGCTCTCCGAGGGGGTTGCGGCAGTGGGCAGGCCGAGGGTCACGGACAGGTCCCCGTCCCCGCGGACCACCTTTAATTGACCGGATTCCGTCAACAAGGCCGGCTGCGTGGAGAGGTTGTTACCGGAAATATTGAAAATGTCGTCGTTGCCGCCGATTTCCAGGTTTTCCGCCTTCAGGTCGCGGATCAGCAAACGCGGTGACTTCCGGATCAGGGAATCCGACTTGACGCGGGCGTAACCCTTTTCCCTGGCCTGTTGCGCCAGGCGGTCCCGCCACGAAAGCCCTTCCTCTTCAGCGGCTTCCGTTTCTCCCTCCTCCTTCTCCATGTAGGGGGCGATCCGTTCATAGACCCGCTTGATGGTGGCCAGGCGTTCCTTCCAGGCGCTGGCCTGGCCAAGGTAATCCTCAATGTTCACTTCGCCCTCTTCCCTGGGCTTTTCTTCTTCCCGGACGGGCTTCTCGACCTCAACCGTCCGGCGGCCCGGAATCTTGCGGGCGGTTCCCACCCGGGGCTCCACCACCTCCAGGAAGTCCACCACGACCTTCTTGGCCAGGAGGTTCATGCCGCTGACATCGGCGATAACCTCGTTCGCGGCAAAGCGGTTGGTCTGCAGGTTCTCCGGGTCGGCCATGGCCAGGCCGCTCAGGATGACCCGGTTCTGGCCGGGCTGGATCTCGACCCCTTCGACATCCACGGTGGCCCCGTTGGCCTTTTCCAGGTTATTGCGGACGACGGTGGTGATGATGGTCGTGTCCATGAACTTCAGCCCGACCACGATCAGGATTACCAGGGACACCATCAGGATAATGCCCAGTGGCCGCACCGGAAGCCCGCGCTTGGCCTCGTTCAATTCACTCCAGCTTTTCTTGCCCTTCAGGCCGCCCAACAGCACCCAGGCCGGAAACTTGACCCATGGTTTGGCGGTGTAGGCCTGGTATTTCTCGGAACCGGTTTCCAACTGGGCCATTTTGCTGCGGAACCTTTTAATGGCCCGGCTCAGCCACAGGCCAAGGAAGAAGCCCAGCAATCCGCCCACGATGAGGGACGGGAGCATGACATAGTATTCCAGCCCGAACCAGGCCGTGAAGGGGGCGTTGACCAGGCCCGCGACGAGGTTGCCGAGGGGGCCTTCCAGCAAGCTGACCCCGATCTGGAAATAGAGCGGCAACAGGATCAGGGAGATCAGCTTGACCAGTATCAGCGTGATGCCGGCCAGGAATAAATTCGCGTTCAGGACAATCAACAGGAAGAGCAGGGTCAGGAACAGGAGCGGCCCCTGGCTGAGTCCGGGCAGGCTGCCGAGCAGGCCGCCCAGGACGGTGGCACTGATGATTTGGAACGGGGTGGCGTTGCCACGCAGTAACTTGCCGATTTTCCGGGTAAACATGATCCGGAAGTTATGGGCAAAGCGCTCAGCTGGCAACCAGCAATTGCTTTCGGATAACCTCGCAAATCCGGTCCAGGTCGGCCGGTTTCAAGGCCGATCCGCTGGGCACGGAGAGGAATTCCCGGTGGATCTTGTCGCTGACCTCGCCGCCGAAACAATGCAGTTCACGGTTGGCCTCCTGCCGGTGCATCGGGAGCCAGATCGGGGACGACTCGATACGGTGCTCGCGCAGGGAAGCGATCAACCCCTCCACCTGTTCCCGGCTCTGGAGACCGAGACAGGTCATCCAGCAATTTCCCTGCCCGTAGGCCGGCTGCGGCAGGAATCGCACCCCCGGCAGATCCGCCAGCCGCTGATGATAGCCCTGGAGGACCAGACGCTTGCGCGAAAGCCGGCCGCCCACCGTCTCCAGCTGGGCGATGCCGATGGCGGCACTGATATTGGAAAGCTTGTAGTTGTAGCCCAGGCTGTCGTGGTAATAGCCGACGGCTCCCGGGCGCTTGCCCTGGTTGGCCCAGCTGCGGACCAGCCGGCGGGCTTCCTCGTCACGGATATACAAGGCTCCCCCGCCACTGGTGGTCAGGACCTTGTTTCCATTGAATGAGAAGGCTGCCGCATCGCCGAAAGAGCCGACATGCCGCTCACCGATTCGGGTGCCAAATGCGCCCGCGCAGTCCTCGAGCACCGCCACCCCTTCACGGCGGGCCAGCTCGACGAGGGGCTGTACGTCGGCGGGAATGCCGTAGGCGTGCACCACCACCAGGGCGCGCACCTGCCGTCCCCTGGACTTCAGGCTCCGGATGGCTTCCGCAGCCAGCTCCGGATCCATGGCCCAATTGCTTTCCTGGACATCGACCAGGACCGGTTCGGCACCCAGGTAACGAACCGGATTCACCGAGGCCACGAAGGTCAGGTCCGGGCACAGCACACAATCGCCCGGCCCTACGCCGAGGGCCCGCAATCCGAGGTGAATCGCGGCGGTGCCGCTGCTCAGGGCCACCATTTCCTCGAAACCGAGGTAGTCGGCCAGGCCCTTCTCAAAGCCGTTGACCTGCGGCCCGACCGGGGCGATGAAGCCGCTGGAAAGTGCCGTCTCCACCATGCGGTACTCCGCCTCGGTAATCTCCGGTGGGCTGAGGAAGATATCAAAGGGCATGAAGTTGAAGGAAGTCGGCTGGTCGAAGGGATCCTTCTGCGGATCCGTCTCCCCTTTCGGGGCGGAATTTGATTCTGTCGTGACCGACTCCCGGCGCAGGCCGAAGGTCCATGCGGTGACGGCCACCCACAGGCCGAGGAGGACCGCCAGCTTGGCCCAGAGCGGACCGCTGGTCCAGAACAGCCCCACCCCGATGAGGGCCAGGATGCCGTAGAGGGCGCTGGTCAGGCGGTGCCCGAGGCGCCGGGTCCGGTAGGTTCCGGCCAGGACCTGGTAGACATGGGTCCGGTGGGCGTTGAAGATGGCTTCCCGGAAAATCAGCCGCCGGCAGAAGGTCATTCCGGTGTCGGCGATAAAGGGCCAGGTAAAGAGCACCCCGGCCTCGAGGCTGCGATCCAGTTCCATGCCGGAGGAGGCCGCCATAAGCGGCAGGCTGGCCAGGGTGAACCCGAGGAAGGTGCTGCCCGTATCGCCCATGAAAATGCTGGCCGGCGCCCAGTTGAAAAAGAGAAAGGCCAGGAGGCCGCCGGCCAGGCAGACCAGGAGCAGCTCCTGGGCCTGGATGCGGTTTTCCACGCACTCGGCTGTAAGCAGGAGAACCCAGGCCAGGACCGCCACCAGTCCCTGGATGGCGGCGATTCCGTCGATCCCGTCCATGAAGTTGTAGGAATTGGTCAGGCCGATGATCCAGACCACCAGCAGCAGTCCGGCCAGCCAGGCCGGCAGGGCCACCCCCAGGAGAGGCCAGGCCATCCCCGACCAGGATGCCCGCAGCATTAGAACCACGGCCATGGCAGCCACAAAATGACCGCCGAAGCGGACCGCGCGGGGCAATTCGGAGCGGTCATCGATAAAGGAAACCAGGGCCACCAGCAGGGCCGGAATCAATCCCGCCAGCCAGGTCAGGGGCTCGCCTTCAACCGGCCGGGCCAGCACCCAGACCAATCCCAGCAGGACCGGCAACAGGATTCCCAATCCCCCGATCCGCGGAACCGGCTCGCGGTGAAAGCTCCGCTCGTTGGGAATGTCCAGCCACTTGTGCTTGATGGCGTAGGCCTTGGCCAGCCAAACGCCGAGAACGCCAATCGCCAGGCTTAATAGGAACCACATGGGGTAACTGCTCATTCAGGGGCGAAGGTACGGGGCTGTTGCAATAAAGGTCAAGCGCTTGGGCTGCCTGCCTGCAGCCATTCACGGACGGAACAGCGGGCCCGGTATTGAAGTTCGCGCTCCGCCCTGGCAGCGGAATACCAGGCGGACCCGGTCAGCTTGGAGAGGCTGTCCCGGTCCAGCGGCAGGCGACGCCGGAAGATCCAGCCGATGAGGGAGCCGGCCCCGGCGGCGGCCTGAAGGATGAAGAGCGGGACCGACCAGGCGCGGGGGGGCAAGCCCAGTCCCTTCCGGATGGAATCGTACAATTCCCGGGTCGAGGGGGCGTCGGGACCGGCCAGGATGTAGGTTCGTCCAGCGGCCTCGGGGAGATCCGCGGCCCGTAGGGAAAATTCCACGACATCATCGACATGAATCATCGAGCGGCGGTTGCCGGTCTCGGGCAGCGGGGGGAAGCGGTTTCTCCGCACCGCCTCCACCATCCGGGGCAGATTGCCCTTTTCTCCCGGGCCGAAGACCATCACCGGACGCAGGACCACCGCATGGGGCAGGCCCGCCCCGAGGACCACTTGCTCGGCCCGGGCCTTGGCTTGCCCGTAGGGGCTGTCCGGGGAGGGCGAGTTGCTTTCGTCGAGCGGGGCCGGATCGGATCCGGACGGGTTCCCCTCCCCCATGGCCTTGACGCTGCTGAAGTAGACAAAGCGCTTTACGCCGGCCTGCAAGGCCGCCTCCACAAGGTGACGCGTACCCTCGACAATTATTTCGTTGTAGACGGACACCTCATGCGGGGACTCGCTCAGGGCATGGGCCCGGCTGGCCAGGTGGTAAATCGTCGAGACGCCGCGCAGCTCGTCCGGATGCAGCGAGCCGGTGGCCAGGTCGTGCTCGACAAAGCTCGACCAGGGTCCCTCCGCGGCCTTGCGTCCCACCGCCACAACCCGGTCCCCGCGCTCCGTCAGGCGCTGGCAGAGGCGCCGGCCGAGAAATCCTGTTGCGCCGGTGACCAGCACATTGCCGTTACCCTCGCTCATGGGTGTCCTTTATCTGGCAAGATCCGGGAATTGAAAGGAAATTCCTAGTCCTGGTCCTGCATCGGGGCAAAACCCTGCCGCAGGGTGTTTTCGCAGACCAGGCGGGGTATAGTGAACTGCTTGAGGTAGTCCGGCCCGCCGGCCTTGGATCCCACTCCGGAATGCTTGAAGCCGCCGAAGGGCTGGCGTCCGACCAGCGCCCCCGTACACCCGCGGTTCAAATAGAGATTGCCGACGCGGAACTCCCGGGCCGCCTGGCGCAGGTGTTCCGGATGCCGGCTGAACACCCCGCCGGTCAGGCCGTACTCGCTTTCATTGGCGCGCATCAGGCCCTCGGCGAAGGAATCCACCCTGGCCACGGCCAGGATCGGGCCGAAAAACTCGTCACGCATGAGAAAGTGGTCAAACGGAACCCCGTGGAAAAGCGTGGCCGGCACGTAGCGGCCCTCCGGAAGTTCCCCGGCCAGCTTTCCCTGCACCATGGGAAGATCCGCTTCCCGGATGACCCGCTTCAACCGGCCCAGCGCCTCGTCGTCGATAACCGGCCCGAGATCCACGGAAGGATCCGAGGCCCGTCCGGTGACCTGGCTCTGCACCGCCTCCGTCAGCCGCTCCATCAGGCGGTCGTAGATGCCGGCGTGGACGTAGAGCCGCGAGCAGGCCGAGCATTTCTGGCCGGCATAGCCGTAGGCCGAGTAGATGATGCCCTTGACCGCCTGGTCGAGGTCCGCCCCGTCATCGACAACGATGGCGTTCTTGCCCCCCATCTCGGCGATGACCCGCTTGACGTGGAGCTGTCCCGGCTTGAGCTCGCTGGCCCGCCGGACAATTTCCATCCCGACGGCCTTGGAGCCCGTGAAGACCAGCGTATCGATGTCGGGATGTTCCACTATGGCGGCGCCCAGGGTCTCCCCGGGGCCCGGCAGGAAGGCCAGGACTTCCGGCGGCAGACCGGCCTCAAGAAGCAGGCGGACCAGCTCCGAGGCCACCAGCGAGCTTTGCTCCGCCGGCTTGAGGACCACGGCGTTGCCGGCCACCAGGGCGGCAACGGTCATTCCGCAGGGAATGGCCAGCGGAAAATTCCATGGGGCAATGACACCGACAATTCCCCTCGGCTCGTAGAAATAGGTGTCCTCCTCCCCGTCCAGGGGACACAGTTCCTGCGGCTGGAACACTTCCAGGGCGTCCTTCCCGTAGTAATTGCAGAAGTCGATGGCTTCCGCCACGTCGGCGTCGGCCTCGATCCACGGCTTGCCGCATTCCGATACAATGATCGCCGAAAGGTAGGCCCGCTGCTCCTCCATTAGCCGGGCGGTCCTGAAGAGGACCCCGGCGCGCTCGGCGACCGGGCGGTCCCGCCACTTTTGAAATCCCTCCCGGAGGCGTGGAACGGCCTTCCGCAGGTGGCGCTCCTCGGCCATGCCGATGATGGCCAGCTTGCACCGGGTCTCCTCAGGACTGTCGCTGGGCAGGTAGCTGTCGCAGTCCTTCTGCTGCTCCCCGTTGATCAGGGGAAGGATACGCGGGTAATCGCCGTTGCGCCGGTACAACACCGCCTCCAGCTCCGCCCGGAGGGAATCGCGGTTGCCGGCGATGGTGAAGTCGCGCAAGGGAGCCGGGAGGTAGGATTCGCGCGGATCGTTCTCGCAATGGGCCGTGCCCGGATCCGGATCTTCGACCTCCGGCGGGGCCAGGAGAAGCTCGGCCGATTCCCCTTCCAGGTAACCGGAACGGATGAACCCCTCGTTGGCGGTATTTTCCAGCAGCCGCCGGACAAGGTAGGCCATGCCGGTCAGCATGTCCCCGATGGGGGCATATTCCCGCACCGTCAGGCCGCGCTTGAGGAAGACCTCCTTGATCGGGTCCGCCATCCCGTAGAGGGTCTGGAATTCATATCCGTCCAGCCCGACGCCCTGTTCCTCCGCATAAACCATCGCGTGGACCAGCGAGCGCAGGTTGTGCGAGGCGAAGGCCGGGCGCACATGTTCCGCATTATCCAGCAGGATGCGGCTCAGGCGCTCATAAGTCAGGTCGCTCATGGCCTTTTCCTGCCAGACCGGAATCGGCCAGGTGGCCAGTTTTGCCAGG
>ENA-ORCW01000796-ORCW01000796.1-marine-metagenome-genome-assembly--contig:-NODE-796-length-11291-cov-3.748172_pt1 | contig 11291 bp, 10 predicted proteins | sample MGYA00237784_ERZ508517 | MGnify/ENA primary metagenome ERZ508517 (study PRJEB26187, sample SAMN06268979) | marine metagenome | isolation source: Tt ae E1 feedstock associated aerobic enrichment on... | reverse complement strand
TAGGAATTAGGAATTAGGAATTAGGAATTAGGAATTAGGAATTAGGAATTAGGAATTAGGAATTAGGAATTAGGAATTAGGAACTGGGGGCCAGGCGAGCCCGGAGCGTGAGCTCCGGGGTGACGCGGAGCGTCGTGTGATGTGCCACGCAGGGCGCAGGGTGCTGGAGTTCGGAATCACCAGTCAGGCGAGCCCGGAGCGTGAGCTTCGGGGTGACGGGGAGCGTCGCGCGGTGTGCCACGCAGGGCGCAGGGTGCTGGGGGTGGGACCACAAGCCAGGCGAGCCCGGAGCGTGAGCTCCGGGGTGACGGGGAGCGTCGCGCGGTGTGCTACGCACGGCGCAGGGTGCTGGGGGTGGGACCACAAGTCAGGCGAGCCCGGAGCGTGAGCTCCGGGGTGACGTGGAACGTCGTGTGATGTGCCACGCAGGGCGCACGGTGCTGGGGGTGGGAACCACGAGTCAGGCGACACCGCCGACTGTTACAGCCAGCGGTTCGTCACGCTCATTGCCGCTTCGAGACCGGCGACTGCGGAAAGGCACCCCTCAAAGACGAGCACTCCGAACGCTGCGATTCGCCGGCCGGGAAGCAGGCGGAGAATGAATCCGGAGACGACGGCCTGCCCGCCGAGGATGCACAGGATGATCATCTGGCGCCGGAACGGCGGTGGATGTCCCTGCTCGACCGCAAAGGCGCTGCCGTAGCCAATCAGCAGCACGGTCAGCAGCAGCGGGATGAATGCGAGTGCATCGCGGCGCTGAAGGGGAACGTCGCTCCCCAGGCGTGACGCGATTCCGATTGCCAGTGACAGCCAGGCGACGGGGGCGACCGGCGCATAGACCAGAGCGCCTCTGAGTGTGGCTTCGATCAGATACGACAGCATCACGCGTTCACCGGTACGGACATGTTCGCCTTGAAGGGGGCGGGACGGTTCGTTCGGTGCAACGGACGTTTCTACCATTTTGTGTGCGATTTCGTGTAAGGTGGATTCCGACTCTCTCACTCCTCCGTATGCATTGCCGGGAAACGATTCATGCGGGCCCTTCTCAGCACCACGTTGGGTGGACTGTTTCTGATACTCTGCTGCGGAACCGTGGCGGCCGCGGATGATGCCGGTCGCCTCGAGGAGATTCTCTCCACGATGCGGGGTCGACAGGAGGAGGCTCGCACGTTCATCGCCGAGTGGGACGAGGGGGCCGGTGCTGAGGACGGTGCCCGGGGCGGACGAACCATCCGACTGACGCTCGGCACGGAGGGGCGCATGCTGCTCGAGTCTTCGCCGGCGGGTGAATTGGCGTTCGGGCAGGCGGGACCGATGAAGTCGTCATATGACGGTCGGCGGAACCGGCAGTTCACCGCGGCGGTCGGCAAGGACGACTGGCCCCGCGGGATCGTCTGGGACGATGCGGTCTACGACGAACTGCGGGCGGCACAGATCCAGGTCTGGCTGCTGCATCTGCGTCCGTTCCACGAGCCGTTTCCCGATCTGGGGAATGGGCCGTTGCAGGTCGTAGAGCAGAACGTCCTTATTGACGGACGGCCCTGTCTGCTTGTGGAGCGTCCGGCCCTCGACGGCGGTTCGTACGTCGAACGCTACTGGATCGACGTCGACCGGGCCTGCATTGTTCGGACTGAACTTCGAGACGGAAAGCGGCTGCTCTCCGGAAGGACTGTCCGCTATCGGCCGGACGAGCGGCTCGGCTGGCTGCCGGAGTCCTGGGAGTCCGGATTCGGCAACGGGAGCAATGCGCTGCGGGCCCGGCTGATCCGACATGAGCTGAATCCTGACGTTCCGGACGAGACGTTCGCGTTCGACTTTCCCGTGGGCACGGTCGTGTTCGACCGGGATCGTGGTTTGCGTCACCTGGTGCTGGCTGACGGCAGAACCCGCGACATCACGCCGGAGGAATCGGCATCCGGATTCGACTACCACGCCCTTGCGGAATCGTCGGCGGGCGACCTGGCCCCGCAGCTTGAGGCGTCCGGCGATGAATGGACGCCATCGACGATCGTGCTGCTGGCGGCCACGGTGCTGCTGGTTGTGGCGGGCGCGTCGTTCTGGTGCCTGCGACGGGGGGAATGAGGTCGACGGTCACCGGTTGAGCGTCTGCTGCATCAGCCGGGCGATGACGAGATCGGAGGGAACGCCGGTCGCCTGCAGGCCGTGGATGACGCCTTCCCGACGTTCGGCGGGATGATTCTGGCTCAGCTTCCACTTCCCTTCGATGCGGTCGATCTCGATCTCGAAGCCGACGATCATCTGCAGCAGCCGGTCGAGGAAGTCGGCGTCGCCGGCGTACTCCCAGGGCTCGGGGCGGTCCGCCTCGTAGTGTGCGACGGTCTGCTCGACGATGTTCAGCACGGCGTCCCTGGAGTCAACGACGCGCAGTGTGCCGTGGACATGTACGGCGACGTAGTTCCATGTCGGGACGACATTCTCGCCGGTGTACCAGCGGGGGGAGATGTAGGCGTGCGGTCCGCTGAAGATCACCAGAACGGGTGTGCCGTCGGCGGTTTCCCACTGCGGGTTCGCCCGGGCCATGTGGCTGCGCAGGCGACCCTGAGTGCCGGCCTGCCGGTCGAGGAGAAACGGCAGGTGGCTGGCGGCCGGTTCCTCGCCCTGTGAGATCAGCGTGGCGAAGCCGTGGTGGTCGATGAAGTCGTGGAGCGTCGGCAGGTCGTCTACGACGAACGGGGCGGGTGTGTACATCGGCGGTCCGGTGTGGGGACGGGACGGGCGTTGCGGAGACGATACCACAGCGACAGCCGGTCGACACGCGTGAGACCGGTGAGGTTCGTCGGGTTCGCTTGGGAAGGGAAAGGGAACCACGGAGGCACGGAGGCACGGAGGGAATCCGGGTGGCACGCTCAGAACGGAGCGCAGCGGAGTGAAGGGCGTGGTTCGAAAGGCCTGAGGCGCGAGGCTTGAGGAATTGCATGGCCACTTCGCTGTGCGGCGAGGCCATGGCACCCCGCTTCCCATTTTCATCCTCCGGGGCGACGCCACGTCATGACAACTCCGTGATGACCTTACTGTATGCACTGGCTGGTGCTTCGTGCGGGTAAGGGCACGGCTCGCATCACCGTCGCACACGGTTCAGCCATCCGCTCGCTGACGCTCGCGGCTCTGAGATCAGCGTGTCTCCTGCGACACCATACGCCGTCATCGGGTGCCACTGCTGGCTTGTCCAGCAGTGCGAATGTCGTTCGGCGCACATGCCTGCCTTCAAGGGCGCGCATGCCGCCCGGGAGGCTCTCTTCAACAGGGCCGGGTTGAACCCCGGTGCTCACGCACCCGGCTCGCCTGTTCTGCTTTCTCCGTGTCTCTGTGTCTCCGTGGTGGCCTTACTGTATGCACTCGCTTGCGCTTCGTGCGGGTATCCGGCGGCGATTGTCAGTCGGTGCCGGGCACACCGGTTCCGACCGGGGGAATGTGCCCTGCCAGCGGATCTTCCCTGCCGTCCATTTCGAAGTAGCCGGGGCTCGCCAGACCGAAGCCGTTCGCCACGCGGTTGAAGAACGCGAACATTGCGGTGATGTAGACGGCCTCGGCGATCTGCGGTTCGGTCCATCCGGCGTCGCGGAGCTTCTGGACTTCTTCCGGTGTGGTGCGGTACGGCTCGCGGGTCAGCAGCAGGGCGAATCGCAGCAGGGCTTTCTCGGCTTCGTCGAGCGGGGCCTGTTCGATCTCACCCCGGCCGACCGCAGCGACGACGTCGTCATCCGCACCATGCGTATGCAGAAAGTACGCATGCGAGTGCATGCAGTACGGGCAGCGGTTCTGACCGGAAACGAGCGTGGCAATCAGTTCCTTGACCCGCTCCGGCAGATGCCCGTCGCAGAAGTGCAGGTCCCAGCTGAAGGCCATCACCTGCTTCATGAAGTCCGGCCGGTGGCTGAAACACTTGATGATCTCGGCCACCTTCGTGCGGTTCGGACGTTTCTGGAAATAGACGTCGTAACCCGCGGCAACATCACCTTCGGCGTCGTCTTCTTCGATCCACTGAATGAACGGCATGGGGAATCTCCGGGATGCTTGTGGGGGCGGCATGTCGAATGCGAAGCCGCGCCCGCGGAGGGAGGGGGCCCTCCGCGGGGCGTCGCGACGTCGGGACGTTATCGGGCCTGCGGTTGGGCGGGGGGATCGAGCGGGAGGTTCGCCGTCTCCGTCAGCCGGTCGAAGAACGCCGCCAGCGTGACGTGAAAGACAATCTCCGCGACTTGCGGATCGCTGAAGTGGTCGCGCAGACGGGCAATGTCGTCGTCCACGATCAGCTGGGGAGAGACGGTCAGCTTCCGCGCGAACCGGATCGCTTCCTGGTCGGCCGCGGGGAGTCCGCTGTCTGCCGCGGCAAGGGACCGCACGCGCCCGGTGTTCCAGCCGAGGTCGAGCAGCCGCCGCTCCGCGACGGCGAGGGCGTACCAGGCCCGGTCATGAAGTGCGGCGGTCCAGGCGATCTCGGCGCGGATGTGACGCGGCAGTTCCCCTTCGTGCTCCGCGAGGTGCATCGTGCGAATCCACGCACCCCCGTAGACGGGGAAGTGAGCCAGCAGACGATGCCACCGGGCGACCGGCTGCTGCAGGTCGAGGTCGTCGAGCAGTTTCCGCGTGGAGGCCTCGTCGACGAGCGGCAGGCGGGGAGCCCGTTCGCGGGCCCGGACAAGGACCGCCTTCAGCTCGCCCGAGGATGCGGGCTGCGGGCGATCTGCAGGTACGGGTGAGGCTTCCGCCTGTCCGGCCGCGTCGGAGGCGACCGGGGCGACGCGGGAAGCAGCCGCGATGAACCGCGGGGAAGTCTCGGTGAGGAACGATCGGTGCGGTTCCTGCGGAATGCCGAGTGCGTCTGTCCAGCGGTTGGTGGCGTTGTACCGGGAGACGAGAAGCAGAATCTCCAGGATCTGAACGTCGCTGTAGCCGGCGTCCCGCAGTGCGTCGAGGTCTCCGGCAGCGACGTTGTGCGGCTCGTACGTCAGTTTGCGGGCAAATGCGAATGCCTTCCGCTCGGCGGATGTGAAGACGTTCCAGTCGGCGTCGAGTGCTGCAATGCGGTCTTCGGTCACGCCAGCACTGAGAAGCTTGTTCTCCTGGTGTCCCAGGCAGTAGTGGCAGTTGTTGACCCGCGACGTGATCCAGAACAGCATCGTTGCAAAGGCGTAGTCAAAGGACATGTTGGGGTCCTTCTGCCGCCCTCCCCCGCCGGACAGGGCATCCGGCAGATAGAGTTGCCGCATGCGACCGTTATTCACCCGGGAGCGGCCCGGTGCGGCCGGATCCTGGTCCTCCGGCAGCGGGAGCCGCGGTTCCTGCAACTTGAGACGGTCGAGTGCGGCCTTCATCTGCGGGCGGGTGAGCGGGACCGCCTTGGGGAGCGACGAGGAATCTTCGGCGTGTACGGTGACCGCGGCAAGCAGTGTCCAGACGGCCAGCCAGAATCGTGGCATGATGATTCTCCGATACTTCGGGACTCGATGATCTGGTTTCGATAAGGCGGGGGACAGGCTGCGGCGAGCAGGTCCGTCCCCCCGCTGCTGTCAGTCCTGGCGGATGATGGAGATTTCGGTGCCGGCAATGACGACGTACCGCACCCGTCGCTCGACCGGAGGACGATCTCCCTGCTGCAGCGACAGTGTTGCGGTCGCGATCCATTGCGGGCCGACACGCTCTCCACCTTCCAGGCGGAACTCGGTGAGGCGATGTCCGTCCAGCCAGTCCTCGTCCGCGACACGGATGGGTGGATCGGCGTCGAGCAGGCTCGACATCCCCTTCCCTTCCTGCCAGGCAGACAGGGCCGACTGGAGTGCCGGCTCTGCCTGGTCGGATTCGATGACGGGACGTTCGCTCCCGCCGCATCCGGCGATACCGACGAGCAGCGTCAGCAGGACGAGCGTGAGTGCCGTACGGCGGGTCTCAGAACGAGCCAATGACTTCGCCTCCGTCTCGCGACCCGAGTGAGCGCCAGGTGCCCACGTCGATGTTCTCGGATACGAACCGGACCGCTCCGTCACAGAGCAGCAGGTGGACGCCCCCTTCGTGGGAGCTCTTCGCGGTGGTGGCGATCCGGCCCGGCGGGAACATGCAGGAACGGCTGTTGGGGGGACTGGCGTGGAAGTAGATCGTCGTCGAGTGATAGGCGTTCAGCCACGGAGCGCCGACATCCGACACCCGCTGGTACGTCAGGTTGGTCGGATCGATCGCCTGACAGTCGCGATACGCTTCTTCGGCGTCGGCGGGATGCGTCTGGGGCCAGAACGTGTCGGTCGGGGATGAGGCAGAATTGTTGAAATCCCCCACGCCATGCTCGCTCATGGCCGCCGTCGCACTGGATCCGTCCTGCAGGTCGCGCATCGAGAGGGACCGGTTCAGCAGAAAGACTCCGTTCGGTGCCGGCTGACCGTAGTTGGGATCGGACGGATCGCTGGGGGGAAGTCCCCAGAGAATGCCGCTTCCCTGATTGACGCGGTAATTCGTCGGAGCCCAGCCTCCCGGAATGCTGCGGGACGGGTCACTGGGGCAGACGAACACGGGGACACTGGTATTCCGGGGGATCATGTTGTTCGGATCATCCCACGGCACGTCGAAGTCGACCTGGCCGTAGAGCGGGCCCTGGTCCAGAAACGGGAGAAGGTGCGTGTGTGTCGAGAACCGCTTGACGCAGCGCCCCGGAGGAAAGACCCGGTGGGCATCGTGGTAGTTGTGCAGCGCCAGGCCGATCTGCTTGAGGTTGTTGCGGCACTGACTCCGCCGCGCCGCCTCGCGGGCCTGCTGGACGGCCGGCAGCAGCAGCGCGATCAGAATGGAGATGATCGCAATGACCACGAGCAGTTCGATCAGCGTGAAGCCGTCGCGGGACGGCTTTGTTCGGTGACGCATCGATCAACTCCTTCAATTCGGAATGACGACAGGTATGATGAGTACGGCAGTATGTAGTGTGATCAAGTGTCGTTGACGGGACATGCAATGTGTGAGCCACGCAGTGCGCGCACCGCGATCGCACGCGACCCCGCCAGTCACTCTTATAAAGGGTCACTTCAGAGACTGGTGCGCAGGGGACCACAGTGGGGCCTGCCTGTGCCCGTCCGGCTGGTGTAGACGCGCAACGCGGCGGGCGACACAGACCGAACTGCGCAGCCAGCGGCATGGGAGGTGCAAGGCGGGGGCCACTCACAGCGTGACGGCACGGACTGGTGGAGCGGACATCACGCGGGAATGGTGCCTGCACCGCACGTCGAGGCGAGAAGCAGCGGGCCGGAACGGACGGGGGCGTCAGGTGTCGACGATTCACGCCAGCCGGGCTAAAAGACGCCCGGAGCCGGATTCACGGTCTGACCACTGATGCACACCCCGGGCGCAATCCGGAGAGAGCCTTCCCGCTCGACGTGGTCAGCAGGCGATGGGAGGCCGCAGCAGCGGCTCACGGAAGCCGGCACGGGCACGCTCGGAGCGATGACAGAGCGGAGCAGCTCCGGCAATGTTCCAGCGGCAGGCGTCCACAAGAATGGCAGCCAACCTGGGGCCCAATTTCAACTCGACCGGCGAGGAGGGTGCCGTCGGCGGCGGTGCCTGGCGACAACTGGGCCCGTGGCATGGCGTGCCGGAATCCGGCTCGTCCGGATGCGCCGTCATCGGTCGCATCACCTCGGGGGACGTGACGCCTGTCCGGTTCGCCGCCGTAGTTCCAGCGCGGACGTGCAGCAGATAGTCGCCGCAGGTGGCCTGAGCGCTGCTGGCCTGCAGGTGGAGAAGCGGCAGCGTCAGCAGAAGGAGGCACGCGGAGCGCCATCGAAACCGCCCCTGCGGGGGAGGGGATGCCGACTCTCCTTGACTCGCCTGCAGACGCATACAGGAGTACCACGTGAGAGGACGTGACGAGCACAGTGAGTAGATACTGATGTCACAGATACACGCCGCGAGGGGACGCTGTCAAGTGGCGAGTCGCCCGTTGGAGAGATTTCTGTGACAATCTTTAGTAAGACCTGTCGGCCCTGCCACTGTCACGAGCAGGGAGGCTCGGGTGCGTGACTCGCTGGACGCTGGCGGTCCGTCACGGATCTCTCTGATTGGTCAGCAGGTTGCGAACTGCCTTCCCATCCGAATGCCTCATGTCGGCACGCCGCCCTCGGAGGAAGAGAACTGCAGCGGGGTGTCCTGGCCTCGCTGCGCAACGGAGGGCGTGCCATCCAACCGGTCGTCGAGTGCGGGACGGTTACGGCACTTCGTCCGCGGCCCGCTGGGCATCGCGGGCATTCAGCAGATTGCCGGCCAGTCGGAGGTAGCCGCCCTCCCACTCGGCCCGCATCCGCAGGCCCCGTTCGACCGGATCGGTCCGCAACGTGAAGCGGTCGTCGTCGTGCCCATCGAACGTCTGCCGGGCGATCTCGCCGATCCGGCGGGCCTTCTGGCCGCTCTGGCTCTCCATCAGGGGGATCCAGCGGCTGAGGTGTACGGTCCACTGCACCAGCGCGGGCGGTCGCGTCGTTCGACGGCCGGGGAGCGTAAGCGCTTCGCTGAGTGTATCGAGTGTGCCGTGGTCCCCCACGGCCAGCCAGAACGCCTCGTCACCGGCACCGACGTACAGTGCGGGCTCAGGGCCGTAGACGCGCTGTTCCTGTTTACGGACGCCGGTCCCGCGAATGCGATGGAACGCGACGCCTCCCAGCGTGGCGAAGTTCACGTCGACGGAGTGAACGTCCGGAGCCTCGACCAGATGCGGAACGAGTTCGCTGATCGCCGAGCCGAGCCGGTCATCCTCAGCGACACGAATGCCCGCCACGATCACCACCTTGCCGGTCGGGACATTGACCAGTTGGAGAAAACTGTCTGCGACGCGCTGGTCGTTGGTGGCAGCGACGGCATCGAGCAGTCGGGCAACGGGGTGATCGGCTCCGGTTGCCAGATCCGCCTTCAGTTCCCGGCCGATCTCCTGCCGGGCCAGGTCGATGACGTCGGCCAACAGGTCGTGAATCGCCCCGGGCACAGGGGAACTCTTGAGGAAGGTGAGCGGCATCGGACGCTCGGCAATCTGGACGAACCGACTGGGGGCCGGCTCGATCCCGTCGAACCAGCCGGCCAGTTGTGTGCCGGGACGTCCGCGCAGAAGGGTTTCGATCGCGATGTGGTCATCGTCTCCGGAATACGTGATTCCCAGCGAGACCTGCTCGAAGTCGTTGACCAGTCGCTCAAGTGCACCGAACAGCACGTCGACCAGACGGCTGCGCAACCGGTATTCCGCGTCGTTCTCGCCCTCCTTCCGGTTCATCTCGCGGTCCCGGTCCCGCTGCAGATCGCGGTTCGCCTTTTCCAGCAGATCCGACGAGAGGCCCGCATGGAACAGGGCGACTGCCGCATCGTGCTCGCCGAGAACCTGCCCGGCCAGAGCGGCGGCATCCGGGAGCGGCTGTTCGATCAGACGACCGTCCTCAACGACAAACGCGTAGCCGGCATGCAGCCGGACGGGAAGTGACTTCCGGTCGATCTGCAATGTGTAGGCATCGGCGTTGTCGGTGTCGTCAAGAGACGCGAATCCAAGGCCGGCGAGCGTCTGCTGGACGTCGTCGATACTGCTGACCGGAATGAACAGCATCGCACGGGGATCGCTGTCGGGATTGGACGGGGAAAACAGCATCAGCCCGATCGGGCGGGTCCGGTCGATCCCGCCAAGGTCATTCGCACCGACCAGACAGCCGCGAACGATCTGCCCGAAGCCCGGCCGGCCGATTCGCTGCGTCACCGCATCGATGTCCGCCAGCAGGCCGTCGATGCTGCGGACGGCGGCGATCGCCAGCGGCATGGGGGGGGGCGTTCGGTCGGCATCGTCTGCCCGCACCGCGGTCGCCCGAAGAACGGAGGCGGCGGCGAGGACCAGCGGCAGCAGACGGCAGATCGGCGAACCTTTACGCATCGATGTGTCTCTTCCGGTTGTTCAGACGGTACGTTCGTGTTCCGGCTGCCGGGGGCGGAGGGGGGCCGGTACCTGAATGTACCCCCGCTCGTCGGGACCGGTTGCAATTATTGACGTTCCCGTCGCAGTCGGGAATGTCGACCTGTCCCCGGGGGGCACTGCCGCTGGTCAGATTCGACCGCGAACGTCAGAATCAGGGAATCTCCACCCGGGAAGCAGGATTCTCTCATGAGTGAACGATGGATCAGCGACCGGATGCACCACATTGACGCATCCGGCATCCGCAAAGTGTTCGATCTGGCGGCCAGTCTGGAGTCGCCGATCAATCTGAGCATCGGCCAGCCACACTTCGACACGCCGGAACCGGTCCGCGAGGCGTGCAAGCAGGCGGTCGATTCCAGCCGCAACGCCTACAGCCAGACTCAGGGGATCAAGCCGCTCGTCGACACCCTGCAGAGCCGCGTCGATGCCGAGTACGGTCATGCCGACCGCAAGGCGTTTGTCACCAGCGGGACCAGCGGCGGGCTGATGCTGGCGCTCTGCACGCTGGTCGACCCGGGGGACGAGGTGATCGTCTTCGATCCCTGGTTCGTGATGTACAAGCATCTGACGACGATGGCGGGCGGCAAAGTCGTCAATATCCCCACCTACCCCGACTTCCGCATCGACGTCGACCGGGTGCGGGACGCCATCACCGACCGGACGAAGGTGATCCTGTTCAACAGCCCGGCGAATCCGACCGGGACCGTGGCGGGCGAGGAGGAAGTCCGGGCTCTGGCCGAGCTGGCCGCCGAGAAGGACATCGCCCTCATCAGCGACGAGATTTACCGCATCTTCTGCTACGACGGGCCGTTCGTTTCGCCGGCGCAGTTCAACGACCAGACGATCGTCGTGGACGGTTTCAGCAAGTCGCATTCGATGACCGGCTGGCGGGTCGGCTGGTGTCACGGCCCCGAGTACGTCGTCCAGCAGATGCTCAAGCTGCAGCAGTTCACGTTTGTCTGCTCGCCGCAGCCGGCACAGTGGGGCGGCCTGGCGGCACTGGACGTGGACATGTCGTCGTACGTCGACGAGTACCGGCAGAAACGGGACTTCATGCGGGAGAACCTGCAGGAGAAGTTCGAGATTCATGGTGCGGACGGGGCGTTCTACATGTTCCTCAAGGCACCGTGGGGGACGGGGAGCGAGTTCGTCCGCAAGGCGATCGAGAACAACCTGCTGATCATCCCGGGGAATGTCTTCAGCGAGTCGGATACGCACTTCCGGCTCTCGTATGCCGCTGATGACGAGACGCTCCGCAGGGGCGTGGAAGTGCTCAACCGCCTGGCCGATGAGGGGCCGTAGGGTGCCGTCGCCGGAGGCGACGCACCGTTGACTGGCGTCAACGGCAACG
>ENA-ORCW01000794-ORCW01000794.1-marine-metagenome-genome-assembly--contig:-NODE-794-length-11349-cov-2.359918_pt1 | contig 11349 bp, 7 predicted proteins | sample MGYA00237784_ERZ508517 | MGnify/ENA primary metagenome ERZ508517 (study PRJEB26187, sample SAMN06268979) | marine metagenome | isolation source: Tt ae E1 feedstock associated aerobic enrichment on... | reverse complement strand
TGGCTTCCCAACCTGCTCGGCCTGTAAATTTGTTTTAACGACTACACCTGAACGACTCCCTAATACACCATGACAACCCTGGAAATTGTATTCTTCGCCATCTTCGTGCTGGCGGTTATCGGTCTCGGCATCTGGATGAGCCGTGGAGAAAAAGGCAGCGAGGATTACTTCCTGGCCGGCCGTGGCCTCTCCTGGTGGCTGATCGGATTCTCGCTCATTGCGGCCAATATCTCGACGGAGCAGTTTGTCGGGATGTCCGGCCAGGCCGCCGATTATGTCGGGCTGGCCATCGCCAGCTATGAATGGATGGCGGCCATCACGCTGGTGGTGGTGGCCTTCATTTTCCTCCCGATGTTCCTGCGGACGGGGATCTACACCATTCCGGAGTTCCTCAAGTACCGTTACAACGAGACCTCCCGGACCATCATGGCGGTCTTCACGATGATCATCTACGTCTTCGTGACCATTACCGCGGTGATCTATTCCGGGGCCCTGGTCATTGATACCAATATTGAGTGGCTGAGCGTCCCCAGTGCCTGCTGGGTGATCGCCATCCTGGCGGCCGCCTACGTCATGTTCGGGGGGCTCAAGGCCTGTGCCTGGACCGACCTCATCTGGGGCTCCCTGCTGATCATCGGCGGGGCCGTCATTACCTTCCTGGCCCTCAAGGCCCTCGGGCAGGCCCCGCTGGCCGAGCTCAGTCATTCCGCCAAGGATGTCTCCGGCCTGACCGACAGTTCCTCGGGAATCAGCAAGTTCTTCGGCCTGAACGGGGACAAGCTGCACATGATCCTGCCCAAGTCGGACAGCATCCTGCCCTGGACCGCCCTGGCCCTCGGTTTGTGGATTCCCAACTTCTATTACTGGGGCCTGAACCAGTACATTACCCAGCGGACCCTCGGCTCGAAGTCGCTGGCCGAGGGGCAGAAGGGGATCGTCTTCGCCGCGGCCCTGAAGCTGATCATTCCCTTTGTCATTGTTTTTCCCGGCATCATGGCCTTCAACCTCTTCTCCGGGGAAATGGAGATCGAGGCCCAGCAGGACGTGCAGATCCAGGCCAACTGGACCCTTTATGAAAGCCTCTCGGCGGCGGATGTTCCCGCCGAACCGCTGACCACCTTCGAGCTGACGGGCGCCTACACCAGCAACAACCCGGAGAAGGCGGCCGAGATCGAGGCTTACAACGCCCGGGTCCTCAAGGTGGCCGGAGCCACCGGGGCACCGGTGACCAGCAAAAAGCTCCTCGGCTACAAGTACGATACCGCCTTCGGGATCCTGATCGACCGTCTGGTTCCCTCCGGGTTCCTGACCGTGTTGATTTTCTCGGCCCTGGCCGGCGCGGTCATCAGCTCCCTGGCCTCCATGCTGAATGCCGCCTCCACCATCTTCACCATGGACATCTACAAGAAGTTCCTGCACCCCTCGGCCACGGATGATTTCCTGGTCATCGTGGGCCGGTTCTGCGTGGCCGTGTTCGTGGTTATCGGGGCCCTGATTGCCCCCCTGCTGGGCAATCCCAAGTTTGGCGGGGTCTTCACCTACATCCAGGAATTCCAGGGCTTCATCTCCCCGGGTATCCTGGCCGTGTTCGTCTTCGGACTGGTGGTCCGGAAGGCTCCCTCCATTTGCGGTCCGGTCGGCCTGCTGGCGAATCCGGTCATGTACGGCATTCTCAAGCTGGCCATGCCCTCGCTGGCCTTCCTCGACCGGATGGCCCTGTCCTTCGGCCTGGTTCTCCTGCTGATGGCGGTCATCACCATGATCAAGCCGCGCAGGGATCCGATCCAACTGCCGACCCGGACCACGATTGCCCTGGAGACCTCCTCGGTGGCCAAGGTCGCGGGCATCGTTGTGGTGATTGTGACCCTGGTCCTCTATGCGGTCTTCTGGTAAGGACCGGACCTGAGCCATTTCATTTTAGGAAATAGAAAAGCCGCCCGGCATCCACCGGGCGGCTTTTTTGAAGAGTAACCGTATTCGCTGCGCCTTATTGGTTACGGCGGCGGCGGATGGCGGCGAAAGCCAGGGCCAGCAAGCCAAGGATCGCCGCATAGGTGGAAGGCTCGGGAACCATGGTGAATCCGGCCGCATCGGCAAAGGTGTCGGCGATCAGGATTTCATCGAAAATGATGTCGCCGGGAGCACGGTCCAGATTGGCATCACCGCTGCCAGCCTCGACACCAAAGGCCTTGAACACGAAAGGAACGACATCACCGTCGGTGTGTACCCAGGTCAGGGATCCATCGGATGATCCATCCGGAGTCGGATTGATCCAGAGGGTATAGGTGCTGCTGGTGGTGTCCACATGCAGGACCACGTGGTCAACTCCATCGTAGTGGGCCGGGGCGGGATTGTAATTTGCGCTCGGATCGCCGTCCTGGGTTCCCCCGTTGCCGGTGAATATGTTGTGGACGTCATTAAAGTTCCAGGCCGCCCAGGTATCCACGACCTCGGGATTGGTATCGCCGGAATTGTATACGGATTGCGTCGGAACACCGCCGCCGCCCCCGTTCCAGTTGCCGCCGTTGCCAATGGTCCCCAGCGCACTGTTGTTGCTGGCGCTGACACTCATAATCCGGATGCCAGCGTTGCGCGGGTATTCCGCCGCAAGGTTGAACGTATTGCGGGTGTCGGTGGTGAGGTTTGAGTAGGCCGTTGTTGTCTGGTTCTGGATCTGGGCCAGGAAGGAAATGTAAATGTTGGGTGCCGAGTTGATGCTCGTATCCGTGGGGGCATCTATTCCAAGGTTGACGAAGGCGTTGCTGCCAATGACACCGGCAACCCGGCCATGACCACCAACGGCGTTGTTGGTTCCCATGTAGGTTCCGGGATAGGCCAGTCCGGCAGACAGGAATTGGGAATCACCGACGCTGCCGCTGGAAACGGTCCATGTGCCCGTGAATCCGGTTCCGCTGGCCTGGACAAGATTCAGCGCTGTACCGTCCGGGGCCGCGGTCGTCGTTCCCGTGATGTTGGGCGCGTCAAATCCTTCGTAGGCAAACAGCGTCGCTTGGGCTGTGTAAGTTCCGGCCAGCAATGCGGCAGCCGAGAAAACGAGTGAGACATTCACTTTATTCATGTTGGATTGATGGTTTTGGGTTGGTTGTAGAGTAGGGTAATATGCCCCCTTCCTTTGGAGGCGAGGTTCAGTTTTCCACTTATCCCTTCGATAAGCAAGAATTTTGAAGCAGGTTCTGCACCGTGATTCCTGAAGAAAAAAAGGCCGTCCCGCGTGCTGCGGGACGGCCTAATCGAGATAAACCTATGAAATTAAAAGCAGGTTATTTGTTCCGGCGACGGCGAACGAAGACAAACGCCAGGGCCAGGAAGCCAAGAATCGCTGCGTAGGTGGACGGCTCCGGAACAATACCGGCGGCATCGGACCAGGAGTCGGCAACACGGATCTCGTCAAAGACGAAATCGCCGACCGGACGGTCGCTGCTGTCATTGCCGGCTTCAACGCCGAAAGCGTAGAAGTCCATCGGGACCGGGTTGCCACCATCCGTGTAAGTGAACTTCAGGAAGCCGTCGTTGGTGCCGTCGGCCTGCGGGTTGACGTACAGTTCAACCATGTTGCTGGCCTTATAGAAGACAACGACCACGTGGTCGACGCCGTCCGAGAAGCTCTCGCCGGTGTATTCATTGTGGGTGTCTTTCCAGCTGCCAACGCCCCAGGTGTCCGTGATGGAGGGAACGTCGTCCGGATAGGTCTCGCCGTTGATGCCCCAGGTGCTGGGCTTGCCGATCGTGCCGAGTGAGCTGTTGTCCGTCACGCCGGAGTTCGACATGAAGCGCGCCCCGAAGTTGCGCGGGTATTCGGAAACAAGGTTGAACTCGGTCCGCGTGGCGGCGTCCAGAGCACCGGCATCCGTCACCGAAGTGCCGACCCGCTGGGCGAGGAAGGAGGTAACCACAAGGGGAGCGCCATTGATGGAGGTCGCCGCACCGCTGTTGAAATTCAGGCGGAGGAAAGCGTTGTCTCCGGGGGCACCCGTGGCCCGGCCATTGCCGCCAACGGCAACATTGGTGCCCAGGTAGCCGCCAGGGTAGGCCAGACCTGCAGATTCAAAAACAGAAGCGCCGCCGGACCCGCTGGTGACGGTCCAGGCGCCGGTAAAGCCGGAGCCACTGTTGTCGATCAGGTTCAGGGCCGTTCCGCCGGGAGCGGCGACACCGGTGCCGGTAATGATCGGAGCGTCGAAACCTTCATACGCAAACAGGGTGGCATGAGAGGTCGATACCCCAGCCAGCAACGCCGCGGCTGAGATGAGTAGTGATGTTTTTCTCATAGTCTTATTTATAGGTTAAACTCTGGAGGTTATGGTTGTTGAAGCTGGCTTGGGCAGCTTGACCATTCTTTTCTGATGGCAAGCCCCCAGAATGACAAGGAAAAATCTGAGAAATCTGGTGAAACAAAATGAAATAAGCACTTGGTCGACCGCATGCCCCGGACCCATCGGGATGGGAACCTGCCGGAAGCTCCCGGACCAGCAGCCTCAGGCCTGCGGTCCGGAGGGTTCAGCAGGGGTGCTGTTTCACTAGTGAAAAGGAGTTAATAACGACCAGGGAATTGACTGGAGACGGTTTCTCAAAGTGGGGAATGCACCAGGTGCTTCGGGAACCTGCTTCGGGTCTGTCGGCCCGCTGTCCGGGTACAAGGATGCGAAGACCGTCGACAGGGCTTGATTATTTCATGAAATAACAACATCCATCGCCAGCAGCCTCCGGACCGGGGTCCAACCACCAGAGTACGGGCCTTGGGGCAGGAAAACCGGGAGCGGGAAAACCTGTAATATTGCGATATTTTGGGTGCATTATCGGCTTGCCCTTGGTGCCGGGTGATTCTCTTGTAGTGCCCTTCAGGAGATGCCCGGGTGGCGGAATTGGCAGACGCGCCGGACTCAAAATCCGGTTCCGCAAGGAGTGTGGGTTCGACCCCCACCCCGGGTACCATGCTTCGCTCTTCGAGCTACGCATGGCACAGCCATGCTTGTAGCGAGACAAGAGCGAAGCATGCCCTGCGAAGCCCGGCAGGGCGATGCATGGGCCATAATGCAGGATGATTAGCCGCTTGGCGGGAAAGGGAACCAATAGCCGGTCCGATTAACCACGGGTCCGGGGCGGTTTTGTAGGATTCAGGGTGGTGGCGTATTTTGGAGAATGAAGTTGATTTCTCTTGTGCTTTTGGCGGCGGCCATGCTCCTGGCTGTCGGTTGCGCGACCAACCTCCCGAGGCCCGACGCCGACGATGCTACTCCCGAAGGTCGGGACGCCTCAGCCATCTTGGCCGGATGTCTGGAAGCCCATGGGGGGAACCTGAAGGACTCTGTGAAGGAGGTCCGCATTTCCATCACCGGCGAGTGGGGCAGCCTGATCAAAAAGATTCAGCCGCTGGTTACGGATGCCGGTTACCGGATCGAGTCCGAGGAGCGTTATTGGATTCAGGAGGACCGGAGCCTGGTGGAGTGGACGGGACCGGAGGGAATCAAGCGGATCGCCTGGGGGCGCCCGGAGATCGAGGTCTGGTACAACGGGGTCGTCTCTGAGGACCCGGATGTGCTGGCCTCCAGCGCACTGACCGCGGAGGCCTTCACCCTGTTCCACCTGGGGCCGAGTTACCTCGCCTGGCACGGCGGTAAACCGGTCCGTCTGGCTGACGAGGAGATCGAGGGACGCCGTTATCATCGGCTGTACTTTGTCCTCGAGCCGGGATTTGGGTTTTCTCCCCGGGATGAGGTGGTGGCCTACATCGATGCGGAAAACAACCGGCTCTTCCGGGTCTGGATCACCCTTGAAGGTTTTGAGACCACCCGCGGCGCCAGCGTGGATGTGACCTATCTGGATTACCGCCAGGTTTCAGGCTTCCTGATGCCCTCGAAGTTCGTGGAGCGGGTGCGGGCGCCCCTGTCCTTAAATGCCCATTCCTGGGAAGCGACGGAGATCGAACTCAAGGAACGGGACTAGCCGGGTAACGGCTCAGCTTTCCGGTTTTTTCGTCTCCGGGCGCTCGACCAGCAGCTGCTGCAGGTCGATACGGGAGGGATCGACGCCGGTCAGGTTGGCGACCAGCTTCTGCACGGCGGAGGCCATGGTCATCTTTTCATGCGTGCTGCGATCCTTTTCCAGGTTCTGCTGCAGGGACTCCTTCATGGCCTTCTGTTCGGCCCCGAAGGCAGCCTGCAGGTTGGCCTTGGTGGACTTGACATGCGGGTTGTCGACCCCGGCAATTTCCATCAAGGTCTTCCAGAGGTGCTGCTGGTCCGAAGCCTGGGTCACGATCGGGGAGGAAACCACCTTCGGGGTACCTTCCCCGTCCGGGCCCGGGGCGTAGACCACCGGCAGCTTGCCCATCCTCTGGTGGCGGGTCAGCTCGAGAAATTCCGCGACCGGGACCAGATTGTCGGCATGGACTCCCGCCGGCGGTTCGCTGAATTCGCCGGCAAACTCCTCTTCAAACAGGGCGAAATCGGCAAAGGTGTAGGCCTCGCTGCCTTCCGGGTTCGAGGAAAGGTCAAAGCAGGAAACAAAACCCTTGGCCCGGTCCGGATCATAGAGCACCACCGGGAAGGCCTTTGAGCGCATGGCCCGTTCGGCCCGCAGGTGGAAGTCCTCCTCGTCCTCGCCGTCCCTTTGCGCGAGCAGGGAAACCAGGCTCGGGCGGGGGGAGGTCAGGACCTCGAAGAGCCGCCGGGTGTAATCCGGGGCGGCGATGCAGGTCTGAAGGAAATGGACGCCCCGCATGGCCAGGGGAAGGGTTTCCACGGCCATGGTGGCCGGCACGCTCGGGTCCGCGGTCGGGGAATAGACCTTGCGCAGGCTGCTGCGCAGGACCACCACCTTGAAGGGCTTGCGGCTTTCCAGCAGGGACATTGCCTTGCGCAGGACGGGGCCGGTCTCGGACTGGACTTCGGCCACGATCAGGAAAGGCGGGCACAGGCGGAGTTCGGAAGGGGACAACTGCCGCCAAGTGAAGTTGGCATACATGGCGTCATGGACGCCCGGATCGTACTTGGCCCGGACTTCCAGCTGGGCTACGCGCAGATCGCGGAAGATCTGCGCCATCTTGTCGAGATGATCCTCCGCGGCCTGGTGGATGGCCTCCTCGTCGTCCTCAATGGACATGATGGGATAACCGTCCGGGATCCGGGCGCAGGCCTTGAGCTGGTGCTCGAGGTCGGCCACCAGGTTGTGGATACGCTTCAGTCGCTCTTCCGGGAGGCAGCGGGCGGAGGCGGAGGAGCCGAGGACCTCGGACAGCGAGGCCAGATTCAGGGCGCGCCCGGCCATGGGGCCCATGGTTTCCTTGAGATGTTTCTCCTCGTGACCATGGCGATGATGTTCGTCGAGGCGGAGGAGGTTTTTCAGCTCACGGCTGGTTTCGTCCAGGGCTTCGCTGAGGTTCTGGCAGTGGTGTTCCCAGACCTCGCGGACCGGCTTTAAGAGTTGGTCATCGTACTGCATCGGGGATCCTCCATTAAACCGCGTAGCGATCCATGACCTTGTCGAGGCGGTCGAGGAACGTCTCATGATCTGGCCGCTTGGCCCGGCTGTGCCGGATGTCCTCGTAGGCCGGCAGGTCCGGATTGTGGTAAATCAGGCCCATCGGGGCCGGGTCGACCCGGGCCGCCACCTTCAGCGCCTCATTGATGTCCCGCTGGTTGTGGGCCTCGGCGGGACCGCGCTTGAGGAGCGCCGGGTTGATGGGGATGCCGTCCTCGTTATCGAGGAAGACGAGCGGAAAATTGAGGCCGCCTTCGCCGTAGGCCTTGGGCATGAAGACCGGGCAGCGCTGGAGGATGCGGACAAAGGAGAGCCCGTTGTGGGACCAGGCCCGCTCGATGGTCTCGTCGAGGTGGGCCGGGAGCCAGGTGGCGGTCTGGGCGACGAAGGAGACATTTGTCATCCCGACCACGATCCCGATCGGGTTCATCGGCTGCAGGTAGGTGCCCCGCGGGGTGGTGTTGGAACGGGTCCCGGCGGGCGAAGTGGGGGAGACCTGCATCTTGGTCAAAGCATAGATCTCGTTGTCGAGGACCAGGACCAGGGCGTTGATGTTGTAGCGGATGGCGTGGAGCCAGTGGTTGCCGCCGATGCTGAAGCAGTCGCCGTCGCCCATGGTGACGATGGTCTTCATTTCCGGGCGGGCCAGGCGGACCCCGGTGGCGATGGGCAGGGCCCGTCCGTGGATTCCGTGGAACCCGTAGGTCCGGAGGTAGTGGGGGAGGCGGCTGGAACAGCCGATCCCGGAGACGGTGACCACGTTTTCGGGATCCACGTTGTTCTTGCGCATGACCCGCTGCAGGCTGGCCAGGACCCCGTGGTCCCCGCAGCCTTTGCACCAGCGCGGGACCTCGGACTGGTAGTCCTCGATCGAGTGGGGGTTGATGGCGCAGGTTTCCTCGAGACAATCCTGAATGATGGTAGACATGGTGGGGGTGGCTGGTTGCGGGTTACGGGTTACGAGTTACGGGTTTACCTTGAGCTGGCCAGAAGGTTTCGGGTTTGCCTTGAGCCGGTCGGAGGGTGGACTGAGCGTGCCGCATGGTCAGGCCTTGGCGTGGGATTCGGCTGGTACCTTCTCAGAGGGAGTCTCCACATTCCGGAGGATCTCGTCCTGGATCTCGATCGGCATGTAGGGCCGTCCGGGAACCTTGGCGTAGCAGTCGATGTCCATCAGGGTGGTGGCCCGGAGGACCCAGGCCAGCTGCCCGTAGCGGCGGCTTTCCTCGGTGATCAGCGGGTCCCCCCAGTCGTCGCTGTAATTGAGCTCGACGGTCATGACCTTCTTGAAGCGGGAGAAAATCTCCTTCAGGCCCGGCGGCAGCGGGCTGAGGAACTGGATGTTGATGGAGGAGACCTTGACGCCCTGCTTCCGGGCCATGTCGACAGCCTCCTCGATGGCCCCCCGGGTGCTGCCCCAGCCGACCATGAGCAGGTCGCCATCCGGATCCCCGTGGATCTCGGGCGGCTGGAGGCTCTTCTGGAGGGCGGCCAGTTTGCGGCTGCGCATCTTGTGGGCCCGCTGGTTGCGCTCGGAATCGTAGCAGGCCTTGCCGTTGCGGTCGTGGTTGAGGGAAGTGATGACCCCCATGCCGCCGGGCTGGCCGGGAATCAGGCGGTGGGAAAGACCGGTCACCGGATCCCAGTCGTAGGGGAGGGTTCCGGCCGGGACCGGGCTCAGGTCGAGCGGGGCCCGGCGCGGGGTGTGGGACACGTCCGGGCGGTCGAAGAGCTGCTGGCCGGTGGCCAGGTTGGCGTCGGAAAGGACAATGACCAGCATCCGGAACTGTTCGGCGATACGACGGGCCACGGAGAGGATGTAGTAGCATTCCTCGATGGTGCTGGCCGCCATGACCACCTTGGGGGCGTCGCCGGCTGCCCCGTAGAGGGCGTGCAGGAGGTCCCCCTGCTCGATCTTGGTCGGCAGCCCCGTGCTGGGACCGCCGCGCTGGACGTCGACGATGACCAGCGGCGTTTCCGTCATCACGGCCAGGCCCTGGAACTCCGTCTTGAGCGCCATGCCCGGACCGGAAGTGATGGTCAGTGCGGTCTTGCCGGCCCAGGATGCGCCGAGGGCCACCCCGATGGCGGCTATCTCGTCCTCGGCCTGATGGACGAAGCCCCCGAAATCCTCGAACATGTCGGAAAGGACGTGGGAGGCGGATGTGGCCGGGGTAATCGGATACATCGAGCAGAGGTCAAAGCCGGCCGCAATGGCCCCCAGGGCCAGGGCGGTATTGCCGTTCATGGCCACCTTGGCGGCATCGGTGGGGACCGCCGGCACCTCGTAGGAGGTCTCGAAGTTATCCAGTCCCCACTGGTAGCCGGCCACGCAGAGCTTGATGGCGGTGTCGATGACCTCCTGGCTCTTCTTCTTGAAGACATTGGCGATGACCCCCTTGGCGATCTCAAGGTCCTTGTTGTAAAGGGCGCAGAGCAGCCCCAGGGCAAACATGTTCTTGCCCCGCTGGGGATTGTCGACGTGGCGCAGGGTCTCCTTCTCGAGGGGAATCTCCATCACCCGGCAACCCTTGTTGCGGACATCGTTGAGGACCCGCCGGTAGGACTGGCGGTAGGCCTCGATGTCGTGCTCGGCCCACTGGTCGTCGATCAGGATCAGGGCGTCGCTGGCCACGGTGCCGGCCTCGAAGCGGGAGAGCAGGGCCATCTCGTTGAAGGCGAAGACCACGTTGGCCAGGTTGCCGACATTGGTCACCGGGTTTTCCGCGAGGCGGATCCGGTTGCCGCTGGCACTGCCGGTGGTGTGGGGCGGGGGTTGGATTTCCGAGGGAATGATCTCCACCGTCCAGAGCCCGTTGCCGGCCTTGGCACAGACCTGGGCGAAGCTGACGGCGGCTTTCTGCGCGCCTTCACCGGCGTCGCTGACAATTTCCACAATATGTTCGGACAAACGGACGAGACGGGGGCCGCTCATGAGATAGTCATCGATTGGGGGTTATACTGCTGGGTGTAATTGCTGGAACGGCCACGCTGAAGCCGTTGAAGTCGGGATAATGCAATTAGATCCTTTTTCGGCAAGGATTAGTTTGACCGGATACCCCCCACTTTCCCCATCGTCCGATTGATTCTTGCTTTCATGAAATTGACCTGTAGACAGGATGGCGGTTGCTTCTAGAAGCGCTGCGTTAAACCCTAAACTACACTACTCCCACTATGAATACCCGCCACGACAAGATCCTGTTCTGGGGCTGTTTCATCGCCCTGATCACGACCTCCTACGCCTTCTTCAGCCGCATGTACCTCTGCGGCGGCCAGTTCATGACCGACTTCAACCTGGACAAGGTGGCGGCGGGCGAGCTGGCCGGAGCGGGAATCTGGCCGTTCGGGGTCAGCATCATCCTCTTCAGCCTGTTCATCGACAAGGTCGGTTACAAGGCGGCGATGATCTTCTCCTTCTTCGTGGCGGTGATCGTCACGCCGTGGCTGATGGCGAAGATCGCCGGCGGCGCTCCGGTCCACGACCACGAGGGCGCGGGGCATCAGCCCGGCGGCAAGCGCGACGAGTTTTTTCTGGCCGTAGGAGAGGATGCGGGGCGGGGCATCGTAATATTTGCGAAGCCCGATGAGATCGATCAATTCGTCGGCCCTGACCATGGCCTCGTCGATTTCCCGGCGCATGACCGGGAGACGCAGGAAATCCGCGACCCAGCCGGAGGATTGGAAGGGGCGGGCGGCCTGCAGGAGATTCTGCCTGAGGGACATGGCCTCATAGATGCGCACCGTCTGAAAGGTCCGGATCAGTCCGGCCATGGCTATCTTCTGGGGCGGCAGACGGGTGATGTCCCGTCCGTCGAGCATGACACGGCCCGAATCGGGCCTCTGGAAACC
>ENA-ORCW01000793-ORCW01000793.1-marine-metagenome-genome-assembly--contig:-NODE-793-length-11359-cov-2.978816_pt1 | contig 11359 bp, 16 predicted proteins | sample MGYA00237784_ERZ508517 | MGnify/ENA primary metagenome ERZ508517 (study PRJEB26187, sample SAMN06268979) | marine metagenome | isolation source: Tt ae E1 feedstock associated aerobic enrichment on... | reverse complement strand
CGTTCCGGCAGTCCCCCCACGTTGTGGTGGCTCTTGATCAGGGCGGCCGGGTTGCCGCCGATCGGGACCGACTCGATGATGTCCGGGTAGATCGTGCCCTGGGCCAGGAAGTCGACTTCGCCGATCTTCTCCACCTCGGCCTCGAAGACTTCCACAAAGGTGTTGCCGATGATCTTCCGCTTGCGCTCCGGATCGGTGACCCCCTTCAGGCGGTCCAGGAACAGGTCCGCATCATGGGCCACCACCAGGTTCATGTGGAAATTGTCGCCGAAGAGCTTTTCCACCGCCTCGACCTCGTTCTTGCGCAGGAGGCCGTTGTCAACGAAGACGCAGGTCAGCTGGTCACCGATCGCCCGGTGTATCAGGGCCGCCGCTACGGAGCTGTCCACCCCGCCGCTGAGGCCGAGGATGACCCGCTTGTCACCGACCGTTTCCCGGATCTTGTCGATGGCCGATTCAACGTAGTTGCGCATGGTCCAGTCGCCCCGGCAACCGCAGATCTCGAAAATGAAATTCCGGATGATGTCGGTGCCCATCTCGGTGTGGAAGACCTCCGGGTGGAACTGGAGACCGAACATCCGCCGTTCCTTGTCCTCGATGGCGGCAAAGTCGGAATTCTCCGTTCGGGCGATGGGCTCAAACCCGGCCGGCAGCTGGATCAGCTTGTCCCCATGCGAATTCCAGACCTGGATCTCCGCGGGGATGCCCTTGAAAAGCTCGCTTTCAGCGGTGATGCTGAGGGTTCCCCGCCCGTACTCCCGCTCGGTGCTCTTGGCCACCGTGCCGCCCAGGAGGCGCCCGATCAGCTGCAGGCCGTAGCATATTCCCAGGACCGGCACCCCGAGGTTGAAGACTTCCTTGTCCGGCAGGGGCGCCGATTCCGCGAAGACGCTGCTGGGTCCGCCGGATAGGATGATGCCACTGACATTCTCATCCTTCAACACGCTGACCGGGGTGTCGAACCGGTATACCTTGGAGTAGACCTGGCATTCGCGCAGACGTCTGGCGATGACCTGCGTGTATTGGCTTCCGAAATCGAGAACGGCAATAATCTGTGGCATGTGGAATGAGTATTTTTAAGGTGAGTGGTGGCAAGTTAGAACCGCAGGGAAGGGTTTTTAAAGCCGCACTTGGGACATTCCCCGAGTTCGTTCCCGTCGCGGGTGGCATACAGCGTCCCGCACTTCACGCAGTGATGCACGTGGCGCCGGCGCTGACGGTCGTAAAAGTTGTGGTCCCGGTGATCGTAGTAGAGCCAGACACCAACGAAGAACACCAGGCCGATGACCAGGAAGGTGATGATAAAGACTCCAAATCCGATGGTGAGCATTTCCGGAAACAACAAAGACGCACACCCGCGGGTGAAGCGTCTTTGTGAAAAGGGTTATTGGGTAAAGGAAACCTACTCCTTCTTTTCCGCCTCATCCGCGGAAGACGCTTCTTCCGCTGCCGGAGCCGCTTCCTCTTCTGCTGCTGCGGGAGCCGCTTCCTCAGCGACAGCTTCCGCGGCCGGGGCTTCGGCGGCTTCCGCCTTCTCCTTGGTTTCAGCCTTGGCGGCCTTGGCCGGGGCCGCCTTGCGCGGCTTCCTGGCATAGCCTTCATCCTCGGCCGGGATCAGCTGGATGACTGCCATTTCAGCGGCGTCGCCAATCCGGTTGCCCAGCTTGTAGATGCGGGTGTAACCACCGGTGCGGTCCGAGAAGGCGGAGGCACGGTCATTGAAGAGAATGGCCACGGCATCCTTGTCGCGGATGCGGGAAATGGCCAGACGACGGTAATGAAGCGCCTTCTCCGGGGAAGCGCCCTCGGCCTTCTTGGCCAGGGTGATGACTTTCTCGATGAAGGGGCGCAGGGCCTTGGCTTTCGGAAGAGTGGTCTGGATCCGGCCGTGGCGCAACAGGGCAGCCCCGAGATTGCTCATCAGGGCGGCACGATGCTCCTTCTTCCGGCCGAGTTGAAAACGATGCTTAAGGTGACGCATTGCAAATTCCTTCTATTACAAAAATGGCCTGTTTAGTATTCGGTACGGGACTCCAGGAGCCGCTCGTCAAATTTCATCCCGAGGCTCAGTCCCAGCTGTTCCAGCTTGGCCTTGATCTCGTTGAGGGACTTCTTGCCGAAGTTACGGTACTTCAGCATCTCCTGCTCGCTCTTCATGGCCAGCTCGCCCACCGTGGTGATGTTGGCGTTGTTCAGGCAGTTGGCGGCACGCACCGACAGCTCGATCTCGTTGACCGACATGTTGAGGAGCTTGCGCAGCTTGTTCTGCTCTTCGCTGACCTCGACCTGTTCGCTCTCGAACTCGACGGACTCGTCGGAGACGTTGTCGAAGACGTCAAGGTGGTGCTTGAGGATCGCCGCGGCGTGCTTGAGGCAGTCGTCCGGGGTGATCCGCCCGTCGGTCCAGATTTCCAGGATCAGCTTGTCATAGTCGGTCATCTGTCCGACACGGGTGTTCTCCACGGAATACTTGACGAGCTTGACCGGGCTAAAGAGGGAGTCGATGGCGATGACCCCGATCGGCTGGTCCGGCTGCTTGTTGTCCTCACCGGAGACGTAGCCACGGCCGACCTTGATTTCCAGCTCGGCCTGCAACCGGCGCTCGTTGTCGAGGGTGCAGATGACCTGCTCCGGGTTGATGATCTCGATATTGGCGTCGGCCTGGATGTCGGCGGCGGTGATTTCCCCCTTGCGGGTGACATCGATCATCAGGCTGACCGGGTCCTTCTTGTGGGAAATGACCAGGATTTTCTTCAGGTTGAGGATGATGTCGGTCACGTCTTCCACCACGCCGTCGATGGTCTGGAACTCGTGCTGCACGCCCTCGATTTTAACCGAGGAAATGGCGGCCCCTTCAATGGAGCTCAGGAGAACCCGGCGCAGGCTGTTGCCGATGGTGTGTCCGTAGCCCCCTTCAAATGGTTCGGCGATGAACTTGCCGTAGCTGTCGTTGGAGGAGTCCTCGTCCTTGGTGAGACGGTTGGGAAGCTGAAATTTGCCTAAGCGTATGGCCATAATCTTTCAGGATGAAGTGTGGATGCGGTTGAATGATGGATTGCAGTCGAAACAGGACCGAAGTCCTGTGCTTTAGCGGGAGTAGAATTCAACGATGAGCTGAACGTTGATTCCGGTCTCGATATCCTCGGCGGTCGGCTCCCGGTTGACGGTGGCGGTCAGCGCATCGTCGTTGCGGGTCAGCCAGAGCGGCACGTTGCGGATGCGGGTGTCGTCGAGGGCGCGGGTTGCCAACTGACGGCTGGAGGTCGCTTCCTTGACTTCAATGGTATCCCCGGAAGAGACCGAGTAGCTCGGAATGTCCACCTTGTGGCCGTTGACCTTGACGTGTCCGTGGGTCACGAACTGGCGGGCCTGGCGGCGGGTCTTGGCGAAACCGAGGTTGTAGAGAACCGCGTCCAGGCGGGTTTCCAGCATCTGCAGGAAGATCTCGCTGGTCACCCCGCGCTTGCTCTTGGCGCGCTCGAAGGTGCGGCGGAACTGCTTCTCGGTCAGGCCGTACAGGTAACGCAGCTTCTGCTTTTCATTGAGGCCGATGGAGTAGTCCGAAAGCTTGCGGCGCAGACGCGGGCCATGCTGGCCGGGCGGATGCGGCTTGCGTTCCTGCGCCTTGCTGGGCGGGAAAATGGACATGCCGAAGCGGCGGTTGATCCGGGTTGTGGGTCCAGTGTAACGGGCCATGATAAATGCTTTCTAAGGTAAGTTCGAGAAGTTCGGGTTAGACGCGGCGGCGCTTCTTGGGGCGGCAGCCATTGTGCGGGACCGGGGTCACATCCACAATCGAGGTGACGTTCATCCCCAGGGACTGGACGGCGCGGATGGCCGAGTCGCGGCCCATGCCGGGACCCTTGACCCGCACTTCAACTTCCTTCATGCCGTGGGACAGGGCCACCTTGCCGGCGTCCTGGGTCACCACCTGGGCGGCGTAGGCGGTGCTCTTCCGCGATCCGCGGAAGTTCATCTTGCCGGCGCTGGACCAGGAAATGACGTTCCCCTTCTTGTCGGAGAAGCTAACCTTGGTGTTGTTGAAGGTGGCCAGGATGGTGACCACCCCGCTGGTGACGTTCTTGCTGCCCTTGGCCTTGCGGACGGTCAGGTCGACTTCGCTCTTCAGCAGGTCGGCGGCGGTCGGCTGGCTGGACTTCTTCTCTTCTTCCTTGGCGGTTTCAGCGCCTTCGGCAGCTTCCGCTTCCGGGGCGGCCGCGGTGCCTTCTTTCTTTTCCGCGGCGGGAGTCGCAGGCTTGGATTGCTCCTTCTTTTCTTCTTCGCTCATGGTTTGACGGGTAAATTATTTCTTTTTCATGACGCCGACAGTCTTGCGGCGGCCCTTGCGGGTACGGGCGTTGCACTGGGTGCGCTGGCCGCGCACGGGCAGACCCCGGCGGTGGCGGATGCCGCGGTAGCACTGGATGGCCTGGAGGCGCTTCAGGTTACCGCTGACATCACGGCGGAGGTCACCCTCGACGAGGATGCCTTCCGAGACGATGGCTTCCGAAATCTTGTTGAGCTGCTCCTCGTCCAGGTCATTGGCCCGGACATCGGGATCCAGCCCGGCATCCTTGACCAGACGGTCAGCAAGCGTGGGCCCGATTCCGTAGATGTAACGGAGGGCAAAGGGAATCTTTTTGTTTCCGGGGATATCGACACCCAATAAACGTGGCATAATTACAGATCGTGTTGATGTTGAAGTCTTAAGATAAACGTGCCGACCCCGCGATTTGGGATGGCAGAAAAAGAGTTGACGGAATTTAGATGGGAAAGGCTTGTCAAGACTTTCCGAGAAAAAGCGCTTATATTCCCGAATCCGGGATAGTCAGGATTTCCGGATCCCCTCCGGTCACCAGGACGGTGTGCTCGAAGTGGGCGGCGGGAAGGCCGTCCACGGTCAGGGCCGTCCAGCCATCGTCGGCCATGACCACCTGGGAACGACCCTCGGCGATCATCGGTTCGATGGCCAGGGTCATGCCCGGCCGGAGGCGTTCCCCCCGGGATGCGGGACCAAAGTTCGGAATCTGCGGGGCCTCGTGCATGGACCGTCCCACCCCGTGGCCGACAAAATCACGGATGATACCGTACCCGAAGGGCCGGACGGCCCGCTCCACGGCATTGGAAATGGCCCCCACCCGGTTTCCCGGACGGGCTTGCTGGATGCCTTTCAGGAGGGCTTCCTCGGTGACCGTGAGCAGCTTTTGCCGGGCGGGAGCGATGTCCCCCACAGCCACAGTCCGGGCATTGTCCCCGATAAATCCTTGATACTCCACACAGACGTCAACCGAGATGATGTCACCATCCTGCAGGACCCGCTTCAGGGTGCCGATACCATGGACGATTTCATCGTTCACGGAAAGGCAGGTGTAGGCGGGAAACCGCTTGCTGCCGACCTGGTAACCAAAACAGGCGCTGCGGGCATCGTAGCTGCCCAGCAATTTGCGCCCCTCCTGGTCGAGGTCGTACGTGTTGACGCCCGGAGCAACGAGCCGGCAAAGACGATCCAGCACCGTGGCCGCGATGCGGCAGGCGGTGCGCATGATCGTTATTTCAGACTCGGATTTAATCGGAATCATATATTTCCGAGGACTCCATCCTTCTTATTGGTCCCGGCCCATTGACCGGGAGGCGTGTTGCGCTGTGTAAAAGAACAAGGAAACGGCCATTTGGCAACAGCCGTCAGAAAAGGTAAGCATTCAGGCCCCAGGCCAGCATGCCGCTGGCGAACATGATGATCAGCCAGCGCCAGAGGGTCTTGCCCTGCTCGAGGCCGACGGTGTCCACCAGTTGCCGGGTCCGGCCCTGGCTGCGGCCCTTGATCCGGCCCTTCTTGAGAAAGCCGTCGTAGTGGCGCTGCAGCAGGTAGGTCTCGATCTGGCGGAGAAAGTCCAGGAGCACGCCGACAATGATCAGCAGCCCGGTGCCACCAAAGAACTGGGCGGCCTGGTAGGGTACGCCGGTGCTGTAGAGGACCATGTCCGGCAGGAGGGCGATGCCGGTCAGGAAGGCCGCGCCGGCCAGGGTCAGCCGGGTCATGGTGAAATCGAGATAGCGGGCGGTCGGCTCCCCCGGACGCCCCCCGGGAACATAGCCGCCATACTTTTTCAGGTCATCGGCGATCTGGACCGGCTTGAACATGACCGAAACCCAGAAGTAGCTGAAAGCGAAGATGAGGAGACCGAAAAAGAGGTAGTAGGTCATGGTCCCGCGCTGGAACAGCAGACCCGAATCCCGCAGCCAGTTGGCCTGTAGGGCCGCGCCGAGCTGCGACAGGATGGTCGTGAAGAACATCATGATGGCCGAGGCGAAGATGATCGGCATCACGCCGGAGTAATTGACCTTCAGGGGAAGATAACTGCTCTGGCCGCCGAAGACCTTGCGGCCGACAACCCGCTTGGCGTACTGGACCGGAATCTTCCGGGTGGCCTGGGTCACCATGATCACGCCGGCAATGACCAGGAAAAGGAAGAGCAGCATCAGGATGCCTTCCCCGAGTCCCAGTTGGGCCGTTTCCCCGACCGGAGCGGTAAAGAGCTGGTAGGTCAGGGCGAAGGCGGCCGGAAGGTCGGCCAGGATGCCGACCGTGATCAGGATCGAAATGCCGTTCCCGATACCGCGGCTGGTGATCTGTTCGCCGATCCACATCAGGAGCATGGTCCCGGTGGTCAGGAAAATCACCGAGGTGATCATGAACCAGCTGTGGGAAACCAGGATAATGTCGCCGTAGCGGGCAATGTCGTAGTCCGGGAAGAGGCGCGTCGGATTTTCCAGGGTCAGGATCAGGAGCACCGCCTGGACCAGGCAGATGATCAGGGTCGCATAACGGGTATACTGGGTCAGCTTCTGGCGACCGACTTCCCCTTCCTGCTGCAGGCGCGCCAGGCTGGGGACAACCGCGGTCAGCAACTGGAATACAATGGAGGCGCTGATGTAGGGCATGATCCCTAGGGCAAACAAGGCCCCGCGGAGGAGCGCCCCCCCGGTGAACATGTTGTACAGCCCCAGCAAACCGCCGCCGCCGGCGCGGCTCTGCGCTTCAAAGAAATCCTGCAGCGGGGTCGGATCCAGTCCCGGCAGGGGGATGTTCGCTCCGACACGGGCGATGAACAGGAGGAACAGCGTGAGTAGGATCTTGTCCCGGAGTTCCGGAATCTTGAAGCAGTTGACAAAGGCGGATATCATTTCGCTTGGCTGGGTCCTGGTTTATTCGAGCTGGGGATGAAGATCAGGCGGTTACTCCGAGGCGGTTTCTTCGGAGGCGGCCTCTTCCGGCTCCGGAACGATGACCTTGCCTCCGGCCTTCTCGATCTTTTCCCGGGCGCTGGAAGAGAACTTGTCAGCGGTCACCGTGAGGGCCTTGCTGACCTCCCCTTCCCCGAGGATCTTGATCCGGCTGCTGCTGGCACGGGCCAACCCGGCCTGGATCAGCACATTGCGGTCAATTTCCTCGACTCCGGCCCGCTCCAGATCGCCGACATTGACGATACTGTACTCGGTACGGAACTTGAAGTTGCTGAAGCCGCGCTTGGGAAGCTTGCGGTAAAGCGGTACGTGGCCGGATTCGAAGCCGGGACGCAGGCCGAAGCCGGCGCGGGCCCGCTGGCCCTTGTGTCCCCGCCCGGAGGTCTTGCCGCGGCCGGAACCTTCACCACGACCCACGCGCTTGCGGTCCTTGCGGCCGCCACTCTTGATCAAATTGTGTAGTCTCATTATCTCTTTTCCTAATTAACCGTTCTGGATCAACAGGGCCTCAGGCTTTGCGCAGGGCCTTGATGGTTTCCAGGCTGCGGAGCTGCTTGAGGGCGTCGAGGGTGGCGAACACCAGGGCTCCGGGATTGTTCGAACGCAGGCTCTTGGTCAGCACGTCCTTGATCCCGGCAGCTTCCAGGACCGCACGGACACCGCCGCCGGCGATGACACCGGTACCCGGAACAGCCGGACGGATCAGGACCCGCCCGCCGTCGTGCTCACCCAGAGCTTCATGCGGGATGGTGTTGTTCCGCAGGGCGATCGGCATCATGTTCTTGCGGGCCTGTTCGGTCCCCTTGCGAATGCACTCCGGCACTTCCTTGGCCTTGCCGTAACCCACGCCCACGTTGCCGCTCTGGTCCCCGACCACAACCAGGGCCGAAAAGCTGAACCGACGACCGCCGGCCACAACCTTGGCACAGCGGTTGATGTGGACCACTTTCTCAAAAAGGGATTCGCCCTCTTCCTCCTGGGGCTGCTGCTGGCCGAAGCGGGAACGTCCGCCGCGGGGTCCGCCGCGGGGTCCGCCCCTCTGGTTGCCGCCCCGGTGTCCTCCGCGACGCTGTTGCGGCGGAGGCGTGGGGCGGTCGACCTGGCCGATGACGGCACTCTGGCGTTCCTTGGTGTCCGGCTTGGAAGCGACGATGTCGGAATCACTGTCCTCGTCGATGCTGGGAACGGTGATCTCCGGGGTCTCCGGCTGGGAGGCTTCCTGCTCAGGGGTTTCCTTGCTGGAGGCTTCCTGTTCGGGGGTCTCCTGTTCGGGGGTCTCCTGCTCGGGAGTTTGCTTCTTTTCTTCTTCGCTCATGAAAAAACCTGTCCTTAGAATGTGAGACCGCCTTCGCGAACGGCTTCGGCGAATTCCTTGACCCGGCCATGGTAGGGCCGGCCGTGACGGTCGAATACAACCGATTCAATGTTGGCCGCCTTGGCCTTTTCAGCGAAGGCCTTGCCCAGCCGGACCGCGCTTTCGCGGTTGGCACTGAGGCTCTCGCCCTTGAGGTCCTTGCCGAGACTGGAGACCGAAATGAGGGTCCGTCCGGTCTGGTCGTCGATAGCCTGGGCGTACACGTGCTTGTTGGTAAAGGAAACGCAGAGGCGCGGCCGCTCGGCGGTGCCGGCAACCTTCTTGCGAATGCGCCAGATACGCTTCTGGCGCAGGGTTTGCTTGTGCTTAAGTGACTTCATTATTCTCGTCTGATCTCTGTTTACTTACGGGAGGGGAAGGCCTCCCTCGCATGATTATCAGGATTAACCCGCCTTCTTGCCTTCCTTGCGGCGGACAAATTCACCTTCAATGGCCACGCCCTTGCCCTTGTAGGGCTCGGCCGGGTAGAACTTCTTGACCCGGGCGGCGAACTCGCCGACCAGCTGCTTGTCGAAACCCTCGACCTTGATCTTGGTCTGGTCCTGCACCGTCACCGTCAGTCCATCCGGAATCGGATGCTTGATCGGGTGCGAATAACCGAGGGCCAGGTCCAGGACCTTGCCCTGCACGGCGGCCTTGAAGCCGACGCCGTTGATGGTCAGGTTCTTCTCGAAGCCCTTGGTGACCCCTTCCACCATCCCGTTGATGATGCTGCGGGCGGTGCCGTACATGGACCGGGACAACTTGCTGTTGTCGACCGGGGCCACGGTGACCTGGCCGTCATCGACGGTCAGGGTCACGTTTCTGGGATTAAATGAACGGGTCAGGGATCCCTTCGGGCCCTTCACCTGGATGGTGGTCCCGTTGTCGACCTTGACTTCTACTTTGGCCGGAATCTCGACCGGCAATTTTCCAATTCGGCTCATAACTCGTGTCCCCTCTTAATTACCAGATGGCACAGATCAGTTCCCCGCCCACCTTCTGCTGGCGGGCGTCGCGGTCCTTGAGGATGCCGCGGGAGGTGGTCAGGATTCCCACGCCCAGTCCGCCCAGGGTACGGGGGATGTCGCGGGATTGAAAATACATGCGCCGGCCGGGACGGCTGACGCGCTTGATACCGGTCACTGCCGGGACCTCGTTGACGTACTTGAGGCTGATGCGCAGGGCGGGCTTGCCATCCACCTCGACCTTTTCAACTTCGCGGATGTACCCCTCCTCGAGGAGGATCTGCGCGATGCGCTGGTGCATCTTGGAAAAGCGGGTGTCGCAAGTTTCCTTGCCGGCGCGGTAGGCGTTGCGGATGACGGTCAGAAAATCACTGATGGGATCGGACATTGGGTTCTCCTTTTTCGATACGTAGTGACAGGTGGATTACCAGGAGGACTTGGTCACGCCCGGGATCTTGCCTTCGGAAGCCAGTTCCCGGAAGGTGATGCGGCTGACACCATACTTGCGAATGTAGGCGCGGGGCCGACCGGTGATGCTGCAGCGGTTGCGCAGGCGGACCGCACTGGAGTTGCGGGGAAGCTTGGTCAGCTTCCGCTGGGCGGCGTAAAAACCTTCGTCGGTGGTCTCGGGATCGCTGAGGATTCGCTTCAGCTCGGCGCGCTTGGCGGCGTACTTGGCGACCATGCGCTCCCGCTTCATGTTACGTTCAATCATTCCTTTTTTGGCCATTATCGTATCCTCAAAGTTAGGCGTTGACGGCTGCCTGCGGCTGGTTGCGCTTGCGGAAGGGAACTCCCAGAAGGCTCAGCAGTTCGCGGCCTTCATCATCCGTGGCGGCAGTGGTGGAGATGCAAATGTCCATCCCGATCGAGTGCTTGCCCGAATCCCCGTGGGTTTCCGGGAAGATGGTGTGGTCGGCGATCCCGAGGGAATAGTTGCCGTTTCCGTCCAGGCGGTCCTTGACCCCGCGGAAGTCGCGAATACCCGGGAGGGCCACCGCGATCAGCCGGTACAGGAACTCGTACATCTGGCGACCGCGCAGGGTGACCATGACGCCGACCGGCATGCCGGCCCGGAGCTTGAAGTTGGAGACGCTCTTGCGGGCCTTGGTAACCACTGCCTTTTGTCCGGCAATGGAGCTGATCTCGCGCGTGATCTCGTCGATCTGCCCCTTTTCGGTGGTGGAATTGAAGCCCGTGTTGATAACGATCTTCTCGATGCGGGGAACCTGGTGGATGTTGTCGTATCCACGGCTCTTCTTCAATTCGGGGACCACCTTATCGAGGTAGTACTGGTGTAAATGTGCTTTTTCCATTTTCGTGATATTCCGGTTTCCTCATCCCGATTTCGGCCGGGGTGATACGGACCTGTAATGATCGGTTCTTACTTGTTCTTCTTTCCTGCCTTTTCGCCGTGGCGAGAAGCCAGCATGACGTTGGAAATGTGAATCGGGTTCTCCCGCTCGACGATCGCGCCTTCCGGGTTGTCCTGGGTTTTGCGCTCGTGGTGCTTGCGCTTGTTGATGCCCTCGACAAGGATCCGGCCTTCCTTCGGCTGGACCTGGATGACCTTCCCCCGGTTCCCGCGGTGGTTGCCGGCGATGACGACGACTTCGTCTCCTGCTTTGATGTTACGCTTCATGTTAGAGAACCTCCGGGGCGAGACTGATGATCTTCATGAACTTCTTCTGGCGCAGCTCACGGGCGATCGGGCCGTAAACACGGCTTCCCCGGGGCTGTCCATCGTTGTTGATCAGGACCACCGCGTTGCTGTCGAAACGCAGGTAGCTGC
>ENA-ORCW01000791-ORCW01000791.1-marine-metagenome-genome-assembly--contig:-NODE-791-length-11409-cov-4.495323_pt1 | contig 11409 bp, 9 predicted proteins | sample MGYA00237784_ERZ508517 | MGnify/ENA primary metagenome ERZ508517 (study PRJEB26187, sample SAMN06268979) | marine metagenome | isolation source: Tt ae E1 feedstock associated aerobic enrichment on... | reverse complement strand
GGTCTCCCCGACGATGACGGTATTGCTCGAACCGTCCCGCATGTCACTGATCCGGGCGCTGCTGTTCGTTCCGAAGGCCGCACGCCAGCGAACAACCTGTCCGCTCGGCAGGGTCACCGTCGACGTGCGATACGCCTGCCATTCACCGGTCGAGCTCTCGGCGATGTGCGCGGTACAGAGGATGTAGTTCGTTGTCCCCGCGTTGGTCGTCAGATAGTGACCGTTGCTGGCATTCGTGTAGCTGTACAGGATCGGCGCATCATCGGACGGACAAGCGTAGACGCTGAGGATATTGGCGACAGCCGCGGCATTCGTACTGTTCGGATCCCAGCCCCAGACCGGGGCGCCGGATGCATGCTGTGCCGGACCGGAGGCGATGTTGAAGTCGAACTTGTTGTACAGCGGTGCCTGGTCGAGGTACGGCAGAATCATCGTGTGAGCGGTGTGGTTCAGCGAGAACGGGAACCGTGCGGTCGACGACACCGGGCCACCGTTGATGATCCCCGGCGGCAGAACCTTGGACGTGTCATGGTAGTTGTGCATGGCCAACCCGATCTGCTTCAGGTTGTTCTTGCACTGGCTGCGCCTTGCGGCTTCGCGTGCCTGCTGCACTGCCGGTAGAAGCAGAGCGATCAGGATCGCGATGATCGCGATGACGACCAGCAGTTCAATGAGGGTAAATCCGGAACGTACGCGGCGAGAACGCTTCATTGATCTTCTTTCTCCAGAAGAATCCCGGCAATGGCCGGACGAACAATCGGCAACCGTCACCTGCAACTCCGCGATCCTCGACACCTGATGGCCTGCACTGCCGGGCGACCCAACTGATCACGGTGCTGCCCAGATCGCGTCACGAATCGAAACCTCTCTCACCGGTCCGACCTCCTGAGCAGGGAGTCCGTCGACCGGCAATCGCCTCGACCTCGAACGCTGCGGGGGCAACCGGTGTGGGCGCCCGTGACGGAGCACGCGCCGGCCGGTACCACCCTGTCCGTATCCCTTTCATCAGCAGTCAGCCTCCCGTCAGGTACTTGCCAGACTCACCGCGTTTCGACCGCCATGACTGTCAGCCCCGCGCGGCCTGGCGCAAGACACGTCTTCCGCGGCTCAACGGCAGCCGCGGTCACTCGGCATCCGACCTCCTCAGAACTCATCCACCGGCAGACCGTCATTTCGCGCGAACAGCCGCTGATACAGCCCCATCCGTGCCAGCAACACCGGCTTGTCGTGCCAGCTCCCTCCCTGCAACTGCCGGTCGTGGCACTGTCCGTCGGCCCAGCGACAACCACGCCCCTGCACCGCCTCGCGATTCACTATCGAGCGGATGTGGGCGATCCGGTTCGATACGAATCGGACGGTCCCATCCAGAAACGCGAATTGTGCACCGCCCGCATGTGCGCTCGAGAATCCGGCGTCCCGTGCATGTGGGTGGATCCCGTTGAGCTGCCATTCCCCGTTCCGCAGTGAGGTACTCTCCCGGGTCATCACATCCGGACCGGGCCTGGCATGAATGCCATGCTGATGTCCAAACAGTGAACTGGCCGGGCTCAGCGCTCCGCTCACTTCCCCCACCGCAATCGTGCAGGACGCACCATCGGTCACCGATGCCACCGTGACCGGGCGGCCGTCGTCACGCGGCAGAATCCCGTTGGACCGATTCGAATTGGGATGCCCCCAGCACTGAAACGATCCGGTACTGCCGAAGTAGCTCGTACAGGCCGCCTCGACCTGATGACGTTCGCCCGAGTTACACCGCATCGACTCCGGCCTCGAATCGGCCGGGCAGCGGAATGCGGCCAGTCCCGTGGCAAGATGCCTGGCATTGGGCGGCTCGAAGACACCGGTGTTGAAATCAAACCGGTCGTAGCGGGTCGCGGCACCGAGCTGCGGCAGCACCAGGGTCGCCCACGAGAACGCATTGCCGCGTTCCTGTGTTCCGTCCCAGCCACGCAGCCCGCCGGGCGGAAACACATTGAAGCTGTCGTGGTAGCGGTGCAGCGCGAAGACAATCTGCCGGAGGTTGTGCTTGCAGCCCGAGCGTCTGGCCGCTTCGCGACTTCGCTGGACCGCGGGCAGAAGCATTGCGAACAGAAGAGTACTGATCGCAATGACGACGAGTATCTCGATCAGGGCAAAGCCCGGACGATGACGCCGCGTGCACATGCCGCATCCCCCGTCGGGTGAGAAGTACGAACACTCCCCCCAACGCTGGCGCGTAAAACACCAGGTCTGACCAGAAATCGAAGAACGCCAACACAGTCCCTCGTTGCCTGCCAAATGGACTGGCAGCAAAGGCCTGCATCGATTACGCGAACAACGTCTCTATGAATGAGGCTGACCGCCTTCGAACGGCAGCCGAAAAATGATCTGGGTCTGGATCGAATACCGCGTTGAGATGACGCGGCAGTGAAATTGGATTTCAAGTAGAACGCGCGTGATGCACGAAGTCAACACCCTGTTTATGAACTCATCAGAGTTCGCCCACGCTTCCCTGCCACACCGATCGACCGCAAACCAGATTTCATGTACGGAACCGTACGCGGCCCCACGTGCCCGATTGCACCGCTGCCGAATGTTCGGATACGTTCCCTGCTTCGATGCTTCTGTTTCTCTGCAACGCCCTCCTCTCCTGTGTGAGGCCTCAGCATGTATCGTCACTGGCTCCTGATCGTCGTCGCCCTGACGGCGACTCTGACACTCGCAGATCCCGCATCCGCCGACGACCGTCCAAACTTCCTCGTCTTCATCGGCGATGACATGACCTGGACCGATGCCGGCTGCTTCGGCAACAGCGAGGTCCGCACCCCGCACATCGATCAGCTGGCCCGCGAGGGGATGCGGCTGACCGCCTGCTTCACGCCCGCCCCCATGTGTTCCCCCACACGCCAGGCGCTCTACACCGGCCTGTTTCCGGTCCGCAACGGTGCTCACCCAAACCACAGCCGCATCCACGAGGGCATCCGCACGATGCCCCACTTTCTGACTGACCTGGGATACCGGGTGGCCCTCTCCGGCAAGCGACACTTCGGGCCGCCGGAGAGCTTCCCGTTTGAGTTCCTCGGCCCCGACAAGGATCCCGACTTCGAAGCGATCGAGACATTTGTCGACGACGAGAACGATGCCCCCTGGTGCCTGGTCGTCTGTTCCAACCAGCCCCACACTCCCTGGAACCGGGGCAATACCGACCAGTACCCACCGAAGTCCCTGACGCTGCCACCTTACATGGTCGACACGCCCGCCACCCGCCGGGGACTTTCGCAGTACTACGCCGAAGTCACCGAAATGGACGGCGAACTGGGACGATGCCTGGCGATCCTGGACGAATCCGGCCAGCGGGACCACACCTGCATCGTGTTCCTCAGCGAGCAGGGCTCGAGCTTCCCCCACTGCAAGTGGACCCTGTACGACACGGGAATCCGGGCTGCGGGTGTCGTCGCCTGGCCGGGCGTTGTGGAACCCGGCACGAGCAGTGACGCCCTCATCTCATATGTCGACCTGCTGCCGACATTGATCGAAGCCGCCGGAGGAACACCGTCGGACGAGCTCGACGGTCGCAGCTTCCTTGCGGTCCTCAACGGTACTTCGACGCAGCATCGGGATGCGGTCTTCGCGGTCCAGACCACACGCGGCATCATCAAGGGGTCGGAAGCATATGGCATCCGCTGCGTGCGGGACGGACGCTACAAGTACATCCTGAACCTCAATGCGGAGAACCAGTTCTCCAACACCGTCTCCGAGAGCGAGGGCATCTTCGCCACCTGGAAACACAAAGCCCAGCAGAACCCGACCGCCGCAAAGCTGGTCGAGGGATATCTCCGCCGACCGGAAGTCGAGTTCTACGACCTCGCTGCTGACCCCTTCGAGCTCAACAATCTTGCCGCCAGCCCCACACCCGAACAGCAGGTACGGATGCAACAGCTGCGGCAGCAACTGGACGCCTGGATGGCCCAGCAGGGAGATGAGGGGGCGGCGACCGAGATGGAGGCCCTGGAACGAATGAATCCGCGGAGCGCCAGGGGCTTCCGCCGCTGGCGAGCGCAGCAGCAGCAGTCCGGGCAGGACTCCGCGGATTAGATCACACTCGAACCAGACGGACGGGCCGCTCACTTGCCCCGGGCGGCTCCGCCGGCTTCGCGATGGCGGTGGGCAGCCGGCAGAAAGAAGTTCGTCATGTCACCCGGAGTCAGTGGTGCCACGGCACCGCCGGTCGTACCGGAGACACCGGCAGCGATCGGCAGCTCTCCACTCCCGTCGTCAACAATGACGTTGAAGCGGTTCAGAACCGCACCAATCGGATTCCCCAGGCTCGAACCGCCACCGCCGGCAAAGTGCAGGGCCACAGGACGATCGTCCCGTTCGGTGACGATCAGCGACCCCGAGTCACCCGCATCCGTCATCGGACGGGCCGCATCACCCTGGTAAGCGATCTGACCGACGAAGACGATGATGTCGACGCTGAAGGCAACCGGAACCGTCACGTTCAGCCCGGTGATCTTGCCGGTGGTCTGTCCGGTCGTACGCCCGAACTTCTGAACACGCATCCCCAGAACCGGCGTCGCCACGTCGCGTGACGGAGCACCATAGGTCGGTGATGCCGCGCCGACCGTTCCGGGAACCACTTCAGCCAGGGCCGCATCCATCACGTTCACGCCTTCACCGTTGGCGAAGTCGGAACCACCGCTCGCCGACGGCAGGAAGTACGGCTGGAAGTCGACGAGGTTCGCGATGACATCGTCCGCCCCGCCTCCATCACCCGGGCTGGGCTGCAGAATCGGGTCGCCAATGCTGGCCAGACCTTCCAGTGCGAACACGTGAGTGTTCGACAGAATGTACTGTGTTCCCGCCGAGTCGATGCAGCGGCATCCGAGGGTACCGGCAGATCCGGCCCCAAGTCCGTTGAACGCCGAGACTCCGATCGGCACCGGGCGCGGACACCGTTCCGTCGGATCGAGGACACCGTCGGAAACGACCAGATCGGCCGACGCACCGCTCTCACCACCGGTCGAAATATCGATGCTCGCCTCGCTCGGAGCATTCGCCGGCGACGCAGCAACAGCATCTGTGGCGTCTCCGGCATCAGCGACATCTCCGGCGTCTGCAGCACCGTCATCAGTTGCATTCACTCCGCCGCGGGCCACCGGCGGCAGGGCGATCGTCTTGCCGTCCCGACGGACGACGCGGTCGGTCGCCGGACGGGCCCGGAACCGGTCCCCCACGACTTCCTGCCCCAGATCAACTCCGTCGACGCTGCCGGGAAGTTCTTTCAACACTCCCCGACGCATCGTGTACAGCAGGACGACCAGATTGCCGCTCGAATCCTCACCGACTGCCGTCCCCACGATCCCTTCGTGCTTGAGCAGTTCCGGCGTGTGCTTCAGCTGCACGTCCATAACGTGCCGCACGTCGTCCCAGGTGTACGACTTGCCGGGGACCAGATCCTCTTCGTCCGGCTGTCCCTCGGCGGCGGCGACCATTTCGGCATCGGCCGGACGAACCACCCGGGCGGACAGTTCGAAGGCGCGACGGCTTGCGAGCGGCAGCGGCTCTTCGCTGGTGAATCCGATCCGCCGGCTGCGGGTCACCTGACCGGAACGCAGTGTGCCGGTTTCGGGAACGAACTCGATGTACGCGGCACCGTCGGTCAGTTCGCCATCGGTATCCGCAAGCGTCAGGGCTTCGACGCCGGTACCGTCCACGGCCAGAACGATCGGGCCAGCCAGGTCCTCGTCCGACGTATTCTTGAGACTGACAGCCACGCCGTGGCTCGTGCGGGTCGAACTTCGCAGATCACTGCGAACAATGATCTCCACCTGTTCGGAGAGATCCGCGTCCGCCAGACGCGACGCGTCGGTCCCGGACTCCTCCGCCGGAATCGCTGGTCGATCCGGGTCGGCTGCAAATCCCGCGGGAAGGGAAACGGCTGCGGCCATCATCCAAGTGAGAAGGAACCGCAGGGCAAAGGTCGACTGCTTCATTTCGGCCTCGTGCTGACTGGTATGTCGTGCTTCGCTTCTGCCGAAGTTCCGGCTGGTTATGTCCCGTCCGAACGGGCAGCGGGTATGCGGAAACGGCCTCGGCAGAAGAGTCGGTGCAGCAGATCTCGGGGTTCGTCCAGGCGTCCGTACGCAACAGACCAATGCGGGAGCCGCGCGACAGCCCCGCAGTGTCACCGGACCGCCCTGACCGATCGACACAATAGAGAAAATAAGAAAGCCGCGCACCCGAGACTACCGCACGCCAAAACGGGAGTCAACGACGATCCCGCTCACCTGCGCAGGACGGAAGCACCGACGGAGGGAATGCCGGCATTTGGTAGAGAGGGAGGACCAGGGGGCACCTGCGCGTCGCTCAGACGCTGAATCGAATGACGATTTCGTCACCGTCCTGAACGATGTAATCCTTCCCTTCGGTCCGGTGCAGCCCCGCGGCCCGAACCTCCTTCTCCGATCCCAGCCGCAACAGGTCTTCCACCGACATCACCTCGGCCCGGATAAACCCGCGGGCCAGGTCGGAGTGAATGCTGCCGGCGGCTTCCACGGCATCCGATCCCCGCTTCAGCAGCCAGGCGTGCACTTCCTTCTCATCACAGGTGTAAAAGGTGATGTAATCGGTCAGCTTGAAGATCGCCCGGATGACGCGATCCCGACACGGCTCGCCCAGACCCATCTCCTCGGCGAACAGTTCGCGATCCTCGTCGCCCCGTTGCTGCACTTCGAGTTCGAGCCCCAGTGGCCCGGCGACAACCGGAGGCCCCAGCGCCTCGATCTTCGCCACGACTTCGTCATCAACCTGCGAATCCGCCGTGTTGAGCAGCACGAGATGCTGCTTGCGAGTCAGCAGCGAGAAGGACCGGGTCGCCTTCTCCTGAGCCTCGCTGAACTCGAGATCCCGCAGCGTCTCGCCTTCACTCAACCGGGCCTCGAGCGGCTCCAGACCGTCCAGTTCCGCCGCCAGCTCGTCCCGGTTCGGGAGCGGCTTGGTCAGATCCTTGCGGAGACGCTCGATCCGGTTCGAGACGATCTGCAGGTCGGCGAGAACCATGTCCGTAACGAAATCCTCGACCTCGGCCGCCGGGTCGCCCCCCAGATAGGCGCCGACCACCTGCACCAGTGCCGTCGCCTCGCGGATCACGCCCAGCTTCTGCGCGTTGCCGGACTGCTCACCCCGCGCCAGTCCCGGCGTATCGAGCAGATCGATCCGGGCGGGGGTCTCCTTCTTCGGCTTGTACATCTCGACGAGCCGGTCGAACCGCTCATCCGGAACGATCGTCACCCCCACCTGCCCGGTATGGGCCTTGGAGATGTCCGGTTTGGTTCCGGTCAGAAGCTCGAAGACGGTGCTCTTGCCCGTTCCCTGATAGCCGACAATGCCGATCCGCATAGGTCCCGTACTTTCGCAATGATGAGGACAGTCTCGAAGCGGCTAAGGATAGCGAGCCGCGACGTCTGCGAAAACAACCGGGGGATCAGTCGGTCGCGGCAATCTGCTTCCAGAGGTCGCCGGCGAACAGGTCCACCGTGCGGGCCAGTCCCGCCTCGACCAGTTCCGGACCGGTGACAAACCGGCCGGGACGGTTCCAGACGGCCAGTTTCTCCGGCGGATAGTCCAGCAGTCGCGCGATCAGCCGATCCAGATCTTCTTCCATGAAGCGAAAGTGCCGGGTCCACTCCGCCGCCTCTTCCAGACGCACGTTCTCCTCACTCTGCCAGCGGAGCGGATGGAACAGCAGCGTGGAATGGGGCGTGACGAACCGGCGACGGCAGGCGGCAAACGGAAGAATCGAGGCGGACGAACACTCCCCCGAGACCACAGCCACCGGGTCGAGTCCGCGGAGACGAATGATCGACGCCAGTGCCAGCCCGGTGTAGGCACTTCCCCCACACGAGTCGAACCAGATCGTTCCGCGACTGCGACGGGGCACGGAGACAAGCTGATCCATCAGCTCCGGCTGGCGGTCGGTAAAGTCGCCACAGATCACCAGCTCCCAGTCGTGCCGGGGACGCTCTTCGGCAGCAGACGGCCGCGTCGCTGCACTCGGGTACGGTCGGATCGAACGTCGGTCACTCATCGTCGGAACGGTTCCAGGGATCAACGGGCCGGGAGACGTCCGTACGATAGCGGGAGGGCGCGGACTGCGGTATCGCGCAGGGCCCGGCGGACCGGCCACAGCAGATCCCTGCCCCCCCTTTGCAGCGGGCATTGAAGCGGTGTCACCTGGCCTGTCACAGACGGACTGGCGTTACACGGCGGCAGCAAGCACCGGAAGACGCTGCGACACCGCATTGAGTGCCAGGCCGGTCGTCTCGAATGACGTGACCGGCAGCCGACTGAAGCGGATCAGTCCCAGCCGATCTCCTGTCACCATCAGCTCCCGACCCGCCCCTTCCAGACTCTTCTGCAGATCGACCAGCAGCGAGAGAAAGGCCGCACCGTAATACTGGACGCTGCTCAGGTCGACAATCACGTAGTCGCCGGGCAGATACGTCGGCAGGCTGTGCAGGAAATCGGCCAGCCGGCTGATGGACGAGGTGTGCAGCGAACCGAGCTGCGATTCGTCGAGGTGGAGAAGGAGGGCCCGAAATTCGGGAAGGGTTTCGATGCGTGCTGCGTGACCGTTCATTGTCCGTGGCTCCTGTCGTCGGAGACCGTTATCCCAGTCAGGCCACATCCCTGGCGGCGGTACCGAGCATCCTGCGGGAAAAGCGAAGCGAGCGGTGACGTGCGTACCACTGACGCTTGGCGGGATTCTTCGAAAATCGTCGTTTTCGTGTTCCGTCGACCATCGTTGACCCTCCCGGTGCCGCACGTCGCTGTATGCGTTCTGAAAAAGAAAACGTCTGCCGCGATCGAATCTCCGGCGGAATGCGGCGGAATCCGCCAGTGCATCGATTCGCGGTAACGCAGACCACTGCGTTTCGGTCCCGGCGAGAAGGCGAGACAAGCGACGTGCAACCACAATCTTCTTCGCTGCAGCAACTTGCGTCGCCAGCAGAGCTCAGTTCCTTGTGGTGTCTGTCGCGTTCATAGTCCCTGCTTCCGGTTCGACCAGGCGTCCAGTCTGTCGAGCGCAAACAGGTTCGGGGTGTTTCCCGGAATTCGGCGAAGAAGCCCGGAACCGGGGCGTTTTCCTCTGCGACGGGCGAGCCAACGGCTGAGCCGGTCAACCACCCGCAAACAACTCCGCAAGGAATCGCACCATGTTCCGCCTGTTTTCGACCAAGCGACTCGCACTGGCCGGTCTGCTGGCCGCTGCCGGACTGGCGTCCGCCGGAACCGCCCAGGCCTGCGACTACGGCATCGAGTGCCAATACAAGCCGGTCATCACGTACCGCTGGGATCACGTGGAAACGATCCGCTGGGTGACTGTTTACGACGAGTACGGTTGCCCGCACCGGGTGAAGAGGGTCTTCGTCGAGAAGGTCCGCGTACCGGTGAAGACATTCGTGAAGGTCTGTTACTGACGCGTTCCGAGTGGCGTGTGGCCTTCGGGACCCTGCGTGCTTTCCCGAAGGTCGCCGTCATCCGGAATCGCTGAATGTCGCGTCGTCTGCTGAAGTTCCGGCACCGGAAGCACGAAGCCGCTTGCAGTTCGTGGCGTCTTCGTCAAGACTTTGGTGACCTCCCGGAACGCCAAGAGACGACCAACATGACCGACCGCGAACTAGCCGAGGCCATCTCACGACGTGATGACTCGACGGAATACTGGCAGCAGGCACAGCGGCACTTTGAGCAGCTGTACAACCGCCACTCGCGACTGCTGCTGGCCTTCCTGTCTTCACGCGTCAACCGGAGCGACCTGGAAGACATCCACCAGGCGGTCTGGTCCCGGGTCTGGCAATACCTGCCAACCCACTTTGATGGTCAGAATTTTCGGGCCTGGTTGTACCAGATCGCCAGGAACTACGTCATCCAGCTCGGTCGCAAGAAAAAGAGTGACCTGCTGGGTGCCGAAGAGGAGCAGGCACTTCCCTCCCGGGCCGCCGGCCCGGATGACCGACTGGTCGAGAGGGAACGGATGGAAGTCCTTCAGCGGTGCCTGGAAAGGCTGGAGGACAACCTGGCCGAATTAGTCCGCGCCCGGTTACGGGGAGAAAGTTACGAGGACATCTGCACGACCTGCGAGATTCCTCCGGCACGGGCACACAAAATGTTCCACACTGCGAAATCGCAGTTGACTGCGTGTGTCGAGCGAGCAATGCAATGAGTCTCCACATCATGGAAATCCCGGAATCCCAGGCTGAACTGGCGGGGTGGCTCGAAGAGCACCTGGTCGGACTTCAGCTGGGTGAGCTGGTCGCCGAACTTTCGGCTGTCCATGCCGACCGCAATGGCGAAAACGTCACCCTCGAACAGCTCCTCGGCGACGAGTTGCCTGCTGCCCTGTCACAGGGACTGGGGACGCTTTCTCCTGCAAAACTCCGCGGACTGCTGCAGCATCCGCGTCTCCTGCTTGACCTGCAGGAACGCCTGCTGTTCGAGTCCGGTGAGTACTGGCAGAGACATCCGGCCCGCTCGGACGAACTGGATGACCTCAGCGATCGCAGCTGGCGGATCCTGGCTCCGGCCATCGCGCCGCCTCCTGCCGAAACCGCCAGCGACCGGCCCAGAACACAGCCACGCGCCGGAGGCGCCCCCTCCGGTTCGCGGACTCCCTGGTCGGCCATCGCCGCCACGGCCGCAACCATCATGCTGGCCGCACTGGTCCTGCACGAGACCGGCTATCTGAGCGTCAACCTGAACCCCGATAACGCTGTCACCATGCAGCCGGCAGCCGATCCTCCGCCTGCCCCCGATGATCCCGCAACGCCCGACACACCGCCTCCCGCGACAAGCGGATGGGGCTGGGAACGACCCGGGGCCCTGCCGACCGGCGTCGAGGACGAGGTTTACCTCAACACGCTCGCCAACTCCGCCTATGAATGGTTCCGCAAGCGTCCCGAGGATCGCGAAGGGGTTGCAAAGCGGATCGCGCAGTTCCGCGACGGCTGCGACCTGCTGATCCATTCCGATCATCCGCCGCTCGCACAGGAAGACCAGATGTGGCTGCGGGAGCGCTGCCTGGCCTGGCGGGACAACCTCGACAGTCACCTCGCGGCCCTCGAAGAAGGTGCCGACCCCGTCACCATTCGCGGACAAGCGGATGAGACGATCAAGAAGCTGATCAGTGCCCTGCGATCCCGAGCCGAAACGCTGGGCTGAATGGCCCAAGCGAACCACTGTCACTCCCCCAGCCCACCGGCCGCGACCGGTGGGGGGGGGAAGGCTTGAGGCTCGAGACGTGAGGCTTGAGCGATCGGGTACCCGCGGTTGCTCGCCAACCGCGGCCGGCGCAGCCGGCAAGAGGCCGATACACATTCGTCGGGTGCCACTGGCGGCTTGCCCGCCAGTGCGATCGTCATGTTGATGCAC
>ENA-ORCW01000789-ORCW01000789.1-marine-metagenome-genome-assembly--contig:-NODE-789-length-11420-cov-3.579917_pt1 | contig 11420 bp, 12 predicted proteins | sample MGYA00237784_ERZ508517 | MGnify/ENA primary metagenome ERZ508517 (study PRJEB26187, sample SAMN06268979) | marine metagenome | isolation source: Tt ae E1 feedstock associated aerobic enrichment on... | reverse complement strand
GACGAGAATCAGCTCCACGCCGCCGTGGTCGAACTGGTCGCCCTCGACGATGCCGAAATCAAATACTCCACCGTCCAGAACTGGTGGCCGGGCGATGAGGACGGCAAGGGCGGTATCTACAATTTCGTGACCAAGCGCGGCGACTGCCGCGGCGCCCGCTCCAAGATCAGCTGGACCCAGGTTGAAACCGGCTCCGCCGTCACCTGGAAATATCCGTCCTGCATCCTGCGCGGCGACGACAGCGTGGGTGAGTTCTACTCCATCGCTGTCACCAATGGGCGCCAGCAGGCCGACACCGGCACCAAGATGATCCATCTCGGCAAGCGCACGAAGAGCCGGATCATCTCCAAGGGCATTTCTGCCGGAAAATCCGATAATACCTATCGCGGCCTCGTCTCGATCAACAAACGTGCCGAGAAGGCCCGCAACTTCACCCAGTGCGACAGCCTTCTGATCGGCGGACGTTGCGGCGCCCACACGGTGCCATACGTCGAGAACCGCCGCGCAGATGCTCAGCTGGAGCATGAAGCGACGACGACCAAGCTCTCCGAAGACCAGCTCTTCTACGCCCGCCAGCGCGGCCTCGGCGAGGAGCAGGCGGTGGCCCTGCTGGTCAATGGCTTCGTCCGCGAAGTCCTGCAGGAATTGCCGATGGAGTTTGCTGTGGAGGCCCAGAAGCTGCTGGAAGTCAGCCTTGAAGGCAGCGTCGGCTAAAGCTGGCAGCCGGAATCGCTTTTTCAGGTACCCAATTCCTGAGCTAAGGGCTTTCCCTTAGGCCTTGTCGGCCCTACATCGGCCCCATGTTGAAGATTGAGAACCTGACCGCCACCGTGGGCGAGGCTGAAGAGGCCAAGCAGATCATCAACCGGCTGACCCTTGAGGTGCCCGCCGGTGAGGTGCACGCTATCATGGGGCCCAATGGCGCCGGCAAGTCGACCCTGTCCTATGTCCTCACAGGCCGCAGCGGCTATGAAGTCACCGGCGGCAGCGCCACCCTTAACGGCGATGACATCCTGGAGATGGAGCCGGAAGAGCGCGCCGCCAAGGGCATGTTCCTGTCCTTCCAGTACCCGGTCGAGATCCCCGGCGTGCCGGTCATGACTTTCGTGCGCACGGCCATGAATTCCCAGCGCAAGCTGCGCGGCGAGGAAGAGATTTCAGCGCCGGACTTCATCAAGAAATCCCGCGAGATCGCAAAACAGCTAAAGCTCGATGCCGAGATGCTTAAGCGCCCGGTGAATGTCGGCTTCTCCGGCGGCGAAAAGAAGCGGCTCGAAATCTACCAGATGATGATGCTGGAGCCGAACTTTCTGATCCTCGATGAGACCGATTCCGGCCTCGATATCGATGCGCTGAAGATCGTTGCCGACGGCGTGAACGCGCTGCGTTCGCCCGACCGCGCCGTGATGGTGATCACGCACTATCAGCGGCTTCTCGACTACATTGTTCCCGACACGGTTCATGTTCTTTACCGCGGCCAGGTCATCAAATCCGGCGATAAGGATCTGGCGCTCGAGCTGGAGAAGAACGGATATACCGGCGTCATCGACGCTGCGGCTTGAGGTGTGCAGATGAATGTTCATGCCCAGAATACGCTGACGGAAGCGGAGACGGCGCTAATCGACAGTTTTGCAGGCCGTTTCTCCGACTTACCGGGAGATGCCGATGTGACCGTGAGGCGCGACGAGGCGCTCGAACTGCTAAAGCAGGGTTTGCCGACGCGTCGCGTGGAAGCTTGGCACTACACGGATCTGCGCCGACTGCTTTCGACGATTCCGGCGTTTAAGCCGGTCTCGGAAGCCGAAGCTGTTGCACCGCTGCTCGACCATGCAGTTGTCTTGCCTGTCCTCAATGGCACAGTGCATGATCGCGAGGCGGGACCTGAAGGTGTTGCCATTGCACGTCTTGCCGACAAATTGCAGGAAGGTGCAGTCGAAGCCGAGTGGCTCACCGCCGCCGACCGCTTCGATGCCGTCGGTGCGGTCAACGCTGCCTTCGTGTCTGACGGCTACTGGCTCGATATAGAAGAGGATGCCGAGCTCGAGCACCCGCTGGAGCTTCAAAACATTCACGCCGGTGGGCAGGTGCATGCTCGTTTTGTGGCAAATTTTGGCGTGAACTCCAAGGCCACTGTCGTTGAGCGTCAGACGGGTGCAGGGTCCGCTTTCGCCACCTCCATGACTCATCTCGACGTGGCTGACGGCGCTGAGGTTCTCTGGATTGTGCTTCAGGAACAGCCGGATGACACTGCCTATCTCGGCCGGTTCTCGGCCAAACTTGGCAAGGGAGCCAAGCTGACGCTTTTCGTGATGAACAGCGGCGGCAAGCTCGTCCGCCAGGAAGTGAAGGTGGTCGCCGGCGGCGAAGGTTCCGAATTCAAGCTGCGAGGTGTGAACCTGCTTGGCGGTGAAGCGCATTGCGACGTCACGATGGTGCTCGACCATACCGCGCCGGACACTTTTTCGACCGAGACACTGCGAAATGTCGTAACAGGCAAGGCAAACGGTGTGTTCCAGGGACAGATCCGCGTTGCGCAGATTGCCCAGAAAACCGATGCCAAGATGGCCTGCAACACACTGTTGCTTTCCGATGAGGCCGGGTTTTCCTCGAAGCCGGAACTTGAAATCTTCGCGGACGATGTGGCCTGTGGTCATGGTGCAACGGTCACGGACATCGAGGACGAACACCTTTTTTATCTGATGTCGCGCGGCATCGATGAAAAAATGGCTCGTGGCCTGCTGGTAAAGGCGTTCGTCGCGGAGGTGATCGAGGAACTCGAGGACCAGTCCGTGATAGAGGCGCTCGAGGCCAGGCTGGTTAATTGGTTCGCCGAGCACGGTTAAACCAACCCTAAAACCACTTGAGCCTGCATTTTTCTGTGCGGCAAGCGGGGTTCGAAATGGACCAGAAGGTCGATACTATGAGCTATGATGTCGAAGCCGTTCGCCGGGATTTTCCGATCCTGGCGCGCGAGGTTTACGGCAAGCCGCTCGTCTATCTCGACAACGGTGCCTCGGCGCAAAAGCCGCAGGCGGTGATCGATGCCGTTACGCATGCTTACAGCAACGAATACGCAAATGTGCATCGGGGCCTACATTTCCTCTCGAACGCCGCCACGGATTCCTATGAGAAAGCGCGCGAAACGGTCCGCCGCTTTTTGAATGCCGAAAGCGCTGACCAGATCATTTTCACCAAGTCGGCGACCGAGGCGATCAACACCGTTGCCTACGGTCATGCGATGCCCGATATCGGCGAGGGTGACGAGATCGCCCTGTCGATCATGGAGCATCACTCCAACATCGTGCCCTGGCATTTCCTGCGAGAGCGCCACGGTGCGAAACTGGCCTGGATTCCGGTCGATGAGGAGGGGGTGCTCACCGTTGAGGCATTCGAGAAGACGCTGACCGACCGCACCCGACTAGTCGCCATCACGCATATGTCGAATGTGCTTGGCACCGTTACGCCGCTGAAGGATATTATACGGATTGCTCATGAACGCGGCATTCCGGTTCTGGTTGACGGCAGTCAGGGAGCGGTACATCTGCCGGTCGATGTGCAGACACTCGACTGCGATTTTTATGTGTGTACGGGACATAAGCTCTACGGCCCTTCGGGCATTGGTGTGCTTTATGGCAAGAAGGAGCGTCTTGCCGCGATGCGGCCTTTCCAGGGCGGCGGCGAGATGATCGAAGACGTGACTCTCGATAGCGTCACCTACAACGACCCGCCGCACCGTTTCGAGGCGGGTACACCACCCATCGTACAGGCGATTGGGCTTGGTGCCGCGCTGGAGTATATCGAAGGCGTTGGTCGCGAAGCGATCGCAGCGTATGAAACCGATCTTGTACGCTATGCACATGAACAGCTCGGTCGCATCGATACACTCCGCATTTTCGGTAACGCGCCGGATAAGGGCGCCATTGTGTCCTTCGAGATCACGGGTATTCACGCGCACGACGTCTCCATGGTTATCGACCGTTCGGGTGTGGCTGTCAGGGCGGGAACGCATTGCGCGCAGCCCCTTTTGAAGCGTTTCGGTGTAACCTCCACCTGCCGTGCCTCATTTGGCATGTACAACACGCGTGAGGACGTTGATGCCCTTGCTGAAGCGCTTGAAAAAGCGCGGCGTTTTTTCGGATGAACGAGATGACTGACACACCGAAAGATACCGGACAGTATACTGAAGCGATTGCTGCCGAGGAGGCCGAAGCCAAGACGCATTCAGTATCCTCAATCCCGCAAGAAGAGCTTGCGCGGCTGACGGATGACATCGTCAGCGCGCTGAAGACCGTCTACGATCCGGAAATTCCCGCTGACATCTACGAACTTGGTCTGATCTACAAGGTGGATATCGAGGATGACCGCTCGGTGAAGATCGACATGACGCTGACTGCGCCGGGATGTCCGGTCGCAGGGGAAATGCCCGGCTGGGTGGAAAACGCCGTCAGCAGCGTCGAGGGCGTGGGCGAGGTGGAAGTGACCATGGTGTTTGATCCGCCCTGGACGCCCGATCGTATGTCCGAAGAGGCGCAGTTCGCTGTCGGCTGGTACTGAACGACAGGACGCACCGCCCTTGCAAGACGATCGATTCTTGCCCATCTTCACTACTAAGCCTTTCCGCGAGCCTTTCACTCGCTGTGAACGGAGAATGCGATGAGCCGATTTCAAGTGATGAGCATGACCGATGCGGCGGCTGGCCGCGTGCGCGATATCGTGGCTGCCCGCGATGGTGCCAAGGGAGTGCGCGTCGGCATTAAGAAGGGCGGATGCGCCGGCATGGAATACACGGTGGATCTGGTGACCGAAGCCGATCCCAAGGATGATCATGTGGAATATGAAGGTGCACATGTTTATGTCGCACCGGAGGCAGCGCTTTTTCTGCTAGGAACGCAACTGGATTTCGAAGTGACAAAGCTGCGCACCGGCTTCACCTTCAACAATCCCAACCAGACCTCGGCCTGCGGCTGTGGCGAATCGATCGAACTGAAGCCCGCGGACCTGAAAGCGCTCGCCGAGGCCCGCGGTCCTGCCTGATGGGCGGCTGCGTGTATGGATAACGACGCGATCCACGATCTTTTCGCCGGGCTTGGCCCTGTCGCGATCAGACGCATGTTCGGCGGCAGGGGCATCTATCATCAAGGTGTCATTTTTGCGCTGGAGATCGGCGGCGAGATCGTGCTGAAGGCCGATCAGAAAACTGTGACCGAATTCGAAAAGGCCGGTTCTCGCCAATGGATCTATGAAGGCCATAAGGGACGCGGGCCGGTAGCGATGCCGTATTGGTCCATTCCCGACATTGCTGTCGACGATCCCGACGAAATGGCGCGTTGGGCTCACCGCGCTTTCGAAGCAGGCCTTAGAAGCAAGAAGCTATAATTCTTCCATTTCATAAGAAACGCCGCCGACGAATGCCGCCGGCGGCTGCGTTCTGTTGATACGGGACGCGCTGTCAGGTCTTGACCGGGATCCTCATGAACGCCGGCACATCGTCGCCAAAGCCCACCGTAGCGTCTTCCTCACGTTGATGTCGCCGGTTCTCTTTGCGCGGTTCGGCTTTGTCCTGCTTTGCCTTGCGTTCGGCATTGTCAGATTTGATATCGTCCTTGCGCGGTTTCTTGCCGGACGTTTTTCTCTCTCCGCCTGCCGAGTCCTTCTTGCCGCCGCGTTTCGCGCCGCGCCCGCGTTTTTCTTCTTCGGCGCCGTCGTCGATCTGAAGCGTCGACAAATCGCCATCCAGCCACTCGACATCCTGACCAATCAGTTTCTCGATGGAGTCCATGTATTTACGGTCGGCCTTGGTAATCAAGGTGAAGGCCTTGCCGTCTCGGCCCGCGCGACCGGTGCGGCCGATGCGATGCACATAGTCGTCAGCGTGGGTTGGAATGTCGAAATTGAAGACGTGGCTCACATCGGGGATGTCGAGGCCGCGAGCGGCAACATCGGAAGCCACGAGGAGGCTGAGATTTCCCTTGCGGAAGTTCTCCAGCATCGTCATGCGCGCGCGTTGATCCATGTCGCCGTGCAGCGCGCCGGCGTCGTACTCATGGCGCGCCAACGAGCGGAACAGGGTCGCAACCTCGCTCTTGCGGTTGCAGAAGATGATCGCATTCTTCAGGGTTTCGCCCTCGGAATCGATCAGTGCGCGCAGCCTTTCACGCTTCTCCCACGGTTTGTTGCCGCACTTCACGAAGCGCTGGGTGATGTTCGTGGCGGTAGTGGCGGGGCGTGAGACCTCGACGCGTACCGGTGCCTGCAGAAACTGTTCGGTGAGCTTGGTGATCTCCGGCGGCATGGTCGCCGAGAAAAACAGGGTTTGACGGGTGAAAGGAATGAGTTTGCAGATGCGTTCGATGTCGGGGATGAAACCCATGTCGAGCATGCGGTCGGCTTCGTCGATCACCAGGATATCGACGCCAGTGAGAAGCAGTTTTCCGCGCTCGAAATGATCGAGCAGGCGACCGGGTGTCGCGATCAGCACGTCTGCGCCGCGCTCGAGTTTCTTTTCCTGTTCGTCGAAGGAGACGCCCCCGATTAACAATGCGATGTTAAGACGGTGGTTCTTGCCGTATTTGACGAAGTTTTCCTCAACTTGCGCGGCGAGTTCTCGGGTCGGCTCCAGAATGAGCGTGCGCGGCATACGTGCCCTCGCACGTCCGCGCTCCAGCCGTGTGAGCATGGGCAGTACGAAGGACGCTGTCTTGCCCGTCCCTGTCTGCGCGATGCCAAGCACGTCTTTTCCGGCCAGGGCGTGCGGTATGGCACCTGCCTGGATCGGAGTGGGTTGCGTGTAGCCTGCATCGGCCACGGCGGACAGGACCTTTTGGGACAGGCCCAGATCGGAAAATTTCAACGCTTCCTGAGCGGTGTCTTGTTCTTCTGCTGGCACGTTTCGGCTGTCTTTGTGTTTGCGGTCAATGCCGCCTTGTGAGGCCATAGGACCCCGAATCCCTGGTGGGCGTACGGCTTGGCGCGCGCGATGTCAACAGATCAGTTGCCGTAAAGTCAGCTATTGTTCAGTAACGGAACTGCTCTGAAAGAATGCGTTCGTTCCAGGAATGGCTCTCGTCGAACAGAACGGTAACCGTTTCATCGTGCGATTCGCGGACCGACACCGAGACCACAGATTTGATCTCGGTATGATCGGCAACGGCGTTCACCGGCCGTTTTTCCGGTTCGAGAATTTCGAAATGAACCGTCGCCTGATTGGACAGCAGGGCACCACGCCAACGGCGCGGACGAAATGGACTGACCGGTGTAAGTGCAAGCAAGGGGGCATCAAGCGGAAGAATGGGTCCGTGGGCTGAAAGATTATAGGCCGTCGAACCGGCCGGCGTCGCAACCATGACGCCGTCGCAGATCAATTCCTCGAGGCGCACCTTGCCGTCGATGGCGATGCGGATCTTCGCCGCCTGGTAGGATTGGCGCAGAAGCGAGACTTCGTTGACCGCCAGAGCCTTGACCGTGTTTCCGTCGGCGTCGATGGCTTCCATCTGCAAGGGACGAACTGTCTCCGGTATGGCGGCAGCGACACGGTCGCGCAGGCCGTCTTCCCGATACTCGTTCATCAGGAAGCCTATGGACCCGCGGTTCATTCCATAGATGCGCTTGCCAGCCCCCATCGTCTCGCGCAGTGTATGCAGCATGAAACCGTCGCCCCCCAGCACGACGATGACATCGGCATCCTCGGGGCGTTCCTGGCCGTAGAGCGCGGACAACCGCCTGGCCGCTTCCTGTGCGTCTTCAGTGTCGGCGGAAACGAAGGCAAGCGCCAATGTATTTTGGGTCATCGCAATCGGACAGGGCCTTGAATTCGAGGCAAACAGCTATCGGTTAGCATGTGCGCGAGTGCATGCAAAGACGGGTGGCGCCGCATTGATATGGGAAAGGCAAGGACAAGATGCCAGTTTTGATTTCACTCTTGCGCGGTTTGTGCTAACGGAGCGCCGGATGCCCTTGTAGCTCAGTTGGTAGAGCACCTGATTTGTAATCAGGGGGTCGGCGGTTCGAGTCCGTCCGGGGGCACCATGTTCTCCCGATTGCTGTTGGCGCATTTCTTATCGGTTCCGCGATCCGCGTTCCCGCTCTAGATATCGTCGCAATCCTCGGCGATCTGGGATTGATCGCTTTGTTCGATCTTTCCCTTCTCGATCCGGAAGCGCTCGCTGGTCAGCACGGAGTTGCCGGGGAACTCGTAGCATACGGTCACGACCTTCGTTGTGCCCAGTTCCTCCTCCAGTCGATAGCGTATATCGGTGCCTTTTCCCGAGGCTGTCTCCCAGGCGTCGAGCGAATCCAGGAATTCGGCCTTCGTCTGCTCGATGCCAATGTCGTTCAAGACGACCCGCGCGTCCTCGGCGAGGAGATCAGAGAGTTGTTCACGGTCCGCCGTGCGGAGGGCATCGAACCATTTGGCGAGGATATCGGTTTCCTCGGCCAATGAGGGCGGGATGGTGATGGCGACGATGGCCAGGATCAATGGCAATCGGTGCAGTTTCATTGAAAACCCCAATCCAGTGCTGTTGGCGCGCGATTCCGGCAGCGCCACTTTACCGGTATTATGGTTATACCGAAATCCCGGGGAATGCGTTGCGTTACCTTCGGTCCGACGCGCTTTTCAGATGCTGATAGGCGGCATAAAGAGAAACCGCCGCGGCGTTCGAGACGTTGAGCGAGCGGATCGCGCCTGGAACGTCGAGCCGTGCCAATGCGGATACGGTCTCGCGCGTCTTTTGCCGCAGGCCCTTTCCTTCGGCTCCCAAAACCAGCGCAATCCGGTTTTCGCGAAAGGTGTTTTCCAGTTGCTCGGGGCCGTCCGAGTCGAGACCGATGGTCTGGAATCCTGCTTGCGAAAGTTCCTCGAGCGCAGTTGCTAGGTTGCGCACTGTCAGGTGATCGATGTGTTCAAGCGCGCCGGAGGCGGCTTTGGCGAGCACGCCGGACTCGGCCGGGCTATGGCGTGCCGTCGTCACGAGTGCGTTGACGCCGAAAGCGACCGCCGAGCGCATGATGGCACCGACATTGTGCGGATCCGTCACCTGATCGAGGACAAGGACGAGTGCTGCGCCGTCGAGGTCCCGCAAAGGCTTGGGTTTGAGGGGCTCGGCCTCGATAAGGACGCCCTGATGGACAGCGTCAGGACCGATGAGGCGGTCGATTTCGCGCGGCTCGACGGTTTCGACCGGAAAGGGAAGGGCTGTGTATTTTTCCAGGTCGAGGCGCGCCGCCGCGTTTCGGGTCACGCGCAGGTGCTTGATCCGCCGTTTCGGATTGTCGAGCGCGGCGCGTACTGTGTGCAGTCCGTAAAGTCGAACGGTCCCGTCACCGCCATCACCGTCGCGAGTGAAGGGTTGTTGGCTGCCGCGCTTTTGTTGGTTGCGGTCCCTGTGGGCCCGCCGGAGGCGCGCGTAATGGCTGTCTTTCGGGGTCCGGGAATTGTGATCGTCGCTCATGGCGTCTCTATAGGCCCACAGCGCAATTCTGGAAACCGGATTCGCGCGATGAAAGTTTTTCGCGCTGGATTTGCGACAGGCTGTTGACACCGAAGTGCGGCCTCGTCATAAGGCGCATCGCGGAAGAGAACAGGGCGATTTGCCTACTCTGTATTCCGCCTCGTCGCTGAACTCTGACGGAAACGGAGGGGTGTCCGAGTGGTTAAAGGAGACGGACTGTAAATCCGTTCGCTATGCGTACGCTGGTTCGAATCCAGCCCCCTCCACCACCGCCATCAGAGCCAGCGAAGCGAACCCGGCGGGTATAGCTCAATGGTAGAGCAGCAGCCTTCCAAGCTGAATATGCGGGTTCGATTCCCGCTACCCGCTCCAGCTTATCCTTTTAAAATTGGTTTTAAATCTCGGTTCGGTATGGTTTGCGTCGTTTCGAGTTTCATTTGAAACGGCTCCCTCGCTCTGTTGATCACTGCCTCGCTCCGATAATCGTTGGAGCGATGCCTTTGTAAGGGGCGCAGTATGGCTTCATCCTTTTTTGGATGAATGTCGGAACTGAAGTTCCTCACGCGTCTTATCGAAGTCAGCAAGAGGAGAAATTCGATGAGTGCGCTTCGGGAAAAGGTTTCTTCGGCCATCGTTGCGGTGACCGACATTGGACGGGCGCGGCGCTTTTACAGTGACACGCTGGGCCTTGAACTCGAGGAGGAGGGTATGGAAGGGGTGCTGGTCTACAAGACCGGTACCACGCACCTGGTTGTTTACCCGTCCGAGTTTGCCGGCACCAACAAGGCCAACGCCGTGGTGTGGGATTGCGGTGCCGATTTAGATGCGATCGCTGCCGATTTGGTCGCCAAGGGCTTGGAACTCGAGCACTATGATATGGACGGGGTGACCTACAAGGACGGTGTTCATGAGGCGGGCGGGTTCAAAATGGTTTGGTTCAAGGATCCCGACGGCAACGTCCTGCACCTCAACAGCGCGTGAAACACCTCACCGCCCAGAACGAGCGCGATGACCCGCCCGGCAGAACGGGCGGGAAATATGCTGAGCCGTCGGTCACACGCAACTGTGACTTCGTTTCTGAAGAAAAAGGGCAGCGACTGCGACACCGGGCTGTTTCGAGCTTAGGTGGAGGCCCTCTTGACCATCACGTTCGGACCGGCCCCTTCGATGAGTGCAGCCGGTATGTTCAACCGGACAAGCACTCGATGGGTGGTCACCATGTTGATGTCTGAAGCGGGGCTTTCCGAAGCGCCGGCTGTTTTGCCTGGTGCGCGTTTCTCCGACACGTTCACCGCCGTCACCGATGAGCGCATCGATGCCTCCGTTGCCGTCGAGCGGGCGTTCATGACGTCTCCGGGATGGGTCGACAAGCTCATGGGGCTGCGGGACCGAATTGTCCGGCCGTTCGGTTTGAAGACCAGGAACCGGATGAATGGCTCGGCGTGCAAGGACAAACAGATTCTCTTTCGCGTCCTTGAGCGCTCATCGGATCGTGTGATTTTGGGGACCGATGACAAGCATCTGGATTTTCGGCTGATTCTCAGAGCCAACCCCACGGAAAGCGGGGGCACTCATGTCTCCTGCACGACTTTGGTGCGGCCGCACAATATGCTCGGTTGGCTCTACTTGGGATCGGTATTGCCATTTCACAAGCTGATCATGGCGGCGTTTATGCACCGCATTGTCGTTTGATGGAACAACTTGCTTCGTTTGGTCTTTGCATGGGCGACGCGCCGAAACGGTGTGCCGGCGCTTGCATCCATGCCGTGGATATCCGTTAAACCTGCTTGCCAAAGGGCCGGGGGCGGTAAAGGGGCTTGTAATTTATCGACTTTGTCGGTAATCGCCCCGCATCTAAAACCCAAACGCATCTACGGCGCCAAAGGAAGTTGCAATGGCCAAAGGTAAATTTGAGCGTACGAAGCCGCATGTGAACATCGGCACGATTGGTCACGTTGACCACGGCAAGAC
>ENA-ORCW01000788-ORCW01000788.1-marine-metagenome-genome-assembly--contig:-NODE-788-length-11437-cov-3.113028_pt1 | contig 11437 bp, 9 predicted proteins | sample MGYA00237784_ERZ508517 | MGnify/ENA primary metagenome ERZ508517 (study PRJEB26187, sample SAMN06268979) | marine metagenome | isolation source: Tt ae E1 feedstock associated aerobic enrichment on... | reverse complement strand
CCGAGCCGCGATGCGAGAAATGCCACGCCGAAACCGTCGGGCGCGCCGACCCGTACCGTGCCGGTCACGTCCTCGCTCTCGCCGGCGATTTCGGCGCGGGCGGCGATCATGTCTGCTTCCATCCGCTCGGCCGTCGCCAGCAATTGTTCGCCGGCTGCTGTGAGCTCCGTGCCCGTCGTCAGCCGGTGGAAGAGCTTGGCGCCGATCGAGCCTTCCAGCGCCGCCACCCGGCGGGAGACGGTCGCGTGATTGAGCTCCAGCCGTTTGGCCGCGCCCAGTATCTGGCCCGCCCGCGCGACCGCCAGGAACACGCGTACATCGTCCCAGTTCATGCTTGTTCCTCCCGGTTTATCGTTTTCTGCACTAAGCATTCTATTTCGGCTTTAATTTTTGCACAACGGGTGCTGTTTGCATCGCGTTGCCAAACCGGCTGCGAGTGGAGAAAATGGCCGCGACTTCAAAACCAGGGAGAAGCCTCATGGAGGATTTCGGTCATTTCATCGGCGGCAAGCGTGTCGCCGGCACAAGCGGACGCAGCCAGGACGTGATGCAGCCCATGGACGGCACGGTGCGCGGCAAGGTGGCGCTCGCGAGCGCTGCCGAGGTGCGCGCCGCCGTCGAAAACGCCAAGGCCGCGCAGCCGGCATGGGCGAAGACCAATCCGCAGCGCCGCGTGCGCGTGCTCATGAAGTTTCTCGAGCTCGTGCACCGCGAGTATGACGAACTCGCCGAGCTTCTCGCCCGCGAGCACGGCAAGACCATTCCCGATGCCAAGGGCGATATCCAGCGCGGCCTCGAAGTGGTCGAGGTCTGCATCGGCGCGCCGCATATGATGAAGGGCGAGTACACCGAAGGGGCTGGTCCCGGCATCGATGTTTACTCGATGCGCCAGCCGCTCGGGGTGGTCGCCGGCATCACGCCGTTCAACTTTCCCGCCATGATCCCGCTGTGGAAGATGGCCCCCGCCATCGCCTCCGGCAACGCCTTCATTTTGAAGCCGTCCGAGCGCGATCCGGGTGTGCCGATGCGCATTGCCGAACTGTTCCTCGAGGCGGGGCTTCCGGAAGGCATTCTCAATGTCGTCAACGGCGATAAGGAAGCCGTCGACGCAATCCTCGACGATCCGGACATCAAGGCCGTCGGTTTCGTCGGCTCCACGCCGATCGCCCAGTACATCTATGGCCGTGCCACTGCAAACGGCAAGCGCGCCCAGTGCTTCGGCGGTGCGAAGAACCATCTCATCATCATGCCCGACGCCGATATGGACCAGACGGTCGATGCGTTGATCGGTGCCGGTTACGGTTCCGCCGGCGAGCGCTGCATGGCGGTTTCGGTCGCCGTTCCGGTGGGGCAGGAAACCGCCGACCGGCTGGTGGAGAAGCTTATCCCGCGTGTCGAAAGCCTCAAGGTCGGCCCGTCGACCGACGGTTCGGCCGATTTCGGGCCCCTCGTCACCCAGCAGGCGCTGGAGCGTGTGAAGGGTTACGTCGACCTCGGCGTCAAGGAAGGCGCGACGCTGGCCGTCGACGGCCGTGACTTCAAGATGCAGGGGTATGAGAACGGCTACTATATGGGCGGCTGTCTCTTCGACAATGTCACGAAGGACATGCGCATCTACAAGGAGGAGATCTTCGGACCTGTTCTTTCGGTCGTACGCGCCAAGACCTATGAGGAGGCGCTGGCGTTGCCCAACGATCACGAATACGGCAATGGCGTCGCCATCTTCACCCGCGACGGTGATGCCGCCCGAGATTTCGCCGCCCGCGTCGATGTCGGCATGGTGGGTGTCAATGTCCCCATCCCGGTGCCGATCGCATATTATACTTTCGGAGGATGGAAGGCGTCCGCATTCGGCGATCTGAACCAGCACGGCCCGGATGCGTTCCGCTTCTACACCAAGACCAAGACGGTGACCTCGCGCTGGCCGTCCGGTGTCAAGGACGGCGCCGAATTTGTCATCCCGACAATGAATTAGACGGATTTGGCGGTTATCGCCGATTTGCGAAAGAAGCCCGCATCGGTCTCCGGTGCGGGCTTTTCCATGATCGTTCTATCCGTTCGTTTTTTCCCGAAACGTGCAATAATGATGCGCGATTACGGTAAATGCCGAGAGAATACGCGGGAAATTTTCAGAATTTGCCTTTCAATGCAATGACATTGCATTGGTCAGGTGCTAGCTTCCCGCCTCAACAAGAGCCGGAGAAACCGGCCATCGGTTTGAAGCCGGTCGTGAGAAATTTGCCGTTGCAATCGGGCGTTATTCCTCTACGACTATCAAGGGGTAACAATAAGAAATGCGCCTGAGTGGCGACATTTCAGGGGAGTTGCATATCACATGGAATACTTTGTCCAGCAGCTTATCAACGGGCTGACGCTGGGTTCTATCTACGGGTTGATCGCCATCGGCTACACCATGGTCTATGGCATCATCGGAATGATCAATTTCGCACACGGCGACGTTTTCATGATCGGCGCGTTCATCGCTTTGGCGATGTTCCTCATCCTGACGACCGTGTTCGGGTTCGCGTTCCTGCCCGTGGTGTTGCTCATCGTTCTGATCGTGGCGATGATCTTCACCTCCGCCTGGGGGTGGACGGTTGAACGGCTCGCCTATCGGCCCCTGCGCGGGTCCTTCCGCCTTGCGCCGTTGATCACTGCAATCGGCATGTCGATCGTTCTGCAGAACTTCGTCCAGATCACGCAGGGCGCGCGCGTCAAGCCGCTGCCGCCGCAGATCCAGGGCGGCATCACGCTCATGGAGGGCGGGCCGAACGGCATCGCCGTGCAACTCTCCTATATGCAGATCATCATCATCCTGACCACGGTTGCGCTGATGGCCGGCTTCACGCTGCTCATCACCCGCACACCGCTCGGACGCGCTCAGCGCGCCTGCGAGCAGGACCGCAAGATGGCGGCGCTGCTCGGCATCAATGTCGACCGCACCATCTCGCTGACCTTTGTCATGGGCGCGGCGCTGGCCGCCGTGGCCGGCCTCATGTTCGTCCTGCTCTACGGCGTGATCGATTTCTACATCGGCTTCCTTGCCGGCGTTAAGGCATTCACCGCGGCGGTTCTCGGCGGTATCGGCTCGCTTCCGGGCGCCATGCTGGGCGGCCTGCTGATCGGCCTTATCGAGGTCTTCTGGTCGGGCTATTTCTCGGTCGAGTACAAGGACGTCGCGGCGTTCTCGATTCTCGCAATCGTGCTGATCTTCCTGCCCTCGGGCCTGCTCGGCCAGCCGGAAGTGGAGAAGGTCTGATGGCGATGAACGGTTCGAACAAGGTGGTCGCTGCGCAGCAGAACGACCCAAATTCCTTTGCCGCCTCGATCAAGGATGCCGCCACGGCGGCCTTCCTGGTCGGCGTGCTCGGCTTCTTCTTCATCGGCGTGCGCACCGACATCGCGCCGGGCGGTCTTGATCTCAAGATGCGCTGGGGCGCCTGGATCGTTTCGATCCTGGTCGTTTTCGCCGGTCGGCTTTTGCTCAACCTGTTCGTGTTCAAGACCGACAGCCCGATCACACGGAAGCTTGCCGGCAGCGTTCCCGGCAATGGACGGTTGTCCGAGGTCGGAAAGTGGTTCATGCGGGCGCTCTTCGCCTTCGCATTGATCCTGCCCTTCTTCTTCATGAGCTTCTTTCCCGGCAAGGACCGTCAGTTCATCGATCTGGCCATCCTGATCATGACCTACATCATGCTTGGCTGGGGCTTGAACATCGTTGTGGGGCTGGCCGGCCTGCTCGATCTCGGCTATGTGGCCTTTTATGCGGTGGGGGCCTATTCCTTCGCATTGCTGGCGCAATATCTCGACATCGGTTTCTGGTTCGCGCTGCCCCTGGCGGGCATCCTCGCCGCCTGCTGGGGCATCGTTCTCGGTTTTCCGGTGCTGAGGCTTCGCGGCGACTATCTGGCGATCGTTACGCTCGCCTTCGGTGAGATCATCCGCGTCGTGCTCTTGAACTGGTACGAGTTCACCAACGGGCCGGACGGCATTTCGGGCATTCCCAAGCCGACCTTCTTCGGCCTGGAACTGAAGCGGGGCGAGGGCGGTTTCGCCGACTTCTTCGGCATCGCCTACGATCCCATTCAGCGCTTCGTGTTTCTCTACTACATCATCTTCATCCTGGCGCTGATCACCAATTTCGTGACCATGCGTCTGCGCCGGCTGCCCATCGGGCGTGCCTGGGAGGCGCTGCGCGAGGATGAAATCGCCTGCCGTTCGCTCGGCATCAACACACGCAACACCAAGCTGACAGCCTTCTCCATCGGCGCAATGTTCGGCGGCTTCGCCGGCTCCTTCTTCGCAACGCGGCAGGGCTTCATCTCTCCGGAAAGCTTCACCTTCCTGGAATCGGCGATCATTCTCGCCATCGTGGTTCTGGGCGGTCTCGGCTCGCAGGTCGGCGTGGTCATTGCCTCCATCGTGATGATCGGCGGCATCGAGATGCTGCGCAATCTCGGCTTCCTGCAGCAGATTTTCGGTTCGGGCTTCGACCCGGTGCAGTACCGCATGCTGATCTTCGGCCTCGCCATGGTGCTCATCATGGTGTGGAAGCCGCGCGGTCTGATCTCGACGCGCGAACCTTCCGTGGCCCTGAAGGAAAAGAAACGCATTGGCGCCGATATGGTGGCTCAGGGTGAGGGACACTGATGGACGCGGCGACGAATATGAAAAACTCCGATCAGGCGACGCCCAACTGGGACAAGGATCCGGTTCTGAGCGTCGAGCATCTGACCATGCGCTTCGGCGGCCTCGTGGCCGTCGGGGACCTTTCCTTCAATGTCGGCCGGGGCGACATCACCGCCCTGATCGGCCCCAACGGTGCGGGCAAGACCACCGTCTTCAACTGCGTGACCGGCTTCTACAAGCCCACCGAGGGCCGCATCGTGATGCGTCACGGTCCCGGCCGCCAGCAGGAAGATGTGGAAACGCTGACCGATAGCGGCCAGCGTTGGAAAGCGACCGGAAATGGTGCCGTCTATCTTCTCGAGCGCATGCCCGACCACGAAATCTCGCACAAGGCCAAGGTGGCGCGCACCTTTCAGAACATCCGCCTGTTCGGCGGCATGACCGTTCTGGAAAACCTGCTTGTCGCCCAGCACAATCCGCTGATGGTCGCCTCCGGATTTTCCATTGGCGGCATTCTGGGGCTGCCCGGTTTCAAGCAGGCGCAGCAGGAGGCGATCGACAAGGCCGTCTACTGGCTGGAACGCACGCATCTCATCGACCGTGCCGACGATCCGGCCGCCGATCTTCCCTATGGCGCGCAGCGCCGTCTGGAGATCGCCCGCGCCATGTGCACGGGGCCGCAGCTTCTGTGCCTCGACGAGCCGGCAGCCGGCCTCAATCCGCGTGAATCGGCGGAACTCAACCAGCTTCTGAAGTACATTCGCGACGAGCATAACGTCTCGGTGCTTCTGATCGAACACGATATGGGCGTGGTGATGGAAATCTCCGACCATGTCATCGTGCTCGATTACGGTGTGAAGATTTCCGACGGAGCCGCGGAGTTCGTCAAGAACGACCCGAAAGTCATCGCCGCCTATCTCGGCGTCGACGACGAGGCCGAAATCGACATGCCGGAAGTGCGCGAGGACCTGGCCAAGGTTGCCGGCGACGAACCTGCCGGAAAGCCGTCCGGCAAGGCCGCGGCTTCTGGCAAGGCGTCATCGTCCGGCAAGAAGAAAACGGCGTCGAAGGCACGGTCTTCGTCTGCGGGGGCATCCACCGGGCGCGCCGCCGCAAAGAGCGCCGTCACGAAGAGTCCCGCAACCGAGAGCACTGCCGCCAAGGCTGCCGGCACCAAGGCCGCTGCGGGGAAAACCGGCGGCACCCGGTCGGGCTCCTCAAAAAAGACGACGCCCAAAGCGTCCGCCAGTGCGGCCGCGTCGATCGCGGCAAAGCCGTCGGGCAAGGCCGTGGCACCGAAGACCTCCACGTCGCGAGCCAAGGCGTCGAAAGCCTCCACTGGAGCAGCTTCTTCGACGGACAAGTCTCCCGCCCGGGCCGCCTCCACCGGTCGCAAGGCCTCTGCCAAACCGGCAGCGGCCAAGGCAGCCGCAAAGCCCGGCGCGGCGCCGGCAGCCAGCGAGGTGAAGATCGCCAATGCCGGCGATTATCCCGGCAGCCAGCCGCACGGCACGAAGAAGCCGCGCGCGGGCGGCGCCAACAACCTCACCCGCGTCAAGGGCATCGGGCCAGCCAGCGAGAAGAAGCTGAACGCGCTCGGCGTCTGGCATTTCGACCAGGTCGCGGCGTGGAAAAAGGCCGAGGCGCAATGGGTCGGTTCCTATCTCGCTTTCCCCGGTCGCATCGAGCGCGAAGAGTGGGTCAAGCAGGCCAAGGTTCTTGCCAGAGGCGGCGAGACCGCGTTCTCCAAGCGTGTCGACAAGGGCGAGGTGGCAACAAGCGTTGCCGGCAAGCGCGGTGCGCAACCCAAGAAGAAGTCCGCCGCTAAGGGAGGCAAGGCATGAGCGCTCAGAACGACCTCTTGCTCTCGGTGCGCGGCGTCGAGACCTACTACGGCAACATCGTCGCGCTGCGCGGCGTCGACATGGATGTTCATCGCGGCGAGATCGTCACCATGATCGGCGCCAATGGGGCCGGCAAATCGACGCTGATGATGACCATTTGCGGCGACCCGCGGGCACGAACCGGCCAGGTCGTCTATGACGGCGTCGACATCACCAACATGCCGACCCACGACATCGTCAGCCTCGGCATCGCGCAGTCGCCGGAGGGCCGGCGCATCTTTCCGCGCATGACGGTGATGGAAAACCTGCAAATGGGTGCCGCACTCGTCGATCCGGAGCATTTCGACGAGGATATCGCCAAGGTTTTCAAGCTGTTTCCGCGCCTGAAAGAGCGTATCGGCCAGCGCGGTGGAACGCTTTCCGGCGGCGAGCAGCAGATGCTCGCCATTGCCCGCGCCCTGATGAGCCGGCCGAAGCTTCTGCTGCTCGACGAGCCGTCGCTCGGCCTCGCGCCGCTGATCGTGAAGCAGATTTTCGATGCCATCCGCGAACTTAACGAGAAGGAGGGCCTGACGGTCTTTCTGGTCGAGCAGAACGCGTTTCACGCATTGAAGCTTGCCCATCGCGGCTATGTCATGGTCAACGGCAACGTCACCATGAGCGGCACCGGTGCGGAACTTCTCAAGAAAGAGGAAGTCCGCGCGGCATATCTCGAAGGTGGGAGGCACTGATGGAACACGCCAACGGACCGATCTGGGAAGTCACCTTCTGGGAGTTCTTCTTCGTCACGGTGCTTCTGGCGGGAAGCGCGGCCTATCTCACGGGGCGCGCCATGGCGCGCACCTGGCAGGGGAACGTGCATCTCGCCTTCTACATCGTGCTTCTGGCCGCCGCCACGCGCTTCATCCATTACGCGCTGTTCAGCGGCACTTTGCTGTCGCTGCATTACTACATCGTCGATCTGACCGTGTTGCTGATCATCGCCTTTGTCGGCAAGCGGATCACACGCGCCGGACAAATGGCGACACAGTATAGCTTTCAGTATCGGCGCAGTGGACCACTGGGCTGGGAGCGTTCCGGCTGAACGGATTCATGATTAACCGGTATGAAGCCTTTATTTCTTTTTTGAATTGGGGTTTCATGCCGATTAAGCGGGCCGTTTCGGTCCGCACGGGCCAAACCGGAAAGCCAAACACCATTTCCGGAAAGCCAAGGGAACTTTTGGTGTTTTAAAGGGAGAAGTCATGAAAAAGGCACTTATGGCTGGCGCAGCACTCAGCCTGATGATGACCGGTTCCGCTTGGGCGGACATCACGATTGCAGTTGCTGGCCCCATGACGGGTCAATATGCTTCCTTCGGTGAGCAGATGAAGGCCGGCGCCGAACAGGCCGTCGCCGACATCAACGAAGCCGGTGGCGTCAACGGCGAAATGCTGCAGTTGGAAGTGGGCGACGACGCTTGCGACCCCAAGCAGGCTGTTGCGGTTGCCAACCAGTTCGCCGGTTCCGGCGTTTCGTTCGTCGCGGGCCATTTCTGCTCGGGTTCGTCCATCCCGGCCTCGTCCGTTTATGCCGAGGAAGGCATCATCCAGATTTCGCCGGCTTCCACCAACCCGGCCTTCACCGATGACCGTCCCGGTCCGGGCGTCTACCGCGTCTGCGGTCGTGACGACCAGCAGGGCGACGTCGCCGGCAAATTCCTCGTCGACAATTTCGGCGATGCGAAAGTGGCTTTCGTCCACGACAAGACCGCTTACGGCAAGGGTCTTGCCGACGCCACCATGGCCGCCTACGAGGCCGCTGGCGGCGAGCCGGCTCTTTATGAAGCCTACACCGCCGGTGAAAAGGATTACACCGCGCTCGTTTCAAAGCTGAAGCAGGAAGGCGTCGGGGTTCTCTATGTCGGCGGCTACCACACCGAGGCCGGCCTGATGAAGCGTCAGATGGTCGAGCAGGGCATGAGCACCATCCTCGTCTCCGGCGACGCGCTGGTCACCGACGAGTACTGGTCGATCACCGGCCCGGCCGGCGAAGGCACCCTGATGACCTTCTCGCCGGACCCGCGCAAGAACCCCGAAGCCGCTGACGTGGTGAAGGAGTTCGAGTCGAAGAACATCGTGCCGGAGGGCTACGTCCTCTACACCTACGCCGCCATCCAGGCGTGGGCCGCGGCCGTCGAGGCTGCCGGTTCGCCCGACTTCGACAAGGTCGTTCCCGAGCTCGACAAGGGCACCTTCAAGACCGTGCTTGGCGAACTCTCGTTCGACGACAAGGGCGACGTCACGCTGCCCGGCTACGTCTTCTACGAGTGGAAGGACGGCGGCTACGACTACTACGAAGGCGACGCGATGTAAGTCGCGACGCCCTCAGCGTCATCGCCTTTTCAGGCGGGAAACCCCGGCGGAAACGCCGGGGTTTTTCGTTGCGGTTGCGTTGCCGGCGCGGGGGTAGCACTGTGGCGCCCATCCCCGTCGCTGGAGCCTGCCCGGTGTTCCGTTTGCGCTTCGCTGCCCTGCCGCTGCTCCTTGCCGCCGTCCTCGTCGCGGCAGGCACCGCGGCGAAGGCCGACACCGCGATCGGCGTCGCCGGTCCCCTCTCCGGCAGCCTCGCCGCCTTCGGCGAGCAGATGCGCCAGGGCGCCGCCCGCGCCATCGCCGACATCAACGCCACCGGCGGCGTCAACGGCAGTCCCCTCGCGCTGCAGGCGGTGGACGATCTCTGCGATCCCAAGACAGCCGACGCCGTCGCCAACCAGCTCGCCGGGCGCGGCGCCGTCATGGTCGTCGGGCACCTCTGCCTCGGCGCCTCGATGGCCGCCGCTTCGGTCTACACCAGCAACCGGATCGTCGAGATCTCGCCCGGCACCACCTGGCCGGCTTACACCGACCAGCGGCCCGGCCCCGGCATCTACCGGCTCGCCGGCCGCGACGACCAGCAGGGCGCGATCGCCGCCGCGCACATCGTGCGCGCCTTCGCCGACGTCCCGGTCGCAATCGTCGACGACACCAGCCCCTACGGCAAGGAACTCGCCGATGCCACGCGGCGTGCCATGAACGCCGCCGGCAAGCGGGAGGCCTTCATCGCGCAGTACGAACCCGGCCAGCGTGATTTCGCCGCGCTTGTCGAGCGGCTGCAGGCGGCGAATATCGGCCTGCTTTACATCGGCGGCTACCCGACCGAGGCCGGCCTGATCACCCGTCAGATACGCGATGCCGGCCTCGATCTGACGATCATGGGCGGCGACGCTCTCGTCACCAACGAATATCGCGACGTCGCCGGCGACGCGGCGGAGGGTACGCTGATCACCTTCGCACCCGACGCGCGCGAGAACCCCGGCGCCGCCGCCGTGGTGCGCACCTTCCGCAGCACCGGCATAGAGCCGGAAGGCTATGTTCTGCCGGCCTATGCGGCGGTGCAGGTGTGGGCAGCGGCGGCGAAGGCTGCCGGCTCGAACGATTTCGACACGGTGGTCGGCGCGCTCGACCAGCAGCGCTTCGAGACCGTTCTGGGGTCTGTCTCCTTCGACGAGAAGGGCGACATGTCGCTCCCCGGCTTCGTCATCTACACGTGGCGCGACGGCCACCTCGCCGGCCCCGACACCGTCGTTGGTCAGCGCTAGGCGCCGAACCGAGATGGAACCGCGCAACCTGCTGACCGACGTTCGCGGCCTCAAGGTCGGCAACGCCGAGGACGACCGGGCAAAGACCGGCGTCACTGTCATCGTCTGCGACGAGCCGGCGGTCGCCTCGGTCCATGTGATGGGCGGCGCACCAGGCACGCGCGAGAGCGACCTGCTGGCGCCCGAGCAGACGGTGGAAACCATCGACGCGCTGGTGCTCGCCGGCGGCTCCGCCTTCGGCCTCGATGCCGGCGGCGGCGTCATGGCGGCTCTCGCAGAGGCCGGGCGCGGCGTCGCCATCGGAACGGCGCGCGTGCCCATCGTGCCGGGCGCTATCCTCTTCGACCTCCTGAACGGCGGCGACAAGGCGTGGGGCGCCACCCCGCCCTACCGCGATCTCGGCCGCGCCGCCTTCGCCGCAGCCGGCGAGACCTTCGCGCTCGGCACGGCCGGCGCCGGCGCGGGCGCGACGACGGTCAACCTCAAGGGCGGGCTCGGTTCGGCTTCGACCACCATCGAAGGCGGCATCACCGTTGCCGCCCTGGCAGCGGTCAATGCGGTCGGCCAGGCGACCATCGGCGATACGCCGCATTTCTGGGCCGCAGCATTCGAGCAGGCGGCGGAGTTCGGCGGCCTCGGCCTGCCCCTCGCCCTCCCCGCCGATGCGACGGCGCTCCGCTACAAGGGCCACGCCCAGCGGGCGAGCACCACCATCACCGTCGTCGCCACCGACGCGCGCCTCACCAAGGCCGGCGCCAAGCGGCTCGCCGTGATGGCGCATGACGGCTTCGCCCGGGCGCTGTGGCCATCGCACACGCCGATGGACGGCGACCTCGTGTTCGCCGTCGCCACCGGCAAGGTCGATGCGGATGTGGACATGATCGCGCTTGGTTCCGCCGGTGCCGCGTGCATGGCGCGGGCGATCGCGCGCGGCGTCTTCGAGGCGACGCCCGCGGCGGGCGACCTGCTGCCGACGTGGCGCCAGAAATTCGGCTAGACCGGGAGTTCCGCCGCCTTCACCAGCGTGTCGGCGAGCAATGCCGGCGCCGACAGGAACGGCGAATGGCTGGTCGGCAGCGTGAAGTTCGGACCGCAGCCGGCGGCATCCGCCATCGTCTCCTGCAGTGCCGGTTCGGCACCGTGATCGAGCGTGCAGTGAATGTAGGACTTCGGCACGCTGCCGAAGCCTGCGGCCGTGATGTTGACCGGCGCGGTGAGTTCCTCCGCCGGCACCGGCTTGTAGTGAGCGATCGCAAAGTCGATGTCGGCGTCCGTGCAGTCGTTGTACCAGCGCGCCCGCACGAGGGACGGGATCGCGGTGATCACCCGACCGTCGGCGGAGAAT
>ENA-ORCW01000787-ORCW01000787.1-marine-metagenome-genome-assembly--contig:-NODE-787-length-11437-cov-3.710563_pt1 | contig 11437 bp, 14 predicted proteins | sample MGYA00237784_ERZ508517 | MGnify/ENA primary metagenome ERZ508517 (study PRJEB26187, sample SAMN06268979) | marine metagenome | isolation source: Tt ae E1 feedstock associated aerobic enrichment on... | reverse complement strand
CTTCGAATTTTCTGAACGCGCATATTCGCGGCCGCACGCTTGCCGAAACGCGCGCCGAGCTTTCACGCCTGCAGGAAGAAACGCGTGCGGCTCTCGACACACTTTCGCAAGAATTGGTCGAGCAGGGCCTTGCCGTGTGGGCGGGCACCGAGAGCGGCCAGCCGGCGCGGCTGATTGTGCGCGGCCGCGCCAACCTTCTGGAAAACCTGACGGCCGAGGCCGATCTGGAGCTTCTACGCCGGTTGTTTGAAGATCTGGAAACCAAGGAAGGCCTGATCCAGCTTCTCGACATGGCCGAAGAGGGTTCCGGCGTGCGCATTTTCATCGGTTCGGAGAACAGGCTTTTCTCGCTCTCCGGCTCTTCGCTTGTGGTCGCGCCCTATCGCGATCAGGAATCGCGCGTGATCGGTGCGCTCGGCGTGATCGGACCGACGCGGCTCAATTATGCCCGTATCGTGCCGATGGTGGATTACACGGCCCAGATCGTCGGCCGCCTGCTTAGATAGCTTTTCGCTTGGAGGATTCCATGTTTGGCCTGATCGGTAAAATGCGCGCGCAGCCAGGAAAGCGCGATGCGCTTCTGGAGATACTCGCCAAAGGCACCGAGGAAATTCCGGGATGCTTGAGTTATGTAATTGCACGCGATCCAGAGGATGCCGATGCAATATGGATCACGGAAGTCTGGGACAGCGAAGACAGCCATAGGGCATCACTTTCCTTGCCGTCGGTTCAGGCGGCGATCGCGGAGGCGCGGCCAATCATTGCCGGTTTCGACAGCAATGTGCGCACTGAGCCTGTTCATGGCATCGGGCATTGAAGCAACCACCCCTTGATTTTGCCGGCACGAACATCGATATCGGTCGCAACATCCGAACAATTCTAGAATCGTAGACGGACTGACATGACCAATCAGGCTAAGGACAACGAAGAAACCAGAACCGAAGCGGCCGAGGACCCGAACGTCAAAGCGTTCGAGGAGAACGCCGGCGATGCGGCGGTTTCGGAAGAAGACGTCCTGGTGCGGCTGGCCAAGGAAAACGAGGAGCTGAAAGAACGCGCGCTTCGCCTTGCGGCCGAGATGGAGAACTTGCGCAAGCGGACCGCGCGCGACGTAACCGAGGCGCGTAGCTATTCGATCGCCGGTTTCGCCCGTGACATGTTGACGGTTTCGGACAATCTGCGCCGCGCGCTCGAAGCAGTGCCGGCGGACGCCCGTGCTGCCGGCGATAGCGGTCTCACTTCCCTGGTCGAAGGTGTCGAGATGACCGAGCGCTCCATGCTTTCAACCCTGGAGCGCCACGGCGTGAAGCAGATCGATCCGAAAGGCGAGCGCTTCGACCCGCATTTTCATCAGGCGATGTTTGAGGTTCCGGACCCGACCACCCCTGAAAACACTGTTGTTCAGGTGGTGCAGCAAGGCTATGTGATCGGCGAGCGTGTGCTGCGACCGGCCATGGTCGGCGTTGCCAAGGGCGGCCCCAAGGCGGGTGCTGCGCAAAGCGGTGAGAATGCCGCCGCCGAACCGGGGCCACCGAACCCTCAGGCCGAGCGCGACGCTTAGTTACGCCGGTTTTACGCGCCGGTCGCCGGACGGCGGCAAAACTGGTTGCTTTCTATTCCCAAGCCCTTCGGCTATGCAGAGCGTGGAGGGCCCGATGGATGTAATTCAGCTTCTCGACTATGCTGGCGTGGCCGTATTCGCGGCCACGGGCGCGCTTGCAGCCTCCCGTAAGGAACTCGACCTTATCGGCTTTGCCTTTCTGGCGGGTGTAACAGGCACGGGCGGCGGTACACTGCGCGACCTCGTGTTGGGCGTTCCGGTCTTCTGGGTCCAAAACCACACCTACATCATTGTCTGCGCCGTGGTCGCGGTGCTGTTTTTCTTTGCGGCACCGCTGGTGGAATACCGCTATCGGCTGCTTTTGTGGCTCGATGCCGCCGGGCTTGCCGCCTATTCGGTGCTGGGCGCTGCCAAGGGGCTTGAGGCGTCGGGGTCGGCCATTGTGGCACTCGTGACAGGCATGTTGACGGCCACTTTCGGCGGCGTGCTGCGCGACGTTCTGGCAGGGGAGCCTTCCGTCCTCTTGCGACCGGAGGTTTACGTCTCCGCGGCGCTGGTCGGTGCCACCGCCTTCACCATCGGTGATTTTGCGGGGCTGCAGGGCGCTCTTTCGGCTGTCGTCGCCGTCGCTGCCGCATTTCTGGTGCGCGGTGGCGCACTGCGATTCGGCTGGACAATCCCACGCTATCGGTCACGGCCCGGCCGCCCGCCTGAGGAACTTTAGATATCCTGCGGGATCATGGAGCGGTTTTTCTGTCCGAAACTGCTCGAAACCGAAACTAGAACAGGCCGGCCTGCTGTGCCTCGTAGCGCAGGTCCTTCTGTGGGCGCGGACCGATCTGCTGGATAACGAGACCTGCGGCGAAGGAGCCGAGACGTCCGCAATCGCGCAGGCTGTGCCCGTTGGTGTAGCCGTAGAGAAAACCGGCGGCATAAAGATCGCCGGCCCCCGTGGTATCTACCAGTTCATCGATTTCTATGGCCTCAACGGGGATCGTCTCCTGGTCCGTTATGACAATCGAGCCCTTCTCAGAGCGGGTGACGATCGCCAGGCGGGTGTCCTTACGGATCGCTTCCAGTGCGCTTTCGAATGACGAAGTCTGGTAGAGCGAGAGCAATTCGTGCTCGTTGGCGAAGACAATATTGACGCGGCCCGAACGCATCAGTTCGAGAAACTCGTCGCGATAGCGGTCGACACAGAACGGGTCGGAAAGCGACATCGCCACTTCGCGTCCGGCGGCATGTGCCGCGTCGGCCGTCATGCGGATTGCTTCCTTGGCACGCGGTGGATCCCAAAGGTAGCCTTCGAAATAGGTGACTTTCGAGCCTTTGGCCTTGTCTTCTTCCACATCCTCCGGACCGAGTTCCACGCACGCACCAAGATAGGTGTTCATGGAACGCTCGCCATCCGGCGTGACAAAAATCATGGAACGGGCTGTTGGCGGATCGCCATCAAGCGGTTTGGTGTCGAAGGCGACGCCTTGTGCGCGGATGTCGTGGGCGTAGATCTCGCCCAGTGCATCGTTCGACACTTTCCCGAAAAAGGCGGACGTTCCGCCGAGGCTGGCAATGCCCGCGGCTGTGTTGCCCGCGCTGCCGCCGGAAGCCTCGATGGCCTGGCCCATGCGCTCGTAGAGCAGGGTGGCGCGATCGACGTCGATCAGATTCATCGCGCCGCGGATGATGTTGTTGTCTTCCAGAAACGCTTCGTCGCAGCGGGCGATAATGTCGACAATGGCGTTGCCGATGCACAGCACGTCATATTCGCTCAATTCGGATCTCCAGATATGCAAGGAAGGCGTTTTTGTTTTTGGACACGGGCGGTTTAGCGGTTTGGGCGCGATTTGCAAGCCATTGGCGCGATGCAAGCGCCTTGCACCGAACCGGAAGTGTGCCTATCTCGGAACGGCAGACGCAATCTGAAAGGCTTTGAGCCGGCATGATTTTCGACGCGGCGCGCGCCGCCATCGCCCGCCTCTTCTCCAGCGAGTTCCGCAGCGTTTTCTTCAAGACGCTCGGACTGACGTTGTTGGTGCTGGTGGGCATGTGGCTGGGGGCCAAGGAAGTGTTCGAGTATGCAGCGTTGCCGTGGTTCGACGCGATTTTTCCGGACCTGCCTTCTTGGCTCGGCTGGATGAGTTTCGTTGCTTTGATCGCCGCGGGACTGGGGCTTGCGGCCGGACTTTCGCTCCTTATCGCACCGGTGACGGCGGTCATTGCCGGTCTTTTTCTCGATGACGTGGCGGACGTGGTCGAAAAGGAAGATTACCCGCAAGACCCGCCCGGCAAGGCGCTCCCACTCGGCGCCGCCATCGCCACGTCAATCAAGTTTTTCGGTGTGGTCATTCTGGGCAACATCGTTGCGCTTTTTCTGCTGTTGGTGCCCGGCATCAACATTCTCGCTTTCTTCCTGGTGAACGGCTATCTGCTTGGGCGAGAATTTTTCGAGTTCGCGGCACTGCGCTTTCGCAGCGAACCGGATGCGAAGGCCCTGCGTCGCCGTTACGCGGGCACGATCTTCCTGGCCGGGCTGGTAATAGCAGGCTTCCTGGCTGTGCCCATTCTCAATCTTCTGACACCGCTCTTCGCGGCCGCGATGATGGTGCATCTGCACAAGATGATTTCGATTGAAGAGGCAGCGCCGGCGGACCACATGGAACAGCGCGGATAATATCGGACACCGGCTTCAGGTCTACGGAGCGAGCTCCATCAACGGGGCGGGGATCTCATTCGTCTTCTCCGCCGATTTGCATATGTCGGCGATGACACAGGCCATGCAGTCTGGTTTGCGTGCTTTGCAGACATAGCGCCCGTGCAGGATCAGCCAGTGATGGGCGTGGCGCATGAATTCGGCCGGTATAATCTTCACCAGCGTATCCTCCACCTGTTCCGGCGTATTGCCGGGAGCAAGCCCAATGCGATTGCCGATGCGCAGGATATGCGTGTCGACGGCCATTGTCGGCTGGCCGAAAGACATGTTGAGCACAACATTGGCCGTCTTGCGGCCGACACCGGGTAGGGTGACGAGCGCATCGCGATTGTCGGGTACCTGGGATTTGTGGTCGCGGATCAGCGCATCGCTGAGCGCGATAACGTTCTTCGCCTTGTTGCGCCACAGTCCGATTGTGCGGATATACTTCCCCACCGCCTCTTCGCCGAGCGCCAGCATTTTCTCCGGTGTGTCGGCAATCTTGAAGAGATCGCGCGTCGCCTTGTTCACACCCGCATCCGTGGCCTGCGCTGACAGCACCACCGCGACCAGTAGCGTAAACGCATTAACGTGTTCCAGCTCGCCTTTCGGCTCTGGGCGTTGCACGGAGAACCGCCGAAAAATCTCATGGATTTCCTCTGTCGAGTAAGCCGTTCTGCGTTTTCTGGAACGGCCGACTTTTCGTGGCGCGGTAATTTTCTTCTTGGGCTTTTCCATGCGCCTTCTATAATCGGGATCATGGCCGAAACAAACACCACAGACGCTCCCGTCTTCCAGGCGTTGCTGACGCCGTATCGCTCGCTCAGCCCGCGCGGTTTTATGACCCTGATGGGTATCCTGCTCCTTATCTGGCTGACCGTCGGCGCGCTTTTCCTGCGTATTGGCGCTTGGCCCGTCTTCGGTTTTTTCGGGCTCGATCTTCTGGCAATCTACGTGGCCTTCCGGCTGAATTATCGCGCTGCCCGCGTGCGCGAGGAGGTGCGGTTGTCGCGCACCAGCCTCGATATCCGGAAGATCCCACCATCAGGCAGGGCCGAGGAGCATCATTTCAATCCGTTCTGGGCCCGCTTTCGCATTGATCGGCACGATGAGATCGGCATCACCGACATGGCAGTGGAGATGCGCGATGAGCGCGTGGCGCTCGGCAGCTTTCTGAACCCGGATGATCGGGAGAGTTTCGCGACCGCATTCGGACAGGCGCTGGCAACCGCCAGGAGACGGTGAACTCGGCAGGAAACGGGTGGTTGAACGGGCCGAAACACGACATGATCATGCTCGAATGCAAATGCGAGATGGCGCGGTCGTGACAGGATCTGTGCCAGGAGTGAATGTCATGAATATGCAGACAGCCTTGTTGCAGCAAGATGTGACCCCGGAGGGCAGCGACTACGAGGTCGTGCGCCGGGTGGTCGAAAAGATCAGTCTTGATTATCGCGATCAGCCCTCGCTCGAGGAGATCGCACAGGAAGTGGGCGATACACCAACCGGCCTGCAGAAGCTTTTCACCCGCTGGGCCGGGCTCTCGCCCAAGGCCTTCCTGCAGGCGGTGACGCTCGATCATGCGCGGCGGCTTCTCGATTCCGGCATGCCGTTGCTCGACACCGCATTTGAACTTGGTATGTCGGGTCCCGGTCGGCTGCACGATCTGTTCGTAACGCATGAAGCGATCTCGCCGGGCGAGTACAAGTCGCGTGGAGCCGGACTCATCATGCGCTACGGGTTCCACCTCTCGCCTTTCGGTCAGGCGCTGATCATGGTTACCGATCGCGGGCTGGCGGGCCTCGCCTTCTGCGATCCTGGGGACGAGCGTGCCGCCTTTGAGGATATGGCTTCGCGTTGGCCGAATGCGAATTACGAAGAGGATATGGCCGCCACCGCCCCCTATGCCGCGCGTGTGTTCGACCCGGCCCGCTGGCGTGCCGAAGAACCGTTGCGTGTGGTGCTGATCGGTACGGATTTTCAAGTGCGTGTATGGGATGCGCTCTTGAGAATACCCATGGGAACGGCGCGCGCTTACTCAGATATTGCCGAGACTATCGGCAAACCGACGGCTTCGCGTGCGGTCGGGGCCGCGGTCGGAGCGAACCCGGTTTCCTTCGTGGTGCCGTGTCACCGGGCGGTCGGCAAATCCGGAGCGTTGACGGGGTATCATTGGGGACTCACGCGCAAGCGCGCGATACTTGGCTGGGAAGCCGGGCAACTCTCTCAAGCAAACTAGCTCGTCTCACCGCCTGGTCACGGCGTCGAGTTCTGACGGGCGATTCCATCCCTTTGAAAAATATTCTAGTTTCCCGCGCAGATTTGCGTGGGAGACTGTCTTGATCGTCATCATCGGTTCCATCAACCTCGATCTGATCGCCACCGTGCACCGATTGCCCAAACCCGGAGAGACGGTGCCGGGCGACACCTTTGTGACCGCGCCAGGCGGCAAAGGGGCAAACCAGGCGTTGGCGGCGCAACGCGCCGGCGCGCGCACCCGCATTGTCGGGGCGGTGGGCAACGATCCATTCGCCGTCGAGGCGTTGGCACTTCTGAAAGCCGCGGGCATAGACCTCGGCGCTGTCCACGAGGCAAAGAGCGCGACCGGCACGGCACACATCCTGGTCGACCGCGAGGGAGAAAACACGATTGCCGTGGTGCCGGGAGCGAATGGCGAAATGCTGCCCGGGCACGTGGCGCAGGCGGCACTTGCCGCAGGCAATCATGTACTCCTGCAACTGGAAATCCCCATGGAGACGGTGGAAGCCGCCATCGAAGCGGCACGCAAGGCCGAGGCGATTTCCATCCTCAACACCGCCCCTTACCGGCGGGAGGCGGCGTCGCTTCTCACCAAGGTGGACTATGTCGTCGCCAACGAGACGGAGTTCGATCTCTATGCCGATGCGCTCGGGTTGAAAGGCCGGCACCGTCGCGCGCGCATGGAGGCGTTCGCGGCCAAAACCGGCCATACGATCATTGTAACGTGGGGGGGCGAAGGGGCCTGGGCCGCCACACCTGACCGTTTCATTACCTGTGGGGCGATGGAGATCACACCCGTCGACACGGTCGGCGCCGGCGATACGTTTTGCGGTTATCTGGCAGCGGGGCTTGCCGAGGGGTTGAAGCTTGAATCGGCATTGCATCAGGCAACGGTGGCCGGTGCGCTCGCTTGTTTGAAGCCGGGAGCACAACCGGCCATTCCGTACGCGAAGGATGTGCTGGCGGCAATAAGCTAGTTCTCGAGCCTCGAGAGGCTTGCCGGACGCGCGCTTGTATGCATCTTTGCGTGGCGGAGGAGAACGCTCATGTCCCTTGAAACCTATTTGGCCTACGTCATCGTCTGTCTGGTGGCGACAGTGGTGCCCGGACCCACGAACATGCTGATCGTCGCCAACGGTATGCGCCATGGCGTGCGTGCGGGGTTGATGAACGTGGCCGGGACGCTCGTTTCCTTGTCGATTATGATCGCCATTGCCGGCATCGGCCTGACCTCTCTGATCGAGATGGCCGGCCATTGGTTCGAATGGATCAAACTGATCGGCGCCGCCTATCTGTGCTGGCTGGGCTGGAAAATGATCCGCGCCAGCAGCGGAACTGCAGAACGGCAGGTTGTGCAGCCGGTGACCCCGCGCCGGAGTTTCTTTATGCAGGGGTTTCTGGTTTCGATGGGCAATCCGAAGCAGCTTCTGTTTTTTGGCGCGCTGTTGCCGCAATTCATCGATCCGGCGGCCAATCATGCAGCCCAGATTGCCGCCATGGGCGGCACCGCGCTTTTGTTCTCTGCCGTATCGGACGGCGGCTATGCGGTCGCCTCGGGCAATATTGGCCAGCGCCTCACGCCGAAACGCGTGCGCCAAATCGCTCGTATCGGTGGCGGGTTTCTGGTCGGTAGCGGGCTCTGGATCGCCTTGTCGCGGGCGCGATAAGGCGTTCTGCGTCCAGTTGGCATCACCGTATTGGCATAAATGCGGATAGCCGAACCGCAAGCGGTTGGCCTATCCGTGAAACGTGACGGAACGGAGTGGAAAATCTGGCGCTAAAGCCGAGCCAGTCGCTCCGTTAAGAGCTCGAAGAAGCCGTCATCGTCGATGTCACGCATAACCAGTGCGTTTTTTGGCCGCTCGGTTACATGCCACCAGTCGATTACCGTCATACCCATGGTGAGCTCGGAACCGGTCTCGACCGTCACGTTGCAGGCGCGGCCCTTGAAGAGTTCGGGCTTGAGAAGATACGCAATGACGCAGGGGTCGTGCAGCGGGCCGCCGTCGGTGCCGTATTTCTCCTCGTCGAAGCGCTCGAAGAATTCCAGAAGTTCCGCGCAAGCATTGCCGACCTTTGTGCCCAGGTCGCGAATAGACGCGATGCGGGCCCGGGTGGTGAGCGCCTTGTGCGTCACGTCGAGGGGCATCATAACCAATGGCACGCCCGCGCGCAGCACCACATCGGCGGCGTGCGGATCGACATAGATGTTGAATTCGGCTGTGGGCGTCACATTCCCGCCCTCGAAGAAGCCACCGCCCATCAGGACGATCTGGCGGATGCGCGGGGCAATCCTCGGCTCGCGGTTCAGCGCCAGCGCAATGTTGGTGAGCGGGCCGAGCGGGCATAAAGTGACCTCGTTCTCGCCATGGGCCATTAGCGTGTCGACGATGAAATCGACGGCATGTTCTTTCTGCAGGGGCATTTCCGGTTCGGCCAGGTCCGGACCGTCGAGCCCGGTGCGGCCGTGAACGTGCTCGGCTGTCACCAGAGTACGGACAAGCGGGCGTATTGCGCCAGCGAACACCCTGATGTCGGACTTGCCAGCCAATTCACAGATCTTGCGTGCATTCTTCTCCGTAAGCGCCAGAGGCACGTTGCCGGCAACGGTGGTAATGCCCAACACATCGAGTTCGGGGCTTCCCAGCGCCAGCAATATGGCCAGCGCATCGTCCTGGCCGGGATCCGTGTCGATAATAATCTTGCGCGCTGCCGTCATACGGTTGCTCCAAATGCTTGAAACGCCTGTTTTGAGCGACCATATCAATGAGGAAGAGAAAAATGCCAACAGGGTTTTTCTCTATCCACGTCGCTCTTTGAGGACTGTAAAACATGACGCGTATGACGCCTTTTTCGAATCCGCTTCTGCTCGGGTTCGACAGTATGGAGAAAACGCTCGAGCGCATTGCGAAATCGGGCGACGGTTATCCACCGTATAATATCGAGCGCGTACGCGCCGAGAACGGGCAGGGGATGACACTCCGCATCACGCTGGCCGTAGCGGGTTTTGGCGCCGATGATCTGGATGTGACCACGGAAGAAAACCAGCTCGTCATTCGTGGACGCCAGTCAGACGAGGGCGAACGTGAATACTTGCATCGCGGCATTGCTGCGCGGCAGTTCCAGCGTATGTTCGTCTTGGCGGAGGGCATGCGGGTTTTGAACGCCGAACTCAAGAACGGTCTTCTGTCTATCGATCTGGACCGGCCCGAGCCGGAACGATTGGTACAAAAAATAAACATTTCCGTGAAAGACTGACTTACTGGTCTCATCCGGGAGGAACCCGGTCGGGCTGACCCGGCCGGAACCTTGGGCTCTTCAGCGGGTTGGTTTCTAAAGGAAACGCCTGCGTCAAGGAGGCTTATATGACCGAACATGAACATAAATTCGGGATCACCCAGCAGCAGCTCGCCCATATCGGCGAAGGCGCGGTGGCTTACATGCGCGAAATGGACGCTGAGGATTTGCAGGGCAAGTTTCCCGGTATGCCTGACCTGAAGCCGGGCACACGCTTATGGGCGCTTTTCGGTGCCGATGGGCAGCCAATCCTGCTGGCCGATGCGCGCGATGCCGCGCTCGCTGGCGCGATGCAGAACGATCTGGAGACCGTCAGCCTGCATTGAGGCCGACCCGTTCACGAAGGGCCGCGAGAGCGGCTCCGTGAAAATTCGGCGCATCGAACGGCTGTCGCGATAGATCGGACTGCTTCCGGATCTTGACAGCGAGGCCCAACTTCCAGGGAATGGGTAATGCATTCTGCAAAGCCATGACTGGAGGGGAGGCCATGCCGGCCAGAAAAACCACGTTTCCACTTATCGATGTATGGGGCAGGCCGGAGGAACGTGGCCGGCAGATAGGGGCCGCTTTCGGCGAACGGATCGGTCGTACACTTTCCCTCTACCGGGAGTATTTTGCGCGGCCCGATGAGGAAATCCTCTCGGCGGCCGCTCGTTTCCGTGATGTCATTGGCGCTTTCGACCCTCAATATGTTGCCGAAATCGACGGGATTGCGGAGGGAGCGGACGTCGATCCATTGTGGATATGTGCTCTCAATGCCCGAAGCGAGCTTCTTTCGGCTCTTCCGGCTTCCGAATGCACCGTTGTTCATTACACTGGAACGCCCTTTGCAGGGCAGAATTGGGACTGGTCGGAAAAATTGGAGGAGCTGACTGTCCTCATCCGGTCCGAGGATGAGCGCGGCCGTCGGTTTTTGACACTGACCGAGCCAGGTATCCTGGCGAAGGTCGGTCTTAACGACGCAGGCTTCTGTGTGTGCCTCAACTTTCTGCCGACACCCAAGTCAACGGAGGGCGTGCCCTCGCATATTCTTCTGCGTGCGCTCCTTGACGCGGGATCCTGGACGGAGGTTGAGGAAACTTTGGCAAGGGCGGGTGTCGGGCGGTCACTCAATCTTCTTGTGGCTGGTGCGAACGGATATAGCATCAACATCGAGTATGAAGGCGATGCGGCGCGGCGAATGGAGACGGGCGGGGCGGCGACAACCCACACCAATCACTATCTGACATGTTCCGCGCCGGTGGATGCTGAGCTTCTGGAGAATTCCACAGCCCGGCTCGACCGTATTCGTGCCCTGACGGCATCCGGTACGACAGTAGGACTTGTGCAGCTCAAACGGGTTTTATCCGATCGGAAACATCCGGAACACGCAATTCTCGCACCTTACAGAGACAGCGACGGGTTTCTCGGCCGCAAAGGCACGGTATGCACGATCGCAATGGACCTCGCCGAACGACGCATGCATATCCGCCGGGGCAACGATCCGGATGCGCCGTTTTACGATGTTGCGGTCATTGAAAAGGAAGCGGCGCTCCCAGTGTGAGAGCGCCGCTTTGCAACTGTCTTCGAAACGCTGAACGATCAGGCGGCGTTGGAGGCCGGCGTCTGTGAAAGGAAACTGTGAATGGCGG
>ENA-ORCW01000786-ORCW01000786.1-marine-metagenome-genome-assembly--contig:-NODE-786-length-11482-cov-3.692679_pt1 | contig 11482 bp, 11 predicted proteins | sample MGYA00237784_ERZ508517 | MGnify/ENA primary metagenome ERZ508517 (study PRJEB26187, sample SAMN06268979) | marine metagenome | isolation source: Tt ae E1 feedstock associated aerobic enrichment on... | reverse complement strand
GTTCTCCTATTTCGGCCAGCACAATGCCGGCGTGATCTTCTTCGTCGAGGAGGAGCCGCAACAGGTGGTCGTGCTGGTGCGCGGCCGCGGGAACCTGTCGGCCTACGAGCAGCGGGCGCTGGTCAACGAGGTCGAGGAGCAGGTGCTCCAGGTCTCCGGCATCGAGGCGGAGCTTTCGGCGCGTAGCCTGGCGGGACCTTGGCGGATCGGTGGATCGCTCTCGGTCGACGGCGCGCCGATGCGCGTTTCCGTTTCCACCGGATCGGCGGGCGACGACGGTCGAATGCGGTTGCGTGTCGAGGCGCTGCCCGACGGTGTGCCGGTCAAGCTTGCCGCCGACGGTCAGGCACGGATCGAAGACGGAGCCGCTTATTACGACGGTACCTTCTCCTTCAACACCTATTCCGAAGAGACGATGGCGGCGCTGCGCGCGGATGAAGAGCGGCCATTGTCATTGACGACGGCTGCTGCCACCAATCGGCTGACGGGCAGTTTCGATCTCAGGCACGACCGGTTGGCGGTGGACACTTTCCGTTTCGAGACAGGACCGGCGGATGCGCCGTATCGGGCCGAGGGCAGGGCGAGCCTCAATCTTGGCGTCGAGCCGCGCTTCCTGATCGCGGCCGACGGAGCGCAACTGCGTTTCGAGCCAGACGAGACGTCCGACGGCTCCATTGCCGGCCTCGATCTCAGCGAGCGGTTCGAGGCATTCTCGTCTCTCATGCGTGCCTTGCCTGCGCCCACCATTCCCGGTCAGGTGTCGATCAACCTGCCGGCGATCGTGGCCGGCGACACGACGATCCGCAACATCGAACTGCGCGCCCAACCGGCCGAGGGTGGCTGGTCTGTCGCCTCGGTAGCCGCAACCCTTCCGGGACGCACGCGTTTCGAGGCGAACGGGCTTTTGAGCACCCGGGACGCGCTGGCTTTCGACGGGCACATGCTGCTCGCCATCGCTCAACCATCGGGCTTTGCCGCCTGGATTTCGCGCGATGTGGACGATGCGATACGCCGGCTCCCATCGGCGGGTTTCAGCGGCGATGTGAGCTTGTCACGCCGCGTTCAGACATTTGAGGCTCTGGAGCTTATCCTTGGCGGCGCCCGCTTCGAGGGACGCATGGAACGCCGGGAGCCGGAAGACTCGAAGCCCTGGCTGGATCTGGCGCTCGACGGTGAGGCGCTCGACCTCGACGGCATTCGTGCCTTCATGTCGCTGTTCGTGAACGACGCCGGTGTGAACAGGCTCTCCGGTCACGATGTGGATCTCGATGTGAAGGCTGGACCGGTTTCAGCGGTGGGGTTGCAAGCCGACACGCTCGATACGGCTTTGCGGCTGCGCGAGGGCGTTCTGGAAATCGACCGGTTGACGCTTGGCGGGTTCGCCGGCGCCCAGCTCAGCGCCACCGGACAGCTCCGCGACTTCTCCACGGCACCGACGGGCAAGATCGATGCAACGGTTCTGTCGACCGATCTGGCGGACCTGGCGGTCACGCTCGCCGGCCGGTTTCCCCAAAACGGCGTCTTCGGGGCCATAGCCGGCCGCGCCCAGGCCTTTCCCGGCCTTTTTGAGGACGCCGAACTCAATCTTGTCGCGAGTGCGGCCGACAACAACGACGGGACGGTCGGGATCGCGGTCAGCGCGGAGGGCGTTGCCGGTGGAACGGATCTGAGCCTGTCGTTTTCCGATCGCAGCCCTCGCGAGGATTTGCTTCGAGGCGATTTCAAGCTCTCGCTGACAGCGGACAATGACGATGCAGCCGTTCTCTACGGTCTTGCCGGACTGCCTGCGCTGCCGCTTGGGCTTGTTGGCGGGGCGAAGCTCGAATTGACCGCCGAGGGTTCGCTCACCGATGCGATAGAGACCGAGGCGTCGGTGACGGGCGAGGGGCTCAAGGCCGTGTTCGACGGGACGCTGGCCAATGCGCTGTCCACCCCGGCTCTAGACGGCGATGTGCGGCTTGAAAGCAATGACATCGAACCGTGGCTTGCCGTAGGGGGCGTCGTTCTGCCGGGATTCGGGCTCGGCATGCCCGTCGAGCTCGCCGCCGCGCTCGAATGGAGTGAAAAGATCGTCGTGCTTTCGGGGCTGGAAGGCGCCGTCGTCGGCAGCGGTGTGAGCGGCGATCTGAATATCGCGCTGGATGGCGGCAAGCCACGCATCGACGGGGCGCTCGACATGGCACGTTTCGACCTTGCGCCTGCCGCCGAGCTTGTCCTGGGGCCGAATGTCCTTTCAGGGGAAGAGAGTGGCGCCTGGCCGGAAGAACCTTTCGGCAGCGATGTCGATCTGCCTTTCTCGGCCGACCTCGATTTGCGGACGGATTCACTTTGGGCCGGGTTTCTTTCGGCGGGACAGGAAGCCAGCCTGAAGCTGAAGCTCGACGATGAAGGGTTGGCGGTTTCCGATTTGAAGGCTGCGGCTTTCGATGGCTCGATCGACGGTTTTGCCACGCTGAAAAACAATGCGGGAACCGGACTTTTGTCGGCGCAAATCGGTCTGGAGAACACCGCGCTCGAGGCGCTTATGCCACAGGGCAGCCTCGAAGGACGCTTGAGCGGACGCGCCAGCGTGACCGCAAGCGGCAAGACCGTTAATGGCATGGCCTCCGCATTGACGGGCTCGGGGTCTGCCACATTGAACGATTTAAGCGTTGTTGGCCTGAACCCGAAGGCGCTGGCGCAGATCCTTGAGCGGACCGATGCGCTGGGCAATGAGATCGACACGGCGAAGACGGAGGCATTCGCGCCGGAACTGATCCGCAACGGACGTTTTCCGGTGGGCGAGACGGAGTTTGCCTTCACCGTGGCCGGCGGCGTTGCGCGCACCCCGCCGATGCGCCTTGAGACGCAAGACGCTGTCCTTACCACAACCGCGTCGGCCGATCTGCAGCGCATGGAAATCGCAACGGACGGTTCCCTGATTTTCGATCCCGGTGCCGAAGCCGTTGTCGGTGCGGAGCCGCGGGTTGATGTCGCCGCCTCGGGGCCATTCGGTTTCGTCGGCTCGAAACTCTCCGTGGGGCCGCTCGCGCAATATCTGACCCAGCGGGCTTTGGAGCGCGAACAGGTGCGTGTCGAGCGCATGCAGTCGGTGCTTCTGGAAAAGCAGCGCTTGCGCCGCGAAACACGCTATTTCGCGGCCCTTCAGACCGAAAGGGAGCGCGCGGAGGCGGAGCGCGAGAGGCTTGAACGCGCGCTTCGTCTGAAGCAGGAAGAAGAGGAAGCCCGCCGCAAGGCCGAGGAGGAAGCTGAAGCTCGCCGTGCCGCAGAAGAGGCAGCACGCGCCGCGGAAGCGTTGCGGCGTTCGCAGCGCAACGCGCCAGACTCCGTCGGCGACGGTTCCTCCAGGATCGAGCGTGCGCCGCTCGATGCGCCCGAAGGGGCGAATTCGCCCGATGCCGTGTCGGAGTTCTTTCGCTCCAAGAATTTGTCTCCGCAGCAGCTTCGCGAATTGCTTGGGACCGGTGAAAGCGTGAACTGAGCGGAGCGGCTCTTTCAGGAGGCGGCGGAAAGACGGGTCTTCAAATCGCGAAGCACGCAAAGACGGAGCTTGGAGGAGAGATTATTCTCCTCGGCGCGATTGGCATCCACCTCCGCTATAAGCGCGGCAAGCGGTATTCCCCGTCGCCGGGCAATGGCTTCCAACTCTTCGAGGAACGGTTTTTCAAGGGAAATGCTCGTACGGTGGCCACGGATGCTGACCGAACGCTTGGCGATCCCGCTCATTTCCGGCCGCCGTTCCCGTCTTCGCTCAATCTGTGGGCCTCGAGCCGGGCGATCGAGCGCGTTCTGGCACTCTCCTGCTGCGCGCGCTCGACTTTGCTGCGGCCATGGAGGCTGCGATTCTCGGCGGCACGCTGTTTTTTCTCTTCGCGCTCGCGACGTTTACGGCGCTGCCGGAGATTGACCAGCTCGCCCATCGTCATTTCTTCCGGAAAGCATCGAGCGAAACGACTTCCGCGCCCTTGTTCTCAGAGGCGGGGGCTTCCTCTTCATCGGTGGCCTCGACTTCCGCTTCGGCCTTGTCTTTCTTCGCTTTCCTAGCGGGTTTCTTTTTCGTTGCCGGCTTTTTGGGCGCGCCCGCTTCTTCTTCCGCGTGCACCTCGGTGATCTCGGCGGTGGGTTCCGCCTGTTCGGACTTCACGTCGAACTCAAGTTCGAAATTGACCGAAGGGTCGTAAAAACCGCGAACCGCCGAGAACGGCACACTCAGCATCTCGGGAACATCAGCGAACGATAAGCCGACCTCGAACCCGGTCTCGCTGACTTTCAAATCCCAGTATTGATACTGCAATACGATTGTCATCTGTTCGGGGTAACGCTCGCGCAAGCGAGACGACACACGCACGCCTGGAGCGTTGGTGAGAAAGGTTATGAAGAAGTGATGCTCGCCGGGAAGCCCGGTGCGCGCAACTTCAGCCAGCACCTTGCGCATTACGCCACGCAATGCGTCCTGGGCTAGAATATCGTATCTTATGCGGTCTTCGGCCATCCACGCGAACCGGTTTGTGAGTCTTCGACTTACCTCTAATCAAGGACTGTGCTCAGGTAAACCGGCAAAAGCCGGCTTCCGCAGCGTCAACCACGTAAAGCCGACTCCAGATGAGCCGGCTCCTTGGTGTGCATTTCCCGCTTGCGATACGCCCGCAGGAAGGTCTTGACCGCGCAGGCGGCGGTTTCCTGCAAGCGGTCGTTCTCCAGTTTCTCGCCGAAGAGGGCGGGCATCTGCAGTTCGGCATTCACCAGAGCGAGAAATTGTCGCGCGGCGACGTCGGGGTTCTCCATGTCGAGATAGCCCGCATAGGCAAGCCGGGCGAAGCGCGCAGCCAGTGCCGACCAGACCTTGCCGGGACCATCGTTGCGCCAACTCGCGAACAGGTGAGGATGACGCTCGCCCTCTCTTTGAATCAGTTTGCGAAGGAATTTTCCGTCCTGGTCGCACAGGCAGTTGACTATGAGCCGCTCCGCAAAACAGGTGAGCTCTTTTTCAAGATCGGTGGGTTGATCCGGAAACGAAGCCAGGACCTCGAAACTGCGGGCGTTGCATCGCTGGGTGATTTCGGTGACGACGGCTGCGAACAATTTGTCCTTGTCGCCATAATGGTTGTAGACGGTCTGCCGCGAGACACCGGCTTCGGCGGCGATCATGTCGATGTTCGCGCCTGCATAGCCTTCACGGCAGAAAGCACGGGCGCCGGCATCGAGTATGGACAACCGCTTGGCGGCGTGTCCGCGTGTCGGGAGCGTGTCAGTAGCCATTGTTGAATACATGGAAAATGTATATAGGTGATTGACATATTAGACAAGACTGTCCAAAAATATAGTCAATAGAGCTTAGGCTTTCCTCCTGAGTCATGCGCCGATCCGTTATGTCGGATCGCGCCTTGGTCTCCCGTCCTTCGTTCGACGCCCGCTGCGGCAACCATCATTCTTGAAAGTGCTAATCATGACCACGGGATTTTTGCGCATTGCGCTCGTGCTCGGCGTGCTCACCGCCGTGGGCCCCTTTGCGATCGACATGTATCTTCCAGCGCTGCCTTCCATTGGCGCCGACCTGAACGCCGGTACCGTGTCCGTGCAGATGTCTTTGCTTGTGTTCTTTCTGTCCATGGGATTGGCGCAAATCGTCGTCGGACCGATTTCCGATATGATCGGTCGCAAGGCACCGCTCTATCTGGGCTTGTTCCTGTTTGTGATCGGCAGCATCGGTTCTGCGCTGGCCACCAGCATCGAGATGCTGATCGCGTTTCGCTTCCTGCAGGGATTGGGTGCGTCTGCGGGCATGGTGGTGCCGCGCGCGGTCGTGCGCGATCTGCACACGGGAACGGAGGCCGCCCGGTTGATGTCGCTTCTGATGCTGGTTTTCTCGATTTCGCCCATTCTGGCGCCGTTGACGGGCAGCGTGATCATCGCCACGCTCGGCTGGCGCGCCGTGTTCTGGTCGGTGACCGGAGCGGCGTTGCTTGCCGTCCTGCTGCTGGCGACGGCGCTTCGCGAAACGCGGCCTGCCGAAGAACGTCAGGGAAGTTCCTTGCGCAGCGCGCTCGCCGGTTATCGCTTTCTGCTGGGCGATCGGAAGTTCATGGGGCTGACCTTGATTGGCGGCTTCGGCATTTCCAGCTTCTTCGTCTATCTGTCGAGTTCGTCCTTCGTGCTGATCGATCACTACGGTCTGACGCCGACACTCTACAGCGTGTTCTTCTCCATCAACGCGGTTGCTTTTTTCACCATGTCTCAGCTCACTGGCCGGTTGACGGAGCGCTATGGACTGCGCCGCGTCGTGCGGGTGGCGGTCGTGTGCTATGCGACGACCATGGTCGCCATGCTGCTGGTAATGGCCTCCGGATTGCAGTCGCTCTGGGTGATGGCGGTCTTTCTCTTTGTCGGCTACGGCTTCCTGGGCCTCGTCATTCCGACGACCTCGGTGCTTGGCATGGACGATCACGGCACGATTGCCGGTACGGCGTCCGCATTAATGGGCACCTTGCATTTCGCCACCGGGGCGCTGGCCATGGCGATCTCGGGTATCTTTTTCGACAGTACGCCTTTGCCGATGGTGACGAGCATTGCCGCCTGTGCGGTTCTGGCGCTGGCACTGACGCAGATGACGCTGGGGCGCGACGAGAGCACCGCCGAGGCGCCCGCCGAGTGAGGCTGTCCCTCCGGCCTGGGATTTTAGAAGGGTGCGCTCGTCGCGCCCTTCTTTCTTTGCGGGCAGCAAATGAAGGGGCGGGGAATAGCGCTGTCGTGGAAGAAAGTGGAGGCTTCTGTTGCCAGGTGCCTCCGAACCCCGCCTAAAGGTGCGAACCCTTAGGAGTTCATGTGAAGCTGTCGCACTGCATTAAGCAGCGAGACGTGCCTCCGCATAGTTGTCGTTTGCAACTACTAGGTTGACCCGATAACGGTGGTATCATGCCGAGCGAAAGTCCGATCTTTACACCCTCGTCGATCCTGTTTCGCCCCCATCAGAAGCCGTCCTCGGGCCGATCCCCTGCGACGGATTCTGGTGGAGGCGCCGGGCACTGCCCCCGGGTCCGAATGGCTTATTACATCGGCAGTTTATCGCCATAGTCGGTCAAGCCGACGGTGCGAATATAGTGAGACGGCGGCGCCAAGAAAAGGGGGATTCTGGCGAAAAGCCGTTTCGGCATTGACTTAGCGTCATGCTTTGCGGAATGTCTTACACGGTGTGGGAAGAACTTTGGCAAACGTTGAGGTTGCGTTGGTGACCGGCCTTGTCGAAGCGGGCCCACGGTCTGAAATGAGGGAAAAGTCATGGCCGATTATTTCGCGGATGTCCGCAAATACGATGCAACCGCCGACGAAGATACCGTCAACAAAATCGTCAAGCATCTTGGCATTGCGTTGCGCAACCGGGATTCGTCTCTGGTTTCGTGCAGCGATCCCAGCGAGCTTGGCCGTGTGCGCGACAGCTGGTGCATGAAGAAGCTCGGCGAGACGGACGGCGCGAAGTGCGATTCCGTCATCGAGAAGGTTTGCGAGACCATGTCCGGAGACAATTCCAAGAGCCGTGTGACCTTTTACTACCTGGCCGCGAAGCATCTGGGCAAGCTGTCCAGCCTTTGATCCCGGCCTGACACCGACTGCCGACGCCCTCTTCGTTTCGAAGGGGGCGTTTTCATTTGTGCAGGCACAAGCGCGTGTGTGGATGGCGTGCGCAATCGGTCGGGATACACTTTTCGTGTACCGTGGCTGCTCTATGATGTCGTCATAATTCCAGCCCGAATCGGACCCTCATGCGCCAGTATCTCGACCTTCTTTCCCATGTTCTCGAAAATGGCGTCGACCGTGACGACAGGACCGGAACCGGTACGCGCGGCGTGTTCGGCCACCAAATGCGCTTCGATCTGGGAGAGGGCTTTCCCGTTCTTACCACCAAGAAATTGCATCTGCGTTCGATCATTCACGAACTGCTCTGGTTTCTGAAAGGAGAAACGAATATCGGCTACCTCAGAGAGAACGGCGTTTCGATCTGGGATGAGTGGGCGGACGAGAATGGGGATCTCGGTCCCGTCTATGGCGCGCAGTGGCGCTCCTGGCCGGCTCCGGACGGCCGGCAGATCGACCAGATTGCGAATCTTCTGAAGAGCTTGCGCGAAAATCCTCATTCACGACGGCATGTGGTTTCGGCCTGGAACCCGGCCGAGGTCGATTCCATGGCGCTGCCGCCATGCCACTGCCTGTTTCAGTTTCATGTGGCCGAGGGGCGGCTCTCCTGTCAGCTTTACCAGCGCTCCGCTGATATTTTTCTCGGCGTGCCCTTCAACATCGCCTCCTATGCGCTTTTGACCATGATGATCGCCCAGGTGACGGGGCTGCGTGCCGGCGATTTCGTGCACACGCTGGGTGACGCGCATCTTTATGCGAACCATTTCGACCAGGCGCGCGAACAGTTGACGCGCGCGCCCAAGCCTCTGCCGACCGTGTGGATCAATCCGGAGGTGACCGATCTGTTCGCTTTCCGCTTCGAGGATTTCCGTCTCGACGGCTATGTGGCGGATCCGTCGATCCGCGCGCCGATCGCCGTTTGACCGGGAGGGCACGATGGGCATCGAACTGGTTGTTGCAATGGCTGAAAATGGCGTGATCGGGCACGAGGGCGGTTTGCCGTGGCGGCTATCGACCGATCTGAAGCGGTTCAAGGCCGTCACGATGGGCAAACCCGTCATCATGGGGCGTAAAACCTGGGAAAGCATTGGCAAGCCGCTACCCGGGCGGCGCAACATCGTTGTCACGCGGCAGACGGATTACGCGGCGGAGGGAGCGGAGTGCGCTTCTTCGCTCGACGTGGCGTTGGCGCTTGCAACAGCCGGTGAAGCCGGGGCGGATATCTGTGTTATCGGCGGCGGACAGATCTATCGCGAGGCGATGCACAAGGCCGATCGTCTGCACGTCACGCATGTGCATGCCGAGATTGACGGCGATACGATGTTTCCCCCGATTGACCCGGAAATTTGGGAAGCGGTGTCGCGCGAAGACGTGCCCGCCGGACAAAAGGACGTTTACGCCACCACCTATGTGGTCTACGAACGGCGCTGAAGAGGCAAGGCAAGGCTCTCTTTTTCCTCGAATGAGCGGGAACGCGGCGGGCTGCCGCGTTGAAAGGGGATTTGCCGCTACCTATAACTGACCGGATGGGAGAGCCGTCCCTGGGGGATGGAACCCGGATCGAGAAAAGGAACAAGAATGCCCTGGAACAATCAAAGTGGCGGAGGCGGCCCTTGGGGCGGCGGCAATAACGGAGGGCCCTGGGATCAGGGACCGCGTGGGCCGAGTGGACCGCAGGGATCTCCACCCGATCTGGAAGAGATCATCAAACGTGGACAGGATCGGCTGAAAAACGCGTTGCCCGGCGGTGGCGGTGTCAGTCCGGCCATGATCGGCCTTGTGCTTCTGGCGCTGGCCGGTCTGTGGCTGTTCAAGTCGGTCTACACAGTGCAGCCGGACGAACTGGCGGTTGAACTGCGTTTCGGCAAGCCGAAGCCGGAGCTTTCCGAGCCCGGTCTGCACTTCCATTGGTGGCCTATCGAAACGGTCGAAAAGGCGTCCGTGGCCGAGCGGCTGATCGACATCGGCCAGACGCGCGGCGGGGCCTCCAGCGGGCTTATGCTTTCTGGCGATCAGAACATCGTCGATGTGAAGTTTTCGGTCGCCTATCAGGTCGCCGAGCCGTCCGCTTACCTGTTCAACGTCGCCGATCCCGACGAGACCTTGCGCCAGGTGGCGGAAAGCGCCATGCGCGAGGTTGTGGGACGGCGCCCGGCGCAGGATATTTTCCGCGACGACCGTCAGGGCATCGCCGAAGATGTGCGCACGACCATTCAGACCGCGCTCGACGAGTACGGCACGGGGCTGACGGTCAACGCCTTGTCCATCGAGGACGCCGCGCCGCCGCGCGAAGTGGCCGATGCGTTCGACGAGGTGCAGCGTGCCGAGCAGGACGAAGACCGCTTCGTGGAGGAGTCGAATCAGTACTCCAACCAGCAGCTCGGTCAGGCGCGTGGTGAAGCCGCGCAGATCCGTGAAGAAGCCGCCGCCTACAAGAACCGTGTCGTTCAGGAAGCCGAAGGTGAGGCGCAGCGCTTCGTCTCCGTCTACGACGAGTACGCCAAGGCCCCGGAGGTGACGCGCAAGCGCCTCTTCCTGGAAACCATGGAAAACGTGTTGCAGGGCTCGAACAAGGTGATCGTCGAGCAGGAAGGGGGCTCCGGCGTGGTGCCCTATCTGCCATTGCCCGAACTTCGTCAGCAGTCGCAACAGCCGCGTGGAACTGCGGGAGGGAGCAACTAATGTCAAACCGTCTTCCCATTCTCGTCGTCATCGGCGCAGTTCTCTTGTTCCTGGTGTATTCGGCGATCTTCGTCGTCAACGAGCGTCAGCAGGCGATCGTTCTTCGTTTCGGTGAGATCGTCGACGTGAAAACCGAGCCGGGCCTCTATTTCAAGCTGCCCTTCGCATTCCTCGAAGCGGACAATGTCCAGATCATCGAAGACCGCATCATGCGTTTCGACCTCGACGATATCCGTGTGCAGGTTTCGGGCGGCAAGTTCTACGAGGTGGACGCGTTCATCGCTTATTCGATCAACGATCCACGCGTTTTCCGTCAAACGGTCTCGGGCAGTGTGGCACTGGCCGAACAACGCCTGCGCACCCGTCTCGACGCTGCGCTGCGCCGTGTTTACGGTCTGCGCGGGTTCGAGGCAGCCCTTTCGGAAGAGCGCGCGTCGATGATGCGCGAAGTGGCAGAGGAACTGCGCCCCGCCGCGGCGTCTCTCGGGCTTGAGATCGAGGACGTGCGCATCCGCCGGACCGACCTGACAGCGGAAGTCTCGCAACAGACTTACGACCGCATGAAGGCGGAGCGTCTGGCCGAAGCCGAGCGGCTGCGCGCTCGTGGCCGCGAGGCTGCAGCCCGCATTCGCGCCCGCGCCGACCGTGAGGTCGTCGAGATCTTGGCGGCTGCCCAGCGCGAATCGGAGATTCTGCGCGGTGAAGGCGAAGCCGAGCGCAACGCCATCTTCGCCGAGGCTTTCACGCGCGATGAGGACTTTTTCGAGTTCTACCGCTCCATGAACGCCTACCGGCAGGCTCTGGACCCGAACGGAACCACCATGCTGCTGTCGCCGGATTCGGAGTTCTTCCGTTTCTTCAACGATTCCACGGGCGGTGGTGTGCGTTCGTCGGCACCGCCCGCGCAGGGCGCCAACGCCGGCCAGTAGTCGGCGGTCGGTATGAGCGAGTTCATCGCTGCCCTGGGCCTGGTCCTCGTTATCGAGGGCCTGGTCTATGGAGGCATGCCGAGGCTGGCAAAGCGGCTTGCCGAGCAGGTTCTGGAAATGCCGGACAGTGCGTTGCGCACTGCCGGCATCACCGCCATGGTTCTGGGGGTGTTCCTGGTCTGGCTCGTTCGAGGATGAAACAAGTTTACGGCCCGCATGGAAATCCCGTGCGGGCCGTAAAC
>ENA-ORCW01000785-ORCW01000785.1-marine-metagenome-genome-assembly--contig:-NODE-785-length-11494-cov-1.976789_pt1 | contig 11494 bp, 10 predicted proteins | sample MGYA00237784_ERZ508517 | MGnify/ENA primary metagenome ERZ508517 (study PRJEB26187, sample SAMN06268979) | marine metagenome | isolation source: Tt ae E1 feedstock associated aerobic enrichment on... | reverse complement strand
TCTGGGGAAAAAACACTCGGCACGCGACGATGATTGGTGGCGCTCAGGTGGAGTGAGCGGGATTGTTAGGGCAGCGATCCGGCGTCTTGGAGCCTCAGATTCGGCTGGAGCAGGCGAACACCTGAAAGAACTCACTGCCAAGGTTGATTCAAGCTGGGCGCCCCATATGGCTCATGCAGCAGCGGAACACGCCCGCAAGCTGCGCGATGAGCAATTCGCGGCGCCTTCGGTGAGCCATCTGACGAGCGCCCTTGCAAATGGCTCTCCGGCGACTCCGTCAGACCTTGCGGCCATCGTTTTAGAAGAGGTCGAGAGGTACAGGAGCACGCTCAGGACCGGAAGTGAGACACCCTGGAAGCGGTTCTGGAATACCGATGGGTACGGAGCGGCAATCGAACCACAGATCGAGAACGAGGACAGGGACCGCCTCCTGGAATTGCTTCGTCCGAGGTTAGAACGATACGGCATTGCAGCGAGCCTTCCCGAGGCCCGTCGCGGTGAAAACACCAGGGTCGACGTCCTAATGCTCAGCCATGCGGGGAAGAATCTGCCAATCGAGGCCAAACGGCACTACAACGGCGAGCTCTGGACGGCCGCTTCGACCCAGCTCGCGGGTTATGCTGCGGATCCAGATGCCTGCGGCTTTGGGATCTATCTCGTCTTTTGGTTCGGCACCGAGTTCAAGGCCCCGAAGAGAAGCGATGGCGTCGACGGCCCGGAGAGCGCCGAGGCGCTTGAGGCGATGCTTGTAGATGACCTTCCGTCTCATTTGAAAGAGAAGCTTTCAGTTGTGGTGCTGGACGTATCTCGGCCGCAGTCGATGATCGAGGCCACCAAGAAACGACGAGCGTAGGCTTGAAACTGGCTCGCAGTGAAAACCAGAAGAATTTCTCAATGCAACCGATCGAAAAACGACGATCGGGAAATGGGAATTCTCCGGTGCGACCTTAATGACAGGTATAGGTCAGGACCGGTCATCCGCCATTCAGTGCTTCAGAAAGCGCCTCACGCTGCCCCTCCCATTCGATTGGCAGCGGCTGCTTGCGTTCCTTGAGCCGCTCGGGGGTGAGCGTGGCTAGTTGCCGCCCGGCGACGATCATTTCGACGATGTCGGGGGCAAGGAAGGCGAGGGGGAGCGTGCGGCTGACATGCGAGACCTGCTGACCTTCGAGGCGCGCGATCTCGGCGATGGTGGCGAAGCGGCCGGTGCGGAGCCCGTCGAACCAGCGGTGAGCGTCGCTGACGATACGGAGGAGGGCGGGATCGACCCTGCGCTGCGCCGTGTTGACGTTGCCGAGGACGAGTTTGACCTGCTTGCCGGAACGCAGGGCCTGCGCCGGGATGACGATGTCGAGCGCACGCTCGTCGGACACGGCCTCGGAGTGGGAAACGTCCAATTCCAAGTTGAGCGCTTTTCGCAGGCCGCGATGATCAATCGTGAGACGAACTTCCTGCGGAGTGACGACCGCTCGATGGACCATATCGCGGATGGCGTGTCGCCGCTGGTCTTCATCGCGGTCGCTTGACGCCGCCTTCCGCCCGGCCAATCGTGCAGCGGCATCGACAAGCTGTGCCGTCTCGGCAGCTGAGGTCGTGGTGAACGCTTCGGTGATCCACACCGGGTCCCGGAGCTTCTCTGCAAGCGTATCGAGGATGAGGCGTTCGAGATCGCCAGCGGGTACGCGAATGCCGTTTGTCGCATCTGCGGCGCGACCACCGCGGACCAGCGACGCCGAGATGTAGTAGCGGTATCGCCGCCCACGGCGGGTGGCATGCGTCGGTGTCAGGCGGTTGCCGTTGGCGTCGAAGAGAAGGCCGGTGAGCAGGCTGCCTTCCGGGTTGGCGGTTGTGCCGGTCTCGGCAGGAGCGGGAGCCTGATCGGCAAGCCGCGCCTGCACCGCATCCCACTGCTCCGTATCGATGATTGGTTCGTGGTTGCCCTGGTGGATCTCGCCGCGATGGGCGATCTCGCCGCGATAGAGCCTATTGTGCAGGATCTGGTAGAGCGCGCCGCGACTGATCGGGTTGCCTCCCACAATTCGGCCATCGGCGAAGATGCGCTTCTTGGAGACGATCCCTTCGCCGTCCAAGGACCGCTTGAGATCCGCGACCGAGCCGAGGTCGAGGTAGCGGCGGAAGATGAGCCGTACGGTCTCCGCCTCGGCGTCATTGATTACCAGCTTCCGATCTATGCCGTCATAGCCAAGGGGAGGGAGGCCACCCATCCACATGCCTCGCCGTTTGGAGAGGGCAATCTTGTCACGAATGCGCTCGCCGGCGAGCTCCCGCTCGAACTGGGCAAAGGACAGAAGGACGTTAAGCGTCAGCCTGCCCATGGACGTCGAGGTATTGAACTGCTGGGTAACCGACACAAACGAGACGCCGTGACGGTCGAAGAGATCCGTCAGCCTGGCGAAGTCGGCGAGCGAGCGGGTGAGGCGATCGACCTTGTAGACGACAACCACATCAATAGCGCCCTTCGAAGCCTGGTCGAGCAGCCTTCGAAGGGCAGGACGCTCCATGGAGCCACCCGAGAATCCGCCGTCGTCATAGGACTCGTCGATCGGCCCCCAGCCTTCGTGCTTCTGGCTGGCGATGAAGGCCTCGCAGGCGTCGCGCTGGGCATCTAAGGAGTTGAACGCTTGCTCGAGCCCCTCGTCGCTACTCTTCCGGGTGTAGATGGCGCAGCGGAGGCGGCGTCTGCCATCGGCCGCGGAGCGGGATGCGGCGGTCCTGTTATGAGACCGCCGCATCGGATGTCTCCTTCTCGTGCTCCTTCAATCCGAAGAAGGCGGGGCCCGACCAGCGAGTCCCGGTGATCAGGCGAGCGATGGCACTCAATGATCGATGGGCAATGCCGTCGTAGAGGAACTGACCATCGGGGAGGGCGATCACCTCATGGGTGCGACCGTTCCACTCGCGCAGGAACCGCGTTCCGGCCTTCATGCTGCGGTCCTTGCGGATAGACGCCCGCTTGCTGCCACTCACGGGGCCGGCGAGCAGCTTCGCCTTTGTCGAAGCCGAGAGGCCGCCGAACCGGTCTTCCTGCACGCGATAGGCGACGGCGCGGATGAGGAGTTCTCGGCTCATGCTCTTCGGGGCCTCTGTCCCGTAGGCGGCGAGCCAGCGCGAGCGCAGCGAGGAGAGATTGAGACCGGCAAGATTGCCGATCTCGATCTCCATGTCTTGTACGGCCATTACGATTGCGCAGCGATGCGGTAGCGTCGCACGCCGTGATCGCCGCGCTCGGAGGCAACGTCGAGGCCGTGCTTCTTCTTCAGCGTGCCCGAGAGAAATCCGCGGACTGAGTGGTTCTGCCATCCGGTCGCCTTGGCTATCTCGTCGATCGCGGTGCCGTCCTTCCGCCGCAGCAGGCCAACCACGACAGAGGCCTTGCTCCCGTCCCGAAACCCGCTGTCGCCGGGCCGCGGCGCGGGCTCTTCCTTTGCGACGGTCGCGGCCGTCCGTCGCCGCGGTTTGGCGTTTGCATTCTCGGCCTTCCCGGTCTTTGCGGTCTTCGGGGGCTTGGTAGCTGGCACCGCCGTCTGACGCTTCGTGCCCGCCGGTAGTGGGCGCGCAGAGCGGCTCGCGTTGCGCTTGGCCTTCGCCGCGGACTCGGCAGCCGACGTGGTCGTGGTGTCGATGGTAACCATGGGACTCTCCTGTCCTCGCGCCGGCAGGATTGCCCGCGCTGCTACCACCTCAAGCCCGGAGTGCCGGGCAAACGGCCATCAGCCGTTGCCCCATGCATGCTTCGTTAGAGAAGGAAGTCCAGCTGTGAAGACAGCAATAGAAGCGTCTGGCTGGTCGCCAGCACTACTTCAACGCACCGGCCGTCATGCCCTTCCGGATTTGCTTCTGGAACAGGAAGTAGAAGATCAACAGCGGGACTATTGTCAGGCTCATGATGGCGAAGAGCTGTCCGATCACGGTCTCGCTTGCCATCGTCGTTGGCTTGTAGGCCGCGATCGCCAGCGGCAACGTGCGCACGCCGAGCCTGTCGAGCAGCACCAGCGCGAAGAACAGTTCGCTCCACACCCAGCCGACATTGACGATTGCCATCGATGCGAAGGCGCCGCGCGAGACCGGTACGACGATGCGCCAGAAAGCGCCAAGCCGCGAGCACCCGTCGATGCGTGCCGCTTCTTCGAGCTCGCGCGGAAAGGAGAGGAAATAGGCGCGCATGAGGATCGTCGTGAAGGGCAGACCGAGCGTGGCGTAGAGCAGCATCATGCCGATAAGGCTGTTGCGCAGTCCGAGATCGCCGAAGAAGAAGTAGATCGGCACGAGCAGCACATGAACCGGCACCGCCAGCGCCAGCAGAAGAACCTGACGGGCGCCGCCGCTCCCCGGGAAGGGGCCACGCGCCAGCGCATAGCCGGCGAGTGACGATGCGGTCACGAGGATCACCAGCGATCCCGCCGTCACGATCACGCTGTTTATGAAGAAGATGACGAAGGACTGGTTCGTCCGCCCGCCGTCGAGCACCTGCCAGTAGTTGTCGAGCAGCGGCGACAGCGGAATCGAGAAGGGGGCGTTGAGGATTTCCGCGTCGGATTTGAACGACGTGAAAAACAGGTAGACGATCGGATAGACCTGCACGACCATCCACACGATCAGCAGGGTCATGATCATCGAGCGGCTGGGCGTCACCCGCCGGCGAAGTTCCGTGCCCGCCGCAGCCATCTCAGTTCTCCCGGCCGCCGGCCTGCACCAGCCGGTAATAGAGGTAGGTGACGGTGAAGATGATCGCGAACATGGCCACCGCCACCGCCGAGGCGTAGCCGTATTGCTGCTGCTCGAAGGCCTTGCGGTAGAGATAGGTGCCGAGCACCGCCGAGCTTTCCGCCGGCCCGCCCTTGGTCATGACCCAGACGAGGTCGAAGACCTTGAGTGAGAAGATGAGCTGGATGACGGTCATCGAGACCAGCACCGGCCAGATCAGCGGAACGATGATCATGCGGATGCGGCCCCACTCGGTAACGCCGTCGAGGGTTGCGGCCTCGTGCACTTCTTCTGATATTCCTTCGATCGCCGCCAGCAGCACGATCATCGGGAAGCCGCAGTACTGCCAGATCGAGACGGTGATGATCGAGCCGAGCGAGAGGTCGACGCTGCCGAGCCAGGGCTGGGCCAGAGCACCGAGGCCGATGGCCCGCAGCGCCGAATTGAGCAGCCCGTAATTCGCTTCGTAGATGCGCACCCACAGCGCCGCCGTCACCGTCATCGGCAGCATCACCGGCAGGTAGAAGGCAAAGCGATAAACGCTGTGGCCCGGCACGCGGCGCGAAATCGCCAGTGCCAGCAACAGGCCGAGGCCGACGGTGCCGATCGTCGCGGCAATGGCGAAGACCAGCGTGTGGTTGAGCGCCCCCCAGAAGTAGCGATCGTCAAAAAGGCGGACGAAGTTGTCGAGCCCGACGAAGCGCCGCGGCAGCAGGCCTTTCCACCGGTAGAGCGAAAGATCGAAGCTCCGGTAGAGCGGGTAGGCCATGAAGAGGACGAGAAGCAGAAAGGCCGGTGCCAGGAAGGCGTACCAGTGCAGGTTCTGCCTGATCGCCTCCCAGCGCCCGGGGCGGGCCACCGCATGCGTGGCGGTGGCCGCCGGCGTCGGCGCGTCGTGGCCGTGTTCAGTCGGCATCGTTCAGCCGTCGCCGGTATCGTTTGCGTCTGCCGCTCAGCCGCCCTGGCGGGCCCGCTCGTAGGCTTCCTGCATGCGCTCCGCCGCCTGTTCCGGCGTCGCGCCGCCGGTCAGCACGTCGCCAACCGACTGCTTCAACTCCGTCAGGATCTCCGGCGGGACCTGCGATTCGAACAGCGGCGGGGCGCCCTGATCGGCGACGTCCTGCACCACCTGCGCGGTGAGCGGACTCATCAGCGACTTGATGATGTCGGCCGGAATATCCTTGCGGCCGATGGTCAGGCCCGAGGCCTTGGCGTAGGCGATGGCGCCGTCCTTCGACGACAGGAAGGCGATGACCTTCTTCGCGGCTTCGACGTTCGGCCGGTCGGCAAAGGCGATGAAGCAGTTCGGCACCCAGCTTCCGACCGGTCCGTAGCGCTTCTCTTGGATCGGCGGGTAATAGAAATAGCCGAGGTCGAACTTGGCGGCCTTGGAGAGCGCGCCGCCGCTGCTCCACGAGCCGTCCTGGAACATGGCGGCCTTGCCGGAGATGAACAGCGACTTCGGCACTTCGGGGTCGGTGAAGCCGGCGAAGCCGTCCGCCGTGAAACCCTTGTCGACCATTTCCTTCAGCTTGGCGAAGATGCGCACGCCGTCCGGGTCGGTCCACTTGTATTTGAGCGTGTCGGCCGGTGCGTCGGGCGACCAGTTGACCATCAACGCGTTGTATTCGTCCTCGGTCCACGACCGCATCATGATTGCGTCCGGCAGGTGGTTGACCATGCCGTAGTCGTAGAGGGTTGCCATCGGCTGGTAGCCAGCGGCCCGCACCTTGTCGGACACTGCGTAGAGCTCATCCCAGGTTTTCGGCGGCTCAAGCCCGAGCTTCGCGAAGATTTCCTTGTTGTAGTACACGTAGGGCGTCCACACGACATCCGTGTTGACGCCGTATTTGTGCCCGTTCGGCTCGGTGAAGTAGTTCACCGTTCCCTGGGGGTACATGCCGTCCTTGTAGAGATCGTCGAGCGCCACCAGCATGTTGGCGGCGATCATGTTCTTGTACTGGAAGGCCGGCGAACACCACCACCAAGAGAGGTCGGGGCCGTCGGACGACGCGAACATCGTGGTCGGTGCCGTCGCCTGCCATGTCGTTTCGTCGGACTGGACCTCGACATTCACCTGAATGTCCGGGTTGGCCTTGTTCCATGCGTCGATCGCCGCCTTGGTGCCGACGCCGGAATTGCCGGCAAGCGCGGTCATGCGCAGGTTGATCACGTCGGCCGCCGAGGCGGGCAGGGCGATGACTGATGCGAGAAGCATCGCCGTCAGGGAAAGCAGGGTTACGCACTTGCTGTTCATTTCTCTCCTCCTTCTGGCAGTGGTCTAGGGCGAGACCGCGGGTGGCCGGTTTTGCGGTGCCGGTTCGTTGGTGATCGCGGCTTCCAGATGGGCCACATCGCCGCTGACTTGGCTCAGATGGCTCCGCATCACGGCGCGCGCGGCGACCGGGTCGTGCGCTGCAATGGCGTTGTAGATCAGCCGGTGGAAATCCTGCGCGCTGCGCGCGCTGTGCGGCACGAAAAAGATGCGCCGCCGCTGTTCGTTGAGCTGCTCGACGATCGGTTCCAGCAGGGTGGGCACCAGCGGGTTGTGTGTCGCCCGCGCGATGTCGAGGTGGAAGCGGTGATCGGCAGCAATGAAGCGGTCGACGTCCTCGAAACAGGCATCCATCGTCGTGATCGCGTCGGCCATCGCCGCGAGGTCGCTCTCGTTGGCCTGCTCGGCAGCCAATGCCGCGACGCTGGGCTCGAACAGGCCGCGGAGTTCGACCAGGTTCTTCAGTCCCTGTTGGCGATCAGCCACGGCGAGCGCCAGCCCGAGCGAGGTCCCGAGAGCGGCGTTGGTGGCGTCGGCGACGAAAGTGCCGCTGCCCTGACGCACGGTAACGAGGCCGTCATGGGCGAGGGCGCGGATCGCTTCGCGCACCACCGGGCGGCTGACGCCGAAGCGCGCAGCAATGTCGCGTTCGTTGGGCAGCCGGTCGCCCTCTTTCCATTGACCGCCGACGATCTCGTCGCGGATCGCATCGGCGATGCGCTCGTAGAAGCGGACGCTCTTGAGAACCTTGGGGCCACTCATGTCTTGTCACCAATTGATCAAATCATCTTACCAATTAGCCGCAGGCGGTCAATTGGGGACGGACGGGGGGCTTCAACTTGTGGAAAAGAGCCGCGCGCCAACAAGGTGCCGCGGGCCGCGTAAATGCAAGAAAGCGTTCGGTTTGTGCGGCTTGCCGGCTTAGCCGCGAGCGGCGTTGGCGGGGCACCGGCGACACAGTGCGGCTGGTGACCAGATTCTGAACTGCGGACAATTGACAGGATGACCTTACAAGTCATACGGTCATCCCATCCTCTTCCCTAAAAGGCTGGTCGGCGGATGTGGGCGTACGTTCTTCGAAGGGTTCTGGCCTTCGTGCCGACGATGTTCTTCGTAGTGACGCTCGTCTTCCTGCTGACGCGCCTCGTGCCCGGCGATCCGGCCGGTATCCTCGCCGGCCACCAGCTCGCCACCGAGGAACTCATTGCCCAGATCCATCACGAGCTCGGCCTCGATAAGCCGATGATCGTCCAGTACTGGATCTGGCTGAGGAACATCCTTCACGGCGATTTCGGCACGTCGATCTTCTTCAATCAACCGGTGACCGAGGTGGTGATGAGCCGCCTGCCGGTCACGCTGAGCCTCACCTTCGTCTCGCTGCTTCTGGCGCTGGCGATGTCGATCCCGCTCGGCGTGCTCGCCGCCACGCGCCGCAACACGCTGGCGGACACCACGACCATGGTGTTCTCGGTGCTTGGCGTGTCGTTCCCGCCATTCTGGCTTGGCTTCATGTTCATCCTGTTCTTCTCGCTGACGCTCGGCTGGCTGCCGACCTCCGGCTACCGGCCGATGTCGATGGGCATCGGCGTGTGGCTGCGCCATCTCATCCTGCCGTCGGTGGCGCTCGGGCTGGCGCAGATCGCGCTTCTCACCCGCACGACGCGCGCCAGCATGCTCGAGGTGCTGAGCCGCGAGTACATCACCACCGCCCGCTCGAAGGGCCTCAGCCGCACGCGCGTGATCTACGGGCACGCCCTGCAGAATGCCATGGTCTCGGTCGTCACCGTCGCCGGTCTGTCCTTCGCCGTCATCCTCGGCGGCTCGATCGTCATCGAGAACGTCTTCGCGCTGCCGGGGGTAGGGCGGCTGGTCGTCGATGCGGCTCTTCGCCGTGACTATCCGGTCATCCAGGGCGCCGTCGTCTACCTCGTGGGCATCTCGCTGCTGGTTAACCTGCTGGTCGATCTGTCCTACGCCCTGATCAACCCGCGCATCACCTATGACTAGCTCCTCGCCCTCCGTGCCCGCCGCGCTCACCTGGCGCGAACGCTACGCGCGCTTCCGCACGACCGAGCGCTATCGTTCGATCCGGCGCTATCTCAGCGATCGTTCCTTCGTAATCGGCACGCTGCTGTTCATTCCGCTGGCGCTGATGGCGATCTTCGCGCCGTTGCTCGCGCCCTATCCGCCGCTCGAGATCAACGTCCTCGACAAGTTCCAGGGACCGAGCTGGATCTATCTTCTCGGCACCGACGAGTTCGGCCGCGATCTTCTCAGCCGCATCCTCTACGGCTCGCGCACCTCGCTCGGCGTCGGTGCCATGACGGCGTCTGCCACCTGCGTGCTCGGCCTCTTCTTCGGGGCGCTCGCCGGCTACAACCGTCTGGCCGACGCCATCCTGATGCGCGTCATGGATGGCCTCATGGCCTTTCCCGGCATCCTGCTCGCGATCATCATCGTCGCCTCGCTAGGCCCCGGCAGCGGCGGGCTCAACGTCGTGCTCGCCATGATCATCATCTACACCCCGCGCATCACGCGCGTCGTGCGTGGCACGGTCATCGAGGTCAAGCAGCAGGATTTCGTCGATGCCGCACGCCTGATCGGCCTCAGCGACGCGCGCATTCTGGCCGTGCACATCATCCCCAACTGCCTCGCGCCGGTCATCGTGCAGACGACCTTCGGCTTTGCGTGGGCGATCCTCGTCGAGGCGGGACTGAGCTTCGTCGGCCTGGGCACGCCGCTGCCGGAGCCGTCATGGGGCAACATCATCAGCGCCGGCCGGCAGTTCGTGCGCAACGCGCCATGGCTAGTCGTCACCCCCGGCGTCCTGATCTCGTTGGCCGTCCTGTCGCTCAACCTGATCGGCGACGGTCTCCGCAATGTACTAGACCCGCGTCTGCGCAACATCGCATCTTGACGCCAAGAAGAAGAACAGGGAGGAAAATCAATGCGTTTCGGGCGTGGCCTCAGGCCTGAACATTACCTGCTGATTTCGCCGGCATGGCTGCCCAACGCCGGATCGAAATTCTCCGCCAAGGACTACGCCGAGAGCCTCGCGGAGTCGGGCGCCAACTGCGTCGAGTTCTACGTGAAGGATCACCACGGCGTGTCCTTCTACGACACCAACGTCGGCGTGCGCTGCCCGAGCATGAAGGGCGATTACCTTGCCGAGCTGTGCGAGGAGACGGCCAAGCACGGCATTGAGGTGATGGCCTATTTCAGCGTCGGCTTCGACATGCACTGCGCGCGGCAGGAGCCGACATGGCGCATGGTGACCGCCAAGGGCGAGCCCGTGCGCGCCGGCCTCTGGTATTACATGTGCCTGAACAGTCCGTACCGGGATTACATGTTCGCGCAGGTCAGCGAGATCGCGAAATACCCGGTCACCGCATTCTGGCACGACATTCTGCGCTTTCCCGAGTTGTTCCGCGGCGGTTGCTTCTGCAATGCCTGCCGCCGCAAATATCGCTGGTCGACCGGGCGCGACGCGCCCGACGGGCTCGATCCGCTGAACCCGGCCTCGCGCGACTACATCCGCTTCCAGCAGAACAGCGTGACGTCCTTCCTCGCCGAGCTACGTGCCGCCGGCGACGACAAGCCGATGACCTTCAACGGTGCCGGCTTTCTGACGCCGGCCGAGTGGAACCAGTATGTCGACTGGTTCAACGTGGAAGGCCATGGCCCAGAATATCTCGACCAGAGCTTCAAGTGCCGCTACCTCGGCAGCTTCGATAAGTCCTGGGAAATCCTCACTCCCGGCAACAACAAGGGCTGGACTTCGTTCTCGGCCAAGCCCGTCGACGCGACCCAGCTCGAATGCGACGTCGCCATCGGGCAGGGCGGGTTGATGACCTTCGGCGTGCTGGCCGGCCTTGTGTTCAACACCGGCGTCGGCCACCCCTACGACAAGGTCATCCATATCGGCTTTTTCGCACTTTTGACCCTGTCGATCCATGCGCTGTTCTGCTGCCGCCTGCGCATTTCAGCGGTGGCCGCCTTTTCCATGGGGCTTGCCGGAGAGGTGGTTCAGGGCTTCCTGCCCAACCATGAATCCTCCCTTGCCGATGCCTTCGCCAACGGGGTGGGGATCGCCATGGTCGTGACGGCCATCGCCCTGATCCGGTCCGAAACGCGGCAGGTCATGGAAGAACAGCCGGTCGTTCCGCTCGATCTGGAGCAGATGGGCCTGCAGCCGATCTATTACGATCTGTCTGCCGACTCCGATCGGTCGTCGGAAAAGTAATCGTCCGGCAGATCGGCCTTCACCAGGCCGGCAGTCAGATCGATTTCCGGAACAAAGGCCTTCGTGAACGGGATGTAGAAGGTCCGGCCCCGTTTCGGGCGGACTTCCAGCAAGTCACCGGCACCGAAGTCCTGCACGGCAATGATCTTGCCCAGTTCGTCGCCCGCCGTCGAGACTACGGCGAGTCCCTCGAGATCCGAATAGTAGAATTCGTCCTCTTCCGGCTCCGGAAGCCGGTCGCGGGGGATATA
>ENA-ORCW01000784-ORCW01000784.1-marine-metagenome-genome-assembly--contig:-NODE-784-length-11495-cov-2.608075_pt1 | contig 11495 bp, 5 predicted proteins | sample MGYA00237784_ERZ508517 | MGnify/ENA primary metagenome ERZ508517 (study PRJEB26187, sample SAMN06268979) | marine metagenome | isolation source: Tt ae E1 feedstock associated aerobic enrichment on... | reverse complement strand
GGTCCTGCTCGACATGGCTGAGCGCCGCGAGGTACGCCTTCGCGCTCGCCTCGACAATGTCGGTCGCGAGCCCATGCCCGGTGAAGAGCTGATCGCCGACGCGAATCCGCACGTGGACCTGCCCCTGAGCGTCCTCGCCAGGCGTGACCGCCTCGACATGGTAGTACTCGAGCGTGCCCTCGACCTCGACGGCGTCGTCGATCGCCGCGTAGAGCGCGTCCACCGGGCCGTTGCCCTCGCCCTCGCCGGACAGATCGACATCGTCCTTGCGGACCACCACCGAGGCCTTCAGCGCCGTGGTTGGCGGGTGCGACAGCCTGCATGTGGGTCCCTTCGACGAGGTGGTCCGGGAAAGCGACAGTTTCTCCCGCCGGATTGCCCGCAACACCCACGCCGTCCTGGCCGAGGAGTGTGACATGCGGCGGGTGGTGGATCCCGCCGGCGGTTCCTGGGCGGTGGAATCCCTGACCGACCAGATGGCCGCGCAGGCCTGGAAGCAGCTCCAGGACATCGAGTCCCGGGGCGGACTTCCGGCGGTGCTGAAGGACGGCAGCCTGCAGGCCTCCATCGAGGCCACCCGTCAGGAGAAGGCGCGCAACATCCAGCGGCGCAAGGATGTCATCGTCGGCACCAACACTTATCCCAACGCCGGCGAGGAACTGCTCAAGCCGGCCAAGGTAGATTACGCCACCGCGGCCCGCGGTCGGGCCGAGGCGGTCGCCGCCGCCAAGGCCGCCCGTGACAACCCGGCTGTTGTTTCCGCCCTGGAGCGTTCCGGGGAATGCACCGGCAACGACCGCATGGAGGCTCTCCTGGCCGCCGCAGCCGCCGGGGCCACCACCGCCGAGCTGCTTAAGGCCGCCGGCCTGGACGGCCAGTCGGTAGTGGTCAAGTCGATACCGCTGATGCGGGGCGCCGGGGATTTCGAGAAGCTTCGCCTGTCCGCCATGGCCCTGTCCGCCAAGGGACAGGAACCCGTGATCCACCAGTTGAACATGGGCCCCTCGCGGCGCTACCGGATCCGGGCCGACTGGACCAGCGCCTTCTTCCAGGTGGCCGGGTTCAGGCTGCTCAACGACGACGATTATGACTCCGTCGAGGATGCCGTGGAAGCCCTCCGGTCCGGGGGGGCGCGAGTGGCGGTCATCACCTCCGATGACGAGACCTACGCCTCCATGGTCGGACCCCTGGCCAAGGCCGTCAAGGCCCTCGACGGCGGGATCAAGGTCCTGGTCGCCGGGGCCCCGGGCGAGAATGAGGAAGCCTGGCGCGAGGCCGGGGTGGAGGACTTTGTCCATGTCCGGGTCAACAACTACACCTTCAACCGGGCGCTTCTGGAATCCATGGGCGCCGAACTCTGAAGCGGACTAGAGAACCTTTAACTTGTCACAGAAAAATGACGACAACGCCTGATTTCACCAAGCTGGACTACCAGCCGAAGAACACCAAGCAGGGTTACGCCGACTGGAAGGCGGACCTGGAAAAGAATACCGGCAAGCGCGCCGAGGACTATGTCTGGGACACCATGGAACAGATCCCGGTCAAGCCCCTCTTCACCGCCGAGGACTATGAAGGCATGGAGCACCTCGACTACCAGGCCGGGATCGCCCCGTTCCTGCGGGGTCCCTACGCCACCATGTACGTCTTCCGCCCGTGGACGGTCCGCCAGTACGCCGGCTTCTCGACCGCCGAGGAGTCCAACGCCTTCTACCGCCGCAACCTGGCGGCCGGGCAGAGGGGCCTCTCGGTGGCCTTCGACCTGGCCACCCACCGCGGCTACGACAGCGACCACGAGCGCGTGGTCGGGGACGTCGGCAAGGCCGGGGTAGCGATCGACTCGATACTGGACATGCGCATCCTCTTCGACCGGATCCCGCTCAACAAGGTGTCCGTCTCGATGACCATGAACGGCGCGGTGCTGCCGGTCCTGGCCTTCTACATCGTGGCCGCCCTGGAGCAGGGGGCCAAGCTGGAGGAGTTGTCCGGGACCATCCAGAACGACATTCTCAAGGAGTACATGGTGCGGAACACCTACATTTATCCGCCCATCCCGAGCATGAAGATCATCGCCGACATCTTCGAGTTCACCTCGAGGAACATGCCGAAGTTCAACTCCATTTCCATTTCCGGCTACCACATGCAGGAGGCCGGCGCCACCGCCGACCTGGAAATGGCCTACACCCTGGCCGACGGGCTGGAGTACATCCGGACCGGGATCGAGGCCGGCATCGACATCGACGCCTTCGCCCCGCGCCTGAGCTTCTTCTGGGCCCAGGGGAAGAACTACTTCATGGAAGTGGCCAAGATGCGGGCCGCGCGCCTGCTCTGGTCCAAGATCGTCAAGCAGTTCAACCCGAAGAACCCGAAGTCGCTGGCCCTGCGGACGCACTCCCAGACCAGCGGATGGAGCCTGACCGAGCAGGATCCGTACAACAACGTGACCCGGACCTGCATCGAGGCCATGGCCGCCGCCCTGGGACACACCCAGAGCCTGCACACCAACGCCCTTGACGAGGCCATCGCCCTGCCGACCGATTTCTCCGCCCGGATCGCCCGCAACACCCAGCTCTTCCTCCAGGACGAGACGGGGATCTGCAAGATCATCGACCCATGGGGCGGCAGCTACTACGTCGAGGCCCTGACCCACGCCCTCAAGGAGCGCGCCTGGGCCCACATCGAGGAAGTCGAGGGGCTCGGCGGAATGGCCAAGGCCATCGAGACCGGCCTGCCCAAGATGCGCATCGAGGAGGCCGCGGCCCGCCGCCAGGCCCGCATCGACAGCGCCCGGGAGACCATTGTCGGCGTCAACAAGTACCGCCTCGAGAAGGAGGACCCGCTGGAGATCCTGGACGTCGACAACACGGCGGTCCGGGAAGCCCAGCTGCGCCGGCTGGAAAAGCTCCGTTCCGAGCGGGACGATTCTGCCTGCCGCCAGGTGCTCGAGCGCCTGACCAAGGCGGCGGCCGGTGAAACGAAGGAGAACCTGCTGGCCCTGGCCATTGAGGCCACCCAGGCCAGGGCTTCCCTGGGCGAGATTTCCAGCGCCATGGAGAAAGTATATGGTCGCCATCAGGCGGTAATTCGATCGATTAGCGGTGTGTACAGCAGCGAATACGGAGACAAGGGCGAGGTGGAGCAGATCCGCGCCCGGACCGACGCCTTTGCCGAGAGGGAAGGCCGTCGTCCCCGGATCATGGTTGCCAAGATGGGCCAGGACGGGCACGACCGCGGCGCCAAGGTGGTGGCCACGGCCTATGCCGACCTCGGCTTTGACGTCGACATCGGACCGCTCTTCCAGACCCCGGAGGAAACAGCTTCCCAGGCGGTGGAGAACGATGTCCACATCGTGGCCATGAGCTCCCTCGCCGCCGGGCACAAGACCCTTCTGCCCAAACTGGTCGAGGCCCTGGCCTCCCATGGCCGGGAAGACATCCTGGTTGTCGTCGGCGGGGTCATCCCGGCCCAGGATTACGACGAGCTGTACACCAACGGGGCGAGCGCCATTTTCGGCCCGGGAACGGTCATTACCGAATCCGCCCGCAAGCTGCTCGACATCCTCGACCAACAGCACGAGAGCTGAAATATAAATCTCTAGCTCAATCTTGATCTCAAGCTTCGGGCCATTCCGGTTTGCCGGGGATTGAGCTTGAGATAGGGCTTGAGCTTGAGATCCTGAAATTATGCCTGAGGAAAGAAAGCGGCCCGAGTGGTCCCCGCCTGATGGCGGGGAAGGCTTCACCTCGCATGTCATGAAAGGGGTCGAGGGAGGGCATGAAGGTATGCCGGGATCGGTTTCACCGGTTTCCCGGAAGGCTCCCCTGAAGCGCCAGCAACTCAGCGTGTCGGACCTTGAAAAAGGAATCCGGCAAGGCAACCGGACCATGCTGGCCCGGGCCATTACCCTTGTGGAAAGCAATTCAACCCGTCACCAGGCGGAGTCCCAGGAACTGCTGGACCGGCTGATGGACCGGACCGGAAAGGCCCTGCGGATCGGGATCACCGGTGTGCCGGGGGCTGGCAAATCGACCACCATCGACACCTTCGGCTCGATGCTTTGCGAGGAGGGGCACCAGGTGGCGGTCCTGGCGGTGGATCCCTCAAGTTCCGTCACCAAGGGCAGCATTCTGGGGGACAAGACCCGGATGGAGAAACTGCTGCGCAGCCCCAAGGCCTACGTCCGGCCGTCACCGACCGGGGGCTGCCTTGGCGGGGTGGCCCGCAAGACGCGGGAGACACTGCTCCTTTGCGAGGCCTTCGGCTTCGACATTATCATCCTGGAGACGGTCGGGGTGGGGCAGAGCGAGGTCACCGTCCGGTCCATGGTCGATTTCTTTCTCCTGATCCTGATCTCCGGTGCCGGGGACGAACTGCAGGGAATCAAAAAGGGCGTTATCGAGCTGGCGGACGCCATCGTCGTCAACAAGGCAGACGGGGACAACCAGCGCCGGGCGAGAATGGCCAAGGCCGAATACAACCGCGTTTTTAGTTTTCTGCAGCCCTTCACCGAGGGCTGGAAGCCGAAGGCCTACACGGCCTCGGCGCTGACCGGGGAGGGAATTCCCGGCATCTGGGAAGTGATCCAGAACTTCAGGGAGACCACCCGGGCCAGCGGGGTCTTCGAGCGTCGCCGGCGGGAACAGAACCTGGACTGGATGCGCGGCATGCTGGACGAGGCCCTGCGGCGCCGCTTCTTCGCCGATCCGGACGTGGTGCGGAAGCTGGAGTCCCTTTCCTCGGCGGTGGCCCGCGGGGAGATGCCTCCGGTCAAGGCTGTTGAAACATTGATGGCCGAGTGGGTTCGTTGAGTATCCGCACCTCGCGCTGGGGGAAGGGAATGGCCACCTCGTGTTCCTGGAAGGCCTTGAAAATGGCCATGTTGATCCGGTAGGCCGTCTGGTAGTAAACCTCGGTCTTTACCCAGTAGCGGTAGGCGATGTTGATCGACGAATCCGCGAAGGCCTCGATTCCGACCTGGACCGGGCTTTCCCGGGAAACATTCTCATCGGCCTGGAGACATTCCCGGATGAGGTCCACGGCCTGTTCCGGATCGGCCGAATAAGCGATCCCGATGGATCCTTCCACCACCTTGTTGGGGAATGAATTGATGAAAATCTCTCCCAGCACGTGCTTGTTGGGAATGGTGATCTGCTCGCCGTCCTCGGTGGTCAGGATGGTCGCCCCCAGCTTGATTTCCTCCACGATCCCCGTCAGCGAATGAAGGGTCAGGGTATCCCCGACCTTGAAGGGCCGGGTAATGATCAGGGCCAGGCCGGCCCCGTAGTTGGAGACGGGTCCCTGGATGGCCAGGGAGAGGCCGAAGGCGCCGGCACCGATGGCGGCCACCATGGGGGCGATGGTGATCCCGAACTTGGCCATGGCCACAATCAGGGCCAGGCCGAGGACAACCGTCTTGACCACCCCGACGAAGAACTTGGTCAGGGTGATGTCGAGCTTGGTCCTCACGCAGATCCGTTTCGTGATCCGGCCGCAGATGTTGGCCAGGATAATCCCGATGACCAGGATCAGGATGGCCCCGAAGACCTGGAATCCGTAACGGATGCCCAGGTCGACAATGGTATCGTAAATGGCTTGGGCTTGCTCGATTTGTTGCTCCATGACCATGCAGCCTAGGAATTGCGGTAAATTTGACCAGCCTTGTCTTCCGGACCGGAGCCTCTCCGCTCGGCCGCACTCGGCTTGTGCTTGTCGCAAAGGCCGGGATGGCTAAGAATCCCCATCATGAGCGAGGCTTTCCCCGAAACGATCGTGGCCCCGCCGGGATTTACCGGTACCTTCGCCACGGATGATACCCTTCGGCGGCTTTACGCCACGGATGCCTCCGAATTCCAGGAGCTGCCTGTCGCCGTGGCCATGCCGAAGACCGAAGGGGAGGTGCGGGACCTGGTCCTGCTGGCCGGCAAGCGCAGGCTGGGTATCATTCCGCGCGCCGCCGGAACCTCCCTCGCGGGGCAGGTCGTGGGCAACGGAATTGTAGTCGACGTCGGCCGCCACCTGAACCGGATCCTTTCCATCGATGCCGCCCGAAAGCGGGTCCGGGTCCAGCCCGGGGTTATCCGCAACGAGCTGAACATGGCGCTCAGGGAGCACGGGCTGATGTTTGGCCCGGAAACCTCTACCGCCAACCGGGCCATGATGGGGGGCATGGTCGGCAATAATTCCTGCGGCTCGAATTCCGTCGTCTACGGCTCGACCCGGGATCATCTGGTCTCCGCCCGCGGCTTTCTCAGCGATGGCAGCGAGGTGAGCTTCGGTCCTCTCAGTGATGAGGAATTCACCGCCAAGTGCGAGGGGCCGGACTGCCTGGAAACCCGTATCTACCAAGGCCTCCGGGACATGCTTTCCGATTCCTCGAACCGCGCCCTGATCCGGGAGAATTTCCCGAAGCCCTCCATCACCCGGCGCAACACCGGCTACGCCCTGGACCAGTTGATGGAGGCCCGGGTCTTCGATCCCGAATCGGAAAAGCCCTTCAACCTCTGCCGGCTCATCGCCGGGTCCGAGGGAACCCTGTTCCTCGGGGTGGAGTTTGAATTCAATTGCGAACCGCTGCCGCCTCCCGGAGCCCTGATGTGCGCCCACTTCGGCTCGGTGATCGAGTCCCTCCACGCCAACCTGATCGCCCTGCGGCATAATCCCAGCGCGGTGGAGCTGATCGACAAGCACATCCTCGACTGTACCAAGGCCAACATCGAGCAGCGCAAGAACCGCTTCTTTGTGGAAGGGGATCCGGGGGCCATCCTGGTCATCGAGATCCGGCGCGCGGAAAAGGCCGCCATCGAGGAGGAGATGGCCCGGCTGCAAGCGGAACTGAAGGGAGCCGGGCTGGGTTACGCATGGCCCGTCCTGTGGGGGGATGATTGCGACAGGATCTGGGAGCTGCGACGGGCGGGGCAGGGCGTGATGACCAATGTCGTCGGCGACACCCGGCCGGCCGAGATCTGCGAGGACACCGCCGTCGACGTCAACGACCTGCCCGACTACATCGGGGAGTTCGACTCCCTGATGCGGCACAAGTACGGCATCGAGTGCGTCTACTACGCCCACGCCGGTAGTGGCGAATTGCATACACGGCCCATGATCAACCTCAAGACGGAGGAGGGACACAGGATGTTCCGCTCCATCGGCGAGGACATCGCGGCCCTGGTTAAAAAGTACCGAGGCTCCCTCAGCGGCGAGCACGGGGACGGGAGGCTGCGCGGGGAGTTCATCAGCTACATGGTCGGGAAGGAATGCTATGCCCTGATGCGGCAGGTCAAGGAGCTCTTCGATCCCCGGAACGTCTTTAATCCCGGCAAGATCATCGACACCCCGCCGATGGACGCCTTTCACCGCTATGGCCCCGGGCATCCCACGCCGGACTACGAGACCGTGTTCGACTTCTCCGATGTCATGGGCGTGCTCCGGGCGGCCGAGAAGTGCAACGGCTCGGGTGACTGCCGGAAGACCCAGCTCACCGGCGGCACGATGTGCCCCAGCTACATGGCCACGCGGGAGGAGAAGGATTCCACCCGGGCCCGGGCCAACATCCTGCGGCATATGCTGACCCATCCCCCCGACCCGGAGAAGCCCTTCGCCAGCGAGGCCGTCAAGGAGGTCATGGACCTCTGCCTCTCCTGCAAGGGCTGCAAGTCGGAATGCCCCTCCAACGTGGACATCGCCAAGCTCAAGGCGGAATTCCTGCAGCATTATTACGACACCAGGGGGACGCCCTTCCGGGTCCGGCTGATCAGCCGGTTTGCCGGCTCGGCCAGGATGGGCTCGATCGCACCGTGGGCTTACAACCTTTTTGTCGGGACAAAATGGATACGCCGGCTGCTCAACAAGGCGGTCGGCTTCCATCCGGACCGGACGCTGCCCAAGCTGGGCAAGACCACGGTCCGCAAGTGGTTCAAGTCGCACGACCGGCCCAGCGTGCCGGCCAACGGGCGCACCGTGCTGCTATTCTGCGACGAGTTCACCGATTACAACGACGTGGAGGTCGGTATTGCCGCGGTCAAGCTGCTGGAGCGCCTCGGCTACGAGGTGGTCATCCCCCCGCACGGGGAGAGCGGCCGGGCCTCGCTCTCCAAGGGGCTGCTCCGCCGGGCCCGGGGCTTTGCCCGTCGCAATGTTACCGCCCTGGAGCCCCTGGTTTCCGAAACGATGCCCCTGGTCGGGATCGAGCCCTCGGCCATCCTTTGTTTCCGTGACGAGTATCCGGACCTGCTCCGGGATGGGGAACAGGAGGCGGCCCGCCGGCTGGCGGAGAACTGCCTCATGGTCGATGAGTTCATTGCCCGGGAAATGGATGCCAGGCGGATCCGGCCGGAACAGTTCAACCCGGGCAAGAAGGTCATCCACCTGCACGGCCACTGCCAGCAGAAGGCCCTGGCTTCCCTGACCCCCACGGTGCGGATGCTCAATTTGCCCGAGGGCAACCAGGTTCGCCTGATCCCCTCCGGCTGCTGCGGCATGGCCGGTTCCTTCGGCTACGAGGCCGAGCACTTCGAGCTTTCCAACAAGGTCGGCGAGCTGGTCCTCTTTCCCCGGGTCCGCAAAGCCCCCGAGGATGAAGTCATCGCCGCCCCGGGAACCTCCTGCCGCCACCAGATCCACGACGGCACCGGCCGCACCGCCCTCCATCCGGTCCAGGTCCTGCTGGAGTCCTTGCGCTAGAGCAGGGGCGCCAGCCAGCGTTCCAGCTCGGCCACGCGGACCCCCTTGAGGGTGGCGTAGGCCTCCAGTTGGTCGCGTCCGATGCGTCCGATGTTGAAGTACTTGGCCTGCGGGTGGGCAAAGTAGAGTCCGCAGACGGATCCGGCCGGGTGCATGGCGTAGTTCTCGGTCAGGGAAATTCCGGTTTTCTCCGTTGCCTGAAGCAACTCGAAGAGGATGGCCTTCTCGGTGTGGTCGGGCACCGAGGGATAGCCCATGGCCGGACGGATGCCGCGGTACTTTTCCGCGATCAGGTCCTCGTTGCTGAGGTTTTCCTCCCTGCCGAAGCCCCACTGGCGGCGGACTTCCGCGTGCAGGTACTCGGCGAAAGCCTCGGCCAGGCGGTCGCCCAGGGCCTTGACCATGATCGTGTTGTAGTCGTCGTGCTGCTCCTCGCAGGATTTGGCCAGGGCGTCGACTTCCGTCCCCGAGGTGACCGCGAAGGCGCCGATGTAGTCGATCCGCCCGCTTTCCCGGGGAGCGATAAAGTCACTACAACTCAGGTAATGGCTGCCCTCTGACTTGGATTTTTCCCGCTGCTGGCGAAGGAAGTGGAAGCGGGTCACGGTGCCGGAGCGTTCCGTGTCCGAATAGAGTTCAACCAGGTTGCCGCGGGAGTTGGCCGGCCAGATGCCGAAGGCGGCCCTGGGTTGGAGGCTCTTTTCGCGGACCAGCTTGTCCAGCAGCTGGCGGGCGTCCCGGTAAAGCTTGGTCGCCTCCTCCCCGTACTTGGGATGCTCGAGGATCTTCGGGAAGACCCCGCGCAATTCCCAGGTCCAGAACAAGGGCGACCAGTCGATGTAGGGAATGAGGGTTTCCAGGGAAATATCGTCGATCACCTGCAGGCCGGTCCTTTCCGGAACGGGAATCTCCATGCTTTCCCAGTCGAATTGCGGGGCTCCCTCCTGCGCTGTGCCAAGGGAAAGGAGCCTGGCGCCCTGCTGGCGGCTCTTCTCGTAGCGCTGGCGGTGCTTTTCATTTTCCTCACGGGCCTCCTCGGCAGCCGCCTGGCGGGCCTCCGGATTCAGCAACTTCGAACAGACCCCGACCACCCGGGAAGCGTCCGGCACCTGGACCACGGGGCCCTTGTATTCCGGCTCGATCTTGACCGCGGTGTGGGCCTTGGAAGTGGTGGCGCCACCGATCAGGAGGGGAATGTCGATTCCCTCCCGGGCAAAGGTGTGGGCGTTGTGAACCATCTCGTCCAGCGACGGGGTGATCAGTCCGCTCAGGCCGACAATGTCGGCGTCCACCTCGCGGATCTTGTGGATGATCCGTTCCACCGGGATCATCACCCCCATGTCGTGGACCCGGTAGTTGTTGCAGGCCAGGACCACCCCCACGATGTTCTTGCCGATGTCGTGGACGTCCCCCTTGACCGTGGCCAGGACCACGTCGCCGGCGGTTTCCTTCTCGGGGTTGAATTCCTCGCCCCGGGACTCCGCTTCCGCCCGCAGCCGCTCGTTCCGCTCGGCCTTTTCCTTTTCCATGAACGGGGTCAGCCAGGCCACGGCCCGCTTCATGACCCGGGCGCTCTTGACCACCTGGGGAAGGAACATCTTCCCCTCGCCGAAGAGGTCGCCGACGATCTTCATCCCGTCCATCAGGGGGCCCTCGATCACTTCCAGGGGCCGGTCGAACTGCAGGCGCGCCTCCTCGGTGTCCTCCTCGACAAAGTCGACCACCCCGTGCCGGATGGCATGGGCCAGCCGCTCGGCCACGGGCAGGTCGCGCCAGGCCAGCCGGGTGGATTCAGGCATGGCCTCCTTCTGGCCCTTGTACTCCCCGGCCAGGGCGATCAGGGCATCGGTGGCCTCCGGTTTGCGGTTGAAAAGGACGTCCTCGATCTTTTCCCGCAGGACCGGATCGATATCCTCGTAGACCGCCAGCATTCCGGCGTTGACGATGCCCATGTCCAGTCCGGCCCGGATGGCGTGGTAGAGGAAGGCGCTGTGCATGGCCTCGCGAACCACGTTGTTCCCCCGGAAGGAGAATGAAATATTGGATACGCCGCCGCTGACCCGGGCGTGCGGGCAGAGCTCCTTGATCCGGCGGGTGGCCTCGATGAAGTTGACCGCGTAGTTGTTGTGTTCCTCCATCCCGGTGGCCACGGTCAGGATGTTGGGATCGAAAATGATGTCCGCCGGGTTGAAGTCGACTTTCAGGGTCAGCAGGTCGTAAGCCCGCTTGCAGATCCGCACCTTGTCCTCGACGGAGGTGGCCTGTCCCTTTTCGTCGAAGGCCATGACCACCACCGCCGCGCCGTAGCGCTTGACCAGGCGGGCCTGCTTCAGGAAGGGCTCCTCGCCTTCCTTCAGGCTGATCGAGTTCACGACGGCCTTGCCCTGCACGCATTTCAGGCCCGCCTCGATGACCGACCACTTCGACGAGTCGATCATGACCGGGACCTTCGCCACGTCCGGCTCGGAGGCTATCAGGTGCAGGAAGCGCACCATCGCCTTCTCCGAGTCGAGCATGCCCTCGTCCATGTTCACGTCGATGACCTGCGCGCCGTCCTCGACCTGCTGCCGCGCGACGGCAACTGCCTCGGCGTAGTCGTCCGCCTCGATGAGCTTGCGGAACCGGGCCGAGCCGGTGACGTTGCAGCGCTCGCCGACGTTGACGAACAGGTCGTCGGGCCCGATGTTCAGCGGCTCCAGCCCCGACAGCCGGCACTCGACCGGCAGCGCCGGCACGGCACGCGGCGCGACGCTGTCGACGGCCTCCCGGATCGCGGCGATGTGCTCCGGCCGCGTGCCGCAGCAGCCGCCGACCATGTT
>ENA-ORCW01000783-ORCW01000783.1-marine-metagenome-genome-assembly--contig:-NODE-783-length-11537-cov-2.927574_pt1 | contig 11537 bp, 10 predicted proteins | sample MGYA00237784_ERZ508517 | MGnify/ENA primary metagenome ERZ508517 (study PRJEB26187, sample SAMN06268979) | marine metagenome | isolation source: Tt ae E1 feedstock associated aerobic enrichment on... | reverse complement strand
TGCCTCGACTGTGTCCGGGAATGATGACGGGCGTCCGGATGTTGTCGTGGGGACAGGCCCGGACACAGTCGAGGCAGAAGGTGCAATCCAGGTTTCCCGCCTTGCTGGGCTGGAACAGCGACGTCTCGCAGCCGGTTTGGGCGGAGTTGCCGCGCAGGCAGTCATGGGTGGAGCAACGCGCACAGACGTCCGGCTTGTCGATCCTGACCTCGCGCGGGGAAAGCGTCGAGAAGGCGAAGTGGTACTGGCCGATGGGGCACAGGTATTTGCAGAAACTGCCTTTACGGAATATCGAATCGACGAGCGTAATGCTGAGGAAATAAGCGACAACCAGCCCGGCCGTGGCAGATGGATGATCCCATAAATCGAACACCTCGTAGGCCCAGAGGAAGACCACGAGCAAACCCGCGGCCATCCATTTGTTGTTCAGCCGGCGGGGCCATGGAAGTTGTCGGCGAACCGGCACCACCCTCCCGGCCAGGTCGCGGAACAGGGTGAACGGGCACACCGCGCAGAAGAAGTTGCCCAGGGTGAGCAGGGCCAGGACACTGAATCCGCGCCAGTAGGTCCAGGGCAGCACGCCGGCGAGGTTCATGGCGGAAGGCCGGGGACCCCAGAAACCGTCGATGATGACCGCAGCTGCCAGCACCAGCATCAGGACCTGGGCCCAGCGGCGGGCACCGGAGCGGGCCAGGATGGACAGGGCGGGCACGCGGGGCCCTGCCCCCGGGCCCGGACTTTTCCGGCTGTTGCGCGAAGGAGCAGCCTTGCCCGAGGGATACTCCGCCCGCTTTGGCGAAAGCAGGTTGGCGGTGATGAAGAAGGCCGGCAACAGGAAGGCGATCGAGCCGGGAACCCACATGATCACGCCGGCCACGACCTGGTCCCGCATCACGCCGATGCCCCAGAGCCGCGGAACCGCTTCATAGACCGCATACAGCGGACGATCGTGGAAGGAAAGGATGGCCGCCAGGATGGTATTGAAAAGATCAGCACCAAGGATGTAGGGAATGACCAGCCAGCGCGATCCCAGGGCCATTCTCGACGGCCACGGAATGACCACATGGAACCAGAAAAGAATTCCGCTCCAGAAAAAGCAGAAGTGCTCCACATCATGCCAGAAACCGGACTGCAGCGCCCGGTCATAGAGACCCGGTATGTGCCAGACCAGCATGCTGCCGACAAAGAGGATCCAGGCGGTTGCGGGATTGGCAACATAGCGGACAAAGGCCCTCCCCACCCGCCCGTTCAAAACGGGGGCGACCAGCTCGCGGGCCCATGCCCGCGGCATGCCCCGCATCAGCGGCACGAACGGCGCCCCCAGCAGGATCAACGGCGGCGCCACCACGGTCAACAGCAGGTGCTGGATCATGTGGACCTGCAGGAGAAATCCGGCAAAGGCGTCCAGCGGCGACGCCACGGCCACATAAACGGTCAGCAGGCCGCCGGCAAAGCAGGTCAGCCTCCATGGTGGAAACCGGTGGGGAAGTTTCCCGTTGAGGTAGCTCCAGCCCCGGAAATAGACCACCAGCAGGAGAATCAACCCGAGCAGGAGGAAGGGATCCAGGCTCCATGAGGCCAGGAAGGCTGCCCCGGGATTATTCATCTCCACCGGCCGGAGAGCCTTCCGGGTCCTCGTGCAGATTGAGCGCGGTCTGGGCCGGCAGACGCCCCTCGGTGTGCAAAGTGTGCAGGAAGGCGACCACGGCCTTAACCTCCGCCGGGGAAATGTTCTGGCCGTAGGCCGGCATGTTGCCGCTTCCCTGGACCACCTGACGGACCAACTGGTCGGGTGTCATGCGGTCCGCGACCAGGTCAAGGGCGGGTCCGCGTTGACCGCCGATGCCGTCCAGCGCATGGCAGTTGCGGCATTGCTTGTATTGAAAAACCAATGCGCCCTGCAGCTCAAGGGGCGTACGCCCGTCGATCATGTGGCTCGGAGTGGGCTCGCTGCTCCAGGCGTCCATCTCGGGCGACCACGGGCTGGTGGCCCCATACCAGGTGAAGGCTGCGAGACTGACGACAACCAGGATCAGCGAAACCGTGCTGACGGGACGGAGGGTCCATTTCTTCTCACCCGTGTTGTCAAAGAACGGCAGGGCGATGACGATCCCGATCGCGACAACCGGACCCAGGAGAAGGACCACGGACTCCATGTAGGGCGGCATCAGGGAGGCCACGGCAAAGAACCAGAGGAAAGGCCAGTCCGGCCGCGGATTGGTATTGATCAGGGTCGGATCGGGAATGCCCTCCGGCCCCTTGGGGCCGAACAAAAGGACACAGGCCACAATCAGCCCGAGGACGATTCCCCCGAAGATAAGGTCCTTGCCAATGGCGTCGGGAGCAAAGCGTGCCCCGCCGCGGTGAACCATCTCCTCGTATTCCTCCTCATAGCTATCCCGGCGGACCGGTTTACCGGCCGTGGGCGCTTCGTTGATGCCCTTGCTCAGCACCAGGCGCAGGTGCATGCTGAGCAGGGCCAGCACGATTCCGGGTATGATGAACACGTGCAGCGTGAAGAACCGGGAAAGGGAGTTGCCCGCGATGATGGGCCCGCCCATGAGGAAATGAGTGAGCTCCGGCCCGATGAAAGGCACCCTTCCGAGCATGGAGACGCCGATTCCCAGTCCCCAGTAGGCGTCCTGGTCCCAGCGCATGACCTGTCCGGTGAAGGCCATTCCGAGGGTCAGGAGACAGAGGATGACCCCGCTGACCCAGGTCAGTTCACGGGGATACTTGTAGGCCCCGAAGACAAAGACCTGCGTCATGTGCATGAGCATGATCGCCACCATGAAATTCGAGCCCCAGTAATGCATGCCGCGCAGGAACCAGCCCAGCGGCTGCTCGTAGTTCAGGTAATGCAGGCTGGCGTAGGCTTCCTGTGCCGACGGCTGGTAGATCAGCGCCAGGCAGATGCCGGTGACGATCTGGACCCCGAGACAGAGCATGGTGGCGCTGCCAAACACATAAAACCAGCTGGCCGACGACTTGGGAATGCCGTGGCCGGCCGTCGCCTCCCAGATCTGCGAGAGGTGAAGTCGGCGGTCGAGCCAGAGGGCGATATTCCGTAGCTGTTTGGTCATTACACGGACTGGGAAAGCGTGGGAATCCGGCCGCCCATGACGAGGAGCTCCCCGTTCCGGAGCCGGTGTTCGTATTGATAAAGCCCGCGCGGCGGCGGGCCGGCGGCACGGGCGCCGTCCTGATAATAGGCGCCTCCGTGGCAGGGACAGAGGAACAGCCCCGATTCCTCGAACCAGCGGACCGGACAGCCGAGGTGCGTGCAGTTGATGGCGAAGACCTGGAATTCCCCGCTGTCGTCCCGCCTCACCCAGCAGGGGATGTCGGCGGATTGTCCGTCCCAACCCTTGGCGCCGGGATTCCGGTAGGAGGCCAGCCGGATTTTGCCCGCCTCGAACTGGTCAGCCGGTCCGAGGGAAATCCAGGAACGCTCCTCCTTCTTGCGGAAGGCCGAAAAGAGATACCCCAGGACCGGAATTCCCACCAGCGCACCCGCGGCAATGTTCAGGCCGATGCCGACCCGGATCAGGAATTTGCGCCGGTCCGGATTGTCCGGCTCCCCGGATTTCCCGGCACAGCTGCAGGGCCGCCCTTCATGACCGGCCGCTGACTCATGCGCTTGATTCCGCTCGGATGAACCGGGATGTTCTGTGTCGCTCATCTCAATCGTTCCTTTCTTCGTTGCCTTGCGCAGGATTGTCCGGTTCTTCACGGTGCGATGCCAGCCAGGCCACGACATCTTCCACTTCCTCGTCACTCATGACCTCGCCCGGGACCATGTTCCGGAAATCCGGCATCCCGAGGTCTGTCCGGCCCGCCACCACCGTTGTCCGTAGTGATTGATTGGTGACAAGCTCAAGGTACGCGGGATCGACAATGGAACCGGCCTTGGGACCGCCGCTTCCGTCCTCGCCATGGCACCCGGCACAGTACCGGGAGAAGGCTTCCCTGCCCTCTTCAATCCGTCCCAATTCAGCCCGGTATGGGGGAAGGTCGGTCACTTCCTGCGACAGCGGCGGTGTGCGTTCTACTATCCCGTCCACGATGATCCCGACCTGCTCTTCGGTCAGCTTGCCGCCCTTGTCGATCAAGCCGGCCGGCATGGTGGTCCCCGGAACGCCGTCCTCCGTGATTTGCAGAATCGCTTCACGGCCGGCAAAGGCCAGATAGAGGGCTTCGTTCAACTGCCGGGCGGCGGCGGGTTTCGAGGCATCGAGGGAGTGGCACCCGGCACAGTAGGTCGTGTACAGGACATTGAAATCCGTCACCTCTGTTGGCCGCTGGTAGGCTTCTTCCGGTTCCGGCTTGCCTGGAATCTTGTCGCATCCCGCGAGCAGGAAGGATGACAAGGCCAGGGCCAGTACCGGGAAAATCCACCGCTTCAGCTCAGTCATCGGATTCCTCCTTCCGGGAGCGCATGGCTTCCAGGCCGGCCCGACGGGCGATGGGATAGGTCTGCAGGGTTTCAATCCGTTGCGAAGTCTTGATGTAGTAACCCGCCACCAGGGCGTAGCCCAGCTGGCAGACGACAAACCACGGCCAGCTGACATACTTGTCCATGGCCGGGTTGATAAAGGTCACCGTGGCATAAAAGAGAGCGCTCCAGATGACGGGGCTGAGCAGGCCCGCCCAGATGAAGGCGAAACGGGGAAACATCGGCAGGGCCGCGGCCAGCAGGGTTCCCACGAAACAGGACGTGAACAAGTGGATGAGGATCGCCAGGAGCAAACCCAGCGAGGAGAACTGCATCAGGGTTTCCGGATCGGCCGTCTGCAGGGAAGGCAGGGCGATGGCCGCCAGCAGGTTGACCGGCCACCACGGGCTGCCCATGACAATCCAGCCGTAAGCGACTGCCATGACGGCCATCAGCACGCCTCCCAGCAACCCGCCGCGTATACCCGAGCTGATCGGGTGAACCTGCTCCGGATAGCGGACCCGGTGTCCGCCCACGCCCTGGCTGAGGTGGGTCACCTTCCGGCCGGTGTGGACGGGTCGCTCCGCCGCCTCGTCAACCTCCACCGGCACCGTCTCGTGGCGGGCATGAGGAAACACATCATGGAACCAGCCCACCCCGCCCCGGATGCCGAGGAGCAGACCGGCCAGGCTGATCAGCCAGTGGGTGATCAGGCCGGCCAGGAGGAGGGTCAGGCCAAGGGCCACCACCATCGGCCAGTAGGTCGGGGCGGGAAGCTCGATGGAGGGTTTTTCAGGCATGGGATACGATTACGGATAAAGGTAACATCAATAGACTCCAAGAATGTAGACGGTCGTGAAGACCACCACCCAGACGGCATCGACGAAATGCCAGTACCAGGAGATGACCTCGACGGACATGAGGTGGCGCTTATCCAGGCGCCTGGTGGCGGAGAAGAGGAAAACCGCACCGAGCAGGAACAGCCCGACGACAACGTGGCTGGCATGCAGCCCGACCAGCGGGTAGTAGGTGGAACCGAACAGGTTGGTGCTGATCAGCAGGCCCTCATCGATCAGGTGCTTCCATTCGACACCGGTCAGGACGAGGAAGACCGCCCCCAGCAGCCACGTGATTCCCCAGAAGAAGCGGAAGCGGCCCATCTCATTGGCCTTGAAGGCGTGCTCGGCCAGGACAATCGTCCCGCTGCTGGAGAGCAGGCAGATGGAGGCCAGGATCGGGGCGGTCAGGACATCGCGCGGGAGGGGCCCGTTGAGACTCTTCCCTATGTAATACAGGTAGGCGACGACGAAAATGACAAAGAGCGAGCTCTCCATGGCGATCAGGCACAGCACGCCAACCTTGGGAATGGGCGGCAGCTTCCACTCCGTTGCAGTCCGGGTTGTCGGTGATGATTCAGTCATGGTTGCTTATTCTTCATGGTACCAGTCGGGATCGTCCGGATGCTTGAGGTCCCAGAGCGGGCGACGGCTCCCCACTTCCGGCAGCTGGCGGAAATTATAGGAGGGCGGCGGGGACGAGGTCGCCCACTCCAGCGTCCAGGCATCCCACGGGTCCGGCCCGGCCTGTTTGCCGCGGTACCAGGAATGGACCAGGTTGTAGACGAAGAGCAGGATGGCGGCGGCCTGGAAGACGACCCCGATGGTCGAGATCATGTTCCACAGTTCCCAGCCGCGGCCGGCTTCGTAGGTGTAGATGCGGCGCGGCATGCCCAGCAATCCGAGGAAGTGCTGCACCCCGAAGGTCAGGTTGAAGCCGACCACCAGCAGCCAGAAATGCCACTTGCCGATCCGCCCGCCGAGCATGCGCCCGGTCACCTTTGGATACCAGTAGTAGACGGCGGCAAACACGGTGAAGAGCAGCCCGCCGACCAGGACGTAGTGAAAATGCGCTACTACAAAGTAGGAGTCGCTGAGCTGCCAGTCGAAGGGCACGATGGCCAGCATCACCCCCGTCAGTCCCGCGGCGAGGAACTGGAACAGGAAACCCATGCAGAACAGCATGGGCGGTTCAAAGCGCAGGCTGCCGCCCCACATGGTGCCCAGCCAGTTGAAGATCTTGATGCCGGTGGGGATCGCGATCAGCAGCGTCGAGGTGGCGAAGAAGACATTCCCGACCGAGGTCATCCCGATGGTGAACATATGGTGGGCCCAGACCCCGAGGCTGATGAAGGTGATCATGATCGAGGCGGCCACCATGACCGGATACCCGAAGATGGGCTTGCGGGAGAAGACCGGGATGATCTCGGAGACGACGGCGAAACCGGGCAGGATCAGGATGTACACCTCGGGATGCCCGAAGATCCAGAAGAAGTGCTGCCAGATGACGGCCGAACCGCCGGTCTGGGTGTCGAAGAAGCCGGCCCCGAGGAAGCGGTCCAGCAGCAGCATGATCTGGGCGGCGCTGAGCGGCGGCAGGGCCAGCACCATCAGGAAGGCGGTCACCAGGACCATCCAGACAAAGAGCGGCAGACGGAACAGGGTCATGCCCTTGCAGCGCAGGCAAAAAACGGTGGCGATGATATTGACGGCGGTGGCCAGGCTGCCGATCCCGGTCAGGAGAATGCTCAGGGCCCAGTAATCGACCGTGTGCCCGCGGGAAAAGACCTTGCTGGTCAGGGGCGCGTAGGCAAACCAGCCGACATCGGGCGCACTGCCTGAACCATAAATACCGGGGGCCCCAAGGTAGCTGTAGAACAACAGGCAGCCCCCGAAGAGGAAGATCCAGAAGCCGAATGCGTTCAGCCGGGGAAAGGCCATGTCCCGGGTCCCCACCATCAGGGGAATGAGGTAGTTGGCCAGCCCGGCAATCGTCGGCATGCCGAAAAGAAAGACCATGCTGGTGCCGTGCATGGTGAACATCCGGTTGAAGACCTCCGGACCAAGGAAATGGTTGTGCGGGACCGCCAGCTGGATGCGGATCAGCGCGGCCATGATCCCTGCCACGACAAAGAAGACCAGCCCGGCCAAGATGTACATGATGCCCAGGCGCTTGTGGTCGACGGTCATGATCCACTCGAGTATCCGGCTGCGCGACGCCGCCTCCGCCTGCAGCGCCTCCGTCGATTGAATGGAGCCCTGGCTGGCGTTGCTGTCGGATGTGGACACGATGATGAATTCCTATTTGAGCGTGGTCAGGTAGTCGGTGAGTTTGTTGAGTTGCCGCTCCGAGAGCTTCATGTCCGGCATGTAGCATCCCGGCTTCATCGAGTCAGGATCCTTCAGCCACTGGTAAAGGTCGTCGCGGGAGGTCTCGCCGACGCCGGCGCCGATGGTTCCGCGGGTCATCAAATGGGTCAGGTCCGGGCCAAAGCCGTTCTGCGCGCCTTTCTCCCCCACCGCATGGCAGTTGATGCAGGTCATCGTCTCGAAGATATGACGCCCCCCGGCCACCGCCGGATCCTCCCGGGGTGGCCTCTGCTGGTTGAGCACCCAGGCTTCAAACTCCTCCGGCGTGTCCACGACCACCCGGATCAGCATGTTGGCGTGCTGGGTTCCGCAGAATTCCGCGCAGTTGCCCCAATAGACGCCCGTCTGCTCCGGCTCGATCCACATCCGGTTGGGATGGTTCGGCAAAAGGTCGCGTTTCCCTCCCAGCTGGGGAACCCAGAAACTGTGGGCCACGTCCGCCGAGGCCAGCTGGATAATGGCGGGCCGCGGGTCATCCTCGCTGCTGACCGGGATATGGATTTCGTTGGCCGTGATAAATCCCTGCTCCGGATAGACGACCTCCCACCACCACTGGTGCCCCACCACCTGGATCTGCAGGGCGTCCGCAGGGAAAGCCGGTTCATCGATTTCAATCGTCGTCCGGGCCGTCACCAGGATCAGGACCAGCACGATCAGCAGCGGGATCACCGTCCAGGCCATCTCGATCTGGTTGCTGCCGTAAACCTGCGGGGGTTCGGTTCCCTGGTCTCCCCGCTTCTCCCGAAAACGCCAGATCGCGTACACCAGCAGGCTTCCCACCACCACGAAAATCAAGGCGCAGATCGCCAGCACGATCCAGGCGATGCCCAGGATGCCGTGGGCCGGGGTCGAGTGCGGGTCAAAGACGTTCTGGACTTTGTGGATCCGGTCCTCTGCTCCCAGGGAAACAGACGCAAGGATCAGGAAAATGCCTGCCAACAGAAGCCTCGCTGTCTTTAGTCGCACTGCCCGCACTAATGACATCAATTAGTATTCTTAACGAATTCCGCCCGAACGCAAACGGCAATCCAAGTAAGTAGACGGACTTCATTGAATCGCGTCGCAGCTACGGCTCGGAGCCGCGGGTTCCAGGGCCCTTCGACGAGCTCCCTTCGACAGGCTCCCTTCGACAGGCTCCCTTCGACAGGCTCAGGGCAGGCAGGGCAGGCAGGGCATTAAAAAACCCTCCCGGAAAAGCAGGAGGGTTTTTATGATGGTTGCACCATCCGAAGCCCGCGTCCGCGGGAGAAGGATGGTGGAGCCGATCGGGATCGAACCGACGACCTCCACAATGCCATTGTGGCGCTCTTCCAACTGAGCTACGGCCCCATCAAAAGGAAAGGAGAAGCAAAGGCGGCCAAGGAGCCGCGTCAACAAATTTTTTGCAGGATTCCTCAGAGTTCCTCCTTCACCTGGCCATAGCTGATGATCGCGAAGAGCCCGGTCCCGCCGATTATGTTGCCGACCAGGGCCGGGAGGATCCCGGAAAGCCAGCAATCGAGCCAGCTGAGCTGTCCATCGAGGGCGAGGAAGAACCATTCCGTGGAGCCGGCCACGACGTGGGTCAGGCCGCCGAGGGCGATCATGTAGGTAATGATGGAAATGACCCAGAACTCGTATTCCCGGGAGGCCGGCATCAGCCAGACCAGCGCCGCGACGAGGAAGCCGGCGGGGACCCCGTAGGCCATGACCTGCCACCCGCTGTAGCCCAGGAGGTGCTGGGAAATCTCCAGGACCGCCGTCACCTGCTGGTCCGGCAGGACCAGGCCTTCATAGACAAAAAAGGCGGAGAAAAAGGATCCCGCCATGTTGGTCAGGAAGACAATTCCCCAGAGCCGGCCCGTGCGCAGGAGATTCTTGCGGGTGAAGTCGGCCAGCAGGGGGAGCACGGCGGTGATGGTGTTCTCGGTAAACAGCTGCAGCCGGCCCAGGATGACGATGAGGAAACCGACGGTGTAGCCGATGGACTCAATGGCCGCCGCGCCGGGAAGGCCGCCTACGGCGCTGTGCAGGAAGGCGGTGCCGTAAATGGACAGGCTCAGGGCGATTCCGGCGGCAAAGCCCGACCAGCTCAGGGACTTCAAGGGGCGCTCCAGTTCGACATGCCCCTCGTTGCGGACCGTCTCGTAAATGATCGGTGAGGGCAGCGAGGTGCGGTCGCTGGCCGTCAACCTGTCCTCTTGGGACAGGCCTTGATTACTCTCTTCAGGCATCGCCTAAGGTACACGGAATCGGGCCGATGGTCTACTCCGACTGGAAGACGAGCGAAAAGGTGTACTCGCGCTCGCCCGGGGGCGGTCCGGGAGAACGGGCGATCTGGAGGGTCCGGAGGACGCTCTGGTCGAAGCCGGCATTGCCGGAGGAGCGCTGGATCCGCCCGTTGAGGATGCGGCCGGAGGCGGTGACGGTAAAGTAGGCCTCGGCCTCGAGTCCGGACCCGCTGGGCTCGAAGGCCGACTGGATGCGCTGGCGCAGCTCGGCCAGGTAGCGCTGGAGGGCGTCGCTGTTCTCGATCTGGCCGATATCGGCCCCCTGCAAGGTGATCGGGGAAAGCGTTTTCTTGAGGCGGTCGCGGACATTGGTCTCGATCTCCGGCACCGGCTGGGTCTGGGTCCGCCTGGGCTGCTGGACGCGCTGGACCCGGTCCGGCAGCTTCCGGTTGCGGGCCCATTCCTCGTAGGAAAGGGTCTTCTTGGGTTCGGGCTTGGGCTCGGGCGGCTTGGGCTTGGGTTTCGGGGGCGGCGGTTCCGGCTCCGGCTCCGGCAGGTCCGGCACGTCGGGCAGCGGCTTCAGGGGTTCCGTGACGGGCACCTCCAGGGGCTTGATCGGTTCGTCCCGGGGCTGGTCCTGGACGGGTTGCTGCGGGGCCGGGGCGGCCGCCTGCGGCACCAGTTCAAAGATGACCGGCTCCGGCCGGGTCAGCAGGCTCTGGACCCACAGGAAGAGAATGCCCAACCCCACAATCCCCGCGTGGATGAGGATGCTGATGAAGAGGGATTGCTGGGTGGTGCGCTGCAATGTCCCGGTCCCTTAACGCGCCTTGGTCTCGAGGCTGATTTTGGCCAGCCCGGCCCCCTTGACGAGGTCCAGCAGGTTGACCACCCGCTGGTAGGGCAGCTTGGCATCGGCCCGGATCTGGATCACCGGCGGGTCGTCGGTCTCGGAGACCAGCTGCAGCCGGGCCTCCATCTCGTTGTCGGCAACCGGCTCGTTGCCCCAGTAGAACTGCCCCGAGGGATCGATGGAGAGCATGATCGGCTCGGTCTGCTGGTCCTGCTGCGGGCGGGCCGATTCCAGCGGGACATTGATGTCGATGGTCTGCTGCAGCAAGGGAGCGGTGATCATGAAGATGATCAGGAGGGCGAAGGCGAGGTCGATCAACGGCGTCACATTGAGCTCCGACATCGCCTCCAGCGGCTTGCTGCGATGAAAATTCCGGGCCATGACGCGTCTACTCGTTGGCCTCCAGCTCGACCCGGTCGGCCAGGATGCTGGCGAAGTTCTCGAGGTCGGTGATCTGCAGCTTGACCTGGGTCAGCAGGTAATTGTACCCGAAGACGGAAGGGATGGCCACCAGGAGGCCGCAGACGGTCGTCAGCAGGGCCCCGGAAACACCCGGCGCCAGGGTGGCGATGCTGGCCCCCTGCCCTCCCGTAATCGAGCCGAAGGCGTCCATGACCCCCCAGACGGTTCCCAGCAGCCCCAGGAAGGGAGCGCCGGAGACAATAGAGCCGAGGAGGGTCATGCGGCTCTCGTAGCGCAGAAGCGACCAGGAAACGGCCCGTTGCAGGGCGTTCTCCACGTGCCCCATGGCGTGTTTTCCATTGGATCCGGCATGCCAGGCTTTCAAGGCTTCCCGGCCCAGGTGGGCGTAGGGACCGTGCGAGCCCGGCAGG
>ENA-ORCW01000782-ORCW01000782.1-marine-metagenome-genome-assembly--contig:-NODE-782-length-11578-cov-2.695853_pt1 | contig 11578 bp, 10 predicted proteins | sample MGYA00237784_ERZ508517 | MGnify/ENA primary metagenome ERZ508517 (study PRJEB26187, sample SAMN06268979) | marine metagenome | isolation source: Tt ae E1 feedstock associated aerobic enrichment on... | reverse complement strand
GAGGTGTACCTTGCCGGGGGCTCCCCCCACGTAGCCGAAGTCGGCATCCGCCATTTCCCCGGGGCCGTTCACGATGCAACCCATGACCGCGATGGTAACCCCCTTGAGGTGTCCGGTGGCGGCCCGGATGCGCTGGGTTGTCGTCTGGAGGTCGAAGAGGGTCCGGCCGCAGCTGGGGCAGGCCACGTATTCGGTCTTGGTGGTGCGGGCCCGCGATCCCTGCAGGATGTCGTAGGAAAGGGTCGCGGACTGCCGGATCTGGCCGACGGTTTCCACGCTGATGAGGTCGCCCACGCCGTCGCAGATCAGGGCCCCGGAGAGCATGCTGGCCTCCAGCAGGCGGTCTCCGAAGTGATCCTTGTCCTGCTCGATGGCGGAGGTTCCGGTGTTGCGGATCCAGATCGGGTTCCCCTTGTTGATGGTGGCCAGGATCTGGGCCAGCTGGCGGTAGTGGCCGAGGTAATGGACCGGCGAATTGCAGGTCCGCAGGGCGGGCAAAGTCAGGATCCCCGGAGCGCCGCCGCAGACAAAGTCATCCTCGAACAGTTCATTCAGCTGCCAGGGAAAGGCCGCCAGGGCGGCGCGGACGCCGTGGTATTCAGCGTTGCTGCAGAGGTCGACCCAGTCCGGACGGCTGGTGAACTCGGCCAGCCAGACGTCTCCCGGACGGGAAGCGCGGGCCAGCTTTTCGGAAATTTCCGTGGGGCCGTATCCTTCCGTGTCCCAGATGACGGCGGAAACCTTCTCCCCGATAGCTTCGCGCCAGGCTTCCGGGTCGGCCAGGACCTTGTCGCTGACCGGGAGCAGGAGGCCCTCGATGCGGGCGTCCTTGAGGGCGGTCTGGGCCCCGGCCAGGGCCTGGCCATAAGCGTCCGGTCCCGGCAGGGCCTCGGTCGGAGGTCCCGGCTGGATGACCACCGGCGGTTCCAGGATACCCAGCTTGAGGTCCCTTCCAAAGGGCTGGTCGGGAATCTCCCGCCGGGTGTATTCAAAGGGATTGATGATGTCCGCCGGCTCGTGGGTGGCCGATTCAATCCAGAGGGACTGGGCCTTGTCGGCCAGGGCGCGGGCCACCGGGATTTCGGCCACCGGATCCTCTGTCAGGGAGACCCGGATGGTGTCCCCGAGGCCGTCATAGAGGAGGGATCCGATGCCGATGGCGCTCTTGATCCGGGCATCGTCCCCGTCACCGGCTTCCGTCACGCCCAGGTGCAGCGGATAATGCATGTTCTCCTCCAGCATCCGGGCCACGATCAGCCGGTAGGCCTGGATGGCCACCTTCGGGTTGGAGGCCTTCATGGAAAGGATGATGTCGTGAAAGCCATGCGACTCGGCGATGCGGATGAACTCCAGGGCGCTTTCGCACATGCCCAGCGGGCTGTCCCCGTAACGGTTCATGATCCGGTCCGAGAGGCTCCCGTGGTTGGTCCCGATCCGCATCGCCCGGCCCAGGTCCTTGCAGCGCAGGACGATCGGGGAAAAGGCCTCGTGCAGGCGTTCCAGCTCCGCCTCGTATTCACTGTCCGAATACTCCTTGACCTGGAATTTCTTCTTGTCCGCATAGTTGCCCGGATTGATCCGGACCTTCTCGACATGCCTGGCCGCCTCCATGGCCGCCTGGGGGAGGAAATGAATGTCCGCCACGAGGGGGACGTCCGCAAACCCCGCGGCGGAGAACTCCTTGCGGATCGGTCCCAGCGCTTCCGCCGCCTTCACGTTCTGGGCCGTGATGCGGACAATCTGGCATCCCGCCTCGGCCATGGCAATGGCCTGCCGGACGGTGGCCGCCACGTCCTGCGTCGGGGTGGTGGTCATGGACTGGACCGCGATGGGGTTGTTTCCGCCGACGGCCACCTCGCCGATGCGGACCTCACGGGACCGGCGGCGAACGGACTGGATACGCGACTCGCAGTACGGGAACTGGGCGGTAACGGTCATGGCAGGGCCTCAGGGCTGAGATTCGGCGGCTTCGTCCGGGCCGGCCTGGCCGGGCCCCTTGAATTCCAGCGGGACCATGGTATCCTCGGCCGCCTGTTCCTGGGAAATGGCGCTTTCATTGCGCCGGACCCGGCCCACGTCGAAAAAGGTGACATAGACAAACACGGCCAGAAAGAGCAGCATGAAGGCCCCCTGGGAGGAAGCGATGACCTTGGCCGGAACCGGACGGCCGCGAATCTTGGCCACGGTGGCGAAAGCGATGTGCCCGCCGTCGAGGACGGGAATCGGCAGCATGTTCAGGATGGCCAGGTTGATATTGATCAGGACCACGACCGAGAGCACTTCCAGGATCCCGATCTGGGAAATCACATAGAGGGTGTAGCCGATGCCGACCGGGCCGGACAGGTTGCTGATGCGGATGTCGGATTTCGGGTGCACCAGCGCGCCGAGGACACTGAGGGTGGTGTCGATGGCATCCTCGACCTGCTTGAAGGGATTGATGTGGCGCACGTCCTGCACGTTCTCCCACTGGACGCCGATCATCGGGGTGGTCTTGCCGGCCTTGTTGTAGACCACCTGCTCCGCGGTCAGGGACATGTTCAGCGATTCGCCGTCGCGGAGGACCGTCAGCTCGATGGAGGCTTCCGGGTCTGCGTGAATGATCCGGCTCAGGGCCCGGGTATTGTACAGCGGCGTGCCGTTGGCCTCGGTAATGACGTCACCCGGCTGGATGCCGGCCCGCCTGGCCGGTGAATTCTCGAAAACGGCCCCCACCTTGAGGGTGTTGGCGGGAGCCAGGCCGACCACGCGGACACTCTCGTACTGGTCCAGCACCGGAAACAGGGACAGCTCCAGTTCCTGCCCGTCGCGCTCGATGACGAAATCCGTTTGAGGGTTGCCGGAATCGGTTCGTCCGGTGCCGGTCAGGACGGCGTTCACGACCTCTTCCCAGTTGTCCACTTGTTTGCCGTCGATGGACAGGATGACGTCGCCCGGCTGCATGCCGGCTTCCATGGCCGGCCCGTCGCGCTCCATGCCCTCGGCGTCAAGCACCATCGGGGCCACGTAGCCGATGCGGGTGGTCTCGTATTCCTCATTGATGGGAAGCCCGGTGATCCAGAGGATGCTGGCCAGGAAGAGACCGAAGAGGATATTGAAGACCGCGCCGGCCGAGGCCACGATGACCTTGTCGGTGTAGCTGAGCGGCGGAAGGGGTTCATCCTGCTGGTATTCGCCCTCGACGCCGCGGAGGTCGGCCAGCTGGGGCAGGGCCACATAGCCGCCCAGCGGAAACAGGGAGACGCGCCAGTCCACGCCGCGCTTGTCCCGCCAGCCGAAAAGCCGCGGTCCAAAGCCGATGGAAAAGCGTTCGATCTTCAGGCCGCGCCAGCGGGCGGCCAGGTAGTGTCCCCATTCGTGGACAAAGATGGAGGCCCCGAAAAAGAGGATCACCATGATGATCGCGAAGGGATCTGATAGTATCCGATAAAGCATGAGTTTCTGGACAGATAGTGTGGTCAGGCCGTCAGTTTGTTCAATTGCCCGAGAGAGAATTCCAACAGTTGCGGCTCCAGGGCCAGCAATTCCTCCAGCGAACCGGGGTTGCTGAAGCTGGAAGCCTGCAGGCAGTTCTCGATCAGCCGGGGTATGCCTGTAAAGGCGATTTTCCCTTCCAGGAAGGCCTGCACCGCCACCTCGTTGGCGGCATTGTAGACGGCCGGGGACAATCCGCCGGCTTCCAGCGATTCCCTGGCCAGGCGCAGGGCGGGGAATTTCTCCAAATCCGGCGGACGCAGCTCGAGCCGGTGGATGCGGCTGAAATCCAGGGTCGGGGCGGCGGGGGTGACCTTGTCCGGCCAGGCCAGGACGTGCTGGATGGGGAAGGTCATGGAGGGCGGGGCCATCTGGGCAATGACCGAACCGTCGATGAATTCCGCCATGCTGTGGATAATGCTCTGCGGGTGGATGACCACCTCGATCTGGGAGGGTTTGAGGTCGAAGAGCCAGCGGGCCTCGATCATTTCCAGGCCCTTGTTGGCCATGGTGGCGGAATCGATGGTCACCTTGGTTCCCATCTCCCAGTTGGGATGGCGCAGGGCGTCCTCCTTTTTAACGAATTCCAGTTCCTTCCGGGTATGGTGGAGGAACGGGCCTCCCGAGGCGGTGAGCAGGATCCGCTGTAATTGTTCCGGGCCGCGCAGACCCTCCAGGCATTGGAAAATGGCGTTGTGCTCGGAATCGACGGGCAGCAGCCGGCCGGCCGACTGGCGGGCCACGGGCATGACAAACTGGCCGGCCAGGACCAGCGTTTCCTTGTTGGCCAGGCCCACCGTCTTGCCGGCCTCGAGGGCGGCCAGGGTTGGGCGGACCCCGACGGTGCCGGTGGTGGCGACGATGACCACCTCCGCCTCGGGCAGCGTGGCCATTTCAATCAGGCCTTCCAGGCCCGATTCGCTGAACAGGGCCCGGTGGGGGACCTTGAATTCATCAGCGATGGCGGACAACCCCTGCCCGTCGCGATTGGAGGCGATGCCCAGCAGCTCGAAGCGGTCGGGATGCTCCCGGACCACGCTCAAGGTGTTTTCACCGATGGAGCCGGTAGCCCCGAGAAGGACGATTTTCTTCCGTCCGGACATGCGATTCTCAGATAATGAGCCAGACCAGGAAGTAGCCGACCGGCATGGCCAGGATCAGGCTGTCGGTGAGGTCGAGGAACCCGCCGATACCGGGAATGATCCGGCCCGAGTCCTTGACATTGGCCTCCCGCTTGAAGGCGCTCTCCATGAGGTCGGCCAGGACAGCCGAGACGACGATGAAGAAGGCCGTCCAGGCGGCATTGAGAAGCGTCAGCCCCTCGGGCAGGTACTTGCCGAACAGGTAGACAAACAGCACGCTGACCAGGATCGAGGTCACGATCCCCCCGGCCAGGCCTTCCCAGGTCTTCTTGGGGCTGTAGGCCGGGGCCATCTTGTGCTTGCCCAGCCACATCCCGGTCAGGAGGGCCCCGACGTCCCCGAACTTGGCCACGGCAATGATCCAGACCGGCATCATGAGGCCGATTTCATGGATCATCAAGGTGGCGGTGACCATCGGGATACCCATCAGGAAGACGCTTCCGACGGTGGGGATGGCCATGGCGGTGAAGGTCCCGACGCTGGCATTTAGCAGGCAGGCCACCAGTATGGCGGCGAGGAAAAAGCCGGCCAGGGCGAAGGGCGGCATCAGGTAGGGCGGAATTAGCATGAAAGCCGCCAGCATCATGACGTATGAGGGCAGCGCGACCATGCGGTCCACCGGGCGTCCGGCCTTGCGCATGAGGTCCATCAGTTCCACGAAGGAGCCGATCCCGAAGAATAGGATTATCAGGAAGCCTCCCCAGATCCCGAGGAGGGTGGGGAGCAGAATCAGGATCAGCCAGAGGGTAATGGTGGCCAGAATTCGGTTTTTCATGAATGGCTCTTGTTCTTAAGTTGTTCACCAGTCCGGCCAAAGCGGCGTTCCCGGCCGGCATAGGCCTCGATGGCCCGGCGAAAGCAGTCGGGACCGAAGTCGGGCCAGAATTCAGAGGCAAAATAATACTCCGCGTAGGCGCTCTGCATGAGCAGGAAATTGGACACCCGGTGTTCGCCCGAAGTCCGGATGACGAGGTCCGGATCCGGCAGGTCGGCAGTGTACAGGTAGCGGCTGAACCGGGTCCAGTCCAGCTGGTCCGGATCCTCCCGGCCTTCCCGCACGCTTTCGGAATACCGCCGGACGGCGTCCAGGATTTCCGTCCGTGACCCGTAGTTCAGGGCCAGGGTCAGGTTCCAGCGGTCGAATTCGCGGGTCTCCTCGATGGTCTCGTGCAGGAGCCTGGCCACCCGCTTGGGCATTTCATCCAGCCGGCCGGCCACGCGGAACCGGATTTGCTTCTCCAGGAGATCCCGTTTCTGGCTCTTCAGGAAGCTCTCCAGGAGCCGCATCAGGGCGTTGATCTCGATCCGCGGCCGGTTCCAGTTCTCCACCGAGAAGGCGTACAGGGTCAGGTAATTGATATCCAGCTCCTTGGCGCACTCGACGATCCGCTTGACGTTCTCGACGCCCTGGCGGTGGCCTTCCTCGCGGGGCATGCCGCGAAGGCGCGCCCAGCGGCCGTTGCCATCCATGATGATGGCCACATGCCGTGGAATCTTCGTTGTGGAAGAAGTGCTCTGTTGCTTGACCGCATTCATTTCCAATACGCCGAACCTTGTAGCAAAGGAACGCCGCCCGTTTAGGCAACGGAATTAAATGTTGTGGTCCATGCAGGCCGCGGGATCCCCCTCGACCTTGCCGACCACCTTGGCGGGCACCCCGGCCACCGTGACATGGGCGGGAACGTCATTCAGGACCACGCTGCCGGCCCCGATCCGGGCGTACTGGCCGATTTCCACGTTGCCGAGGATTTTGGCCCCCGCGCCGATCAGGACCCCGTGCCGTACCTTCGGGTGCCGGTCGCCCCGTTCCTTGCCGGTCCCCCCGAGGGTGACCTCATGGAGGATCGAGACATGGTCCTCGACGACGGCTGTCTCCCCGATGACGATGCTGGTGGCGTGGTCGAAAAGGATCCCGGATCCGATCCGGGCGGCCGGGTGGATGTCCACCGCGAAGATCTGGGAAATGATGCTCTGCAGGTATAAGGCCATTTCCCTACGGCCCTGGTTCCACAATTCGTGGCCGATCCGGTAGGCGGTCAGGGCCTGGAAGCCCTTGAAGTAAAGGACCGGGGAAAGAAAACCGTTGGAGGCCGGGTCGCGCTGGTCGATGGCCACGATGTCCTTGCGGACCTGTTCCCCGATATAGGTGTTGGCCTTGAGGATTTCCTCGAACAAGTCATGCAGGTAAGGCTCGGCGACCGCATGGTGTCCGAGTTTGCGGGAGATACGGAAGGCCAGCGAGGATTCCAGGCTGTCGCAGTCCAGGATGCTCATGTGGATGAGCTCCGACAGGACCGGCTCGTGGCCGGCTGCGGCCGTTGCCTCCTCCCGGAGCTTCTTCCAGACGGGATCCCCCCCGGCCATGGGTGATGATGGATTCACCATAAGCTAGATTGATTACCTCATCTTGCGGGCTGGGAATAATGTGCCAACTTAAAACTCCTTTCTTTGTCACTCTTAATCAAATCAGATCATGAAAAATACATTAACTCTCTTCATCGCCTTGCTTACCCTTCCCCTGGCCGCCGCGGTCAAGAACGGCCAGACCGCGCCGGACTTCACCCTCGCCGACATCAACGGGAAGACCGTTTCCCTGGATGATTTTGCCGGCCAGACCGTGGTCCTGGAATGGATCAACACCGGCTGCCCGTTCGTGAATAAATTCTACACCAACGGGGATATGCCCAAACTGCAGAAAAAGGCCCAGGACATGGGCGCCGTCTGGTTGACCATCAACTCCACCAAGCCGCAGCATCCGCAATATACCTCGCCCGGGGAATCGCGCGAATGGGCCAAGGCCAAGGATTATGCCGCGACCTGGCTGATGGATCCGGAAGGCAAGGTGGGCAAGGCCTACGGGGCGCAGACCACCCCGCACATGTTCGTCATCGATGCCGAGGGCAAGGTGGTCTACCAGGGCGCCATTGACAGCGTCCGCGACGCCGATCCCTCCAGCATTGCCGGGGCCGACAACTATGTCATGGACGCCCTCAGGGCGCTCCAGTCGGGCAAGGAAATCAAGGTTGCCCAGTCCCGTCCCTATGGCTGTAGTGTGAAATACTAGGGATTGATCCCGGCCGAGAATGAAATGGTAGAACTGGAACAGGTGACCAAGAAGTTCGGAGGTCACCTGGCAGTCGACCAGTTCGACCTCCAAGTGCCGGAGGGCAGCATATTCGGATTTATCGGGCCCAACGGCTCGGGCAAGACCACGACCCTGCGCATGATCCTGCGGATCATCGAGCCGGATTCCGGTTCCATCCGGGTTTTCGGCCGCGCCGGGCACATCTCGGCCAACAATGCGATCGGCTACCTCCCGGAAGAGCGCGGCCTGTACCGGAAGATGACCGTCCTCCGGCAGCTGGTCTATTTCGGCCGCCTGAAGGGCATGGGCGGCCGGGAGGCCCGCCAGGCCGGTTTGGAGTGGCTGGAGCGGCTGGAGCTAGTGCCCTGGAAGGACAAGAAGCTGGAGACCTTGTCCAAGGGCATGAGCCAGAAGATCCAGTTTATCGCGACCATCCTGGCCCGGCCCCGGCTCCTGATCCTGGACGAGCCCTTTTCCGGACTGGATCCGGTCAACCTGGAGATCATTCGGACCATCCTCCTCGAGCTTCAGCGGGAAGGGACGACCCTGATCTTCTCCACCCACGACATGCACACCGCGGAGCAGCTCTGCGATACCATCTGCATGATCTACAAGGGGAAGGAGGTCCTCGACGGGACCCTGGACAACATCCAGGCCACCTACGGGCGGGACACGCTGCGGATGCGCTACCGGGACCGGACCGATCTCGCCGCGTCTCCGCTGGAGGGGACCAGCCAGGTCCGCAACCTGGGCCGTTTCTGGGAAATGCGCTTCCAGGGGGAACCGCATGCGATCCTGCGGAAGGCGGTCCAACGCGGTCAGCTGGACCACTTCGAGGTCATCCATCCCTCCCTGCACGACATCTTCGTCCGTATTGCCCAGCCTGGGCCGGAAGTGACAGGTGAACCGGAAGTGGAGGCGTCCGGTGCGTAAGGTCCTCGCTGTCGCCTTTAACGAGTACCGGCAGGTGGTGCTGACCAAGTCCTTCCTGCTCAGCCTGCTCTTTCCGGTCCTGATCTATGGAGGAATGTTTGCAGCCAGCATTTTCTTCGGGGACAAGACCGACCTGAGGGACCGGGTCTGCGTGGTCGATGACCGGACCGGACAGCTCCTTGAGCAGCTGGTCGAGGCCAATGAAAAGCGCAGCCGCGGGTCCGATGTGCTGACCGACGGCAAGCAGACCGGACCCCGTTTCGTGATTCAACCCTACGAGGGGGCTTCCGGTTCCGATGAGAAGGAGCAACTGATCCGGCTCAGCGACCGTGTCCGGTCCGGCGAGATCTTCGCCTTCGCCATCATCGGGAAGGACTACCTTTCCCTGGACGGGGGCGACGGTGACTTTATTCAATACTATTCGGACAGCCCGACCTTCGGCCGCCTCCCGGACTGGCTTTACCGCACGGTGCGCAACCTGGTCGAGGAGAAGCGCTTTGACGCGGCCGGGTACGACCGGAAGGAGATCAACCGGATCACCAGCCACAACCAACTTGAGCGCCTCAGCCTGGCCGAGCTGGACGATTCCGGAAACATCATCGAGCCGCAGGAGGAGAACGAGGTGGCCGCCTTCCTCATTCCCTTCGGTCTGGTCATGCTGATTTTCGTCTCCATCCAGATGACCACGCCGATCCTGTTGAACTCGGTCATCGAGGAGAAAATGCAGCGCATTGCCGAGGTCCTCCTTTCCAGCCTGACCCCGTTTCAATTGCTGTGGGGAAAACTCTTCGCCGGGGTGGGGGTCGGCCTGACCTTCAGCGCCGTCTACATCGCCAGTCTCGGATTTAGCCTGCGCTACTTTGAAAAGCTGCAGTGGATTCCCGAGGGGACCTTCCTGTGGTTCTTCATCTTCCTCGTGACCGGGATGCTGGCCTTCGGGTCGCTCTTCGCCGGGGTCAGCTCCGCCTGCCAGGACCTCCGTGATTCCCAGAATTTCGCCGGGACCATCATCCTGCTCCTGGTTGCCCCGATGGTGCTCTCCATCGTCACCATCGAGTCCCCGGACGGTCCTTTCGCCACCACCCTGAGCATGATTCCACCCTTCTCGGTAATGGCCATGATGAGCCGTATCGCCATTCCGCCCGGTCCCCCGGAATGGCAGGTCCTCCTTTCCCTCGGGCTGAACCTGGCCTTCACCGCCCTCGTGGTCTGGGCCTCCAGCCGGATCTTTCGGATCGGAATCCTGGCCCAGGGCAAGGCCCCTGGATGGCGCGAACTGCTCCGCTGGGTTTTCCGGCGAGGTTAATCGCCTTCCGTCGCGGCCAACCACCAGACCGGTCCGGGCTTTTCCGCGGAACCCGTCGCCAGCTGCTCCACGCAGGTCCATGGCCGGGGCAGGGTATTGAAAAACCGCTCCACCGCTGCCGCCTCCTCCATGGCCCCGTCATGCCCCCGGTAGGTGACAACCGAGAGGGCCCCGTCCGGAGCCAGTTGCAGCAGGGCTTCCATCAGGGCCGGAATGGTTCCGGAGGGACGGGTCCTGATGGCGTGGTCACCGTTGGGCAGGTATCCGAGGTTGAAGCAGGCCAGGCCGATGCGCCCGCGAGTCCCGCAGGCCAGCAGCTCACGAAGACGCCCATGGTCGCCGCGGACCAGGCTGACCCGGTCCGCCAGGCCGGCCTTCAGGAGTCGCTGGCGGGTGATTTCCAGCGCGATTTCCTGGATGTCGACGGCGAAGACGCGCCCTTCCTTCCCGACCAGGCGGGCCAGGCACTCGGTGTCCAGTCCGTTGCCGGCGGTGGCGTCGAGGGCCCACGAACCCGGCCGCAGGTACCGGCTCCAGGCCTCCTGGGCAATTTCCGTCAGGGAGCGCCGCCCGCTCATCGCCTCGTTAAAGCGGGATTAATCGATGGGGGTGAACTCCCACCGCTGGGTCTGCTCATTCCACTTCTGGATGGTCCCTTCGGGCACGTACTCGAAGCGGCCGGTCTTGGTGTTGTAGGCCCGGGTCGGTTCCTTGTTGGCCTCGAACTGTTCCGTCCGGCGGTCTTCCTCATTGGCCTGCTTGACGGCCTCCAGGTACTCTTCGGTCGTCAGTTCCCCGCGAATCAGGGCAGCTGTTGGCGAGGCCCGGCTGGTTTCCTCGGAGTCGCTTCCGGTGGCGCAACCGGCCATGACCAGGATTACGGCCGCTAGCAAGAGAATGGCTTTCATATTCCTGACTAGAACCAATCCGCGCGGTGGGGACAATATCAATTCAGCGGACGCCAATTTGATTCGCGGCCATTTTTCCCTCCCTTCCGTATAATTTCTTGCCCCCATGGGCAATTTACTCATGTTCGGGCGTTTCTTTACCAGCGGAGCACCATGAAACGGACCCATACATGTAATGTTTTGCGCAAGGCGGACGTCGGCACCCAGGTGACCCTGGTTGGCTGGGTGGACACCTTGCGCGACCACGGCGGCATCCAGTTTGTCGACCTGCGCGACCGGAAGGGCGTGACCCAGATTGTTTTTGACCCGCAGCATACCGCCTTCAAGGAGGACCTGCATCACCTGCGCCACGAATCGGTCATCGAGGTCAGCGGCGTGGTTGTCGCCCGGGGCGAGGCCGAGGTCAATGCCAAGCTGCCGACCGGCGAGATCGAGGTCACGGCCGAGCGCCTGGTGATTCACAACATCGCCGAGACCCCGCCCTTCCCCCTCGAGGATGAAAAGGCGGAAAAGGTCAGCGAGGACCTGCGGCTGCAGTACCGCTTCCTGGACCTGCGCCGTCCGGCCATGTACCGGAACCTGGAAATCCGCAGCAAGGCCGCCAAGGCCACCCGGGACTACCTCGACGGTCAGGATTTCCTGGAGATCGAGACGCCCTGCCTTTTCAAGAGCACCCCGGAAGGAGCCCGGGAATTCCTTGTTCCCAGCCGCATCCATCCCGGCAAGTTCTACG
>ENA-ORCW01000781-ORCW01000781.1-marine-metagenome-genome-assembly--contig:-NODE-781-length-11603-cov-2.640986_pt1 | contig 11603 bp, 7 predicted proteins | sample MGYA00237784_ERZ508517 | MGnify/ENA primary metagenome ERZ508517 (study PRJEB26187, sample SAMN06268979) | marine metagenome | isolation source: Tt ae E1 feedstock associated aerobic enrichment on... | reverse complement strand
GCAGGCAAAAAGCGGGACATCGAAGCCGGCCTCGATCAGCGATTCCCTCAGGATCCCCATGTAGCTGGCGTCGCTGCCATAGAATCCGTACTCGTTCTCCACCTGGACCAGCAGGATCGGGCCACCCCGGGTGACCTGGAGGTCGCCCAATTGTTCGCCCACTTCCTTGAAATAGCGTTGCACGCTCTCGATATACCGCGGATCAGTTGTCCGCAAGGCGATATCATCGTGCTTGAGCAGCCACCAGGGCAGCCCGCCCATTTCCCATTCAGCACAGGAATAAGGTCCCGGGCGAAGGACCACCCAGAGGCCGGCTTCCTGGGCCATGCGGCAAAATTCCACCACGTCGGCCTGCCCTTCCCATGTGTATTCACCCTCGGCCCGCTCATGATAGTTCCAGAACAGGTAGACGCAGACCGCGTTCATCCCCATGGCCTTGATCATCTCGATCCGGTGCTGCCAGTACTCGCGCGGTACCCGGGTGTAGTGCATTTCCCCGCAGCGGATCTGGAGCGGTTGGCCGTCCAGAAGGAAAGCCTTTTCGCCGATCTCGAACCGGTGGGATTGCCCGGTATTTGAAGGGACTGCCAGCAGCGGGGAGACATTGGCGAGGGCAAGAAGACATGCCGTGGCCGTTAACAAGCGACGCCAATGGCGCGCGAGAGAGAAGCCAGGAGTCTGGGTCATAGGAGGTGAGGTAAGGAGATTCGGTTTGGAAGGGTGAGGACCGCCTATTTAATCCTGTGCACAGAATTATAAAGGCATCGCCACGCACTTTACCACCCTAAAGCTGATTTCAGTATCCCCCAATTGGGGGAAATCTACTGCTTCCTTGCAGTTTAACGTGAAACAAACCGGGGCTTTTTTTCGAAGAACAAGTTATCAGTGATCACAGCGCCAATTCATTGATTTCCTGAAGGGTTGTTAGCGCCAAATCCTTCAAACGCGCGGCTTCCTGCTGGTGGGCCGGCTCCACATCCTCTTCAAACACAAGGAGCAGAGGAAGCGAGGTGGCGAAGTAATCGATCTTGTAGGGCCTCGACATCTCGCGGGCCGCGTATTCGCGGAAGTCCTCGAGAAGGGTCCTGGCGTCCTCGAAGCGGCCCAGCTCGGCCATGGAAAGCGCCCGGAACCGGGAGAGCTCGGAGTGCTCGGTCACGGCCATGGCCTGGAAGTCCCCCGCTTCGGCGGCGCTGTCGGCAAATCTGCGCTCCGCCTCTTCCTCGCGGCCAAGGGCGCGCAGCGCCCTCCCCTGCCAGTAGTTGACATCCGCCTTGGCCTGGAGCGGATGGTAGGCCTCGCCGAGGTTGTGGGGCGGTTTGAGGGCGTTCTCGAAATGCTCGAGCGCAAGGCCCGGGTCTCCATTGGTGAGCGCCTCCTGTCCGAGGAGCAGATGGGCCGACTTGTACTGCTTGAGGACCTGGCCCTCGCCGCCTTCCCATGGGTGAAACTTTCTGGAGAGGATCAGCGCCAGGGCCTTGTCCGGGGAGCCGGTTTCATTCAAGAGGGCGGCCAGCTCGACCATGCAGTCGTCCCTGTCCGCGATGAGGGTGGCTTTGCTTTGCAGATCGGCCAGACGCTCTCCGGCCGGGTCTCCGAGCTTTTTCCGCAGCTGGTCGTATTCGTAAACCAGGCGGGCGTCGGCCGGATTCAATTCGAGTGCCCGCAGATAGGATTCGCGGGCGGCCTCACCGTCCCAGCGGACATTCCAGTAGGCGATGCCCAGGTTGCGCAGGACGGTCCCGAAAGGATCCGTGTCCCGGGCGGATTCCCAGGCCCGTATCGCGTCCTCATGGCGCTTCCGGTCAAAATAGTAATTGCCGAGGCCGAAGGCGGCATTCCGGTCGCCGCCCGCCTGGGCGAGGGCCCATTCCAGGACCAACTGGTCATGAAGGCGGGACGGGAAGCAATAATCCGGCGACAGGCCGCGGGCCTGCTTCAGCTGCTCCAGTCCGGCTCCCGGCTCCTGGCATTCCTGAAGCCAGGCAAGGGCATAGGCGGTTAACTGAGACCGGCCCAGCGGATTGGGGACAGCGACCTCCGAAACCTCAGTTTCGTGGTGGAGCTGGATCAGCTTGATAGCCTCCTCAAGGCAACCGGCATCGGCATAGTCGTAGGCGATGTCGAGGATGGTCTGGGCATCGTTGCGACTCTTTGCCAGGAAGCCCTCGATGTCCCCGGCTTCGTACCGGGCCCAGTGGTCGAGCGGGTCAATGGCCAGCAACTCAAGCAAAATGGAAGAAGCCTCCCGTCTCAGCTTGCGCAGGGCGATGGCTTTCAGGACAATGGCCTTGTTGTTCCGGCGGTTTGTGTCCAGGGCGCACTCGCAATGCTCGATGGCCTGCTCGAAGTCCCCCTTCCGACAGTCCAGGAGAGCCAGCTCATAGTATGCGGCCGCCCGCCACTCAAAGCTCCAGGTCGCCTTGTAAAGGGCGGAATAAGCTTCCTCAAACGATCCCATGAACCGTTTGGTCAGGCCGAGATAGTAATGCGCCTCCCCGGTGCAGGGATTGGGATGACGATGGCACAGCCGGTGTACGGCCTTCTCGAAGCAGGAAGCAGCCTCAGCAAAGAGCCCCTGGTCGAGCTTGGCCCGACCCCAGGCAATATTGGTCCTGGCATCGAGGGGATCCCGTTTCAGGGCTTCCTCCCAGTAGGCTTCCGGATAGCGCGTCGGGTGCCGGTACTGGGCGAGGTGCTCGGCTGTCAGGTACAGTTCGTCGACTGAGGCGATGTCGGCTGGTGCGGGTGGCTCGGTGGCCACCTCGCGCCGGCGTTCGCGCGAGGAGGTGCTGACATGGCGGTAGGTGATCACTCCCTCGAGGGACAGCGCAAGGCTTTCCACGTTTTCTCCCTCGAACTTGAGGGAACGGTTTTGCCAGGGAGAGTCCGGAGAAAGGTTGACCCGTTCGTCGAGAAGGACCTTGTCTCCGTCGCGCAGGATGATGCGGGCGCCATCCAGACATTTTGAGACCACCACCCCGAGATCAAGGGAACGATCCTCGTTGACCACCAGGCGAAGGGCCGCCTCGCGGTTTGCGTTCTGGACCGGCCCGATCTTCTTGTAGGGCCACCAGTACTGGGAAAAAGTCTTCGTCTCGTAAGGCAGCAGGTAGGTGAAGTCCGGCTGGTTATCCGTGTAGACCCCCGCCATCAACTCGACGTAGGGACCGTTCTCATCGGTCAGCTCCCGGTCCCAGGCCCAGCCGAACTCGTCATTGCCCCAGGTCCATTGCTTCTTGCCGGGAGCGACATTTCGGTTGGCGACATGGATGAATCCGCCTTCCGCCTTGTGGTCGTAACCCCCGAAGAAATCGAAGTCGGTCTGGCAGACCATGTAACTGGTGGGAACGGGAATATTCTTGTACCAGCGGAGGTCGTTGGCGCCGGGGCGGTCGCCATACCGTACTCCGTAGTAGTCATTCCAGGCCAGGGGAAATGAGCTCATGGCGCGTACGGCGTGGTCCGCGACGTAATGGACATCAGGCGGGAAAAAGCTCTCGAAGCCGTCGTGCACCAGGGCCGCGACATTGGCCCACCAGAGGAAAGTCCGGGTGAACGGGGTGCGGTTGTAGAGCCGCGCCTTGAGCTCGACCAACGCACTGCCCTTGGTCAGCCTGATCCCATGCATGCCCTTCATCCGAGACATTGGATCGTGCTCGGACATCCATACCGTACTGCCTTCGCCATCCTCCTCGACGTGCACATCGGTCGGCATGTAGGTCCCCGGCCGGTGGTGCTGCGGCCAGTTGAACTCCACACCGCCGGAAATCCAGGGTCCGGCCAGGCCGACCAGGGCCGGCTTGATGACGTCCTGGCGATAGAAGAAGTCGTAGTCGTTGTTGACCTTGTCCTGGCCCAGGAAAATGCGCCCGCCGATCTCCGGCAGCATGACCAGGCGGACATATTCGTTTTCCTGGGTCACTGAGTCATATGACCTGGGTTCGGCCACATCCTTCACCTTGTCGATGAAGGGGAGCGGATAGACCTTGCCACAGGATCCCTGGTACACCCGCTTCTCGAAGAAGAGCGGATTCTTCTCAGGTGCTCCCAGGCCGTAGGTCGGGATAATCCGGGGCTCGCGCCTGGTCTGTAATGGGAAATTCATTACTGGGCTGTCAGTTGGAGGGTTCGGGTTACTTGGTGTCGTTGAATCCGGGAATGATGCCGAGGTCCCGGACGTCCATGTTTTCAGCAGCGCTGGAATCCAGGAGCGGCAGGAACTCGGCGGCGGAGGCCATGGCCTCGCCGCCCTGTGAAGTGAAAATCTCGATACGCAGGAACTTCCCGGTGACAGGGCTGTCAAAGAGGATCTCCACCGGGGAGTGACCGGGAGGGAAGGACTGGCGCGGAGTGACCTCAGTCCAATCGCCATCGGCAGAGCCGACTAGGATCTGGAAGACCTTGATCAGGCCGTTGGTGCCCTCCTGTCTCGGAACATAGCGGAACCCGAGGATGGGTTGTGACTGAGGCAGCTCCACGGTCAGCTGGAACGGGGGTCCATGGTGGTGGTTCCAATCGGAATGCCAGATGGTTTCGGGATCACCGTCCACCGCATTGTCGGCCGGAAAATCCGGGTGTTGGCTGTTGGTGGCTGTCATCAGTTTGGGCTTGCCGAAAAGAGTCTCCAGGTCCTCGGCGTTCAAGCGGCCAGCCGGATCAAACTGCCCGGAGGCCAGGTAATCCATGATACTGGCCCGCAGGCGCGCCGCGGCCGGGCGCGCGGCAAGGTCGTGCTCGATATCAAGCGTGCAGACGAAAAGCCGCCCCTGCCCCACCCGGGCCTCGAAGATGCCGGCCGGGAGGGCGTTGCGGTTGAACTTGTCAACAAACCGGAAGGGCATGGACAGCTCCGAATCCAGATGCTGCAGGTCCACCGCCACCGAATCGCTGAGCAGGTCCCACCATTGCCAGTCCGTGTGGAAGTCGGTGGGGAAGCCCGCATAGACGGGATGCTCCGGATTGATCAGGGCTCCAAGGGTCCCCGGCTGGTTGGAGAAGTGGACGGGACTCCAGAAGACCGGTATGAAGCGGCCGAAAATGGGCTGCAGGATGGTGTTCCGCGGGGGCAGGAGGAGAACCCGGGCGCCGGCCTCGAGCGAGGCGATCAGCTCCGGGGTCACCTGCTCCGCGACAGTGACATTGGCGGGCGGCGGCGCGATTCCGGTTTCCGGATAAAGCCACAGCTTCCAGTCATTGACCGCCGGCACCTCCGGCAGGGAGACTTCAATATCCAGGACCGCCGGGGCCGGAATGTCCGCGAGGTCGAATTCGATGGTTCCGAGGACATGCCCGTTGCCCAATTCAATCACGCCATGCTGCCATTCGCCTGAGGCCACCGTCGTTCCATGGTCACGGGCCACCCAGCGGACCGTTCCGGGAGGCAGCGCGGCTTCCCCAAAGTGGGCCAGCTCCACGACGCCCCGGAAAGTGTCACCGGAGTGGTAGATCCGCTGCGGCATCAGCAGAAGGGGCACCGTCGGGCTGCAGAACTTGCGAAAGTCCCCCGCCTCGAGAATGCCCTTGCTTTCCCAGAAGGGGTCCAGCAGACCGACCGTGGCCGTGCTCTGGCCGGGGAAGTCCTGCAGCTGGAGAAGCTGGATGCCGGAAAGGTCCTTGGTCCGCAGGGCGCGCTCCATATCCTCCCGGTAGAGGATGGCGGCCAGTTTTCCAGAGGCGGCCGTATAGAGGGGGGCTTCCTCAAGCCGGCCCTTTTCCGCGAGGTCCCTGGCGATCGACTCGTAGGCGACGTTCCGCATGGGCGAATCCCGGTACTGGTCGAGGTCCGACAAATCGGGGTAGACGACATACTGCCCCACCTCGTGGGTGATCAGCGGGATGGGAACCGTGGCCAGCCCGGCGGCGTAGTCGCTGTCGGTGTTGGGCACCGTCGAGTTCAGGAATCCCTGGCCCCGGACCCAGCCCCCGGTGGTTTCCTGGGAGATGAAATAGTCGTCCTGCGGCCCCGGATCCTTGCCGCGTTCCGAAAAGGAGAAGGTCGTGCTGGTGTAGAGAATCGAGGGATGAATGTCCCGGAAATGCGCCTCAAGGGAATCCAGATAGGTGTAGTCCCCGGTCAGCTCGTTGCCCATGCTCATCATGACCAGGGAGGGATGGTTGCCGTACTCCTTGAGGATGCGCTCCCCTTCCCGACGGAAGTAATTGTCCACCTCCGGCAGGTAGCCGTTCTGGAAGCTCCAGTTGGGCAACTCGATCTGCAGGTAGATCCCGTGGCGGTCGGCGGCCTCGAAGGCCGCCTCGGGAGGCGTCCAGCTGTGCAGGCGCAAGTGGTTCAGTCCCCATTCCCGCAGGGTCCTCATGATCTTCTCCCACTGGGAACCCTCCACGTCGGGATGCCCCGTCTGAGGGAATATGGCACAGTCCAGGTTGCCCCGGAAGAAGGCGCGCTGGCCATTGACCAGGATATGTTTCCCGTCTGCCCTGATGCTCCGCATGCCGAATTCGGTGCTTGTTTCCGATAGCACTGCTCCGTCCTTTTCAATGATTGCCTGCATGCGGTACAGGCGCGTGGAAAACTCCGACCAGGTGGAAAAGCCGTCGCCCATGTCGTAGACCAGGGTGCGGTGGCTGATACCTTTCGGCAGGTAGATTTCCAATACAGCCTCAGCCGGGGCAATTCCCTCAAAGTTGTCCGGGAAGGCGGCCAGCTTGAGGCCGACTTCAAGGTCGCCGCCGGTCATGTTTTGCAGGGACACTTCCACCACGACCGATCCGGAGGCGACCTCCGGGGTCAATTGAAGTGATGTGACCGCGACGCGTTCGCCTTCCCGCAGTTGCAGCTCACCGAGGATGCCGTTCCAGATGGTCTGGGTCTCCTCGGTATAGGCATGTCCGATCCCGATGGGCAGGATCTCGCGATTATCGATGCGGACGGTGATGGTGTTCTCCCCCTCCCGGAGGAAGGTGCCGATGTCATACCGGTGGGGCGTGGAAAGGCTGGTTTCGTTGCCAACCGGATGTCCGTTGATCCAGACCCGCGACTCCCACAGGACCCGCTCCAGGTAAAGAATTGTCCCTTCCCGGGTCCAACCCTCCGGGAGGACCACGCTCCGGCGGTACCAGGCCGCCCCAAGGTATGGATGGCGCTGCACCAGCCGCTTCAGGGTCTCCGCCTCGAGGTTCAACTCGACGGTGGAAGCCCGTCCCTTGCCCGCCGCGGCGGTGGTGGCGGGCAGTTCGATGGTATCCCCGAGTCCCTGGTCGAACCACTGTTCTTCGATACCGACATCATCGGGATCCAGTTGAAACTGCCACTGGCCGGACAAGTCGACAGCCAGCGCCCCCTCAAGCCCCGCGAGCGGGGCGAGGAGGAAGACGGACAGGGCTAGCGAAATTGAAAATTTCATGGAACGAAAGTGCTTAAGAGGAGAAGCGTTAGAAGAAGAGGACAATGAACACGGCCACCCCGGCCACGACAGCCGCCCCGGCCACCTTGACAAAAAGGGGGGATTTTTCGTCGAGGTGGTAGCGGTTGGGGAGGTGCCAGTCTTCAGGCAATGGATTGCGAAGGGTCAGTATCCACATCACCAGCACACAAAGGATAAAGGCGATGAGCACCTGGAGGAGGAAGTGGACCGGGAACAGGCCCCGGCCGGAAAGGAACTGCAGGATCCCGTAGAATATCGGCCCGCTGACAAGGGCCGCCACACCGGCGGAACCGGGCGCCCGCTTGCACCTCTATGGCAAGGCCGAGACCCGACCGGGCCGCAAGATGGGTCACGTCACCCGGCTGACGCCGCCGGGAAAAGCACCCTGAACGCAAGGTTCGTTTTGACAGAACCGCGCCCTCTCTGGTAAAGGACCGCGGATTTTCGGGTCGTGTGCCACCGGCCTCGGGGCCGTTGCTTCGACGACCTGGCGCTCAGCACAACAACAGAATTCGGCTTTAGAACAGGACGATCGGCTTGCAGGTACTCGTTCGCGACAACAACGTCGACCAGGCGCTGAAAGCACTCAAGAAGAAGATGCAGCGCGAGGGGCTCTTCCGTGAGATGAAGCTCCGCAACTATTACGAGAAGCCCTCCGAGCGGCGCGCCCGCGAGAAGGCCGAGGCCGTGCGCCGCGCGCGCAAGCTCGCCCGCAAGCGCGCCCAGCGTGAAGGCCTGATCGCCGGACCGAAGCGCCCGACCCGCTGACCGGCCGCCCTTGAATCGCCGGCTTTCGACGTTTTACCTTTTGATGAGGAGCTCCGGTTAACCTTTCACGGACCGGGGCAAGCAAAGCGCGGCGGGGTCGGGTCTGGCATGAGGTACTGGCGTTGAATCCGACCTTTGGTCCCGTTGCTTCGCCGATCCGGACCGGCCTCATGGGCGCCGTCGTCGTGGCGGCGCTTGCGCTTGCCGGCTGCCAGAGCAGCCGCACGGGCTTCAACGGAACCGCCGATATCGACCGCTCCTCCGGCTCGGAGGTCAACATCGCCTCGCTGACGGCGGTGGTGAAGCAGAACCCCAACGATCCCGGCGCCTACAACGTGCGCGGTAGTGCCTACGGCAAGGCCGGCGACCTGCGCGCGGCGATCGCCGATTTCGACACCGCCATCCGCCTCGACCCGAACTTCTACCAGGCCTATGCCAACCGCGCCCTCGTGCAGCGCCGGCTCGGCAAGGACAATCTCGCCTTCCAGGACTACAACCGCGCCCTTCAGATCAATCCAAGCTACGCCGTCGCTTATGTCGGGCGCAGCAACATGTACCGGCAGCGCAAGCAGTTCGATCTGGCGCTCGCCGACCTGAACCGCGCCGTCGAGATCGACCCCAACGACCCGCGCGCCTGGCACAATCGCGGCCTGATCGAGCAGGCGCAGGGCCAGCATCAGCTCGCCATCGCCGATTTCACCAAGGCGGTCTCGCTGGCGCCCAACGCGCTCGAGCCCTACAACGCCCGCGGCCTCTCCTACCTCGCCACCAACGATGTCCACGCCGCGCTCGACGACTTCAATCAGGTCGTCAAGAACGACAAGGATTCCTACGAAGGCTGGACCAATCAGGGGCTGGCGCTGGAGAAGTTGAACGAGCGCGAAAAGGCCTTCGCCGCCTACGCCCGCGCCTCGACGCTGAACCCGAACTACACGCCCGCCCGCGAGGGCATGCGGCGCACTTCGCCGAACAGCCGCTTCTCGGTCGCCGGCTAGCCCCGACCCGGCAATATCGCCCTCGCGCCTACGCCGGCCGGGACGTCTTCCAGATCGCCATGCCGAGCGCGTAGCCGAGGAAGGTTGCGCCGGTTCCGCCGCCGACGAGGATTGCGGAAATCTCGCCAACCTGGCCGGGGATGCCAGCGGTCACCACGACCGTCACGGTCGAAACAAGGCCGATCACGGCCCCGACGATGATCGCATCAATGGGCCGCAACGCGGCGTTCCTCCGCATCATCAGGCCGAGCCCGACAAGCCCCGCCGCGGCGATCAGGAACATGATCATTTCATTGTGGAACGGCTCCGCCGTGACCATCCAGATCCAGTAGGCGCACATGACCGCTGCGGGCAGGATCAGATAGATCAGCAGCGTCCTGCCGTCCTTCAGTCCCTGCGGCGCACCGGCTGCGGACAGGCCCGCGGTATTGGCGGACGCCGATGGCGCAGCCCCACCGGCGCGACCGGATGACGGCATCGTCGCGCCAGCGCCCGGCGCGGGCTCGGGCGGCGGCGCGAAGGCAATCGGCGCCGGCTCCGCCGGCGGCGACGTGAACGGGGCCAGCGGTGGCGGCGGGTTGACCAGGTGGGGCGATTCTTCCGGCACGGTTGGCGGCGCGGCGGCCTCGACCTCGTCGCTCTCGGCCTCGGCACCCGTCACCACGTCGATGGTGCGGAACAGGCGATCGAGATCATCGTAGAAGCGCGAGCTGCCCGACGAAATCGGCAGCGCGTTGATCTCGGTGATCTCGCGCAGGCTCGCCGGCAGGCTCTCGGGTTGCGGCATCTGCGCATCCTCGACCAGCACCGGCAGAAGCGGGATGTCGAGCTGGAGCGCCGTCTCGATCTCGACCCGCACCCAGTCGTTGGCCGAATGAATGCGCGCTTCGCCGCCCTCCGAGACCGGGCCCGTCCAGCCCGGCCCGATGACCGCCACCACGAAATCGGCATCGCGCAGTGCGCGGCCGATGCGCTTGCGGAAATTCTCCGTGGGCTGGATGGAATCGATGTCGCGGAAGATCGCGTCCTTGCCGTAGCGATCGACGAGCTTCTCGTAGAGCCAGCTCGTGATCGTGCGCGAATCCTCGCGCCGGTATGAAAGGACGATCTTGGCCACCTGCCCGCGCCCCGGTTTGAGGAGATCCACTCCGCCCGGCGGCCGCTACCGCCGCGCGCATCCGAAAACGCTAATGCAATTGCGGCAGCTTGTCATGGTGGGGGCGCGCGATCCAGCCCGCGATGAACGGGCACAGCGGCACGACCTTCAGCCCCTCGGCACGGGCGAAATCGAGCGCGCCACGGGCAAGCCGCGAGCCGACGCCACGGCCTTCCAGTTCGGGGGGAACGTCGGTGTGCGTGAAGGTGATGACGCCCGGCGCGAGGCGGTACCACGACTTGGCTAGATGACCGTCGACGGGAAGCTCGAAGCGATGGGCGCGGGTGTTGTTGCGGATTTCGGGATCCACGGAAAAGGCCCCTCGCCCGGCCGCGCCGCTACAGCGCCTTGACGATACCTTCGGTCATCTTCTTGGCGTCGCCGAGCAGCATCATGGTGTTGTCGCGATAGAAAAGCGGGTTGTCGATGCCGGCATAGCCGGACGCCAGCGACCGTTTCACGAACATCACCGTGCCCGCCTTCCACACCTCGAGCACCGGCATGCCGTAGATCGGCGAGGACGGATCGTCCTCGGCCGACGGGTTGGTCACGTCGTTGGCGCCGATGACGTAGACCACGTCGGCCTGCGGGAACTCGGAGTTGATGTCCTCGAGCTCGAAGACCTCGTCATAGGGGACGTTGGCCTCGGCAAGGAGCACGTTCATGTGGCCGGGCATACGGCCCGCCACCGGATGGATGGCGTATTTGATCTCGACGCCGGCGGCCTTGAGCTTGTCCGCCATCTCGCGCAGCGAATGCTGCGCCTGCGCGACCGCCATGCCATAGCCCGGCACGATGATGACCTTCGAGGCGTTCTTCATGATGAAGGCCGCGTCTTCGGCCGAGCCGAGCTTGACCGGGCGATGCTCCTCCGTGGCGCCGGCAGCCGCGGTCTCCCCACCGAAGCCGCCGAGGATGACCGAGATGAAGGAGCGGTTCATCCCCTTGCACATGATGTAGGAGAGGATTGCGCCCGAAGAGCCGACCAGCGCGCCGGTGATGATGAGCGCCGTGTTGCCCAGCGTGAAGCCGATGCCGGCCGCCGCCCAGCCCGAATACGAGTTCAGCATCGAGATCACCACCGGCATGTCGGCGCCGCCGATGGGGATGATGATCAGCACCCCGAGCGCCAGCGCGACGATAACGATCAGCCAGAAGACGAAGGCCGCCTGGGTGGTGAAGAAGACGCCGATGAGCACGAAGAGCAGGATGCCGAGGCCGGCATTCACGAAGTGGCGCTGCGGCAGGATGATCGGCGCGCCCGACATGCGGCCATCGAGCTTCAGGAAGGCGATG
>ENA-ORCW01000780-ORCW01000780.1-marine-metagenome-genome-assembly--contig:-NODE-780-length-11611-cov-4.261921_pt1 | contig 11611 bp, 9 predicted proteins | sample MGYA00237784_ERZ508517 | MGnify/ENA primary metagenome ERZ508517 (study PRJEB26187, sample SAMN06268979) | marine metagenome | isolation source: Tt ae E1 feedstock associated aerobic enrichment on... | reverse complement strand
GGCGATATCCTCACCATCAAACAAGATCTGTCCGCCTGCCACACGGCCAGGCCAGTCCACCAGCCCCATGACGGAAAACCCCGTGACGCTTTTGCCGGAACCACTCTCGCCCACGAGGCCCAGCACCTCCCCGCGCTCCAGTCGAAACGATACATCGTCGACTGCACGCAGACCGTTTCCTGCCTCGCCGGGAAATTCGGTGACGAGGTTTCGAACTTCAAGCAGCGCTGTCATCGGGCGTTCCTCGGATTGAGCACATCGCGAAGCCGGTCACCCACCAGATTGATAGATACGATCGTGATGAGCAGGGCGATGCCGGGGTAAAAACTGATCCAGTAGAGACCAGACAGAAGATACTGGTAGCCGTTGGAGATCAGCATTCCCAAAGAGGGTTGGGTGACCGATGCGCCCAGCCCCAGAAAGGAGAGCGTCGCTTCAAGTCCGATGGCACGGGCCACCTGCATAGTGGCTATCACGATGATCGGGGCAAGACAGTTGGGCAAAAGGTGCCGCAAGAGCACACGACGACCGGGAATGCGCAGACAGCGCGCCGCATCGATATACTCCTTCTCCCGTTCAACCAACGCTGTGCCACGCGCTGTACGTGCATAGGTCGCCCATTCCGCGACGATGATTGCCAACACGACATTCGTCACGCCATTGCCAAGAATGGCCAACACCATCAACGCCATGAGAATGGTGGGGAAGGACAGTTGCAGGTCCACCAGGCGCATCATGAAATTCTCGGTACGTCCCCCAAGATAGGCAGCCATAAGCCCCAAAGTGGTGCCGATAAGTGCGGCCGCGAATGCCGAAGCAATGCCGACAATCAGCGAGGTGCGCAGTCCGTACATGATGCCGGACAGAATATCGCGGCCCTGGCCGTCGGTTCCCAAAAGGTAGGGCACGCCTGAAAAACTCTCCGAACCGGGGGGCAGACGACTGTCCATAATGTCGAGCTGCTGCAGATCATAGGGGTTCTGCGGAGCGATCCACGGCGCGAAGATAGCGGTGAACAGTACGACAACCAGCCCGATGCATCCGACGAGCGCGGCCGGAGACGAGAAGAAGTGACGCAGCGCAGGCCAGATGCGCCTGCTGATCGGCCTCTGGCCGGTCCGCGCAATGGGGCTTTCAGCTTCAGTGGCGATTTTCGACTCCATGGCGCGTCAACCCTTGCCATCCAGCCGAACCCGGGGGTCCAGCAGCGTATAACAGACATCAATGATGAAATTCAGCGAGACAAAGAGCACCACCATCATCATCAGGTAAGCGACGATTACCGGGCGATCGAGCAGGTTGATGCTATCGATGATGAGCTTCCCCATGCCCGGCCAGCCAAATATGCTCTCGGTCACTATCGAGAAGGCGATCAAAGAACCAAACTCCAGCCCAATGATCGTCACGACAGGTATCATCAGGTTCTTCAGTATGTGCACCAGGATGATGCGGTTTTCCCGCAAACCCTTGGCGCGGGCGAACTTGACGTAATCCTGCATGATCACCTCCTGCACACCTGCACGGGTGAGCCGAAGAATGAGCGACGTCTTGAAGAGGGCAAGGTTCAATGCAGGCAGCAACAGATGCGACAGCCCATCCCACGTCAGGAAAGACCAGCGAACGCCAAACAACATGGCGGTCTCGCCGCGCCCATTGGACGGCAACCAGCCGAGTTGCACGGCAAACAGCAGGATCAGCATGAGCCCGACCCAGAAAGTGGGCAGCGAGAAGCCGAGAATGGAGCCGGTCATGATGACCCGTGAGGACACCCGGTTCGGATAAAGGCCCGCATAAAGCCCCAGGGGCAGGCCAACGACTATCGCGATCACCATCGCACAGAGCGCCAGCTCCAGCGTCGCGGGCAACCGCTCAAGAATCACATCGAGCGCCGGTTTGGAATAGACAAAGCTGTTGCCGAAATTCCCTTCCGTGAGACCGTGCAGGAAGCTCAGATATTGCTGCCAAAGCGGCCGGTCCAGCCCCAGGTTCTCGATCACGCGCAGCCGCTCTGCCTGGTTCAGGTCGGGGTTGATGAGAATGTCGACTGGGTTGCCAATCACATTCACACCCAGGAAAACGATCACCGTCATCGCAAGGATGACGAACCCCGCCTGAATTATGCGTCGTATGAGGGTGGTTACCATGATTTGTTGTCGCTTTCCGGCTCAGTCGACGCTGATCGCCATACCATCACGCTGTGGATCTGCAGCGCCGGAGGAGATCCCGTCCGTTATCCGGATACCATGCAGCGCGGCGAACGCATAAGCTTGTGGCGAGCGCAACACTTCATAGCCTTGCCCGCGCAGCTCTTCAGCCACGGAACGCCGGATCCGGTTGCAGATGTCTATGCTGTTGGACACGCCGACCAGTCGCGGTGCGGAGACAGCCGCATGAATATTCATGTCGAAGTCAATCATGTTGATGATCCCCTGGGCAACGGTGGGTGCAATGTAGCTGCCGCCGGGAGCGCCAATCACGATCGAGGGATTGTCGCCCTCAAACACAATGGTCGGCGCGGCTGAGCTCGCCCTGCGCTTGCGGGGCGCAATCGATGCGGCCTTCCCCGGCCGCGGGTCAAAGCGGCTCATCAATCCGTTGTACATGAAGCCCAACCCATCAGTGATGGCACCGGAGGGGCTCCCCAGCGAATGAGTCAAAGCCACGGCATTGCCCTGCTTATCCACCACCGAAATGTGTGTGGTGTCCCGCTGCGACATATCCAGCCGCTCAACGCTGGCCCGTTCTCCCCGCTTGATCTGTGCAGCAAGTTCCGCGGCGTGCTCCTTGGACAGCAGTTTCTCCACCGGAACATCCACATAGGCGGGGTCGCCCATATGCGTGTCCTTGTCGATGGTCATCCGCTTCATCGCCTCGAACAGCGTGCGCACATAGTCTGTGGAGCCGTGCTTCATCGCGGCGAGATCAAAGTTTTCCAGAATTTGCAGCAATTCGATCATCGGAAAGCCGGAGCCCGGCGGGGGGCTGGAGGCAATCCGGCGTCCGCGGTAGCTGCCCCAAACCGGTGCTGCTTTGGTGATTTCGTATTGCGCCAGATCCTCAAGCGCGATCAATCCGCCATTGGCTGCGAAATCCGCAGCGATCTGCTCCGCGATTTCACCGTGATAGAATATGTCTGAAGAGCCGCTCTCTGCGATCCGTCGCAGTGTACGCCCGAGATCAGGGTTGCTCAGTATCTCGCCGACCTCGCGAAGTCTGCCATCGCTGTGGAAATAGACGCGCTGGCCGGTTTGCGAGTATCGTAGCTTGTCCAGCGTATTCACCTGCCCGTCACCTGTCTGGTCCTTGGTCCAGTACCAGTGCATGTGCGGCCGAATCTTGAAGCCCTCTTCGGCATACTTAATGGCTGGCGCGATGAGGTCGCCCCAATCCCAGGTGCCGTAATCTTTCAGGGCGCGCTCATATCCCTTGAGCGAAGCGGGGGTGCAACAGGCCAGATAGCCGATCTCGGAGATGTTGTTTTCAAGGATGAAACCAAACCCGTCCCGGCTTTGCCCCAGAAGCTTGTCGAGCCACATATCGGGCGTCGCCGCGGAGGGCGCGAGCGCATAAAACTCCAGCATCTCGTGAATGCCGCGATCCGGCATGTAGACCTGCATCGATCCGAAGCCGCCAATGCCGCACATCTGCGGATCGACAACGCCCTGAACGAACGCACAGGCTAGTGCCGCATCAATGGCGTTTCCGCCACGTTCCAGCACTTCGGCGCCGGCTTCCACTGCCTCTGGTTGCGGAGCAACAATCGTAGCGTTGCGGTTCATGCGCGCATCTCCTTGAGAGTGCGGGTCAGGAAAGCTTTCGTATGACCAATGCATTTCATCCGATCATGCGCGACGCCCGGAAGCTGGTCGAAAGTCACATTTACCCCGGCCGCCTCGAACGAAGCCTTGAGACTGCGCAGCCGCTCGGGTCGGGTGGCACCGGCGTCATTGGCGCCTTCCATGAAATAGGCCGAGCCGGGTGCATGGGCGATCTCCCAGGTTTCGAGATCTGCATCACCGACAACCATGTGAACCGCGACGCGTGCGAGGGCTGATGCATCGAAGGGTTTGCCGAAACGCTCGGCCACGTCCCGCACGCCAACCCACCAATCGCGGTCCGGATCGAGGAGCGTCACCGATCCAGGTGCACCGATGCTTGCAGCCCATAGTTTTTCCGGATGGAGGATGGCGAAACGGTGCGCAAAATGACCACCGCCGGAATAGCCGAAAATCGCAAACTTCGACCAGTCCTGCCCATATTTCCCTGCCATCTCTTCGACCATGGACAAAAGGACTTCGTCGTAACGGATGTCGCCTTCCTGCATGTACTTGTAGCCCGAGCGAGCTCCATCACCGCGCACATTGACCGGAAAGATCGGGCACAGGATCGCGCAGTCATTGTAAAGACCGAATTCGGCGAACCCGTCGCGAAACTCGAGAGCCGAGGTTCGACCGGTTCCGTGGACGGCAACGAGCAGATCGACCTTTTTCCCCTCGGCGGCTGCCGGGGGAACATAGAGCATCATGTGGAACCGGGGATCGATGGTGGACGCTATGATTGCGGTTTCACCATAGTCATAGATGGCGCGCGCGCGCAAAGCCGCACCGCTGGATGCAAGCTCCTGCATGTGTACTCCTGAGATGTTTAATGCAGGCGGGCCCGATGGGACGCCTTACAGTGGGAGAAAAATGCGGGAGGCGATCCAGACGCCTCCCGCGAAGTCCGCGTCACTCGCCTGCTTTGTGCACTTCATAAGCGAGCGTGTATTTGTCCCCGCGCGGCTTGAACTCGATGCCGTTCTTCGCGCCCAGCACCACATTCTCGTAGTGCATTGGCAACAGCCACACATCATTGAATGTCGCCGCCGAGACATTCTGAAGGAGAGGTTCTCTTGTCTCTTCATCGAGCGTGGACGTCGCCTGATCCAGAAGCTCGTTGATCGCGGGAACATCGATGCCTCCGCCATTGTAGCGTCCGGTGCCCTTATCAGCGTTCCGTGCTGCCACAAGAGCCAGCGCCGGATTGGAGACTTCTCCGGTATTCACGCCCCAGGAACCGAGGAAGAGCGAATACTCGCCATCGGAATATTTGCCTGAATAAACCGACCAGGGCATCACTTCCACCTTGGTGTCGATGCCGATGCGCGAGAACATCTGGCCTGCGGCCTGCAAGACTTCACTGTCATTCACATAGCGTCCAGACGGGCCGTGAATGGTGAGGGCAAAGCCGTCCGGATAACCAGCTTCGGCAAGCAAGGCCTTCGCAGCCTCTGGGTCGTAGCCGACCTCCTCAACCTCGCCGGAATGTCCGAAAAAGCCTTCGGCAACGAATTGATGGGCAACCGTGCCGTTCTTCTGCATGACACGATCAACGATGGCTTCGCGGTTCATCGCCATCAGCAGCGCCTTGCGTACGCGAGCATCCTTGAAGGGGTTGCTGTCCAGTGGCGACCCATCCTTTGCGGTGGCAAAGGGTGTTTGATCGCGCGAAACGTCCATACCAAGATAAACGAGGCGGGTGGACTGACCGCGAATGATTTTCAGATCATCATTGGACTCGACCCGAGCCACACCCTCTGCAGGAAGGTTCTCGATCAGATCCAGATCGCCGGCCAGAAGGGACGCGAGACGGCCGCCATCGTCGGGTACAAGACGCAGGGTCACACGGGACCAGTCGGCCGGTCCGGCGAAATAATCCTCATTCCGCTCCAGTTCGATCCGATCCCCCGGTGTGTAGGAGACCAGTTTGAAGGGGCCCGTACCAACTGCCGCAGGACCGTTCTCAAAATCGGAAACCGGTGCGTCCGCAAATTCCGAGCTGATAATGCGAATGCGGCTGAGCGAATTCAGGATCATCGGATCCGGGACCGTCGTTTCGACCACAACGGTGTGATCGTCTTCGGCAGTCACATCGGCTATGTTGCGGGTGTAGGAAGCAAATGCCTGGCTCTCCTTGTCTCGGGCCCTGATGAGCGAAACCACAACGTCCTCAGCGTCAAAGGATGAGCCGTCATGAAAGGTGACGCCCTCACGAAGCTTGAAGCGCCAGTGCGTGTCGTCGACGACCTCCCACTCAGTTGCAAGCTGAGGCTTGTTTTCCGCCAAGCCGCCGCGATTGATCAGGCTGTCCCATATGTGGCGGCTGGTGGCGTTGTTCGGTGAATTGGAATCCTCATGCGGATCAAGCGAGGTGATGGGCGCAGCCATGCCGATTGAAAGCGTTGGCTCCTGCGCAGATGCGGGAATGGCGCCAGCGGCGATCAGCGCAATCACCGAAGCATGGAAATTCCGCCGGGTCATGAATTTGGTCAATCTCTTCCCCCTGGTTGTTTCGCGGCGGCCTGTGACCGGCCGTGATTTTTTGAACTGCGTGTTCTTCAACAGGCCTGAGTAAACAGTCGCTCAAACGAGGCTGTCAAACACATTCTGTGCTTGTTTTGTCAGATGAAACACATAAAATTCCCCAAAAGAGATCAACTTGATTTGAGATACCCATGCAGAATTATATAGTAGAATCAGTAGATAAGGCTTTGGACCTTCTTATGGAGGTGGCGCGAAAGCCGAATATCGGTGTGACGGATCTCGCGCGAAAAACAGGCCTGAACAAGTCGCGCGCTTATCGATTGTTGCATACAATGGAACAGCGACAGATCGTCAAAAGAACGAAAGACGGCGCCTATGGGCTGGGGGATGCCATGCTGGTTCTGGGAATCACCGCCAGTTCGCAAACGGATATGATCCGTCTGGCAACGCCCATTCTCGAAGAACTGTGCCAGCGGGTGAACGAGACCGTGCAACTGCGGACGATCGATGGCATGGAAGCCTTATGCGTCGCGAAGGCCGAGCCTTCGCGGGACCTGAGGGTGCATGCGAATGTGGGGCGCCGTCGTCCCCTCTATGCGGGCTCGCCCAAATGTCTGTTGGCCTTCCAGCCACAGGCTTTCATCGATAAATGCGTCCCGTTGAAACCTGCCGCGCTTACGGCAAACACGCCACGCTCCCGCAAAGCCATCCTTGCAGAGCTCACGCGCATTCGCCGCCAGGGATATTGTGTCAGCCGCGGTGAGGTCAGCGACCATCAGGTTTCGTGTGCTGCTCCCGTCTTTGCCTTGGACAACTCCGTCATAGCGACGGTGCATGTCGTGGCTCCTGCGTTCAGGGTTCAAGAGTCCGAACTGGAGCACATTATTCGACTGGCGACATCATCTGCAGCTCGGCTTTCCCGGGCCTTGGGTTGGAGTGATGAGGATAGTGTTTGAACAGGGAGAGACACTCCACCGGACTCAGACTCCGTGTCGAAACTGCTCATGAGTTGCACGACAAATCTGACGAAGATCGTGACGGGAGCTGGGAACTAAGATCGGCATCGAGCAAGCCGCGCATCAAGTGCCGATAGTGTTTGATCGGCTTGAACCCTGCGCCAAACCCGGTGCCCAAGCCGCCAATGATCTTCTTTGTCTCCGGGCGCTCCCGTAGATCAAGGAAGACTCCCGGCAATGGCGCGGATGTGACGTCTTCAGCTTGAACGGTTTCTGCAAATTGGGCAGGCGCTATGAGAAGAACCTCGTGGCCGCGCTTCTTCAGCCCCCGGGGCCAGCGCGGGATAGGGCTGAACATCGCCACGAAGGCCGAGCATATGGATGGAAAGACGCATTCTGAGGTCGCTGGATCACTGACCCAAAGACAAAAGCTAATCCTTCCCCCAACCAACGAACCGGTGCCGCACGGAGAAGCTGTAGGGAACAGCTGGCCTAAGCAACAGCCAGGCGTGTATTTTCAAGCCAGAACTGCAGCGCTCAAAGCTTGAGCATCATCGCGCAGCGCGCCTCTATGGGCAGCCCCGCCTTCTTCTCCGCCTCCAAAACATTCTTGAGAAATGGAGAGCTGTCCGGTGCCACCAGAGCAAAACCGCAAGACTCATAGAACGGCGCGTTCCACGGGACATCGCGAAAGGTGGTCAGCGTAAGCGACGACAGGCTCCTCGCCTTGGCCCATTGCCGGGCAGCATCGATCAACGCACGGCCTAACCCCTTTCCCTGATGTTCAAAATGCACGGCCATCTGCCAGATATGCAGCATTTCACCATGGCGTTCCGCACTCAGAAATCCGAACACATCTCGATCGACCGTGGCTACCCAGGACGACCCCCGCGAAATCAGCACACGGTGACGATCGGCTGTCTGCACATCATCATCGGCAATCCACGCCAACGCTGGTATCTGGCAGAAGGTCTCTCCGCTCGATCGTTCAATCTCCGGTAACAGGTCAGCGTCGCTCTCGATTGCGGGGCGTATTGTTTGCATGGCAAGTCCGGCTCGTTTTATGTTCGACACGCGGGCAGCATCGCGGGTGCCAATGGGCCTGCTCGCCCGGATCAATTGAAGGAATGTGATGGCATCTGCAATCACATTCCAGCGAGTCACAACGCCCTTTCTGCCACTTTGCTTTCAACCCGGGTCTCGGGCCAATCGATGGCACGTCCATCAGCCGCATACAGCCGGAGCGGTGCGACCGGCTGACCTGTACGGGTATCAACAAGGAGAGACCGCGCTTCGCCTTTCTGATAAAGATGCCCCTCCCCCCATTGACGGAGAGCGACGACCACGAGGAACAGGCCGCGTCCTTTCTCTGTCAGGGCATATTCCTGATAGGCACTGCCATCGGATGCTGGCACAAGCTCTAGAATGCCCAGCTTCACGAATTCGCGCAGACGGCTTGCCAGCATGCCCTTGGCGATCCCGAGATTTTGCTGAATTTCGCTAAAGCGTCGAAGCCCATCGAACGCATCGCGGATGATGAGCAGCGACCACCAGTCACCAATCGCATCCAGCGCCCGCGCAACCGGGCATTCCGCTTCCCGAAAACTCTTGCGCTTCATGACGCAACTCCCCTTACACGTCGAGTGGTTCTAAATTAGAACTGGATTTCGTTCCTGCCAAATGGTCTCAATATAGAACCAGAGGAAATGTGAGGCTAGATGACCACAGGAACCCAATCCGCAGAAGATGCATATCGTGTCGGTGCAGATGCACAGCGTGCACTGGACAGAACCAATCTGTCTCCGCTTGCCCTTTGGCTGTTCGCGGTCACATGCGGCGTTAGTGTTGCGAATATCTATTATGCGCAGCCCTTGCTGGATTCAATTGCGGCATCCTTCGCAATCGAGCCAAGCCGCATCGGCATTGTCGTTACCCTCACCCATGTTGGCTACGCACTCGGCCTCATACTCCTTGTACCGCTTGGAGATATGCTCGATCGCAGAAAACTGATTATCGGGCAGACACTCCTCTCTACGGGAGCTCTTGCAATTGTTGGAACAGCTCCAACGGCCACGATCTTCCTCGGCGGCATGATCGCAGTCGGTTTGCTTGCCGTCGTCGTCCAGTCCCTGGTGGCCTTGACCGCAACACTGGCCTCACCGCACGAGCGCGGGCAGTCTGTGGGCTTTGTGACGGCTGGGGTGATTATTGGCGTTCTCGGAGCCCGTTTCATTTCGGGCGCACTGGCGGATCTCGGTGGCTGGCGTCTCGTCTATCTGGCGTCGGCGGGGTTCATGTTCTGCCTCTCCCTGCTCCTCATGCAGGTTCTGCCAAGGCACATCCAGAGCGCTCGTTCGGAGAACTACTTCACCATCCTGAGGTCAATGCCCGGACTTTTTCTCCGCGACCCGTTGTTGAGAAGCCGCGCCATTCTGGCGTTCCTTGTCTTCGCCAGCTTCAGCACGCTCTGGACAGCGATGGTTCTGCCCTTGAGCGCGCAATCACTGTCACACACACAGATCGGGCTTTTCGGTTTTGCGGGGCTCGCCGGCGCGCTGGCAGCGAGCGGCGCCGGACGGCTGGCCGACCGTGGACTGGGGAACTGGACAACTGTGGCATCGCTTGTGCTTCTCACCCTGTCATGGCTTCCAATCAGTCTCTTGTCGTCGTCGCTGGTCCTGCTGGCTCTCGGCGTTGTGCTGCTGGACCTTGCGGTGCAGGCTGTTCACGTTACCAACCAGAGCCTCATCTTTGCCGCCCATGCCGGGTCGCACAGTCGGCTGGTGGGCGGGTATATGACATTCTATTCCCTTGGCAGCGCGGTCGGCGCCATCGCTTCCACCACCATTTACGAGGCGTTCGGCTGGACGGGCGTGTCGATGCTCGGTGCCGGGTTCAGCCTCACGGCGCTTGTATTTCTGGGGACGTCGCGGTTTTTTTTCCATCGCGTGCATGAAGATGTAAAGACAAGGTAGCGGCACCCTGCGAAACGAGTGCCGCCAACGGTTGGGTTTGCCGCACAGGCCGCGTTGACCTGTTGTTCAACGCCACGCCAAGCGCGAAGCAGTAACATTCTGTTGCACTGCTGGGACCGCCTGACGCCGCCTGAAGAGGTCATGCGCACTTTCGACGAGCTCGTTCTTCGGGGGAGGTTCGATACGTGGGCCCCTCGGACGTGCCGGCCTGGTATGCAAGCCGTGCGCAGACCATCGCCGCAGGTCAGTTGACCTGCGGTTGGAGGGCGACCTGGCGGGGTTTTTGTTGTTGATGTTGGTTGCGGGGGCAGGATTTGAACCTGCGACCTTCAGGTTATGAGCCTGACGAGCTACCGGGCTGCTCCACCCCGCGTCAAGATTTCTGCGTTTTGCCTGTTTTCATGACAAAAGGCCGCTTTTGCGGCCTTTTCTTGTGTTTGTTTGTGTTTTGAGAAGCTTTCCATGCGTTTAGCAGACCTGGCAGCGACCTACTCTCCCGCGTCTTAAGACGAAGTACCATCGGCGCTGGGGCGTTTCACGGCCGTGTTCGGAAAGGGAACGGGTGCAGCCGCCCCGCCATAACCACCAGGTCGGCGAAACGCATGTAATCGAGAAGCTGGTTGACCTTCCGGTCATTGATTGTTCGCCTTCGGGCAAAGCCAGCAAGGCCAAGCGGCCGTCGCGCATTTTTGCGCGTGCCGTCCGCAGGATAGCGGCTTTCGCCGCGCTCATCCGCAAGGACACGATACAGGCGAAGCCCGCAAGGCCGACTGGCCGTCGGCGCTTATGCGCCGCGCCCGCTGAGCGGCTTGCGAAGCAAGCTCGCGTGAGCGCTCGAGATGAGCATGAGCCCAGATGAGCATAAGCAATGAGAATGATTCAAGCCGATCGAGTTATTAGTACCGGTAAGCTTCATGCGTTGCCGCACTTCCACACCCGGCCTATCAACGTGGTGGTCTCCCACGACTCTCAGGGAATACTCGTTTTCAGGTCGGTTTCCCGCTTAGATGCCTTCAGCGGTTATCCGTTCCGTATATAGCTACCCTGCTATGCGGCTGGCGCCACAACAGGTCCACCAGAGATACGTCCATCCCGGTCCTCTCGTACTAGGGACAGATCCTGTCAATATTCCTACACCCACGGCAGATAGGGACCGAACTGTCTCACGACGTTCTGAACCCAACTCACGTACCGCTTTAAATGGCGAACAGCCATACCCTTGGGACCTGCTCCAGCCCCAGGATGCGATGAGTCGACATCGAGGTGCCAAACAACCCCGTCGATATGGACTCTTGGGGGTCATCAGCCTGTTATCCCCGGCGTACCTTTTATCCGTTGAGCGATGGCCCTTCCACGCGGGACCACCGGATCACTATGA
>ENA-ORCW01000779-ORCW01000779.1-marine-metagenome-genome-assembly--contig:-NODE-779-length-11616-cov-2.278620_pt1 | contig 11616 bp, 13 predicted proteins | sample MGYA00237784_ERZ508517 | MGnify/ENA primary metagenome ERZ508517 (study PRJEB26187, sample SAMN06268979) | marine metagenome | isolation source: Tt ae E1 feedstock associated aerobic enrichment on... | reverse complement strand
GCGGCAATGCCGCCGATCAGGCCGCCGCCGCCGCCCTGGCCTTCGTCCTCCTGGCTGTCGCTTTCCTCACCCTGGTCGCAACCAATGCCCTCTCTGCGTGGCAGACCCGTTATGTGGAGCGAGGTGCATGACCATGGCCAAGCGTTCCCCCGGCGAAATCGCCCTCATCACCCTAGCCATCGCCCTGGCAATCTTCGTACTCGTGGTGCCCCTGGTGCTGATCTTCTCCTTTGCCCTGCGCGAAGGCGTCGGCGTCTATTTCGCCAATATTCTCGATCCCAATACCCTCCACGCCATCTGGCTGACAGTGATGACGGCGCTCATCGTCGTCCCGGTCAATATCGTGGTCGGCGCGGCGCTGGCATGGCTCGTCACTCGGTTCCGCTTTCGCGGCCGCCAATTGCTGATTTCCATCATCGAGCTGCCCGCCTCGATGAGCCCAATCGTCGCCGGCGTGGTTTACCTGTTCCTTTATGGCGGCCAGGGGCTGCTTGGACCATTCCTGCAGGCTAACGCGATCCAGGTGCTGTTCACGCCACTGGCCATCGTGCTGGTCAGCCTGTTCGTGACGGCCCCCTTTGCTGCCCGCGAGCTGATCCCGCTGATGAGCCAGCAGGGCACCGAGGACGAGGAAGCCGCCCTCTCGCTCGGCGCCAATGGCTGGCAGATGTTCTGGTTCGTCACCCTGCCCAACATTTCCTGGGCCATGGTCTATGGTGCCGTGCTCACAAATGCCCGCGTCATGGGCGAATTCGGCGCCGTATCGGTCGTTTCTGGCGCCATTCGCGGCCAGACCAACACCCTGCCCCTCCAAATCAACCTGCTGTTCAACGACTTCAACGTCACCGGCGCCTTCGCCGCCGCCTCAACCTTGACGCTTATCGCTGTGGTGACGCTGGTGCTGAAATCCGCGCTGGAGGCGCGGCAAGACGGGTAAGGTCCATCGCCGGAATTGCCGCGACCTATCGCAGTCGGGTTGAACTAGGATAATTTGTGATGCTGCGTGTTCACGCAGCGACAATGAACTCTTTTGGACATTGAGATTTTGACCCACCCTGTATTTCGCAAAACAAGCGTGCGGCGGAATCGGCTAGATGGGATAAGAAGATAAGGCCAACTCATGCACATGACCCACACGATACGCTTGGCACACCGACCGCCGCTTGTCCTGGGTCGCCGCGCGCTCGTCATGGGCATTCTCAACGTCACGCCAGACAGTTTCTCAGACGGCGGTCAACATGACCACGTCGAGGCCGCCCTGGCCCATGCCCGCCTGATGTTGGCCGAGGGCGCCGACATTCTCGACATTGGCGGGGAAAGCACCCGCCCCGGTGCCGATCCGGTGGGCGCGCAGGAGGAGCTCGACAGGGTCATGCCCGTCATCGACGCTATCCGGGCCGCCGGCATCGGCGCACCGATTTCGATCGACACCATGAAGCCGCTCGTTGCCCACCAGGCGCTCGAGGCCGGTGCCGACATCATCAACGACGTCAACGGATTACAAGGCGCCCCGGAAATGGCAGAGATTGCCGCCATCTTCGATGCACCTGTCATTGCCATGCACTGGGACCGCACCTGGACCGCCGATACCGATCCCATACCCGCCATGTCGAGCTATTTCGAGAATACACTGTCCATCGCGGCGCGGGCCGGCATTATTGCGTCCCGCGTCATCCTCGATCCCGGCTTCGGCTTCACCAAGACCCTGACTCAAAACTACAGCATCCTGCGCCAACTGCCTGAATTGACTCGCGCATTCCCCGACAACGCCCTGCTCGTTGGCACATCGCGAAAATCCATGATCGGCAAATTGCTCGACAACCAGCCCGGCGAGCGGATCGCAGGAACTCTTGCCACCACTATCCAGGGATATGAGCGTGGCGGCCACATCTTCCGTGTCCATGATGTCGCGCCCAATCGCGACGCCCTTCGCGTGGCCGAAGCGACGCTGTATGGTCCGCCGCAGAATTGAGGCCAAATCAGTGACCACACCCTTTTCCGGCGACCGCATCATCCTCAACGATCTGGGCTTTTACGGCTATCATGGGCTGTTCAATGAGGAAGCCAGGCTCGGCCAGCGCTTCTTCGTCGACCTGCAATGCGGCGTCGACCTGTCAGCGCCCGGCAATACCGACGAAATCGGCCACACGGTTTCCTATGCCGACATCTATGACGTCGTGAAGGCAACGTTCGAAACCAAGCGTACCAAGCTTATCGAAGCCTTGGCCCAGAATATCTGTACGGCCCTTTTCGAGGCCTTCAGCGACATCGGCTGGGTGATCGTGCGGGTGCGCAAGCCCGAAGCTCCCATCGCCATGGTGCGGGGCGAGGCGGCCATTGAACTGCACCGCGTGAGACCGGACTGATGCCCACGGCCTGGTTATCCCTGGGCGCCAATATCGGTGACCCGGTGGCGCAACTGGCCGACGCCATTGCGCGGCTCGACGCACACAAGAACATTCGCGTCGCGGCACAATCGACGGTGATCCGCACCAAGGCCTGGGGCAAGACCGATCAGCCGGATTTCGCCAATATGGCGGCAACCGTCGAAACCGGGCTGCTGCCGATCGACCTCTTGCATGCTTGCCTCGATATCGAACGTGAAATGGGCCGGGTCCGCCACGAAGTCTGGGGACCACGCCTCATCGATATCGACCTGATCGCCTATGAGAGGACGGAAATGGACACCGCCAAACTCAGCTTGCCCCACCGGTTCGCCCATGAACGCGATTTCGTGCTGACGCCACTTCGTGAAATTGCGCCAGACATCGCCGACTGGATCGTCCTGCGCCAGGGCTAACGCAGCGCGTCAACAACCCTGACGGCCATGTCGAACTCGACCCGTCTTTTGGCGCGCCGCTCCGAGGCTTCTTCATCTTCGCCCCAAAGCCCGATCTGATGATCTTCATCAACATGGGCGGCGAGCCAGACAGCGTCGGAATCCATCAATTCATGCAGCAGGGCGATCGCAAGCAGCCCCGAGCCGGTAATTCCCGTGATCGACACCAATGCCGTCAGGCTGAGCAAACCCTGCCCCTCAAGCGCAGCATCCAGCTTCGCAAGCGTCGCCGCCGGCTGAGGCTGGTGAATAATGCCAAATGTCGGCTGGAAGGCGACGTCGAACTTGCGCGCCAACTGCACCAGTGCGCCGTCCCAGACCCGCTCCTGCTCGGCCACCAGCTCCTGGGGTGAGTCCGCCCGGTACAGCAGCAGGTCATTGGCCGCGAACTTGCCGATCTCGGCGCGGAAGGCCGGGACCATGTCCTCGCCCCTCTCGACCGCAGAATTGATTAGCCGAGTCATGGGCATGGTGGCGGCGTCGATGAACTCGCCTTGCGCCGCCCATTCCTCCGCCATGACCTGGGCCAGATCAAGTGCCGGCAGAACGATGGGCACCTTCTTGCCCGGCGTGCGCAATGGGCGACCGTCAAGCGTCACCGCATAGCCCTCTTCGCTGCGCGCGACGTCGACGGACTTGTAGAACCTTTTGGGCAATTCCGCGCTGTTCAGGTGATGTGCGCGGCCATAGCCGGCATCCTGGTGCCGAAGCGCCTCTTCTAGCTGGTCTCGCATACTCAGTTCTCCAGAATGCTGTCTATCGCTGCCGGAAGGTCCTCATAGCCTTCGACCAGCATATCGGCCCCTGCGCCGCGCAGTTCAACTGCGTCATGGTACCCCCAGGTGACCCCGATGGTCCTGGTGCCGGCCGCCTTGCCCATTTCCATGTCGAAGGTCGTATCGCCGATGATGACGGTCTGATGCTTGCCGGCCCCGGTCTCGGCCATGGCCTGCAACATCATCCCCGGATGGGGCTTGGAGGGATTATTATCCGGGGTCTGCAGGGTCACGAAATGATGAGCGATATTGTGCAGTTGGGTCAGCCGGTGAACCCCATGCAAACCCTTGCCCGTCGCGATCCCCATAACCACTTCGGATCGCGCACCAAGGATATCAAGCGCCTCGCGTGCCCCCGGGAACAGACCTTCGCGCCCCTCGGCGGCCACCAGCGAACCGCGATAATGGGCGCGATAGCGCTCGGACAATCGATCAGCGAGGTCATGATCATCCTGCCCAAGCAATTGCAGCATGGCCTTGGGCAGAGACAGCCCGATAATACGACGAACCGCACCCGGCGCAGGAATTTCCAGGCCAGCTTCAGCAAAGGTCGTCGCCATGTGCTCGACAATCAACGCCTGAGTGTCGATCAGCGTGCCGTCCATGTCGAACATGACCAGCTTCACGCTGCGGACTCCGGGTCGGTATTTTGCGCATCATAACGGTCCGGATCGAAACCGAGAGCCTCAAAACTCTGCCGCATATGCGGCGGCAGGGGCGCAGAAATATCGATCTTCTTGCCATTGCGCAGCGGCAGCACGATGCGCCGGGCATGCAGATGCAGTCCCTCGCCTAGCCCAGGGGCGGGCTGCCAATTCTCGATGTTGAAATAGCGCGGATCGTCGATGATCGGCGTTCCGAGCTGCGCCATATGTACGCGCAACTGGTGCGTACGCCCGGTCACAGGCTTCAGCGTTACCCAGGCAAAACGCCGACTTGCCGTATCGGTGGTAGAATAATAGCTCGAGGAATGCACCGCACCTGGCGCGCCATTGCGCACCACGACCATCTGCTCCCCGTCGGTCGTAGCCTGCTTGGCAAGGAAGCATGAAATCTCTCCCTGCCGCGGCGACGGATTGCCGGCAACAATCGCCCAGTAGATCTTGCGCGCCGAACGCGAGCGGAACACGGACCCGAAATGCTTGGCCGCAGCCGCGGTCTTGGCAACGACAAGGCAGCCAGACGTGTCCCGGTCCAGCCGGTGCACGAGGCGCGGGGCTTCGCCGGCCTTGTTGGGCAGGTTTTTCAGCAGTCCGTCCATATGCCGGACCGTGCCACTGCCACCCTGCACGGCAAGACCATGGGGCTTATTGAAGACGTACAGATCGTCATCCTCATAGAGGATCAGGTCTTTGAGAAAGCGGACGTCTTCCAGGTTCGGCTTGAATGCGCGAACCGTGTCCGGATCGTCAATCGGCGGAACGCGGACAACCTGCCCCTCTGCCAAGCGCGTACTGGTCTGCACCCGACCTTTGTCGACGCGCACCTCGCCATTGCGGATGAGCTTCTGCAGTCGTGCGAAGCCAAGCTGCGGAAAGTGCCGGGCAAACCAGCGATCAAGCCGCATCCCGTCATCGTCCGCCGTTACATCGCGATGTTGTACGCCACTCATGCTGCGCCGCCCCTTGTTACAAGCAGCCCGAGATATAGCCCGGCGAGGCAAACCACAACCGACAAGGCGATATAGAGCATCGCCTGCGTCAATGCCCCGCGCTCGATCAGGGTGATGGTGTCGAGCGAAAAGGACGAGAAGGTGGTGAAGCCGCCAAGTATGCCAATGGCGACAAACAGCCTGATCTCATTGGACATCTGCGGCACTGTTCGCGCCAGGATGCCGATCAGCACACCCATCGCCGCCGAGCCGACAACGTTGACGGTCAGGGTCCCCAAGGGAAAGCTCATGGGCCAGACCCGCCCCAGAGCCACCGGGACACCATAGCGCGCCATGGCCCCGATGGCTCCGCCGGCACCGACGAGAAGGACAGCGTGCATCGTCTAACCCTCGCTACCAGAACTGTTTTTTGTCACCCGTAGCCGGGCGAAATAATCCATCCGCTTGCGCAAATCGCGCTCGAAGCCGCGCTCGACAGGATGATAGAAGTCCTGCCGACCGATCTTTTCGGGGAAATACTCCTGCCCCGAAAAGGCTTCAGGCGTGTCGTGATCGTAGATATAGCCATCGCCATAACCCTGCCCCTTCATCATCTTGGTGGGGGCATTGAGAATGACCTTTGGCGGCATCGGCGAGCCGGTCGCCTTGGCAACGGACACAGCCGCCTTGTAGGCGGTATAGACGGCGTTCGATTTCGGAGCGAGGGCCAGATAGACCACCACCTGCGCCAGCGACAGCTCGCCTTCCGGTGAACCGAGCATCTGGTATGCGTCGCGAGCCGCCACGGCTAGCGTCAATGCCTGCGGGTCGGCCAGCCCGATATCTTCCGACGCCATTCGGATCAGGCGACGCGCCAGGAACAACGGATCCTCACCCGCGTCGAGCATGCGCGCAAAATAGTAGAGCGCAGCATCCGGGTCGGAGCCGCGAATAGTCTTGTGCAGCGCGGAAATCAGGTTGTAGTGGCCGTCCTGCGCCTTGTCGTAGATCGGCGCCCGGCGTTGCACCACTGAAAGCAGGCTGGTCGGATCGAGCACCTCTTGCGGGCCCGCGGAAGCCAGGATCTCTTCGACCAGGCCAAGCAGCGCGCGGCCATCCCCATCGGCCAGTCCCAGCAGGGTGGCGCGGGCTTCATCCGTTAGGGGAAGAGCCGCGCCCAAGAGACTCTCGGCCCGCTGCAAAAGGCTTTCCAGATCATCCGCGCCGAGCGATTCAAATCGCAGCACCTGGCTGCGCGACAACAGCGCAGCATTGAGCTCGAAGGACGGATTTTCCGTCGTCGCCCCCACCAGCACCACGGTGCCGTCTTCCATCACTGGCAGAAAACTGTCCTGCTGCGCCCTGTTAAAGCGGTGGATTTCATCGACAAACAGCAAGGTCCGATGACCGGACATGCGCTCAAAACGCGCTTTCTCGAAGACCTTCTTGAGGTCTGCGACGCCGGAAAAGATCGCTGATATCTGCTCGAAGCGATACCCGATTTGATCGGCGAGCAGCCGCGCCACCGTGGTCTTGCCGGTGCCTGGCGGACCCCACAGGATCAGCGAACCCAACCGGCCCGATGCCAGCATGCGCCGCAAGGTGCCCCCCTCGCCAAGGAGGTGGGTTTGCCCGATCACCTCGTCGAGGCTGAGCGGACGCAACTGGTCGGCCAACGGGCGGGCCTTGTCGGTTTCGGATGGATCGGCGGTGAAAAGGTCGGACATGTTCCTTCCCTAGCAGACCCGAATGCGTCGTGCATCAGCCAGAAACAATCGCCCGGCTAACCCGACCATCGCGCTGCAGAATGATCTGCCAGGTGCGCACCCGCTGGCTAGCGATCTGTTCGAAAATCGCCGCATCCGAAATTTCGGTATCGTTGAGTGCGAGAATGACATCATCGACCTGCAAACCCATCGCTTCCGCAGGCGAACCAGGCTCGACTGCGGTTACCAGAACGCCCTTGGCGTCATAAGGCAAGCCCTGCTGCTCTGCCAGGGCCGGATCGAGCTGCCGCACGCTCACGCCGGAAAAGCGTGAATTTGAGGAAATGCTCGCAAGTGCCGTCTCGACGGGTTGCGGCGCAGCCTCAACCAGGAACGACAAGATATCGGTCGAGCCGGCCCGCAGCCGCTCCAACTGCGCCTCCTCACCCAAAGCCCGGGTTGCCAGGCGGAAATTGAAGGCGCTGGGATCGTCAATGCGAAATCCATCGACCGAAAGGATCACATCTCCGGAAGAAAATCCTGCCCGATCCGCCGGTCCACCTGGCGCCACTTCCGTGATCATCGCGCCATGCGGCGCAGCCATGCCCAGGCTCGCCGCGATGTCTGAGTTGACCGGCTGCATCTTGGCGCCGAACCATGGGCGCGCGATCTCTCCGCCATTGACGCCCGCCTCGGCTACCAGGCGCGCCATATTTGCAGGGATGGCAAAGCCAATCCCGACCGATCCGCCGGTTTGGGAATAGATGGCGGTGTTTATGCCGACCAACTGCCCGTTCAGATCGACCAGTGCGCCGCCCGAATTGCCTGGATTAATTGCCGCATCGGTCTGAATGAAGAATTCATAATCGCTTGCCTCGACACCTGTCCGTGCAAGCGCGGACACGATGCCGCTCGTCACAGTCTGTCCGACGCCAAATGGATTGCCGATGGCCAGCACCAGATCACCCACCAACAAGTCGTCGCTGTCGGCAAAGCTGATCGACGGGAAGGCCACGCCGCCGCTATCGCGAACGCGCAATACGGCGAGGTCAGTCTGTTCGTCTTCGATCACGACGTCCACATCAAACTCGCGGCCATCGCTCAGCGCAATGCGGACATCGGTCGCGCCCTCGATCACATGCCGGTTGGTCAGAATCACGCCACTGCTCTCAACGATGACGCCTGAGCCCAGCGACCGGGATTCGCGCGGTCGACTCTGCAAGTACTGATCGCCGAAGAAGCGCGAAAAGAATGGATCATTGGCAAAGGGTGACATCGCCCGTTGCTCGATGCGCGTCGCATAGACATTGACCACCGACGGTGAAACCGCCTGCACCACGGGGGCAAAACTGAGCCTTATTTGTGCATCGCTTTGCGGAATGGCACGTTGCACCTCTGAAGTGTCGGGTTGCACCTGTTGGGCCACGCTCGGAGGCGCGCCGTTCCAGGGTGCAAGAGCGAGCGTTCCCGCACCAGCCAAAGCGACAAGGGCAATGCAGGAAAACACCAGCGAACGCAGAGACATGGCCAATCCTTCGGAATCATTATGTGAGCCGAACCACACGCTGTGGTCGGGGCGACCAGAACACCCCGAATCTGTCACGAAAATGACGCCTCAACATTGTTGGCTTGCAGCCCAAATAAACATTTGCGCCCAGGGGCACATGGCCCTATACGCAGCGCTCAATTTTCCCCTCACCTCCAGCCCCGAAAGGCCTGTTGTCCAATGACTGACGAGCCGAAGACCATTCATGCCAATACCTCGGCATTGATTGCTGCTGAAGCCCCCGACTTCCCGTCCTTCCTGTTCTCGGAGCGCGAGTTTCACAGGGCCATCAAGGTCTTCAAGAAGGGGTTCGGCGGGCTGCTGACCTATGCGGTCAAGTGCAATCCCAGCCCGCACATCATTGCGCAACTGCATGCCGAGGGCCTCAAGGCCTTCGACGTCGCCTCAAACACCGAGATGGAACTGGTGCGCGACTACGCCCCCGGCGCCGTCATGCACTACAACAACCCGATCAAGAACAAGCGCGAGATCGAACGCGCCTATGACGAGTTCGGGGTCCGCAGCTTCACCATCGACCATCCCCAGCAACTAGACCAGCTTGCATCCGTGGTTTCGCCCAGCCGCGATGTCGAGGTGACCACGCGCTTCAAGGCCGGCAAGGCGCTGAAATCCTATGATTTCGGCATCAAGTTCGGTGTCATGGAGCAGGCCGCGGCCGAAATCGTGACGGCCGTCGAGAAGATGGGCTACACGCCCAGCCTCTGCTTCCATGTCGGTAGCCAGTGTGAAGACGCTTACGCCTATGAGCGCCACATCGCAGCCGCGGCGCGCATTGTCGAAGAGGCCGGCATCGAGCTCAAGCGCCTCAATATTGGCGGCGGCTACCCGGCCCCCTATCCGACCAGCGAAGCCCCGCCAATGGACTATTACTTCGAGACCATTGCCAAGGCCGTTGCCGAGCACTTCCCCAAGAAGGCCCCTGAGCTCATTATCGAACCTGGCCGGGCTCTGGTCACCTCGTCCACCTCGCTACTGCTGCGTGTGAAGCATCAGCGTGGCGGTCAGGCGGTCTATGTCAATGACGGCGCCTATGGCGCGCTGATGGAAGTGAAATTCATGCACTTCACCCCACCGGTGCGCGTCTGGCGCGGCCCGCGCCTGCACGACAACAATGGCGAGTTCTCCGAATTCACCATGTGGGGCCCGACCTGCGACAGCTACGACGTGCTGCCCCAGGTGTTTACGCTGCCCAGCGATATCGACGAAGACGACTGGATCGAGTTCGGCCTGATGGGCGCCTATACCCAGGCCTCGCTGACCCCGTTCAACGGTTTCGACCGCCGCGATCAGTTCTGGGTCGACAGCATCTACACCGGTAAGGATCTGGCGCCGGCCGAGTAAGTCAAATTGCAATGTATGATCGCCGCCCCGGTGCGCTGGGGCGGCTTTTTCGTCTCTGGGGAGCAAGTCATGCACGACTTCAGGCCGATCGACGAAATGGGACGCCGCATTGTCGTCATGGGGCCGACCAATTCCGGAAAGTCGACACTTGCGGTGGCCCTCGGCAACAAGCTCGGCATCCCGGCCCTGCATATCGACCTCTTTCGCCACCTGCCGAACACCGATTGGGAACAGCGACCAGACGGCGCGTTTGCGGACCTTCACGACGCCGCAATCGCCGGGCCGGAATGGGTCATGGAAGGCAACTATACAAAGCTGCTGCCACAACGTCTCGCGCGGGCTACCAGCATCATCGTGGTCGACGATCATCTCTGGCGGCGCTACTGGCGGTATCTTCGCCGTACATTGGGGCAGGTCCCGCGGGCCGGCGCGCTCGAGGGCGGCAAGGATTCGATCAAGTGGGACATGATCCACTGGCTCTGGCACACGCGAAATGCCGCCCGGGCCAGCGAACACAGGGCGCTCCAGTCAGGCTTGCCGTATCTCTTCCTTCGCGATCAGGAAGAACTGCAGGCCCTCTACAAGGCCTGGGACCTCACACTGCCTTCGTTTTGAGTAGCCCCAATCGGATTGCGCTTTCCGCCGCGCTCAGAATGGCCTCCTCATTGGGGTGGTAAGGCCGCCCAAGCAGCGCTTCACCCTTGCTGCCGTCGAAATGCTTTTCATTGCCCACATCGTTGATGATCTGCCGCGTCGGACCGCCCAGGACTGAGATGATGCGAATGATCCAGTCCGGGATGACCTTGGCGGTGACCGGATAATCCGGATAGGCGTGTCGCAGCACGTCCGCGACCTGCTCAAACGTCATGAAGGGCCCCGTGCAGAGGTAACGTTCACCAATACTCTCGGGCTTCTCGAGTGCAGCCACATGCATGGCCGCTACATCGCGCACATCACTGATGGCAAAACCGATCCGCGCCATGGCCGGCGTGCTGCCGTCAAGCAGACCCGTCACCAGACCCAGTGAAATCGACGTATCTCTGTCCGTCGCCGGCCCCAGAATAGCGCCGGGATGGATTGTCGTCAGTTCCATGCCATTGCGGCGGGCAAAGTCCCATGCCGCCCGCTCTGCCAGTGTCTTGCCAATGCAATACGCCCAAGAGTGTCTCATGGTCTCAATGCTGGTGAAGTCTGCCTCGGTGTAGCGCCGCACACCCCGCTCGTGCGCGAGACCGTAGCCGACCGTAGCGATGGACGACGTCATGATAACCCGCTTGACCCCTGCAGCATGAGCGTATTTCAGCACCCGCTCCGTGCCCTCCACAGCAGGCCGCACCACTTCGCTCGCATCTTTGGGCTCTTCGGCCACGATGGCGGCCGCAACGTGCATAACCGCATCAACACCCACCATCGCCTCAGGCCAACCGGCGTCCGAAAGCAAGTCAGCCTCCACGAATTCAAGCTCCGCTTCCCGTCCCGGCGCGAGGGCACGAACCGCTTCCCAGATCCCTGGTACCTTGCCCTGCCCCCGGACTGTGCCCCGCACCCGATAGCCGGCAACCAGCAACTGCCCGATCAGATGCTTGGCCACAAAGCCGGATGCACCGGTCACCAGAACGGTCTTCATAATTCGCTCCCCCAAACGAAAAAGGCGGCCCGGGATATCCCAGACCGCCTCAATTCACTGTCTTGCCGACAAGACTTATGCCGCTTCGGCTTCGTCGTCCTGCGTAAAGACCGGACCGGAATCCTGGCCCTTTGCATCGACGTCACGATCGACAAACTCGATCACGGCC
>ENA-ORCW01000778-ORCW01000778.1-marine-metagenome-genome-assembly--contig:-NODE-778-length-11632-cov-3.140199_pt1 | contig 11632 bp, 8 predicted proteins | sample MGYA00237784_ERZ508517 | MGnify/ENA primary metagenome ERZ508517 (study PRJEB26187, sample SAMN06268979) | marine metagenome | isolation source: Tt ae E1 feedstock associated aerobic enrichment on... | reverse complement strand
ACAGTTTTTTGCGGATGCGAAGACGTGCGGTGCTGATTGCCGAATGTCAATCGCCGTTGAAAATGTCAGTAGAGGTAAGGGTTTGCGCAAGGCCGCCCGGTTCGGTCGGCATGCCGGCCAGAACGGTCTGTGCCGCTTTCAGGCTGCCTGTGATGCGTTGCAGCATGGGCTCGGCCCCCAAAGTCTCCAGCGGAATCCCCCACTGTCCTTTTCCGGGTGTGCGCTGGGGCCAGACCTTCAGTTCGAAATACCGCGCGGCCTTTCGGTCCACATCGCCCCAATACTGGATCACCGTGGCGTTCGGTGCGCTTTTGGCGATCCAGCCGAGATCCTGAATGGCCAGGCGCGGCTCTTCATGCGGGCGCTTTGCCAGGACGATGGCGTCCCAGTCATGTTCGAAAATCTGGTTGGCATGGGCGACGACGGCGACCTGCGCGCCAGCGCGCCTCAGCCCCTGTTCCAGATTGTCGGACAGGGGATTGTCGCAGATCAGAACGACGTCCGCATCCGCGAGTTGGATTTCCGCCTGCTTGAAAAGTTCGAGGCAGAGGGCGGACTGGTATCCCTTACCCTCGACGAGAGGATGGGATTCGTTGACGGCGGAGATCGGCACGTCATGTTCGAGACAGGCCTCCACATCCACTTCGCCGGCGAGCGTCATCCACGCTTCATGCATCAGCGCCACGACCGAATGGTCCGGCAGACGTTCGATCAGAGAGCGCGTGATCGGACGGATGGAGGGGCCGTTCATAAGAAGATTGGTGACCCGGCAAGTCTCGTGGTCGATCCGTTCGCTGATCGTGAGTCCGTCGACGAGGCCGGCAGCTTTTGCCAGTGCCGTCGTTGCGTCGGCGGCCTCTTCGGCGGATTGAAAACGGGTCGGAGTCGGGGTGACAGCGGTCACCGCCGCCGCGCCCGCCATAAGAGCCGTAGCGGCGGTGGCGGCCAGAACGCCGCTGTCGACGGGGACGACCACACGCAAGCCTGAAAGGTTCAGGTCGAAGGCGCGAATCCTCTCCTCGATAAGCGCCAGCATGCTGCTTGCGTCGGTTTTTTGAACTGCGCGTTCTGAATTGCCACTGCTTGCCATGAGAATTATGCCCGGTTCGCCGACCTTCCCTGGTTCCCGTTCCGTGCGGTTTCCACCGCATCGGACGCGACCAGTGTTTCGCGTGCCCCCCCTCTCTCCCGGTTCGCTCCTCTCCGTTGGAACCGGGAGACAACCCTCGCCAATGCCTGACGCCCTGGCGATCCGGAGCCTCGTTTCTGCGCTGCGCCAAGTTCCGAAACCTCAATACAGGCGGTGGCTTGGCGTCCTTGTGAATCGTGTTCTGCAAAGCTTCCAATTGCGGGAAATCATAAAAGCCCAGTCGCTTCGTGCAGCTAGACCGTTGGTGCAAATCCCCTGCGCTTAGGTCTTACGGCGCTCATCTTGTCAGGGTATCGGCGGTTTTCTTCTAATCATTTTGGAAGTCATGGCATCGATTCGATAAGGCTCTTCCGTTTTTCAGTGATGCAACGTGGCCCGGGCTCACGAGGCGGGGTTCGCGCCGCGGTCCACGGCGAAACCCTCCGCTGTCAGGCGCAATTGCCCAATAAGATGAATCTGACGTTGCAGCGCCTCCATACGCCGCGCGTAGTTCTTCATGGAGTGGGTCATGTCGTCGATCCGCGTCGAGAGTTCGCCTTCGCGCCGATGGCTTTCATAGCGTTCCTGGGCAAAAGCCGCGGTCGCCGCCACGCGTTCGCAACGTTCTTTCAGGCCGCGTCTTTCACGATGCAGCGCCGTCTCGAGTTCGTCCAGGGTTCGGAAAAGCTGTCTGAAGCGCAGCGTGTCCGTTTCTTCGTCGCGTGCCTGACTGCGTATGCGCAGAGCCGAAAACATGGGTCGATCAAGCTCCGTTTCTCATATGGGTGTCCTGCAGGTTTGCCTTCTTCAGCCGTGGACGCAGCGGCGTTTGCGTACGGACCGTCTGCGCGAGCGAAACCGGTCTCGGTTTCCGACGCGCGATCTCGTTGTCGATGATGCGCTGCATGCGCTCTTTGAAGTGGGTGTCGCTGAACCTTCCCGCGTGTTGGCGAATGAGATCCGAGCGAAAACCGCTTTCCAGCGCCTCGAAACGATGCACGGCGTCGATGAGGCCGGCTTCGGATTGCTCCTCGAACAAGAGGCCGGTCCGGTCGGGCACGACGGAATCGAGCGCGCCGCCGCTGGCATGGGCGATCACCGGTCGGCCGCTTGCCATCGCTTCCACGGGCACGATCCCGAAATCCTCGGTGCCGGGGAAGACAAGCGCGCGACAGGTGGCCAGCATTTCCTTCAATTGCGGGAAAGGGGTGCGGCCCAGGAATGTGATGTTGGGACCGGCGAGACGCTTGAGCGCGGCCGTTTCGGGGCCCTCGCCGATAACGACGAGCTTGCGGCCCATTTTCGTAAAGGCGCGCACCGCCAAGTCCACCCGCTTGTAGCCGACAAGCTGGCCGGCAACCAGATAGTGATCGCCGATGTTCGACGCCGGTGCAAAGTCATCGACACTCACCGGCGGATTGAGCACGGTCGCGCGGCGGCGATAATATTTGCCGATGCGGTCGGCCACATGGCGCGAATTGGCGACGAACGCGTCGACGCGCGCGGCCGTGGTAACGTCCCAGGTGCGCAGGGCCGGGGCGATCCATGGCATCAGCACACGGGCCGCCATACCGGCATTGGCACGATAGAAATGGTAGTGATCCCACACATAGCGCATGGGGGAGTGGCAATAGCAGACATGTGTGGCCTGCGGACCTGGCGTGATGCCCTTCGCCGGGCCGGACTCGCTGGAGATCACGAGGTCGTAGCCCGACACGTCAAGGCTTTCGAGCGCGAACGGCATCAGCGGTAGAAGAGACTGGTAGTGGCGTCTCGAACCTGGAAGCTTCTGCAGAAAGGATGTGATGACCCGGTGTCGCCGGATTTTCTCGGAGACGCGGCTTTCGTCGTAGACCAGCGTGAAGATGTCGGCGTCGGGATACATGTCGCACAGGGCTTCGACGACCTTTTCACCTCCACGCATGGAGACCAGCCAGTAGTGAACGATGGCGACGCGCAAGATGGTTCTCCCGGATTTGCCCTTGGGAATACTGCTTTGAAACGGCGTGCGCGGACACGCCGACAATCCGGTTGAATGCATATCTGAAGGATGGAGCGGCACGCGCAAACGGGCTAGGCCCTCATCCGATCGGACGGTTGCAAAAGGGGAAACCCGCCGGTTCGATCTCAAAAGCCCAATGGGCTTAGACGGTCTAGCCGAAAGGGACTAGCCACACACCATTTCAACCGAATTTACCTCACGCCGTTTCGCTCGATGATCGACGTGGGGGAGGTGGTTTTGCGTCCTTTCCCGAAAACCCCTCGAAATTTCGGGAACGGGCAGCATGAAGCAACGCACGGTTGACCGCATTATAAGATTCCACAGCATGCGACGGCAGGTCGTTGCCGCCATCGCGTTCTTACTGGCTGTTCCTGTCGTGCTCGCGGCCAATATCGCCGCGCGCGCCCAGGATGATTTCGGTCTCTTGCCGCAGACACGGGTGAAGATCGCCGTGGTCGAGTGGGTGGAGGCGCAGGGCGAGTATCGCGAATGGACGGCGCTCAATGGCGAATACGTTATTTCGCCGGCCGGCACGCTCGCATTGCCTCTGATCGGTCCGATCGATGCGCGGGGACGGAGTTCACAGGCTCTGGCCGAGAAAATCGCAACGGCCTTGCAGGAAAAGACCGGCCTCATTGCGCCGCCGGCGACCACGGTGGAGGTGGTGCGCTATCCTTCCGTGTTTGTCACCGGCAGTGTAGAGCGGCCCGGCGAGTTCGAGTTCAAGCCGGGCCTGACAGTTCTGCAGGCGCTCGCCATGGCAGGTGGACGGGTGCGCAAGACGGATTTTGCCGGCGGCTATTCCGAGCTCGAACAGATTCGCTACGCCGGCGAAATCGGTCGTATCGACCTGCAACTCCTGCAGCTCGAGACGCGCCGGGCACGTCTTGAGGCTGAACTCGTCGAGAATGCAGCGGTCGATTTCGATGCGGCACTTCAGGGGCGTCCGCTGGCGGGGCATGCGGCGCAATTCGTGCGCGACGAGCAAGCCATCTTCGAAGCCCGGCGGAATGCCTATCAACGCCAGCACAATGCGCTTTCGGAGCTCGGAACGCTGTTTCGCGAAGAGATCAAGATTCTCGGCGAGAAGATGGTGGCGCAAGACCGGCAGATCAAAATCGCCGAGGAGGAACTCGGCAATGTGGCGCAACTCGTCAAGAGAGGCACAGTCACCAAATCGCGCGAGACGGGGCTTGAGCGCATTGTGGCGGATCTTCAATCCAGCCGCCTCGACCTGGCGGTGGCCTCCATGCGTGCGCAGCAGCGGTTGAGCGAAACGGAGCGCGACGCGCTTAGCCTCGAAGGTTCGCGGCGCACCGAAATCGGCGCCGAACTGCAAAAGGTCAATCTGGAGATCGACGATCTGGAACTACGCCGTGGTGTCACCGAGCAACTTCTTCAGGCAACGGGTGCCTCGATACTGCGCCGCGAGGACCGTGCGTTCGAGCAACAGCCGTTGCGCTTCAGCATCCTTCGAGGCGGTGAGGAAACGCGGCGCGTGGAGGCAACCGAAACGACCGGACTGAAACCGGGCGACGTACTGGACGTGCAGCTGGATCTGTTGCGCGCTTCGACGCCGCGCGCTTCGCTGGAAAACGGGATCATGCAGGCGCAGTCGCGTTAGGCGGCGCCGCAAGACGGGGTGGGATCGGACATGGTGGTGCAGGAAATCAGGAAGCTGACCGGGACGGATATGGCGCCCAAGGAAGGTCGGCAACACCAGGACTACATTTCTTTTCGCGATATTTGGGCTTTTCTGCGCCGGCATTTTCTCGTTCTTGCGCTGGCATCGGCGGCCGGCATTGCTTTCGGCGCGCTCTACATCGCCAAGACCGAGGCCACCTACCCGTCGATAGCGCGCATCGTGATTGACCGCGAACAGGCGCGAATTGCATCGCAGGATGCCTCAACAGGCACCATCATCATCGAGACCGCGGAGATCGCCAGCGAAGTGGAGATCGTCAAGTCGGAGGCGATCGCGCGCTCGGTGATCCGCCAGCTCAATCTGACCGAGGACCCCGAGATTCAGGACAGCACGTCATGGCGATCCACCCTGCGAAACGGATTGACCGGTCTTCTTTCCGTTTTCGATCCGGCTGGCGAAAACGATGCGGCGGTGGCGGGCGAACCCGATGAAGAAGACATCATGCGCCGCACCATGGCCGGATTCCTGGGGCGTGTTTCCGTGCGACGCGTGGGGCAGTCCTATGTGCTGGAAATCGGCTACACCTCCACGGATCCGGTGAAGGCGTCGCGCGCCGCCAACGCCATCGCCAACACCTACATGCAATCGAGCCTCGATGCGAAATCGCAAATCATTGCGCGCGGCGCGCAATGGATCGAGGACCGGTTGGTCGAGGTCGGCCGGCAGGCGCACGAGGCGGCGCTCAGTGCGGAGGAATACAGAAACCGCAACGATATTGCGCAGGTGGGCACTGCCGGCCTCGACCAGCAGCAACTGGCCGAGATCAGCAGCCAATTGCTGGCCGCCCAGGCGGAGACGGCGGGAGAGGCCGCGCGGCTTGCCACCATCAACCGGATGCTGGCCGGTCAATTGCCCGACAGTTACGTTGGCGAAGCGCTCAGCAACACCGAGATCAATCGCTTGAGAAGCGATCTCGGTGCCGCGCGTACGCGACTTGAGACGTTGCAGGCGCGCTACGGTGCCCAAAGCGAGCCGACAATGGCGGCAAAGGCAGAGATCGAACGGTTGGAGGCGTTGATCAACACCGAACTGGTGCGCATTCAGGGGGTCTACAAGTCCAATCTCGACACGGCACAGGCCCGTGAGGCTTTGCTCAAGGAACAATTGGATGCAATCAAGGGCAGCGTCACGGAGAAGAACCTGGCGCGGGTCGAATTGACCGAGCTGGAAAGCCGGGCAACGACGTATCGCCGCATGTATGAAAGCGTTCTGCAGCAGTTGATCACGACGTTGCAGAAGCAATCCTTCCCGATCGGCGACGCGCGCATGGTGACTGCGGCCACGCCTCCCCTCGGCAAAATCTGGCCGAAGACGACGCTCATCATTCCCATGTCGCTGATGTTGGGGTTTGCCGCGGGGCTGGGGCTCGCGGGCCTGCGCGACGTGCTCGACAGGCGCATCAGTTCCGGGGAGCGGCTGGGGCGCGAGCTCGGTCTGCCCACGCTCGGCAACGTCCCGTTCACGCGCTTCCAGGCACCCGGCAGTAAGGGCGCGCTGCGTTTCGTTCTGGATGCACCCTATTCGGGTTTCTCGGAGGCGCTGCGAGGGGTGAAAAGCTCGATGGATGCGGCCTTCCCCGCAGGGGGACCGATCGTCGTCGGTCTCACGTCGGTGGGCGGCGGCGAAGGCAAAAGCACCATCGCTGCCAATCTCGGTCAGCTTTATGCCAATGAAGGGCTGCGGGTGGTCCTCGTCGATGCCAATTTCAAAAAGCCGCTCTTGAGCATTCAGGCAGCAAATGTGGGATCCAAGGCGGGGCTTGCAGTCTACAATGGCGGTCAGCCGCATGGCGACCTTTCGGATGAGAAACGCAAGGGGGACAAGCGCGCATCGTTTGAAGATATGTCGATCCTTCCGGTGTTGACCGTGGAGCAGATTCGCAAAACGGCCCATCCGGGGCACCGTTTCGGCCATCTCCCGGCCCTGAAGAAGAAACTCGAGGATCTGCGCCAGGATTTCGATGTGATCATTGTCGATCTGTCCACATTTGCGACGTCCGCCGACACCCGCGCGGCCAGTGCCTATCTCGACGGGATCATGCTTGTGCTCGGCGATCGGCGCAAAATGACGGTGGAGTGGCTGGCCAGCGCGCTTGCGACGTTCGGAAAGTCGCGGGTCGGCATTCTCGGCGTTGTCTTCAACAAGCGCAAAACCGGGCAGTGGTGGCGTCCCGCCAGTGGCGGCGGGATCGACGCGGGAGGCCATTATGCCGTTTGAACGTGCCGCCGATGCGACGCATTGCCGTTTGACCGTGGGTATCGCGACCACGGGACGAAAGGCGATCCTTCATTCGGTGCTCCCGCATTTGCTCAATCAGTCGCACGCTTTGGAAAGCATCGTCGTCTGTGCGGCGAGCAAGGACGATGTCGACGCCGCGGCTCTGGGCGCGCTGGCGGATCGTACGCGCGTGGTGTTTGCCGAACGCGGGCTGTGCCGCCAGAGAAACCGCATTCTCGAAGATGCGGGGGATGCCGATATTCTCCTGTTTCTGGATGACGATTTTCTAATCGCTCCCTCTTATCTGGAAGAGACGATACGCATCTTCCAACACCATCCCGACGTCGTGATGAGCACGGGAACGGTGGATGCGGACGGAATATCGGGGCCGGGCATACCGCTCGAAGACGGTCTGCGCCTCATCCGTTCGCGGCCTGCCGGCGTGCCGAACGGCGGTGAACGCCCGGTCTACAATGGCTATGGCTGCAATATGGCGGTCCGCATGTCGACCGTTCGCGGTTACGGCTTAAAATTCGACGAGAACCTGCCGCTTTATGGGTGGTTGGAGGATGTGGATTTCAGCCGACAGCTCGCCCGGCATGGGCGCATCGTGAATTCGCAGCGCCTGCATGGCGTGCATCTGGGCACCAAGACCGGCCGGACATCGGGAATCAGACTCGGCTATTCGCAGATCGCCAACCCCGTCTATCTAATGCGCAAGAAGACCATGAGCCCATGCCATGCGGCACCGCAGATCGTCCGCAATCTCGCCGCCAACACGGTGAAGGTGTTCCGCCCGGAACCCTGGGTGGACAGGCGCGGGCGCTTGCTGGGAAACATCCGCGCCCTTGCCGATCTCATATCCGGCCGGCTCGCGCCGCAAAACGTAACCGTTCTCGAATAGGACCGGATCATGCGCCCGGGACGTGTCGTCATCATCAATGATCGGTCGTCCGAGATCGGCGGTGCGTCCAACCTGTCTTGTCTCTCGGCTCGGTTGTTGCGCGAGGCAGGCGTTCCAGTGACATTTTTCGCGGGTGACAGTTCCACGAATGCGGTCCAATCCGAGGCTGTTCATGTCAACGGAAAGCCGCTCGTGGAACGCGATGGTTTGTCCGCTCTTGTCGGCGGTCTCTACAATCGCGATGCCCACGATCTGCTTCAGAGCTGGATTGCGCGCAATGACGGGCCGTCGACCATCTATCATGTGCATGGCTGGTCCAAGATCCTGTCTCCATCGATTTTTCATGCGCTCATGCCGGTGCGCGAGCGCGTCGTTCTTCATGCGCACGATTATTTCCTGGCCTGCCCGAATGGCGGTTTCATCAACTATCCGGCGGCTTCGGTCTGCAAACTCGCTCCCATGTCGATGCGCTGCCTGGCGACGCAATGCGACAAGCGGGGCTTTCATCAGAAGGCCTGGCGTTCGATGCGTCACCTGCTCATGCAGCGCCTGTTCGCATTGCAACGGCTTCCCGCCAATATTGTGCTCGTCCATGACGAAATGCGGGACTATTTCGCACGTGCGGGCATCGATGACAGTCGAATGGTGACGGTCCGCAATCCCGTCGAAGCCTTTCTGCTCTCGGAAGCCCGGCCGCAGGCGATGAACGACTTCTTCTTCGTCGGGCGGCTGGAACCGGAAAAAGGTTTCGAAGATGCCGCGCGGGCCGCGCGCCTTGCCGGCATACCGCTTCATGTTATCGGCGAGGGAGCGGGACGGGCAGTTCTTGAGGAACAGTATCCCGAGGTAAAGCTGCACGGATGGTGCAACCGCGCGAAGATCGCCGAACTCATGCGCCGGGCGCGCTGCGTTATCATTTCCTCGCGAGTGCCCGAGCCGTTCGGGCTGGCCGCGCTCGAGGCGGCTGGCAGCGGCATTCCGGTGGTCCTGCCCGCACATGCGCTTCTCGGCCGGGAATTGTCGGAAGCCGCTGCCGCCGTCACCTTCCCGACCGGCGGCATAGAGGCCCTTGCAGCCACGCTGCGGCGTCTTGCCGACGACGACGCACTGGTCGCTGCGATGGGCCTCAATGCGCGTCGATGCGCACCGCGTTTGGCCAATACTGCGGAGAGCTGGAATGCAGCGATTCTGGACCTTTACAGCGGCATATTGCAGCGCGCGTCCAACGGGCAAAGCAAGCGTGTTCTGCCGGTGGGGCAGGATACTGGAGGTGTCGCATCGATTCGGCGGCCGTCAGTCGGCTTCAAACATCAGACGCCTCGGGCGACGACCGGGGACTAATGCTTTTGGCCACGCGGACAGCCAGTGAAATGAGGCCGTTTAGTCCGGCTGCGCTGCAGGAGTAGGGATGGTTCGATTGTGCGGTGGATTGCACCTAAATAGCGCCGCCCAATACCCCGATGGAGTTATATCACGGGGGTTCCGCGGCCTTATAATGATCGACGGCGAGGCACATTGAGAACAACACCCAGGGGCGGGTTCATGTTGTACGCATACGACGATACCATAAAGCAGGGGCTGGAACTGCGGAGGGTAAGGCGCTTCCGTTCCTATTTCGCCTTGAAGAGAACATTCGACGTTGTCTTCAGTGTTCTCGTCATCCTTTTCCTTCTCCCCGCTATCGCTTTGATTTCGCTTTGTATTCTCATCAGCGACGGACGGCCCGTGTTCTTCCGGCAAAAACGGATCGGCCGCGATGGAAGGGTGTTCGAATGTCTCAAGTTTCGCACCATGCGTCGCGACGCGGACCATCTGCTCAAGGAGCTTCTGGAGAAGAACCCCGTTCTTTTACAGGAATGGCGCGCTTGTCAAAAACTGCGAAACGACCCGCGCATTCATTCCATCGGTCACTTCCTGCGCATATCGAGCCTGGATGAATTGCCGCAATTCCTGAATGTGCTGCGAGGCGATATGAGCGTGGTCGGTCCGCGTCCGATCGTCGAGGACGAGATGGCGCGCTACGGCGAGTGCATAAACGACTATTTGCTCATGAAGCCGGGCATTACCGGATTGTGGCAGGTGTCGGGGCGCAACGACACATCCTATGCCGAGCGCGTTCAGCTCGATGTTCACTACTTTCAGAATCGAACCATGTTGCTCGATCTCAAGATCGTCTGGCGCACGGTCGGCGTATTTCTGTTCGATCAAAATGGTCGCTAGCGTCGGGAAACCCGCGAGGCGTGCTCAGCCCTAGAGGAGAAAGAGGAGCAATACGGCCAACCAGACGAAGAGGCACAAGCCCACAACCAGCCACCGTATGGTGATCTTGGCGCTGATGGCCTTGAACGGTCGCGCCAGGAAACCGTGGCTCAGTTGGTCTTCTTTACTTGCATCTCGCACTGGCTGCTCATTGTCCGTCGCAAAGCATCAAAGCTGGAAACCGCACACGAGGAACCACATACATTCGCGGCCCTGTACTGAACGCCAAGCCGCAGCGAGATCGAACATCGATACCCATGCGACCATCCATTCGAGAGTTTCACCGTCAAATACGACGAATCATCATTGTTCTCGACGAGACCGTAGCGGATGCGGTGGCACACGTGAATAGCGGGAGGGGGAATGCAGCGTGAAACCGGATCACAAACCTGCGCAGGATGATACACATGCGAACGGATTCCTGGGCCTGTCGGTCTCGACATTGTTGGGTGGCGGCATGTGGATCATGTTCGCACGGCTCTTCTCTCAACTCGCGCAACTTGTCGCCTTCATCGCCGCCGCGCGAATTTTGACACCCGCCGAGTTCGGCTTTTTCGCCTTCGTCTCGGCAATCGCCTTTCTGCTGGTCGTGGTCAGTGAAGGAGGATGGGCGGAGTTCATCATGCGCGCCGACCATGGCGAGCAGCAATTGCCGCAACTGGCGGCGATCGCCCTTGCCAGCGGATGCGGGTTCACCTTGCTGGGTTTCGTCGCCGCGCTGACTGTCGGCGGATTGTGGTTTCCGGCCTGGCAGATCTGGCTTTTCGTGTTGTTTTCCCTATGGTTCATTCCAGCCGCGCTCAACACCGTCTACGATGGAACGCTGGTGCACCGGAACCTGCTCGACAAGCAGGCCATCGTTCGGATCGTCGCCGAAGCAGCCGGGCTTGTGGTAACCCTGTTCGGTCTCTGGGCCGGATGGAACATCGTTGCATTGGTGGTCGGGCGTCTTGTGACGAATTTTCTGGGTGTCGCCGGCGGTATTTTGATTGTCGGCTGGATCGCACCCGTTTGGCCAGGCCGTGCGGTGCTGGGCGAAATACTGCACTTTGCACGCTACATTGTCAGTGTGCGGATCATCGTCTTCGGCCGCTCCTATTCGGGAACCCTGGCGGTCGGCGGACTGCTCGGTCTTGCGGATGCCGGTTATTACCGCGCCGCCGAGCGCATCGTCGCCGCCGCCCTCGGCACCATGGTCGGCAATCCGGTGACCTTTCCCTTCATCTGGCTGGCGACCTTCGAGACCGGCAAGTTCCTGCTCGGCGAGGGCGCGGTCCAGCGGATGAAGCTGGTCGAGATCACCCGTTCACTGTTCGAGAAATCCTTCGTCGATATCGTGCCGCTGCTGAGGACCATGGCGGAGACCTTCCCGCGAGCGCTCAACGTGGCTGTCTTCGGGCAGACCGAGATGTCCCC
>ENA-ORCW01000777-ORCW01000777.1-marine-metagenome-genome-assembly--contig:-NODE-777-length-11721-cov-3.332789_pt1 | contig 11721 bp, 8 predicted proteins | sample MGYA00237784_ERZ508517 | MGnify/ENA primary metagenome ERZ508517 (study PRJEB26187, sample SAMN06268979) | marine metagenome | isolation source: Tt ae E1 feedstock associated aerobic enrichment on... | reverse complement strand
CGGATCAACGCTTGTACCCGATCTCCGCCCCTCCGGAGACATGCATGATGTGTCCGGTGATGAAGCGGGCCTTCTCACTGATCAGGAAAACGCAGGCATCCGCGATAACGTCCCCCTCCGGGCAGTAGCCGAGAGGATGGATGTCGTCGAGATACTGCTCGATGGAAGCCGGGTCGGGTTGCTCCTTGCACCACTGGCGGAGCATGGGGGTCCAGGTGCCGGCCGGGCAGACCGCGTTGACGCGGATACCGTCCTTCGCGTAATCCAGCGCCATCGACTTGGTCAGCGTATTCATGCCACCCTTGGTTGCCGTGTAGGCGGCATGGATGGACTGGCCGATCACGCCGACCAGGCTGCTCGTATTCAGGATGCAGCCCCGGGAAGCCTTAAGGTGTTCGTATCCGTAGCGGGTTGTCCAATACACGCTCTTGAGATTGACGGACAGAAGGGCATCCCATTCCTCCTCGGTCGTCTCGTGCACCGGCTTTGAGGGTGAGGCAATCCCGGCATTGTTGTGGATGCAGTCGAGGCGGCCGAATTGCTTCAGGGTAAAGGCAATGGCCTGCTCCACCTCGCTGCCGATCGATACGTCGCACCTTAATCCATGGTGCTCTCCCGGCAGGGAATTGGCCGCCTCTTCGGCCTGTTCCCCGTGCCGGGCACAGAGGACGATCCTGGCGCCTTCAGCGGCATAAGCCTTCGCGCAGTCGTATCCAATGCCCGTTGATCCGCCGGTCAGGAAAATGACCTTGTCTTGCAGTAGTCCGTTCATGGCTCATTCAGGTTGGTATTCTTATCGACCGCCAGTCTGTCAGTTGTGGAGTGCATATTCCCGTATTCCGTGCCAGCGGCCATTTGCATTGTATCCTTGCAGTAGGCTGAAAAAAGGCAATGCGGCTGTTTCGCCTGCGCCAGGGCAATTCAGCCCGTGATACACCCCCTCAACTACCCGGAGGTTGAATATTTCGAACGCCAGGGGGGATCCTTTTTCTTGTCCTTTCCGGCGCGCCGCCTATACTTGATTTCCTTCGGATAATTACAAGAGGGAGGGGGATTTATGAATGCTGTGCGCTGGTGTTGGTGGACCCTGCTGGCCGGGGTCTGGCTGGGGTTTAGCTGTGCTGCTATTGGGGAACTGGAAATCCTGGAGACGGAGTTGCTGACTTCCGGAACGATGCGGATCGTCTTTGAGGATACGGATCCGCCGGCGCCCTACGTGGTCCAGGTATTTCGGCCGGAACAACCCGGGCTGGCCCTGCCTTGGTACAGCATGGAATGTACCGAGCGGGCGTTATTCGAGGTACAGGTTCCCGAGGTGGCGGCGGATCCCAGACTGTTCCGCATTCACCTTGCTCCGGGTTCCCATCTGCCGCTGATCATCAGCAGCAGTCCAGCCTACGGGGAGTTGGACGTCTCCCCGGAGCTGACGGTGGCCACCGTAACCTTTAACCGGCCAATGTCGGGCACCGCCAGCGTCGAGGCGGATGCCAACTGGGGGGCCTCCTGCATTCTCTGGTCCGCCGATCACCGCACAGTGGAAATCCATCGTCTCTCGGGAGCGGATCCCTTGCCGTCGAATACGACTTTGCGGCTGAGCCTGAACATGGGGGATGGGGGATTCGAAGACGAGAGCGGCATACACCTGGCCAGTTTCACACTGGCTTTTACCACCGGAATCCTGTCGTCTCCGGGAGCTCATGTCCTTTCGAGTTTTCCTCCCAGTGGGGCTGTGGATGTGGATCCGTTTCTGGATACGGTGAGATTCCAATTCAGCGAACCGATGATGCCGACAGGCGGATTCACCAGCTCGGGCTGGTGGCCGTGGACTCTCTCCTGGTCCGAAGACCTCAAGACCGCCTATGTCTCCCGGGGGGAAGCAGGAAAACCGCTTTACGGCCATTCGGTCATGCTCAAGCCGTTCATGTTCCGTGCGGCCAACGGGGCCTTGATGACGACACCTTATACCTTGACCTTTACCACCGCCGATCCACCCATGCAGCGCATCGAGGCCGATCCGGCGAAAGGCTTCAGCTGGCCCTATTACCTGCTGGTTCCCCCAGTCATTAAGTCGCCCAAAACCCTCCTCGTCGAGCCCAACAACACCGGCACCTGGGGCGACGACCCGTGGTTCCACGAGGAGGCCGCCCTGGAACTCCTGCGCTGGCGCAGCAGCTTCGCCGTCGAGCTGGGCTGTCCCCTGCTGGTCCCGGTCTTTCCGCGCCCGCAAAACCCGCCCGCCCCGGAGCCGGGCGGCATTTATGTCCACGCCCTCGACCGGTACAGCCTGTCCGACCAGTGGCCGGGCATCGAGCATGTCGACCTGCAGCTCACGGCCATGATCGAGGATGCCCTGGACCGGCTGCAGGCTATGGGGCACTCGATGGATGAGCAGGTCTTCATGATGGGCTTCTCCGCTTCCGGGGCTTTCACCAGCCGCTATGCAATCCTCCATCCGGAGATGCTCAAGGCGGCCGCCTGCGGCTCACCCGGTGGCTGGCCAATGGCCCCGGTCGGCACCTGGCAGGGGGCCGCCCTCCCGTATCCGTTCGGGGTCAAGGACCTTTCCACTGTCGCCGGAAAGAGCTTCAACCTGAACGCCTTCAAGCAGGTTGCCCTCTACATTTATGTAGGAGGAATTGACTACAACGACGCGCTTGATTTCCGCGGCCTCACCACCGCCGACCAGGATGCCATCAAGCTGCTCCTCAACTATCCCGCCGACCGTCTCCTGGCCAACCGCTGGCCCCTCGCCGAGGCCATCTTCGATTCCGTCGGCGCCAAGGCCACCTTCACGGTCTATCCGGGCGTGTCCCACACCATCACCGATGAGATGTTCGACGACCTGGCTGCCTTCTTCGAGGCTCAGCGGTAGCGCCCGTTTCAGTCAATTCGCTTCCTTCGGAAACCATACCCAGCCGCCGGACTCGCTGAGGGAACCTTCATCGATGAAGGTAAACGTTCCGAGCCCGTAAAGGTAGCACCACGGGGCGTTGGCGAGATCGATAATGCCGAGCAATTCCCCGGTATCGATGGTGCGGCCGTCCGGTCTGATTTCGAAGCCGCCCCATTGCGGGGCATCTCCCAGACTGACGATGAAAGGCCGGTTGTAGCCGACATCCGGATACCAACCGGTCCCGGCCATGGTGGACCCGTCCGCGCTGACGTTCGTGACTTCGAAAATCTCGAAGCCCTTCAGGTCAATCCCGTGGCTGACCAGGTACTCGTCCAGTCTTATTGCCGTATAGGTGCCGTTGTCCAGCATCCAGATTGCGCCGTAGCTCCAGTCGCCCGGGGCGGAGGTGTAGCCGACCAGCAATGAGCCATCCGAGGAGAGGTCGTTGACCACGCTTCCCACATACGAGGAATCGGGATGCGGAAGAATGGTGTAGTTGCCATTTTCCCAGATGAAGGCGCGTTCATCGTAGTCGCTGAATTCCGATGAGCCGACGATGAGGCGTCCGTCGGGGGAGATGGCATGGGGGAAAGTCGCCCGGTTGCCGGCCTGGGGATGGCCCAGATTGGCCATGACCCCAGCCTCCCAGCGGAAGGGCACCCATTGGTTTTCCACGTCCGGCGGCTGGGCTCTGCCAGTGATCACCATTCCATCGGCGGATACACCCACGGCCTGGCTTTCTCCGTCATCCCTCAGCTTCCCAAGACCGAAGAGGGATCCGTAACGCCACGCGGCGGCCTCCGGGCTGCCCGTTCCGGTAATGGCCGGGGAAATGTAGCCGACCACCGTCGATCCGTCGCCTGAGATGGCCAATGCCGATCCACTTGGGTGATCCGCGGCTGGCAAAGGCAGGTTGGTGACCTGGTTGCCGCTCCAGATGATGGCATCCGAATAGGACATGCCGACCAGGAACTGCGCGTCGTCGGTCATGTCATAGTAGCTTACCCAGCTGCTGTCGCTGAGGTACCGGACAGATGCCCGTTCCCATATATACGAGCCATAGTAGCCGGCAAAGAGGACGGTATTACCATCCGAGGAGATGGCCGTCGGGCCACCATCAAGGGTATCGAGGACAAACAGGGAAACGGCGCTGCACAGCGAAGCCGTGCTGAACGCGAGGACAAAAGCAAAGCACACCTTGGGACTCATTATCCATCCGGGGTTGGGGTTTTGACTGTAGAGCGGGATCAGGGGGTAACGGAGCAGAAGTGAAGTATCATAAATATCCGGATATTTCAAAGCTTAATAGCCGGCATACAGGATACTTAACCGGTTCCTGGCGCTGCGTATGCCCAGATCCCTAAGCCAACACACCAGGAGCGTTGCCGACTTATATCCTCGCCACCCAAATCACTCGGCTGCACGGTTCCGGCCCGGTCTTGCCCCGAGGAATTCCTCGACCTTTTACGTTTCATGCATTAGTTGATGTAGCTCCACAAAGGCGATCAACGCCTTGGTGATGGAGGGAACCGGTGCAGGAAACAGGATCAGGTGAGCATGAATCCCGGGAGTATCCGGATAATGGCCACGTTGACCTGACAACCACCCTCTACGGGGAATTGCGCAAGCTGGCCGCTGCCCGCCTGGCCGCCCAGCAGGGGCCCTTGACCCTGCAGGCGACGGCGCTGGTCCATGAAGCCTGGCTGCGGCTGGGTGGCGATGAGCAACGGGAATGGGCCAACCGGGCGCACTTCTTTGCCTCCGTGGCCGAGGTCATGCGGAATATTCTTATCGAGCGCGCCCGGCGGCGTCAACGGATCCGCCACGGGGGCCAGTACCGGCGGGTCGATTTCAGCCTGGCTGAACGGGAGGGTGCCGAAAAGTTGTTTGAGGCCCGGGATCTGGAACTGATCGCCCTGCATGAAGCCTTGGAGCAATTCGAGCTGATAGATCCAGATACGGCACGTCTGGTCAAACTGCGCTACTTCGCCGGGCTCACGGTCAAGGAATTGGCCAAGACCCTGGAGCTGTCGATCCGGACCACGGAACGCCGGCTGGCATTCGGCCGGTCATGGCTGGGATGTGAAATCCAGCGGCTATTGGCCGCCTGACCCTCATTTGGCGCATGGATTGGAAACAGGAACAGTTCAAAAGGATTCGGGAGGTCTTCGAGGGGGCCTACGAATTGTCCGGTGATGAACGAGTCGCCTGGCTTGATTCAGCCTGTGGCGATGATCCGGAGGTGCGCCGGAAGGTGGAGCATTTGTTGGAGCAGGAGCCGCTTGAGACTGCCCGTTTCAACTTGATCGAGGAGGAATTGATCCGCCCGAGCCTGCATTCCTACGAGGAGAATCCGGAGTTGCTGGAAGATTGGCTGGTCGGCCTGGCTGGGCAAGGGGAAGGAGGAGAGGAAGCCTTCATTGGGAAAACCGTGGCCCACTTCAAGATCCTCGAACTGATCGGACGGGGTGGCATGGGCGTGGTCTACAAGGCCCATGACCAGCTTCTGGAGCGGACAGTGGCACTCAAGTTCCTGCCCCCCGCTTTCAACACCGACCCGGTCACCAAGGAGCGTTTTATCCACGAGGCCAAGGCTGCTTCCGGGCTTGACCATCCGCATATCGCCACGATCCACGAGATCGGCGAAACGAACGACCAGCAGATGTTCATCGCCATGGGATTTTACTCCGGCGAGACACTGAAGGACCGGATTGCCCGTGGTCCCATCAAGCCGGGGAAAGTCATTGAGTATGCCCTCCAACTGACCTCCGCCCTGGATGTGGTGCACGGACGGGAGATCATCCACCGGGATATCAAGCCGGGCAATATCATCATTACTGAAGAGGACTCGGTAAAGCTGCTGGATTTCGGATTGGCCAAACTCTCGTTTGCCTCCGGATACACCCAGGTTGGCCAGCTCCTGGGCACGGTCGCCTACATGTCCCCCGAGCAAGTCCGCGGACGGCAAGTCGACCAGCGGACCGATATCTGGTCGCTGGGAGTGGTCCTCTATGAGATGCTGACCGGCAAGCTGCCCTTTGCCGGGGACGATACTTCCTCGTCCCTGCAGGCCATCCTTTTTGATAATCCCCGGCGGCCGGAGAGCCCGCTCGGGGAAGTACCGAAGCCCCTGGAGGAGATCGTCGGCAGATGCCTGACCAAGGATCCGGACCTGCGCTACCAGAGCTCACGGGAATTGCTGGAGGACCTGGAAAAGGCCCGTGAGGGAATAGCACCGGCTCACCATGCCGGCCGGAAGACCTGGCAACGGAAATCCCGTCGCACATGGATTGCCGGCGGAGTGGGAATGGGCGTGATTGTTGCCGTGGCCGCCCTGATGCTTTTTGTCCGAGGCCAGCTCCAGTCTGAGGTGGTCTTCACCCGGATCACCGAGGCACCGCTGGTTCAGGATACCGGATATTTTGTAGGGGGTGCCTGGGGCGACTACGACGGGGATGGGCTTATCGATGTTACCCTCACCGACAGTTGGGAGGAAGGGGCCCTTCACCTGTACCGCAATGTCGGCGAGGATCGCTTTGAACGCATTACTGAAGGGGTGCTGGTGACCGATCCGGTCGCCCCATGGGGCATGAACTGGGTGGACCAGGACAACGACGGGGACCTGGATGCCTTCGTCATTTTCGATGAAAACAAAGTGGACCAATTCTACCGCAACGAAGGCAACGGAACTTTTTCCAGGGTCACCGGGGGCGAGTGGGTCAATACGGTGACCTTCTCCCAGTGCAGCTCCTGGGGAGACTATGACCAGGACGGGTTGCTCGACCTGTATGTGGCCAATTCCGGCTTGGATGCACCGCAAAAGAATCTTCTCTATCACAACCATGGTGACGGAACGATGGAACCCGTCCAGAATGAGGCCACACGGATAGCCGGTGGTTCGCATGGCTGCCTGTGGAGCGACATCAACGGGGATGGAAACCTCGATCTGCTTGTGGGCGGGCAGGATCCGCTGGTCTATCTCAACGACGGGATTGGGAATTTTACCGGCTGGTCCGAGGAACAAAACGGAATACCGGAGTATGTCGAAGACACCGATATCGGACTGACCTCGGCGGACTACGATAATGACGGCGATCTTGATTTGTTCTATACCACATGGCAGCCGGACCAGGGCATTCGCATTTACCGCAACGACCAGAACCGCGTGTTTATCCACGATGTGTCCTACATCCTCGGACCCCAGGGCAAGGCCCGCTCCATGGGCACGGCCTTCGGGGATTACGACAATGACGGGTACCTCGATCTGTTCGTCACCAACTTCATCGGGAAGAATATCCTCTATCACAATTCCGGTGACGGCACCTTCACCCGGGTCACGGACAGCCCGGTGGTCGAGCTTGGCAATGCCTCGGTTGACTGTGCCTGGGTGGATTATGACAACGATGGTGACCTGGACCTGTTTGTGACCAACGGGTGGTTGGAACAATTCCCCCAGGCCTGCGAGCTCTACCGCAACGAGGGAAACGACAACCACTGGTTGATCGTCAAGTTGACCGGCACCATCTCCAACCGCTTCGGCATCGGCGCCAAGTTGCGGGCCCGGGCCACTATCAACGGTGAAAACCTGACCCAGATGCGGGAGATCCAGTGCGGGAAGAACGGCCAGAACGGGACCGACCTGCGCGCCCACTTCGGCCTCGGCGATGCCACCGTCATCGACACCCTGCGCATCGAGTGGCCTTCCGGCATTGTCCAGGAACTGCACAACGTCGCGGTAGACCAGTTCCTGACCGTCGAGGAAGTGCGGACCGGGGCGAAGCTGGAGGCCGGGGAGTCGGCCCTGGTGTATCGATTTCTCGATACTAATTCTGAATTCCCCTCGGCGGAGGGAATCACTTTCGACAAGGCGGGGAATCTTTTTGTCAGCCAGCGCTCTACTGACGGCTCAGCCTTCATTCGCAACGAAATCATCAGGTTTTCCCCGGAAGGTGTGAAGTCGGTCCATGCCGACCTGGGGCCAACCGGGCCGGGGTTCCTGGGTGTCGGGGGCCTGGCTGCGGATCCGGAGGGAAATGTCTATGCCGCCTTCAATTCCGGGGATGCGAAGCACGGGGTTTGGAAAACATCTCCTGATGGGACGATCGAGCATTTGCCCGGATCGGAGAAAATCATCGTGCCGAATGCAATCACCATGGACGCCGCAGGGAATGTTTACGTCACCGATTCCTATCCAGCTGACCAGAACGAGGAAGTTGGCTTGGTCTGGCGGTTTGGAAACGACGGCACGCCCTTCGAGGTCTGGGCCCGCAGCGAGCTGCTGGCCCCGGACCCGGTGGCCAACCCGATCAGTCCGCCGCCACCGGCGCCCTCCTATGCCGGACCCGGGGCCAACGGGATTGTCTTCGCCCCGCCGGACAAGCTCTATGTGGCCAATACGGAGAAGTGCCTCATCGTGGGCATTCCCATCCTGCCGGACGGAAGGGCGGGGGACGCGGAAGTGGTGGCCGGACAATATCCATTGGCAGGTCCGCCGGGACTGCTCTTCGCCCCGGACGGACTGGCGGTCGACCAAAATGGGCTGCTCTATGCCGCCATTCCCCCGGCGGGAATTACGGGGCCGGATTTCCCGCTGTCACCTGTCGTCCGGATTGACCCGGCCACCGGCACCGTGGAACCGGTGGTGATGCCCCTGGCCGAACCGTCACCACTTTTCGATTTCCCCACCAGCCTGGCCTTCGGAACCGGTCCCTGGGATGCCGATAGCCTCTTTGTAGTCAGCATGTCCGCCCGCGCCTTCGGCCTGCCGGGTGGTACCGGCACGAAAATCACCCAGGCCGGGACAGGGGCGGGGCAATCCTTTTAGTACAGCCTATACAAAAACTTCCAACGGCCAAAGGCCGGATTCCATACCAGCCCCGCCCGGATCCCGCGGAAGCGGGAGCAGGGCGGGGTGACTGGTTAGCGTATATCGAGGGCCAAAGGCCCGGCCTCATATCGGGATTGTGGTGCAGGTTGGGACCGGGCTTTCAGCCCTTAATCTTAAAAGGCATTCGTTGACCCGGCCCTCCTCCCGCCTCCCCCGCATGCGCGGGGTCCGCGGGATCCGGGCCGGGCTGGTATGGCGTCCGGCCTTTGGCCGTCCTGCTCGTCCTTATCGTCCTTGTGGATCGGCCTTTGGCCGTCCTGACGGTTCTTGTCGACTGTCCTTAGCCGGCCTTATCCTCCTTATCTTCCTTGTCGTTCGGCCTTTGGCCGTCCGGGCCGTCCTTGAGGTCCAGTCCGGTATTTCCCGCATTTTTGGCGGATTCCAATCGGAAAAAGCGATTTGTAAGACAGGGCCGGAGTGCTTCCGGCGCAAAATTGCAAAATCATTAAGGAGAATACCATGAAAAATAGATACTATTCCATACTGACCATGGCGGCGGCCCTGGTCCTTGGGGCGGCCACCTGCATGGGTGAACAGCATATGCGAATTACCGGAACAGAAATACTGTTAGGGCCTCCGGCTCCCGATTGGAGCAGCTTCACGACGCTGGAAGTCCTGTCCATTCCCAGTCTGCAAATCGACGAGTATGCGATTATCATTGAAAATGAAGGGCCTCCCCTGGAATCCTTTGATTACGGTCTCTACGGCGGATTCAAGGGAAAAAGCCTGGGAACCATCAAGGATACCGGCGGGCAAGTTATCGGCCATCTGGTTGTATACTATGTTGGTGAGAACCTGAGCGCCCCCCCGGTTGTCCTCTACACCGGAGAAGTCAAGGGGGTCGGCATATTCTGGGCCGGTCCACTGGAAGGGCTGGCGGTGGATCTGAATATTCACATGGAAGGTACCATCGACATGGCAACCGGAGGAGGGGATTACAGGGCAACCATCGACGGATTCCTGACCGCACCGGTGTACATCGACTTCGCAGCGCTCAAGGCGTCGCTGATGGAGTAAAACCTACCTGGTACCGGGGTGACACGCTGCTAGTGCCACCTCTTTTGTTTTGTTGGCGGATTCCAATCGGAAATGGCGATTTGTAATGTAGGGCCGGAGTGCTTCCGGCGCTGAACTGCTAATTCAAAAAGGAGAAGACAATGAAGAATGGATTCTATTCCACACTGACCATGGCGGCGGCCCTGGTCCTTGGAGCGGCCACCTGCATGGGTGAACAACACATGCGAATTACCGGAACAGAAATGCTGTTAGGGCCTCCGGCTCCCGATTGGAGCAGCTTTACGGCACTGGATGTCCTTTCCATTCCCAGCCTGCAAATGGACGAGTACGCGATAATCATTGATTATGCAGGGCCTCCCATGGAGTCGTTTGACTACGGTCTCTATGGCGGATTCAAGGGAAAAGTCCTGGGGACCATCAAGGATACCGACGGGCAAGTTATCGGCCATGTGGTTGGATACTATGTGGGTGAAAACCTGAGCGGGCCCCCGATAATTCTCTGGGCGGGAGAAGTCAAGGGGGTCGGCATTTTCTGGGCCGGTCCGCTTGAAGGCCTGGCGATCGAGATGAATGTGGTCATGCAAGGATCCGTTGATGTCACAACCGGAGCGGGCGATTACATGGCGACCTTCGAAGGATTCCTGACCGCACCGGTGTATATTGACTTTGCCGCGCTCAAGGCGTCGCTGATGGATCAGTAAATTCGCTTCCTTCCTGTTGTGCCGGCGATTTCCAGCCACTTGACTGGCGGATTCTCCGACGAAACAGCGATTTGTAAGATGGGGCAAAGCATTAACTTTTCCCGGCTAACCTACAACCGAAAGGAGGATTATCATGAAAACAAGAATGACCGGTTGGCGGGCTTTGCTGGCGTTGGTTTGCGCCTGCATCCTGCTGGGCACCTACGCCCAGGGATCCCGCTTCGACCGGATTTATAGCTTCGGCGACAGCCTTGCGGATGCTTCAAACCTGGGACCGTTTTCCAACGGACCGGTCTGGCCGCAGTACCTGGCCGGATACCTGGACCTGGACCTCAATGACTACGCATACGGCGGAGCCCTGACCGGTTATGAAGGTTCTGTCCTGGGTTTCCTGGGAGAGGTGGACCTCTTCCTCTCGGAGGTGGCTGAGGCAGATATCACCAACCGCGACCTCTTCACCGTGGTCATCGGCGGCAATGACTTCCTCGACTTCTACATCGGGGGCGGCGCGTACCCGATTCCCGGCGGGATTGAAAACACCGTGGCCGGAGTCCAGCGCCTGCTGGAAGCCGGGGCGCGATACATGGTGGTCTGGACAGCCCCGGATCTGGCTGTCACCCCGGCCACCGCCTTCCTGTCTCCGGAGGAGAAGGCCGCCGTCTCCATGCTGTCGGATGCCTACAATGAGCTGTTGGCAGCGGCCCTGGAAGACATGGCCACCAGCTATAATTGCAAGTTGGTGATCGTGGATGTAAACCTGGCGTTCAGGGACATGTTGGCCAATCCATCGGATTACGGGCTGACCAATGTCGAAATTCCGGCTTATCTGGGCGGGGTGGACCCGGATTCCTCCCTCTTCTGGGATGAAATCCACCCGACGACCTACGGCCACCAGCTGCTGGCTGAATTCACGCTCGATACCATGCTTGACGAGCTGGTTCCGGGCCAGGCCATCGGACTCAGGATGAATGTCCCTGGATGGGTGAATTACTGATCATCAACTGACCCAGGGTGGGTAAGCGATAATCAATTAAACATATCCGCCGTATCCGGTTTTCCAATACCGGATGCGGCGGCTTGGTTATTGAAAGGGTGGAATCCCCCTCGGATCAGAATGCGTAGCTCAAGCGCGCACTGACCAGCCGGCCAATCTTCGGGAAGCCGATGTATTCCCGGTGGACCTTGTCGAAGATGTTTTGCGCGGAGATGGAGAGCTGGAGGCC
>ENA-ORCW01000774-ORCW01000774.1-marine-metagenome-genome-assembly--contig:-NODE-774-length-11800-cov-3.492195_pt1 | contig 11800 bp, 6 predicted proteins | sample MGYA00237784_ERZ508517 | MGnify/ENA primary metagenome ERZ508517 (study PRJEB26187, sample SAMN06268979) | marine metagenome | isolation source: Tt ae E1 feedstock associated aerobic enrichment on... | reverse complement strand
ACCGAAGCCCTGCAGCGCATTTCCGGGATCCAGGTCACCCGTGACCTCGGGGAAGGCGCCAATGTCTCCCTCCGCGGCCTGACCGACGTCACCTCCACGGTCAACGGGCAGGAAGTCTTCAGCCCGCAGGTCGTCACCGGTGAAGCCCGGGTCATGAACCTGCAGACCATTCCCTCCGACATGATCCGCGAGATCAACGTCATCAAGAGCCCGACCGCCGACATGATCGAGGGTGGCATTGCCGGTACCATCGACATCCAGCTGCGCCGTCCGCTCGACTTCGACGGTGATTTCCACACCAACCTGCAGGCCCGCCTGGCCCACGGGGAACTGGCCGACAAGGAAAAATGGCAGTATTCCGCCATGGCCACGGATACCTGGGATGTCGGGAACGGACGCTTCGGTGCCCTCATCAGCTACACCAAGCAGGCCCGCATCGCCCGACAGGACATCAATTCCACGGGAGCTCCGAAAGCCTACAACGTGGACACCGAAAATGAATTTGTGGGGGCCAACGGTTCCTACGAGCCGGTCTACATCATCGACCGTGACCGCGAAGGGATCCTGGCCAGCGTCCAGTGGGCGCCAATGGACAACCTCTCCATGTTCGTGGAGTACAACCAGTCCAAGCAGACCAGTATCCAGGAAACCCACGGTGTGCAGTTTGAAACACCCTCCTCCATGGCTTACGACGCGGTGCTGACGGACTACATGGTCACCTATACCCGCAACGGCGAGGAAGTGACGCGGCCCTACGCGGACGCCTTCACCAATGAAAACGCGGACATCATTTCCTTCGCCGCCTACCGTTACTGGCTGGAAGACACCTGGCAGGCCGCCACGGGCGGTATCTGGGCCGGGGAGAACGTCCTCATCGAGGCCGAGCTGGCCTACACGGAAACCTACACCGACTTCTTCTATAATGGCATCCACCCGAAGACGGATTCCATCTGGGATTTCCGCCACGATTCGCGTACGGACGTTCCGGAGACCTACACCATCAATCCCAACGTCCTCAACGACAAGGCCAACATTGACCGCTACCTCTATTCCTGGACGGCCTGGCGCGAGAACAACGGGGATGCCCTGACCGGTACCGTGGACGCCACCTTCGACCTTGGAGACGGCTTCTTCCGCAACATCAAGGCCGGCACCCGCTACAACGACCGCTCCTCCAGCCAGGACGAATGGGGCGGCATCTACAACCAGGGATGGGATCCGAATAGCGAAGACATTATTCCGCCGAACGCCAACCCGAACATGCTGGTCGAGAATGACTTCTCGGACTTCTTCGACGGAGCCTCCGGCAAGATCAACGACTACTGGTATCCGAACCTGGATGTCCTCCGGGCCGACAACGTACAGGATTCCTGGCAGCAACTGGCCACCGAGCTGGGTGTCACCGGCGATGACCTGGAAACCCCCGTCACCCCGCAGGACCGGATCTGGAAGATTTCCGAGGAAACCTATGCCGGTTATGCGATGACCCAGTTCAGCAATGAGAACGGCCTCCGCTTCGACGGCAACGTCGGGATCCGTATCATCGAGACCAGGGTCACCTCGAGGGGCTACAAGAATGAAGGCAACGGATGGGAGCACTACACGGAAAAGGGCAGCTACACCGACTACCTGCCCAGCCTGAACACCCGCTGGTACCTTCCCGGCGAGGACTTCTTCCTGCGCGTTTCGCTCTCCAAGCAAATGTCCCGGCAGAGCCTGAGCAGCCTCAACAACCGGGTCACCTGGACCCGGGTGGAAAACAATCCGGACTACACCTACACCGGATCCGCCGGCAACCCGAACCTGGAACCGCTCCGGACCCAGGCCATCGACATCTCCCTGGAGAAATACTTCAACTCGGCGACCTACGTCTACGTCTCCTACTACAACAAGAAGATCGACGGCTACACCGAGCGCCGCTCGGAGATTGAACAGATCGAGATCGACGGCAACCTGGAGAACGTCCTGGTCTCCCGCCCCTACCCCGTCAACGACGCCAAGGTCAGCGGCTGGGAATTCGGCTACCAGCAGTTCTTCACCTTCCTGCCGGGTCCCCTGGCCGGTCTCGGGATCAACGCCAACGCCACCTATGTGGACGCCACCGACCCTTCCGGCAACCCGCTGCAGAACCTCTCCGAATGGAGCTACAACCTCATCGGGATGTATGAATGGGGAGGATTCTTCGCCCGCGTGGCCTACAACTGGCGCGACTCCTATGTCCGCTCGACCACCAATGGCGGGGTGCTCGGCACCGTGCCCCTGGTGGAACAGGACTTCGGCTGGATGGACGCCAGCATCGGCTACAACATCACCGAGAACTGGCGGGTCCAGCTGGACGTCACCAACGTGCTCCAGATCCACCGTCAAAACCACTTCAACGACAACAATTACCACGACAATGAAGACGTCCTCGAGGACCGCATGTGGTACTTGAGCGTCAACTGGAAGCTCTGATTTTTTGAGGAGTATGTGTGATTCGGGGCGATTCCGTTGCCCCGGAATTGCCAAAGTTCAGTCCCGATCCCGCCCGCACCTGCGGGACGGGGTCGGGACTTTTTTATATCCATAATGGCCAGGACGGGTATGGACGGCACGGGGGATAGCCCGAAAATAGCCAGCAACCAGCATCACCAAAAGGAAAGCAACGAGCGTCGCCAAAAGGACGACACCGAGTATCGCCAAAAGGACGGCACCGAGTATCGCCAAAAGGACGGCAACGAGCATCGCCAAAAGGACGACATCGACCGTCGCCAAAAGGACGGCAACGAGCGTCGTATAAAAAGACGACGACGAGTGTCGCCAAAAGGACGGCAACGACCGTCGCCAAAAGTAAGGCAACGACCGTCACCCAAAAGGACGGCAAGGTGCGTCACCCAAAAGGACGGCCGAAGGCCGGATTCCATACCAGCCCCGCCCGCAGGGCGGGGTAATGTAGACAAAATACATGACAGGGCCAACGGCCCGGCAACATATGATCAATCCTGCCCGTATTGTGATCCATTTCCCGGATGTCGCGTGGGGTTCGTGGAAAATGTGGCCGGGCCGTTGGCCCTCACCTTTCTGCTGGCGCTTATCACCCAGCCCTATTCCCGCTTCCGCGGGATCCGGGCTGGGCTGGCATATTGTCCGACCTTCGGTCGTTTCAATGCTGGTATGGAATCGGGCCGTTGGCCCCTGGGGCTGGTATCATCTCCGGCCTTCAGCCGTGATGGTTTGGTCGAGTCTCCTCCTCTCCGGATGGTGGTAACCGTCCGTCCCTGATGACGAAATAGTCCGCCCCGGAGAGCCCGGGGTACCCGATACCCTCCATAGATTTGGCGTCCCGGAGGGGCGCGGCCATGTCCCCGCCCAGGGAGGCCGATTTGATTCCACCATGGCGGCGCGGCTATGCCTCGGCCGCGGAATCCCTCCGCCTCACATCGCTCCAGCACAGGCCGAGGAAGACCGCTGTCCAGGCCTGCAGGGCGGGCGACTGCAGTGGCCAGGGGAGAAGTGAACCGAATCCGATGAGGACCAGCACCAGGAACAGCGCCCACTCGGGTTGTTTCCCGCGGGCCAGGCGCCTGGCCTGCCTCCGGAAGGCCCCTCCCCAGATCCACAGCCAGGCCACGGTGGGCAGCCAGGGCTTCGAACCTTGTGTCTCGTTCGGCCATGCGCAATCGGGTCGTCTCCGCGCCGGTCCAGTGATCAGGATATTGACGGGCGAAATGCCAGACCACATTGGCCTGGACGAACAGCACAGCCAAAATCAGGACGGCCAGGCCTTTCCATTACAATCCGAGAACCAGCATTCCCCGGATGCCAAGGAAAACTCCCGCAAAATAGATTCCCGTCAGGCCCCGTCCGGTCGAGCCCGCCAGCCACGGTGCCAGAAATACGCCCAGACAGAGTACGGCCACGCCGATCCGATTTGCACCTTCTGACAGTTTGCTGGTCTCCGTCCACCGAAGGCCTGCCATATCCTCATCCCCCTTCAAGTTCGCTTACGAAAATAGCGATAGAAATCGGGCCCAACAAGGTGATTCCCCCCAAGCAGGCCCCTTTCCGGGGCAATTGTCCCGTGCCCTGTATCCGGTCCGAAAAATCGTGCCTTAAAGCCGGTCCAGGAACAGGAACCAGTCGTTGCCCCAGACCCGGACCAGAATGACGCTCATCAGGACAACCGGGAAATGCGTGCGGTTCTGCTCTCCATCCCCCAAAGGAAAGCGATTTCCGGCACCAGGAACAATACTTACCCTCCCACTTGAACTCCCCCAAAAAAGCGGCCGGCCCCGCAATCGGGACCGGCCGGAAATGTGTTCACTGTACCGTGGCTGAGTCGGTAATGCCGACTTAGTCAGCCTGTTTCTTCAGGCGACGACGCAGGAAGAGAAGTCCTCCCATGGTCAGCAGGGCCAAAGCGGCATAGGTGCCCGGTTCGGGCACTTCACCAAAATATCCGTATCCTTTGGCACTGCCCTCATTGGACAGTCCCTGGAACCGGACGTAAATCTGCGGAAGTGGCCCGTTTTTGGGATCGGTCATAAAGGTTAAATAGTCTTCAGTAGTCCCACCGTTGGGCAGATTCGAATTGGCATATGGCAGATCGAGCAAAAAGCTGATCTCACCATCCCAGATGCTGTCCCCGGGAGAGGCGGCAACGTAGTTGGCACTTGAATTGGCGACATCCGCACCAAAATAGTACATTTCGATATCATTCGACCAAGGCCCGAAATTGAGCGTTTCATTCCCGTCGTCCATGGACCAGAAGAAGTTGTTTACGGGATCCGATACTCCATTAAGAACGACACTGGACAAAGTTACTGCTGGCTTGTCCGGATCAGGAAGCGTTCCATCGGCGAATTTCGGGGTGAGGACATACAACCCGGTGATCTTGGCGCCTGCATCGGCTCCAAAACTGGTATTATTCACCTGAATGGTTGCTGTCGTGTTAGGGCCATCAGGAGTAAATGATACCAGACCTGCTGCTCCAACATCGTAGGCCCCGTTGATCGAACCGTTGCTCGGAATGTCGAATGAATAGGTGACCTGGGCATTCACCCAGGAGGCGGAGGCACAAATTAATGCACCCGCAGTCAAAATTAAAATTTTCAGAGTGTGTTTCATGAGTGGATAGAATTGAGAGTGTGCTGAATAGACCACCAAACAATGTAAAAACAGAATAAGGGGTTTCCTTCAACAAAAAAAGCATTTTGCCCTACATTTCCTGGTAAAAAACAACTATACCCTGGATATTTTAACAGGAGTCTCCCGAAAAAGGTCCGGCTTCGAAAGTCGAAGCCGGCCTGGAATCGAATTAATTAGACGATTCCAAATCTTCCGCTGCTGATGCCGGTCCAGCCATGTTGCGAAAACGGCGCCCCAGGACGAGCAGTCCGGCCAGGGTTAGTAGAGCAAAAGCTGCATATGCGCCCGGTTCCGGGACGACGCTGAAGTAGCCAATACCGGTAACACTTTTATCCACCTGCAAGTGGCAAAAACAGTCGGGATTCAGGCATGCCACACCACGATGCTCATCAAGCTCAAGGCCCTCAAACCTGACGAAGATGTGAGGCCAGCCAGGTGCAGCATCGGTGGGGTCACCATCCGCGGTATTGAAATATGTCCCGGATCCGCCACCGTCCAGATTGGAGGTGGAGTACCCCTGATCGAAGGTGAATTCAAGAGTGCCGTTACTACCCTTTTTGATGCCGATTCCACCGTCGAAGGCGCCGAAGTACTGCACCTGGTAATAGATACCGGCTAATCCAAAGTAGTCACTGAGCGTTTCCGCCTCCCGGTCATCAAAGATCCCGGATGAATCCCAGTTCCCTGTGACATCTGCGCTGTCCACCTTGACGCTGGATAAGGAGATATCCATATCCAGTTCGGGAAACAGATCGGAAACCCCCGAGAAATTGGGTGTGAGAACATAAATTCCGGCAATGGTGGAGGAAACGCCGCTCGTATTGTTGATCCCGACAATGGCCTTGGTCTTCGTTCCATCCGGAACAAAAGAAACGATTCCAGAGGCGCTGACGTCGGCAGTATGACTGAGCATGCCCAGAGGGTCACCATTAGGTACGCTGAAACGATAATCAACCTGGGCGTTCACCCGGACTGCGCAGGCGCTTATGGCGACCCCCGTGAGTAAGAGAGATTTTATGAGTACGTTTTTCATGAGAGAGATGATTATGCATGATATTCTTTACAGTATAGAGTCAGTTAAATGCCTAAGGCCTTAACCTCAAGGATGAATTCATAAACACCTGATTTGAAATGCAATAAACACACCAATTTACGAAAGCGACTGCTATTTGGACGATTTTTCATGATTTTGCCGATCCATCGTCGATCAAGGTCGTGGAAACCGTCCTGCATCGGTCAAAAACAAACAAGTTCACTGAGATTACCATCTCGGTGATTGCCAAACCGGCCCTCCCTCCCCAAGGTGAGCGACCAGGCTTACCTGATCCTCAACAAATTAGTCTAAAAAATCCTGCCCAGCCATGCGCAAGTTTCTGCTGATTGCCATTGTTTTGCCGATCCTTCTGGGATTTGTCTCCATTCCATTGGTTATGCCAATTGCCAAGTCCATTCGGAGCCAGCAGCACCTGCGCAACGCGATACAATTGTCCGAACAGGGAATGCATCGGGAGGCTTTGACAAGAATTCTGGCGGCCCGGAATCTTGCCCCCGAGAATCCGGAAGTACTCAAGCGGGTCGGCCCCTACGCGGCGGCGGTTCGCGATCCTGGCACATTGAAATGGTGGACAGAAGCGGCGAACATGGATGTCCTGGATCTTGACGGGATTCTTGATATGATCGACTACGGATTGTCCATCAACCAGGCAGACCAAGTGCAATCCTACCTCTATGAGGTTTACCGGGAACATCCGGATGACCTGAGGGTGCAGAGCCTGCAGATCCGGCTGCTCAGGAGCCAGCAGCGCAACCAGGAAACATTCGCCATCGCCAGGGATCTCGTACAAGAGGGTAAACTGAACCGTGAGATTCTTTCAAGCTACGTCCAGGGCCTTCTGTCCGTGGAAGAAGTTCCTGAGCAGGAAAGGATGCAGGTATTGGCTACTCTGAGGAACTCGGCCGAAAAAGAGGGGGACATAGGGATCTTTTCGCTGCGTGCGATGCTCCGGTTGTGGGATCAATTGGAATCCGTGGATAAGGAGATACTTGAGCAGAAGCTTGATCTGCACCCCCAGGCCACCCTTGTCGACCTCCTGAGCCTGCTGTCCCTGAAAAAGGCCGACGGATCCAATTCAATCCTGATCCTTGAGGAGGCGAAGGCGGACTTCCGGAAATTCCAGAAGGAAGTTACCCTCGAGATCGATAAGGAGACCCGGGCCCGGTACACTTTTACCTTCATGGAATGGTTGAACCGCGAAGGATATTCCGAGACGGTTCTTGAATACCTTCCCGATGCAGGTCAAGTGGAAGACTCCAGAACATTTTTCGCCCGCCAGGTGGCGTTGATCCAGACCGGCCGGGCCATGGAAGCTCGTGCCAGCACTTTCAAGGATAATCCCCTGAGCCCTTCCAGGAACCTGGTTTTGCGGGCACTGGCGCTTTTGGCCCTGGGCGAGCGTGATAACGCCCGCCAAAGCCTTTCCCAGGCTGTGGGAAGCGTCCAGATTGAAGAGGTCGGCTCAATGGAAGACCTTCTCCTGCAAATGAGGGATTACACCCTCATTGTCCAATTGCTGGAGGATCAGGAATCGCGAATCGGCAATTCCCTGTACATTCGCCTGAAGCTGATTTCATACTACTACTATCTTGGACAGGAAGACAAACTTCAACAGGTTGTGCAGAGCCTGCCCCTGGCCAGGTTGTCCCCTTCCATTATCGACCAGATCAATATCCTCTACTTCACGTGCCTCTACAAGAATGACTTGCCAGGTGTGCGTCGCCTTGCCGAGGATTTGGCCAGTCGTTACTCTTCCCTTTTCGAAACCCGGCTTTTTCTGGGATTTTGCTATGCTCAATCTGGAGATCCCAAAACCGCACTGGAACTGATCAGGGGATGGGAGAATTATCATCCCGGCCCAAACCGCAACTTCGCTTTCATGCTGGCCTATATACTGTCCAGCAATGGCCGCTACAACGAAGCCGGCGCCCTCATTGAGGGAATCCCCGTCCGAACGCTATTGGACCGGGAACGGGCGCTCCTGAGTTCCCTGGTTCAGGATGCCGCCTGAACATCCTCCGACGGATACTTCAGAATTACTATTCGGTTCACAAGGTTGGTGAATTGATCCCGGATGAAAGCATCGCTGTAGTCACCGATTACATACATCATGAGAATCTGACGGCTAAAATCCCGCCGACCGCTAAGGACAGCCGCCCACCGGGTTGACCAGAATTTCCGAGTTTGAAGAAATTCCGCGGAAACCCCCATTTGCCGAGGCTCCCAAACCATCCAGAATACCTGACCAAGCTTCTTCTTCCCATCAGGCAAATCGAAAGCGAACACATAATGGCTAACCCTCCAGGGAATGCCTTCAATCCCAACTTCCAGCGGAGCCTTCTCCTCCAGCAAACGTGCTCCGGAGCCCCCTATGCAATGGATCGGGGAATGACTGTAGCCCGCAACACTGGCTGGCAGATCCTCGCCGGTGTATCCGTAGAAAACAACCATTGCATCCATTCCGTTGGCAAAGCGGACCTCGGATTTTGAGCTAAAGTCGCAGCGGAGAGCTTTTATGGTCCTCTCCGGGAGTCCTATGGGGATTTCCGTGATTGATCCATCTTCCGGCCATTCGATTGCGATGTCCGGCAGGGGCTTGGTTTGCCACTCGTGATACCGGTAATAGGCCTCAACCACCCCTTCGGTGAGCAAGAATCCTGCAGCGATAAGCAACACAGAGCCCCATGTCCACCTGCCGGGCGGTGAATGGATGTTCAGGACAGTCTCTGATTCGGGGGACTTTTCTTCGTCGGCACGGCTAATCAATTCGGCCAGGCCGAAAAGCAACAAGGCTCCGATCACAGCCTGGAAATTTCCCATGGCATCGTGCCAGAAATTGAATTGATCGGCAGTCCCGGTTATTTTGACCATGGTGAGGGAAACTGTCCGAATGGCGTTCAATCCCAGTGCCACAAAAACCGAGCCGGTGACCAGGAGCAGTCGCCGCAATAAGGTGAAGGAAAAGAACTCCCCCAGAAATAATCCTATCATGAACAGGGTTTGCAGGGAGCGAATGCCGCTACAGGCTTCATCCACCCCGACACTGATATCGCCGACATGTATGGTGTTACCCATGGCAACGGCGGGATAGCCAATCAAATTCACGGAAGTTGCTGTCAGCTTGGTCACCCAGCGGGTCAGGGACTGTATGACTTCCAGTTCAAGGGTATAGGGCCATGGAATGGCTACTAAAACAAAACAAACCGGAAAGAACAGGTAGCCCAGGCCCTTCCAACCGAGCAACAACCATATTGCCAGTAGCGTTTGAAGAAGCAGAGCCAGGGCAAACGCCCACAGGGGAATCCTCCAATCTGGATTGACCTCAAGGACCAGCCTGAAAAATGTGACCAGCAAAAGGGTGATTCCAAGCGCTGTGAAGAACAGGAGCAGCTTGGATTGACTCAAGGAATCTGCCACTCTGTAGCGCGCGGAGCGGAGCTTCCTGAAAACCAGGAATCCGACCAGTAAAGGAACGGTCCAGCCATAGTTATAGTAAGAATTCGGGCCCCAGAACAATCGAGCCGACAAGAGCAGCCAACCCCAGCCAGCGAGCCAGGCCAAAACAAGACAGCCGGCCCATCTCAGCCTGATCCCCCGCTGAAATCCCCCAGCCCCGAAGGTGCTGCTATAATTCTCCATCCCGGAAAAATCGGTTTACCAGGGCCTGCTCAGGATCCAGGAGGGAATCCAGATCCAAGTGTTTAATCATTGGCGATGCCGCTTCACGGTTGCCGGTGCCGGCCATGACCACGGCATAAATAAGCGCGGAGCGAGGGGCCAGTTCGCTGACGGGAGGATTGAATGATTCAATCGTGTCACGGGCAAGTCCGGGATATCCGCCCAAGAGTTCGCCAAGCGACAAGGTCAGCCGGAAGTAAACATTCTCCGGATACTGCTGCACAAGATCCTTCATGTCCTCGATGCACTGCCCAATGGCCTGGCCTGATATCAACCTCAGATAACTGAGATTGTTCAGGTATCCCGGCACCTCCGGCTGCAGGTTGTAGCAATAGCTGGCAAAGCGCAGCGAAGCCTCCAGGTCACCGGAATCCATCAGGATCCTCAAGTAATCCATTGCGTGATGCTGAGGGAAAACCAGGCCATAACGATAGGCGAGGGCCAATGCTTCCTCCAAACCTGCTGCGTCTCCTGCCTGGCGGGCAAGGTCTGCAATTTGGAACAAGTTCGCACGCGCTTCCGGAGGAAGTTCATGCATTGCCTGCTGCAGGGATTCGCTGGTGGCATCCCCTACTCCCTGCAGGTGAAACAGGCGGGCTTTGAACAAGTCAATTTGCCAGGGCTTCAACAAGCTCCCAGACTCTTCCAGTAGCTCATGCGCGGCAGAATAATCCTCCTTCCCGATCAAGGCATTGGCCAGGACCAGGAAACTGGCTTGATCAGACAGGGCTGAAGAATGCGGAACCAAATCCTCCACCCTGTCAAATGCCTCCTGTTGATTCAACCACAGGGCAACTGGAATCAGGTTATTTGAATGCTTGAAATGCTGAACCACAATATCGACCAAATCCTCCTTCCTGGATGGGTCTCCAAGAAGAAGGAGGTTGCAGGCCGACAAATACAGGTCAGGATCAGCTTCAGGCAGTTCCAGGATCAATTCCGCCAAACGCACTTTATCTGAATCTCCTGTTTTTACCGATTGGGTTGCCAGGAACCACTCCAGAACCGCCCGCAACTCGACCGAATCAGAGTTTAGGGCCTCAATTCCGGCAATCACATCTAAAGCTTCCGTAAAATTGTCGTTCAAGGCATGTTGACGCGCTACCAGGATCAGCCTTTTCGAATCTTTCGTATCCCCCCTTTCGATTTCCTCGACGGCACGCCGGACCTGGTCCAATTCACCGGCCGCCTGGCCCGCGTAAATCCAAAGCAGCCGATCATCCGGAGTGGTGTTCTCCCGTCCAATGAGCTCATTACAGAAAAGGAAGGCTGTGGCTGGCTGGGATTCCACCTGATGTGAGGCCAGATAACGTAGGGCTTCAGTATCCAATCGGGACAATCCCTCGACCAGAAAGGGATGTGACGCCAAGTGTTCGGCTGCCTGCTCTTGGTCCTCCGGATAAAGTGGCAAAGCGGAGGGAAGAAGCAAATTGACGGCAGCCCGGAAGGAATACTCGTCATAAGTTTCCAAAAGATTCAAGAACCGATTCTTGGCCTGGACTTTGTTCACGATTCCATCCACCCCGGCCTGGAAGCTTGCCGTCAGGAGACTGACCTGCCGATCCTGGGGAAAGGCTTCCCCCAAACCGCCAAGAAGGACCAGTGCCTCGCTGAGCTTGTTTTCCGCGAATAGAAACAGCAGCCGGGCGAGCTGAGCTTCCCTTCCCTTTGTCCCCATGGAATCGAGTCGCTTTACCGCTTCCCTGGCAGCATCCAGATCACCATTGTAAAGGTTCAGCCTCAACCTCCGGTAAAGCAATGCCTCCGGGGCTGCCAATGCCTCCTCGGCTTGCTTGAGAAAGCCTCCCCCTTTTTCCGGTTCAAAATAGAAATAGAGATCGAACAAGGCCAATGGTACATTCGGATCGTGAGGCGCCAGCTGAAGGGCCTGTTGATATAGTTCAGCCGCCTCCCTGGGCTCGCCCTGGTCACGGCTGGCCT
>ENA-ORCW01000773-ORCW01000773.1-marine-metagenome-genome-assembly--contig:-NODE-773-length-11818-cov-2.703262_pt1 | contig 11818 bp, 11 predicted proteins | sample MGYA00237784_ERZ508517 | MGnify/ENA primary metagenome ERZ508517 (study PRJEB26187, sample SAMN06268979) | marine metagenome | isolation source: Tt ae E1 feedstock associated aerobic enrichment on... | reverse complement strand
AAATGAACATCGGCCACAGCATCCTTTCCCGGGCCCTGATGACCGGAATCCGCGAGGCTGTGCGGGAAATGAAAGCCCGCATGAACGGGGAACTGACGGCATGAATTTCGACCTTCCGGAAGGAGGCGCGGTCCGCGGTGTCGGCACCGATATCATCGAGTGCAGCCGCATCGCCCGTGCTTACGAGCGCCAGGGAGAACGGTTCCTGAACCGGGTCTACACGGAGGGAGAGCGCGAATACTGCCTCCGCATGAAGAACCCGGTACCGCACCTGGCGGCCCGCTTTGCCGCCAAGGAGGCGGTCTCCAAATGCTTCACCACCGGCATTGGCAAGTCCCTCGGCTGGAAGTCCATCGAGGTGCTCAAGGGCGAGCGCGAGGAGCCGCTGATCCGTCTTGATGAGGCGGGCCAGGCCCTGTTGGAGAAGCTCGGCGGCTCGGAAGTCCTGGTCTCCCTGTCCCATACCGAGAACTACGGCCTGGCCTTTGCCGTCATCGTCGCGGCCAACTCCTGATCCCTTTATGTCCTCCCTTTATCCCATCCTTTCCATCGAGCAGGCCAAGTCCTTCGAGGAGTCGGTCCTGGGCGGTGACCGCAACCGGACCGGGCAGGCCATGCAGAACGCCGGCCGGGCCATCGGCGAGGCCCTCCTGGCTGATTTCCGGGAATTGAGGGAGTGGCCGGAAAAACCCTCCATCCTGGTGCTGGCCGGAAAAGGGCTGAATACCGGGGATGCCTTTATCGCCTGTGAGACCCTTCATCGCGACCTGCCCGACCTGCGGGTGAAGATCGTCATGACGGCTGAGGCGGACAGTCTCAATCCCCTCGCCGCGGGAGCGCTGGAGCGGCTCCGGTCGACGATGCAAGAACTGTTGGAAAGTGTTTCCCTGGAGGCCTTCATGGAAGAGGAGGAAGAACCGTTTGAAGTGGTCCTGGACGGCTTGTATGGCCTGGGATTCCGTCCTCCCCTGCGGGAGGGCCCGGCGGCCCTGCTGAGGCGGATCAACGGCTCCGGCCGGATCGGCCTGCGGGCCTCCGTGGACCTTCCCAGCGGGATCGGGGACAGCACTGATCCGGGTTCCTTTGAAGCGGATTTCACCTACATCCCGGGCGTGGCCAAGGCACCCTGCTTCCTTCGGGAAAACAGCCGGTATGTGGGCCGGCTCCGCTTTCTCCGGATTGATCCCTTCCGCGGCGCCAAGCCGGGTGCGGAGCCGCCGCAAATGCTGGCACCTCCGGATTTCTTCCGGCACCGCAACCAACTGCGCAAGGCGCAGTCGGACAAACGGTCCTTCGGCCACTGCCTGATCCTGGCCGGTTCCAGGCGCATGCCGGGGGCCGCCCTGATGGCCACCCGGGCGGCCCTGCAGGCCGGGGCCGGGCTGGTAACCACTTTCTGCCCGGAATCGGTCGGCCTTTCCCTGGCCGGATCGGCCCCCGAGGCCATGTGGCATCCCGTGCCGACCAACCACGATGGCGGTCTTGAAGTGGAGACGGTCCGGATCATCACCCATATGGCCGGCAAGCGCGGGGCCCTGCTGGTCGGGCCCGGCCTGGTTCCCGACCGGGGCACCATCTTTACCATGAGCCGCCTGATCCGGGATATCGCGCTCCCCGTGGTGGTGGATGCATCCGCCCTGACGCGGGAGGTCATCGCCGCGGTGCTGGGACGTCCGCCCGGTGCCGGCCCGGTTATCCTGACCCCCCATGCCGGTGAATTTGACCGGATACGGGGAACCAGCGAGGAGACGGAGCTGCTCGGGCAGCTCCAGCTTTACTGCCAGAAGCACCGGGTAGTGACGCTGTTGAAAGGCTCCCCGACCTGGATCGCCAACGGGAGCAGCCTGGTGGCTGTCCCGGCCGGTGGACCGGTCCTGGCCCGTGGGGGATCCGGTGACATCCTTTCCGGTATCCTGGTCACCCTGCTGGGACAGTCTCCCGGGGATCCCGTGGGGGCCGCGCTCGAGGCCGCCACCTGGCACGGGGCGGCGGCGGACTCCCTGGCCCGCCAGCAGGGGCAGAACGCGGTTCGCACCACCGAGCTGCTGCCCCATCTGGCAACGACCCTGCGCGCCTGAATTTGGGCAGCCGGCGCCGTTTACGGCGTCCCCGAAACGACTAGAACCATCTGCCGATGAAGCTCGACCGGCGGACTTCCCTGATGATCCTGGCCGCCCTGCCCGGATTCGGGCCGGTCCGGATCCGCAAGCTGGACCAGACCGTTCCCGGCGGCGCGGACCAGCTTCTGCGGATGGACGAAACCCGCCGGCGCCACTGGTGCCCGCCGGGCATGGCCGGGGAACTGGCCCGGTGGCGGGTGCACTTTGACCCGGACAGGGTCGGGGAGGAACTGGAACGGCTGGACGCGGATTTCGTGACCTTCGAGGACGCGGATTATCCGGAATGCCTGCAGCCGTTTTCCGACCGCCCGGTCGGGCTCTACCGGCGGCGGGCCGGACTGGTCCTGAGCGGCCGGCAAGTGGCCGTCGTCGGTACCCGGCAGCCCAGCGCCTATGGCCGGAAGGTGGCCCGCGACTTTGCCGCCGGTCTCGCGGGAAGGGGATTCACCATTGTCAGCGGCCTCGCCGAGGGCATCGACACCGAGGCGCACCGGGCCGCCCTTGAATGTGGCGGGCGGACCCTGGCAGTCCTGGGCGGCGGCCTCAACCGCTGCTATCCCTCCAGCAACAAGCCGCTCCTGGAAATCATCAAGAAGAGCGGGGGCGTGTGGACGGAGTTCCCGCTTTGGAGAAGCGCCGACCGGCGCAGCTTTCCCCAGCGCAACCGGATTGTCGCGGCCCTTAGCGAGGCGGTGGTGGTGGTGGAATCGGGATCCGCCGGGGGGAGCCTGATCACGGCCCGGATGGCCTCGGAACAGGGCCGGTCGGTCTATGTGGTGCCTGGCCGGATCGATTCCCCGGAATCAATGGGCTGCCACGCCCTGATCCGGGACGGCGCCCAGCTGGTCACTTCGGTCGAGGAGATCCTGCAGGACCTGGACTACCTGCCGGCCGGCCTGAGCCCGGCCCATCGGCAGCCGGCGACTTCGGGCCGCCCCCGGCCGGGTCCGGAACCCGAGTTGAGCGGGCCGCAGGCCCGGGTCTGGGAATTTCTCGGCGAGCAGCGCCAGGCCCATCCCGATTCGCTGGCCAACTCGCTGGAAATGCCGGTGGCCCGGATCAATGCCCTGGTCCTGGAAATGGAACTGGCCGGCCTCCTCTGCCGCCGGCTGGACGGCTGCTACGAGCGCGCCTGAGCCGCGCCTCTGGCTCAACCCGGGGGCCAGGTCATCTGGCGCCCGCCCAGCACGTGCACGTGCATGTGGGGGACGCTCTCGCCACCGTCCGGACCGTTGTTGATGACGACCCGGTAGCCCTTCCCCAGGTCCAGCTCGGCCGCCATTTTGCGGGCCACCAGCAGGAGGTGCCCCAGCAGGGCCTGCTCCTCCTCCGAGGCCTTGTCGAGGCGGGGAAGCGGCTTTTTCGGGATCACCAGCACATGCACCGGAGCCTGCGGGTTGATGTCGTGGATGACAAAGGCATGGTCATCCTGATAGGCGATTTTGGCCGGGATCTCCCCGGCCAGGATGCGTTCAAAGAGGGTCATAAGTCTGAACTAAGGACAAAGGACAAAGGACTAAAGACTAAAGACAAAGGACTAAAGACTAAAGACTAAGGACTAAAGACTTAAGGCCAAGGTGAAGGCTCAGCGAATAGGCCAACTTCAGGTAACCTTAGTCCTTTGTCCTTCGTCTTTTGTCCAAAAACTACATCCCCTCCTCCGGGACATCGAGGACGGTGAACATCAGCTCGGCGGAGGAGGCCAGCTCGCCCTCGACAAAGCACTGGGCGGCGGCCTGGGCGAGGCGGTTGCCGCGGATCTTGAGGAGCTTGACGGTGATGTCCAGCCGGTCGCCGGGGATGACGGCGCGGCGGAACTTGACCTTGTCGGCGCTCATGAAGAGGGCCACCTTTCCCTCGGCGGAGACCTTGCGCAGCATCAGCAGGCCGGCGGCCTGGACCATGGCCTCGATCTGCAGGACGCCCGGCATGACCGGATTGCCCGGATAGTGCCCGACGAAGTAGGGCTCGTTGATGGTCACGTTCTTGATGGCCTTGATCTCGATGTCCTCGACGAAATCGACCACCCGGTCGACCATCACGAAAGGATAGGCATGGGGCAGGATGTCGAGGATACGGCGGATATTGATCTGATTCTCCTCCGGGGCGATCATCTGCCCTTTCCGGGAACGGGTATCCTTGCGGATCGGTTCCAGGGCCTTCGGCTCCGGCTTGGCGTTCATCTTCTTGAAGAGGGCCTTGGTCAGCTCGGAGTTAAGCTTGTGGCCGGGCCGCACGGCCACGATGTGGGCCTTGATCGGTTTTCCAAGGAGGGAAAGGTCCCCGACAATATCGAGGATCTTGTGCCGGACAAACTCGTCCTGGAAGCGCAGCGGCTCCTTGGAGAGGATCTGGTCGCCCTTGATGACAATGGCGGAATCCAGGCTGCCGCCCTGGATCTTGCCCATCTTGAGCAGCGGTTCGATGTCCTCGTAGACGGTGAAGGTGCGGGCCGGCGCGATCTCGGCGATGTAGGTCTCCGGATCGATGTCGATGGAAAGGTGCTGGGTATGGATGCCACGGTCATCGGCGCTGGTGCAGGTCACCTTGAAGCCGTCGTAGGGGAGGGCGATGATGCTCCGGTTGCCGTCCGTCACGGAGATGGCCTCCGGCAGCACATAGTAATCGCGTTCCGCCTCCTGCTCAACGGCTTCCGCCTTCTGGAGGAGGTTCACGAAGTGCTTGGAGGAGCCGTCCAGGATGGGCGGCTCGGAGGCGTTCAATTCCACCAGGCAATTATCGATTCCGCTGCCGACGAGGGCACTCAGAACGTGCTCGATGGTGTGCAGGCGGGTGTGTCCGGTGACGATGTCGGTGCTGCGGACGAGGGTGTCCTCGACAAACTCGATGCGGGGCTGGACTTCCGGCTTCCCGTACAGGTCCACGCGCCGGAAGACGATGCCATGGTTGACCGGGGCCGGTTTGAAGGTGATCTGGACTTCCTGTCCCGTGTGAAGCGCTTTTCCGTGAGTGGAGACTTCGCGCAAAAGGGTTCTTTGCCGCATGATTGGTTAGTATGGCGAGGGCAATCCGACTTTGTAAAGGCCTGAATCCGAGCGGTATTGACAGAGCAGGCCGAGGATGGTTTGACCGTGCTTTAACTTCTTAGAAATCAAATGGCTTCACCGACAGATATTCGCAAAGGAAAGGTCGTCCTTTACAATTCCGCCCCGCACCTGGTCCTGGAGATGCTCCACCGGACCCAGGGCCGGCAGGCCGGCTTCGTTCAGGTCACCTTGCGCAACCTGAGCACCGGCTCCAGCACCACCACCAAGCTCCGCAGCACCGATAACGTCGAGATCCTTATGACCGACACCCGGAAAATGGAGCTCAGCTATATCGACCAGGAGGGCTGGCATTTCATGGATCCGGAGACCTTTGAGGACGTGGTCCTGCAGGACAAGCTGATCGACGAGGCCAAGAATTTCCTTTCCGAGGGCAATTCCGTGGACGTCCTGTTTGTCGACGGGGAGCCGGTCCAGGTCCAGTTGCCGGCCTCGGTCGAGATGGAAGTCACGGAGGCTCCGGACGCCATCCGCGGGGATACTTCCGGCGCGGCCATGAAGCCGGTCACGGTCGCCACCGGTCTGATTATCCAGACTCCGCTTTTTATCAAGACCGGTGACCGGATCAAGGTCTCGACCGCGGACAAGAGTTACCTCGGGCGCGTCTAGGAAGCGCCTTTTCATGAGCACTACCCCGATTCATCCCACCGCCATCATCGAGGCGGGAGCCAAAGTGGCTCCCGGGGTGGAGATTGGGGCCTATGCCTACATCGGACCGCGGGTGAAACTCGGGCCGGGTTGCCGGATCCATCATCACGCCAGCATTGAGGGCAACACCACCCTCGGGAGCGGCAACGAGGTCTTTCCCTACGCCCTCCTCGGGGGGCGCACCCAGGACAAGAAATGGACCGGCGACGAGGCTCCGGTGATTATCGGGGACGACAATATTTTCCGGGAATTTTCAACCGTCCATACCGCCACTTTCGACCATTGCCGCACGGAGATCGGTTCCCACAACCTGTTCTGTTCCTATAGCCATGTGGGACATGAATGCAGCGTCGGCGACCATTGTATCTTCAGCAACAACGCCACCCTCGGCGGGCATGTCCGGGTCGGGGACCACGCCATCATTGGCGGGCTGACGGCCGTCCACCAGTTCTGCCAGGTCGGCCCTGGGGCCATGATCGGCGGTTGCTGCAAGGTCCTCCAGGATGTCATGCCCCACATGCTGGCCGAGGGCTACCCGGCCACCCACCGGACCATCAACAAGGTCGGAATGCAGCGGACCGGATTCAGCGAGGATGAAATCCAGGTCATGGCCCGCATCTACCGGCTGGTCTTCCGCAAGGGACTGAACAAGAGCCAGGCCATCGAGGCCCTGGAGGCCGGACAGCTGGGCGGGAATCGCCTCGTGGCCGAGGCCATCGCCTTCATGAAGGCCAGCCAGCGCGGCCTGGCCTGAGCCCGTCGAAGGCGCCTGGCCTGAGCCCGCTACTGGATGCTGAAGCGGTACTCGGTGAAGGAGGTGAAAGTGTCGCCCGGATCGAGCCGGGTGGAGGGATATTTCTCGAAATTCGGGGAATCCGGGAAGTGCTGGGTTTCCAGGCACAAGCCGGCATGTTTGGGGTAGTAGAAACCATTCTTGCCGGCCAGGGACTCGTCCAGGGCGTTGCCGGTATAGAACTGGATTCCCGGCTCGGAGGTGTAGATCTCCATGCGGCGCCCGGAGGCTTCCTCAACCACCACCGCGACCGGGTTGGAAAAATCCCGGTTCTTGTTGAGGACGAAGTTGTGGTCGAAGCCGCCGACCAGCTCCACCTGGGCGTTGGGGGAGTCGAGGCGGGGATCGAGGGACTGCAGTTCCCGGAAATCGAAGGGGCCATCCAGCACGGATTCGGCCTCGCCCCTGGGAGTGGCGGTGTCCTCGTGGATGGGCAGGTAGGTATTGGCCATGATCTGGACCAGATGCTGCCGGATGCTGCCCGAATCCTGCCCGGCCAGGTTGAAGTAGGGGTGGGTGGTGAAATTGACGATGGTCGGCTTGGAGGTGGTGGCCGTGTAGTCGTAGCGAAGGCCGTTGTCCGGGGTCAGGGAAATCTCCACCTTGAACTTCAGCTTGCCGGGATAGCCCATTTCGCCATCCGGACTGGTGTAGCTGAGGACCAGGACCTGCCCGTGCTTCCCCTCGCGGATTTGTCCCTCGAAAAGTTTGCGGGAAAAGCCCTCCGGACCGCCGTGCAGGTGGGCCTTTTCCTCGTTCAACGGAAGTTCGTATTCCTCGCCCTCCAGCTTGAATTTACCCATCGCGATCCGGTTCGCGAACCGGCCGACCACCGCCCCGAAATAGGCCGGATTGTGTTCCACGTACTCTTCCACCGAATCCAGCCCGAGGGTGATGTCGTCGGGGACCCCGATCTTGTCCGGGACCTCCAGTTCGACGAGGATTCCGCCGTAATTGAGAAAGGTCGCCCGCAGGCGTTGATCGTTTTGCAGCGTGTAGGCCTTGATGGGACTCCCGTCCGGCATTTCGCCAATGGTTTCTTCGTGTATGGGTTCAGTCATTGATGGACTTCCTTCCGTTAGCAGCGGAACGCCATGGAAACGGGGGAGGCTTCCAGGCTGTGCCGCGTCAATTGGGTAGACTAAATCCTCCCCCGCAATGTGCAAAGCAAAAATCCGGAACCGGTTGGCGGGCCCTGTTTTACTACAGCTGCAGGGACTGGCCGACACTGAGCACGCTGAAGACGACACTGACGGCAATGACGGCCACCAAAAAAATGGCCCCGCCGAGGGCGACGGCGACGGTGGTATTGGTCAGGATGTTGAGGGACTTGGTCAATTCCTCCCGGTAGATCTTGTTGATGTCGTTGAGGCTGGTGACGATGTTCCCGGTGTTTTCCCCGACGGTCAGGATGTCCATGGCCAGGTCCGGCATGTAGTGCACCCGCTGGATGGCGGTGGCCATGGAGACCCCTTCCTGAATCTGCTTGCGGGCGGAGGCAAACTTGCCCCGGAGAATGAGGTTGGGGATGGTCCGCTCAACCAGACGCAGGGTCTCGGTGGTGTTGACCCCGCTGCCCAGCAGGGTGGACATCAGGTTGGTGGTCCCGTAGATGTTTGAATAGAGGTAGATGCGGCCGATGATGGGGGTCTTCAAGAGCCAGAGGTCGGTGGTCCGCCGGCCGGAGGCGCTTTTGCGCCATTGTCGCAAACCGATCACTACGCCGATAATCCCGAGGAGCAGGTAGGGACCGAAGGTGATGGCCGCGTTGGAGCCGGAAATGAGCATCTTGGTGATCAGGGGCAGTTCCCCGCCCAGCTGGTCCAGCATGGTCTCGATGCGCGGCAGCAGGAAGGTCAGGAGGATAATGATCACCACCACCGCCGTGGAGAGGACAAAAGCCGGGTAGGTGAGGTTGCTGATCAACCGCTTGCGCACATCGCGAACCTCCTCCATGTAGGCCACGACCCTCTCCAGGACCGGCTTGAGGTTGCCGCTGGCCTCGCCGGCCTCGACAAGGTGGACCGTGGAGGGCTGGAAAATGGCGTTCTCGGCCCGCATCGCGGAAGCCAGGGTGTGGCCTTCGCTGAGGCGCTTCCAGACGGATTCGCAGAGCTCCTTCATCTGGGGGTCGGAAAGCCGCTGGCTGAGGAGGCTGACGGCATCCCCGATGGACATTCCGGAGGAGAGGAGCACGTGCAGGCGCTTGAGGAACTCCAGGGCGAGGGTGCTTTTGCCGGCTTTGAAAAACTTGAAACGGGACCGGCGGGCGGACTGGCGGAAGAAGTCGATATGCTCGACTTCCTCGTCCGAGGCCACCTGTTCCCCGAGGAATTCCACGGCCACCGGCTTGAGGCCTTTCTGGGCCAGTTGCTGGAGCAGGCGTTTGCGGTCGGGGGATTCCGCTTCCCCGGAAAGGGTGCGGCCGGTGCTGTCGAGGGCTTTGTAAGCGAAGCGCGGCATCGGGCAGGCTATTCCTCTTCCTCGTCGGCCCTGCTGTAGCGCATGATCTCGTTCAGGGAGGTCCGCCCCAGGGCGAGCTGCTCCCAGCCGCTCATCTGGAGGGTCGTCATGCCGTACTTCAAGGCTTCATGGCGAATCTCCCGGGCGGAACGTTTCTGCACGATCAGCTCATGGATGGAGTCGTCCACGCGGAGGATTTCAAAGATGCCGACCCGGCCACGATAACCGAGGCCGCGGCAGGCCTCGCAGCCGACCGGATCGAGGATGGTCGCCCCGAGGCGTTCCGGGGTCGGCTCAAGGTCGAGGGCGTGGAGGCACTCCCTCAGGTAATGCTGAGAATAATCGCCCGGCTGGGCGCACTTGGAGCACAGGCGGCGAACCAGTCGCTGGGCGAGAATCATTTCCACCGCGGAGGCGATCAGGAAAGGCTCGATCTCCATGTCGATGAGCCGGGTCAGGGCGCCGGGCGCATCGTTGGTGTGCAGGGTGCTCAGGACCAGGTGGCCGGTCAGGGCGGCCCGGATGGCGATGTCCGCGGTTTCGGAGTCGCGTACTTCCCCGACCATGATGACGTCCGGGTCCTGGCGGAGAATGTGGCGCAGGGCGCTGGCAAAGGTAAAGCCGATCTCGCTGTGGACCTGGGTCTGGTTGACCCCCTCGACCTCGTATTCCACCGGATCCTCGACGGTGATGATGCGGCGGGCCGGGGAATTGATCTGCCGGATGAAGGCGGTCAGCGAGGTGGATTTGCCGGACCCGGTGGGGCCGGTGACGAGGATAATCCCGTAGGGCAGGTCGAGGACGCGCTTGATGCGGTTCTGGTCCCCCTTGAGCATGCCCAGTTCCTCCATCGAGAGGGGCTGGTTCTTCTGGTTCAGGAGCCGCAGGGAAACGCTTTCCCCGTACATGGTGGGCATGGTTGAAATACGGATGTCCAGCTCGGTCCCCTTGCCCTTGTAGACGATGCGCCCGTCCTGGGGGCGCCGTTTCTCGGAGATGTTGAGCTTGGCCATGATCTTGAGCCGGGAGATGATGGCTCCCTGGAAGCGGATCAGGTTGTCCGGAACCCGGATCGGGACCAGCTCCCCGTCGATCCGGTAGCGGATCTGCAGGGAATCCTTGAGGGGCTCGAAATGAATGTCCGTGGCGCGGTCGTCCACCGCCTTGGCGATGACCTCGTTGACGAAGCGGATCAGGGCCGCGTTCTCGTCCTCCTCGACTTCCTCCAGGCGGCCGGAATCCTCGGTGGCGATGTCCGACTCGATGAGGGAATCGGCGCCGACCCCGTAGCGCTGGGTAATGGTGTCGCTGATACGGTTGGGGGGGCCGAGATACCAGACCGGCTGCCGTCCGCTGACGGCGTAGACCCATTCGTCCATCTCCGACGAAGGGGGCCAGACCGTGACCAGCTGGATGAGGTCGTCGCGATCCCCGTCCTCGAGGAAGGGCAGGCACTGGTACTCGTGCATGATCCGCAGGGGAAGGATCTCCGAGGCGTCGTCGGGCAACTCGAAATCCTCCCGGACCTCCAGCCCGGTCTCCGCGGCCAGGGACCGGAGGACTTCCGATTCCGGCCGCCGCCTTAATTGGGCCAGCAAGGCCAGGCGGTTCTGCCGGGGGGCGCTTTCCAGGTTGGCCAGCTGGTCGGGATCGAGGCTGGCCAGGACGGGTTCGGGTGCGGATGGGTTGGGCGAAGTCATTGGTTTGGCGTTCTGCGACGGATGACGGGACGACGGGCGGTGGTGGTGCTGCCGGTGCGCGAGGTGGGCCGGATGACCCGGCGGCGCGGGGGCGTCGGCCGCGGCGAGCCCTGGGTCGCGGCCGCTGGAGTCACCTGTTGCGGGGCGGCCCCGGCCGCCAGCGGCATGGGCTTGTTGGTGGTCTGGATCAGTTGCAGGGCCACCTGTTCGCCGGCGACCTCGATAGTCAGCAGGTCCTCGTCCGGGCTGTAACGGACAATGCGCGGGAACCCGCTCACTTCCTCCTCCCGGCCGATCCAGTTGCCCCGGCTTTCGCGCTTGTTGTACAGGTTGAAATAATACTCCCCGCCAAGCTGGTAGACCCCGTGAAACTCGAACTGGCTGGAGCTGACGGGGACTTCCGGGCTGACCTGGGAACCGCCCGGGGGCTGGAATCCCGGGGGCAGGAAAGGGGAATTCCTGAGGATACTGGGCACGGTCCCGCCAGTCTCCGGAAAGGCTGTACTGGCGGTCGCGGTCAGCATGATCAGGACTGGATGGATTTTCCACATTGGGTGCTCAGGGCTGGTAGCGCCTGGGGATCTCCCGCTCCTCTTCCTCTTTCTTCTTTTGTTTTTCGAGTTCTTCCTTCTCCTTCTCGGTGCGGAAGGTGCCTTCTTCCAGATAGGTCCGGATGTCCTCCGTGCCCTGGATGGTGTCGATGAGCTTGTTGGCATCCCGGTTGGCCTCGTCGGTGGTCCGGATGATGGTCGGGCGGATGAAGATCAGGAGCTCCTTCTTGATCTCGACGTCCGTCTTGCGGGTGAAGAGATTGCCGATGACGGGAATGCTGCCGAAGAAGGTCATCTTGTTGCGGCCCTTGGTGTTCTCCAGGGACTGCAGGCCGCCGAGGGCGATCATCTGCCCGTCGCGGACACTAACGAAGGAGGTGGCGTTGCGTGTCCCGATCACGGGCTGTGGATAGCCTCCGACCGTAATGGTATCGACCACGTTCTGGACAGACTGGTCGATCTCCAGTTGGACTACGCC